>Ga0210074_1000205_pt1 | contig 23187 bp, 20 predicted proteins | sample China_Galinas_Co_FD_184860 | JGI IMG/M metagenome (GOLD analysis project Ga0210074, IMG submission 184860) | Wetland microbial communities from San Francisco Bay, California, USA, that impact long-term carbon sequestration -... | ecosystem: Environmental > Aquatic > Marine > Wetlands ... | reverse complement strand
TGGGCGGTGAAGTTTTTGAACGACCATCAGCCATTACTGTTCAAGCAATTATGGCGGTGCTTTGTCTCGTGTTTTTAATATTCGCCGTGAAATCATTTATTGATGCAAGAAGGAAAAGAAGTGAATAAATTAGCCTCAATATTAATTTTAATATTGTTATTTGCATCTTGTGGTGAGAAGAAAAATCAAAAACAATTAAGTGATCTTGAAATAAAAATGAACGGTGTTGCTGAATCGTATGTAAAATTAGTACTTGAAGTTGGCAAATATGATCCGCTTTATGTTGATGCCTATTATGGTCCGAAAGAATGGAAACCTAAAGAAAGAAACCTTCTACCTGATTCTACCGAATTCAATAAGTTGATCTCTGTTGCAGATTCACTATTGAACGAGCTTGAATCACTAAGTGAATACAAGGCTACCGAACTGGAAATTTTAAGGTTTAACTTTCTGTACAAGCAACTGTTCGCTGTCAAGACAAGGGTAATAATTTTGAACGGTTCTGTTCTTCCTTTCAGACTTGAGTCAAGAGCTTTATATGATGTTATGCCACTCGTCGTCTCTGAAGATAGTCTTCAAAAAGTAATTGATGAGCTTGACAAATTACTTCCTGACAAAGGCAATGTTACAAAGAGAATGATAACATTTAAAAAGAATTTTGAAATCCCAAACACCAAAATAGATCTTGTCTTCGATGCAGCAATTAAAGAATGTAAAGGAAGAACCGAGCAGTATCTTAATCTTCCTGCGGGAGAAAAATTTAAAGTTGAGTACGTTACTAATAAGCCCTGGGGAGCTTACAACTGGTATAAAGGAAATTTTTTTAGTGTTATACAGGTAACTACTGATTTCCCTATCCAGATTCATGGTGCAATAGGTCTCGCCGCGCATGAGGGCTATCCCGGACATCACGTTTATAACTGCTTATTTGAACAAAATCTGGTGAAAGAGAGAGATTGGGTTGAATATACAGTGTATCCTCTTTATTCACCACAATCTTTAATTGCTGAAGGCACCGCTGTTTTCGGTGAGGAATTGCTTTTTCCTGGTGATGAAAGAATGCGATTCGAAAAAGAAATTTTATTTCCGCTCGCCGGTCTCAGTACTAACGATGCTGATCTTTACTATAAAATTCTGGAACTTGAAAAAAAACTCGATGGTTGCGGTGTTTTTGCTGCCCGAAATTATCTTAATGGGGATTGGACAAAAGAAGAAACAGTAGCTTGGCTACAAAAATATCAGCTGAGAACAAAGGAGAGAGCAGAGAAATTTCTTTCATTCGTAGAGACCTACAGAAGCTATGTTGTTACTTATAATACCGGAAAGATAATGATTGAAGACTATATGCAGCGGAATGATGGCACAAAAGATAATCTGGCAAAAAGATGGGATATTTTCACTAAGCTGATATCCACACCTCAAACACCATCTGGGTTATTAGATTAATTTAATTCAGAATTAAATTTTTCTTCTAACAAAGCAAAAGAATTCAAGTCATATGAAACTTCGTTAATAATTTGCTGAACTAATTCCTTATTAACCGAATTAAAATCTTCCTCCCTTGGTGTAACGATTACACCTCCTAAATCTATTGCGGCAGGACTGATCAGAATTTTATTCGGTTCTTCCTTATAAAAGTACTCCGGGCGATGTTTGCTACGGAGAAAAATTATCAAACTCCATCCAAATTCTTTATCGTATTTGCAAATTAAGTTTATCATTGGTTCTTGTTCGTTTGGAGAAAGCTTTCCATAAACACTAAATATTTTGCTGAAATATTTTTCTACGAGTGGTTTTTCAATAGATTCAATAAAAATTAATCTCCTTAATCCATCATTTATAAAGGTAATTGTGGCAAATTCATCTTTCTTAAAAATTCTGCTATAATCATTTTTCATTTGTTGAATGTCATTTTCGATCGGAATAAACTGTTTAGTCCCTGCTTGAAAATGTAAATGATCCGGTGCAGACGCGCCGCAAGCTGGTCCGTTGTAAACCAGAGAATAATTTGGCGATAGTAGTTTTGAAAGCTCGAGGAACTCACTAAAATATTCTGAGATTCTCTGTGGTTGATGAGTTAATGAAGCGATTGTAAAGTGCTGAGGGAAAATTGGATATGGATTAGCGAGAAGAACAAAATTATTTCTGAGAACGATTCCTTTTTGATCTTCAGGAATGTTTTTCATACACAGAAAACAAGGACGGCTTGCGATGCTATTTTCATCTACCACCGCAGCTGTTGATTTCATTCTTTCAGGATTGAATTGAACTACAAACTTAAATCCTTGAAACCAAAAAGATTTTATATGCACACTCTTCAAAGCATCATAATTGGTTTTCATCAGCTGCCACCTTTTTAACTGCATATTAAAAAGATAGTTTGCAGCTGAGGCCCAATCATTTTGAATTATCAAACTCTGTATTTGTGGATCAATAAATATATTATCTTCAGATATTTTCACAACTTCTTTTTACGGTTTATTTCCTGTCGGGCCAATAATTCTTTTGAGCGCAAAGAATCTTTATAATAATTATTTTCATTTTGCTTCTCAAGCGAAAGCGAAGCATCTGTATTACCTTCCCATCTCCGACACAAATACACCGACTCATATATTCTGCCGATGTTATACTTTCGCGAAACAGCAAGCCCGACAGCGTAGTCTTCACCGTAGCTAACATTCGGAAACTCGATGTCTCTGATAACCGGCAAATAGAATGCCCGCGGTGCGCCAAGTCCATTAATTCTTAAAGCATTATTATGTCCGTTTTTATTTGTCCATTCTCTGTGGTCAATAAGTCCCGGTGGGATTTTATTCAAATTAAAATCAGTTAATTTATAACTGCCGATGACCATTGCACACTGTTCTTCATAAAATTTGTCAACTATTTTCTGCAAAGTACTCTCATCAGAATACAAGTCGTCGCTATCAAGCTGAACAGCAAACTTACCACATTCCGGATGAAGGATAGCCTCATTCCAGCAGCCCCCAATTCCTAAATCTTTTTTCTGTGGTATTAAATGAATAACTCGTTTATTTTCTGATGAGATATCTCTAATCAGTTTTGTTGTTCCGTCATCTGAACGGTTATCAACTACAATTATGTTAAACTCAAAATCAGTTTTTTGATTTAATGCAGAATTTATGGCATCAGCAATAGTGTTAACCCTGTTCTTAACAGGAATTACAACAGACGCTTCCATTTTAAAGTTCTCCTCAAACTTTAGCATCTTTTTTTCTTTCGAATCAATAAAAGCATCAATTTCTTTTAAATGATGAGTTGCAACTTTTTCCATTTCAATCTGAACATCCCTGTTTTTCGGATCAACATATTCAAACATTTTATCTGAATCTGAAGATTCGCTTGTGCCCTGAACATCGTAAAGCGGTTCCGGGATTCGCAGCAAATTCGTCCTTCTTGAAATGAAAAGCCTTAAATCATACAGCCCTGAGTATTTGAAATGATTTTTAACAGAAAATAATTCGGACATATTCTCTTTTAGAAGTTTTGTATCGATTAATATACAGGGACCAAAGTCAAAATCATCACGAATGCTGCCGAATTGATAATCGTTCTGAGGATGTGAGAGAGTTTTCTCATTTATAATTTCATTATAATCTGAATAAACCAAACCTGCGTTCTTTTTTTGTATTTCAGATAATAATTTTTCTAAAGAATTTTCATTTATGTCAATAACCATGTTTTCGATTATGAGTAGTGCATATCGTGTTTGAATTTTTTCGACAATCTCTCTAATCGTCTCCCCACTAAATGGATAATTTGATAATACTGAATTTTTATATGCTGATTCTTCATCCGAAACGATAATTATATCAGAAATTAAGGTTACATCATTGAGGTTGGATATGATTTTATCAGTGGAATTTTTATTAAATGAAAAAACTGTGGCAGTAATTTTATTCGATTCCATTTTCAGGAAGCCTCTTTTATTTCTTCGCGGTAATTATTCACAACTTTGTCTGTGATAATATCAACATCAAATTGTTCCAATACACGCTTTCTAGCATTCTCGCCAAATTTATTCCGTGTTTCTCTTGAATCAATCAACAACTTTAACTTTGATTTCAGGTCTATGGCATTCTTATTTTCAAACAAGTAAGCGGTTTGATTATGCACAGCAATATCAAGCACTCCTTCCGCATTAGAACAGACTGTTGGTTTTTTCATTGCCATAGCTTCAACAAGTGCAATTCCAAAAGCTTCTGAGTGTGATGGGAAAGCAAAAATATCTAATGCTGCAAGAACTTCCGGTGTATCTTCCCTGAATCCTGTGAAAATCATATTTTTCAAATTATATTCATCAGCAAGTTGATTTATTTTGTTTGCGTATACGGTCTCTCCTCTACTTGGTTCGCCAACAATCAGATATCGAAGATTATCATATTCTTTATTCAATTCGTTTGCTGCCCACAAAAATTCTTCGTGACCCTTCCCCGGTGTAAATCTTGCAAGCATACCAATAACAATTTCTTCGGGTTTTATATTGAATTCTTCTCTTACTTTTTTAGAATCAATTTGTTCGGGATTAAATCGTTTAATATCAATTCCATTGGGAACTATGAGTACGTATTCAGATTTGACAGGAGTTGTATCGATTACATTTTTCTGAATTGCTGTACTGATCGCAAAAATTTTCGATACTCTTTTATACAATATTTTATGTAAATAATCTTTTTTTATTATGAATGAACCGACTTGCTTCGTAAGGAATAGAGGGATTTTACTGTTCGCTAAAAATAATGCTGGTACGAGCAGCCATAAATCTTTTGATGCTTGTGTATGGACAAGTGAATAATTATTATTTCTGACTAACAACGATAGTTTGAAAGTAGTTATGGGATGAAAGTAACCACTAGCTTTTACGGGATGAAGCATTATTCCCATATTGTTTGCTTCAATCTGAATTCTGGAGTCTTCTGCACAAATGAGCTCAACGGAAATATTCCTTTTCAGAAGCTGTTGAATTGAGGTTAGAGTAAACATTTCCAAACCTCCCCAACTTTTTGACATACAGGAATATAGTACCTTCATCAAAACCAATTAGTAAATTTTTTTCAACTCTGAGTGCTTGAAATAATGAAGTAATATTTCATCAAAATTATATCCTTTCTCGGCCATTACAGCGGCACCAATCTGACAAAGACCAACGCCATGACCCCAGCCGGCACCGTAAAAAATAAATCTATCAGGTATCTCTCCGCCTGTCTTCTCTACGATAAAAGCTGAGCTATATAAATGACTTTTAGATAATATTCTTCTTATTTCCAATTCCTTGCCGACAGTTAAAGTTTTTTTAGTACCAATAATTTTAAGTTTAACAATACGCGAAGATTCGCCTCTTTCAATTGGTATCAGATCTGTGATTTCGCCGAAATCAATACCACTTTTTTCTTTTATAATATTTGATAATTCACTTTGTGAATATTCAACTTTCCATCTAAAAAAATCTTTTGTTTCTCTGTCATAATCAACAAGAATGTATGAAAGAATTTTTCTGTCAGATGTGTTGCAAAATGAATGCGGATTACCTTTGATCCATTTTTCAACATTAGCTTGATCCGAAAAGTCGAGATTATAATTTTCTGGTTCAAATTTATAATCAACAACAGACTTTAAGTAACTATGTTTAACCGGTTCCCACACATTTTCAAAAGATTCAGTTAACCCGCCGCAACATTTTGAATAACGTGTATCACAGATTTCCCCGTGACTAAGCAGGGCTACGCCTCTCGTATTTTCAATTGCTTTGAAAGCCGTATCTGAAATAATTTTTGTTACCCCCTGGAATCTCTGACAATGATCATCAGCACAAACATCAAACAGTTTATGATCTTCTCTGTCATACCATTTTATTAATTCATCTTTAAATTCAACTGACGTTTCGTGTGTTTCTTTGTCATCAATCAGTTTTTTTGATCTATCAATCTGAGTTAGCACCCAGCTTCTTGCAATAACTGCTTGTGCTTTCAATAATTCAAGTGAACTTTTTGCACTCATTTCTGAAGAGATCACACTAGTGAGGTATCTTTCAATTGGAATATAATTTATTGCAATAATTTCATTTCCTGATTTAAGCAATACTAAAGAATAAATAAACCTTTGTTTTTCTTTTCGCTCCCAGTGAAATTTGTTTCCAATAGTAACATCTCTCAATAAAAAAGATTCAGATATGGGATCTCCAGGAATAAATTCTACCCGGTCATTAACCTGAATTTCCTGCTTGTTGCTTTTACAGACTATTTTATTATCCTTAATTTCAGCAGAATAAATGCCGCTGAAGTTATCTTTAAATCCGGTTACGGTAAAATCTCCGTGTAACTCAAATTTAATGACACTTCCGCCTACAATCCCAACATTTATTACAGGTTCTTCACCAAACGACATAAGATTAATCAGTACTAAATGGTTTAAATTTTTAATTATTCTTTACAAAATATAATGAATAGTTTTGTTTGATAAAGTAAGTTTTTTGAGTATGAAGTTCTTTATAATTATTTTGACAGTGTCCAATTCAATTAAATGATATACTAATAAATTGAAAAGTATTCTAAAAGAAAATGTTTCTATAATAGGGTTTCCAATGGATCTTGGAGCTGACCGGCGCGGTGTTGATATGGGTCCGTCAGCTCTCAGGATTGCCGGCCTGCAACCAAAACTTGAATCGCTTGGTTATAAGGTTGTTGATAAGGGCGATATTAAAATTGAGATTATGGAAAGACAGAGGATTAAGAATCCAAAGCTCAAATACATCGATGAGATAATTAAGACATCAAAACTTCTGGCTGAGAATGTTGAAAAGGTTTTGGAGAAGGGAGATTTTCCTTTATGTATAGGTGGTGATCATTCGATGGCGTTGGGAACAATTTCCGGAATTGCCTCATACTGTAAAAAAAGGGAATATCGACTTGGTGTAATTTGGATTGACGCTCATAGCGATATGAACACCGATGAAACAAGCCCTTCAGGAAATATACACGGTATGCCCCTCGCTTCACTTATGGGATTAGGCAACAAAGAACTGGTAGACTTTTATGGAATATCACCAAAAATTTTTCCAGAAGATTGTGCGCTAATAGGTATCAGAAGTATTGATAAAGCTGAGAAGGTAAACATTAAAAATCTTAAAGTTCCAATCTATACAATGACGGACATCGACAAGCTCGGGATACACCGGATTATTGCCAAAGTCCTAAAGCAGTTCAGGGAGAAAATTGACCATATTCATATCAGCTTTGATGTTGATAGTGTTGATCCGTCAGTCGCACCGGGAGTGGGAACACCTGTATCGGGTGGCTTAAGTTACAGAGAAGCGCATCTATTAATGGAAACTATTGCAGAGTGTGGTTGCATGTCTTCACTTGAGGTGGCTGAAATCAATCCGATCCTTGATAATAAAAATCAGAGTGCGGCCTTTACGGCTGATTTAATTGCCTCAAGTATGGGGCAGAGAATTTTCTGATGAAGTTAAACAATCTGGCTCTAATTATTATACTATTTATAATAGTATCTTTTTTCCTTTCTTTGTTGGGGATTGTATCCCTTGCGTTTACTGATATTCTTGCTTATTCACTTCTGGTTATCGGCGTTGCTCTGGTTTACACCGAAACTATCAGGCAAAATAAAATTTCCATCTTTCTCGGAACTATAATTTTTTTATTCGGAGTTTATTTTTTAATTACTGAGAATTTTAACTTAAATCCCAATAAAGAATTTTACCTTCCAATTTTACTTATTTTTTGTGGCTCCGGTTTGTTACTTGTTTATTTGCTGACTCAAGTAAAAAAAATATATCTTATCGGTTCCTTAATTTTGATTGCCGGCGGGATGACATTTATGATTGTGAACCAAAATTTAGCAGTAAAAATTTTCTTCCTTTCACTTTTGCCTGTGCTAAAACTTCTTTGGCCGGTTTTGATAATTTTGGTAGTATTATTTTTTTTAATGCGGGTAAAATGAGGTTAGGAAAATCGGTAAATCCAACGCTACAAATGTTGGATACTTACACAACTTATTTTCTGTTTAGTTATTACTTCAGAAAAAATGTAACTACAATCAAAATCAGAGCGACAGCAAACAAAATAAAACTTAACATTTTGTTTTTGTTTACATTATTCCTCAGCGATACCAATTCCCGGTCAACATGAGATTTGACAAATTCACGCGTTATTTTTTCAATAGCTTCTTTATCAATTACTGCTTTTACCGGTTCTCTGGTCTCTACTTCTTCACTCTGCTTAAACAAACTTTCTGAGTTACTTTTTTCTTTATGCTTTCCGGAGAAACGAGCAGGTTCTTCCTTACCTAATGCTGCTTCTGTATTTAGACTAAATCCTTCTTCAACTTCAGCAAACACATTCTCTTCAATTTCTATATGTTCGGTCGGGATATTGTCTGATGCTACTTCGTGAATCTCAATTTCTTCTGTAGTCTGACTTACTTCTTCAATGGGTTCCGTCGGCATTTCTTCAGCTTTCCTGGCATCAATTTTTGCTTTTATCTGATCCCGGATTCCATACAATTTCATTGCGGTTTTGTCTTTAAGATCACTTGCAGGATATTTCATTTCAATCGTAAGTGGAAGCATAGAAATTACATTCTGATAATCACCAAGCTCTTTCCACGGAAAATCTTCACCTTCATTTTTGAATGCCTGCAGAGTCTCTCCGTCTTTTTCAGAAATACAACCGAGTACTTCGAGTTTAATAAGATCCAGACTTTTTTTCTTATCCATTATTCTACTATGCCTCTGATACTTTCTGCATTAATTTTCCGAATGCTACCTGCAATTTAGACTTTACTGTTACTGCCGGTATGTTCAGCTTAGCTGCAATTTCCGCCTGATCCATACCTCCAAAGTAGCTTAATTCCAAAACATATTTTTGTGCGTCAGTTAAACTTTTTAAAGCTTTTACTATTTTTTCCTTCTTACCTAATACATCCCTTAATTCTAGTGGTGGTATCTCTGGTGACAATTTGGGAAGTATATGTTCTTTTTCATATTCATCATTATATTCCGGCAGAATTTTATCATTTCTTCTGTTCACGACATCAATTGCTTTATTACGAGCAAGTGTAACTAACCATGTATAAACGTTATTGGTTTTAAAATCAAACTGATCGATCTGTCGCCAGACTATAACAAAAACATCGGAAAGAATTTCTTCGGCAGTCTCTTTATCAGTTACAATCTTTTTAATTAACGTGTAAAGAATAGGAGCGAAACGGTCATATAGTTGTTCTAATGCTTTGGAATCATAACCGGCAACCTTTAACATTATCTCGGCATCTGTTAATGAATTAGTATCTGCCACTTTTTTTTCCTTTCAATATTGAATTTCTCAATGTAGAAACTAAATTTTCAAAAAAATTGTTGCAATTTGAGTACCATTTTCAAATAGGGTTAAATAAGGTAAAATAGAGGAAATAGATGAACGATTTATGCTTGATAAGTGATTTCTGTTAAAATAACTACCAGTAAGATTTTAACATCGTCAATAAATTTTATCAAAGTTTAAAGAGCACAGGTACAGTTACCTGAACCTTTATTGGTTTGCCTCTTTGCTTACCGGGGCTAAATTTTGTTTTCAGGATGGCCTCGAGAGCAGCTTCATCACATCCTCCACCTATCCCCTTTACTACTTCCGCATCGACTACATTACCGTTTTCATCCACGTAAGCTCTTACAAAAACTTTACCTTCCACACCGGCACGTTTAGCAATTTCAGGATACTGGATTTTTTCCTGAATTGCATGAAGTCCTCCAATTGGCTGCGGCATCTCTTCTACAGCAACAAAAAAAGTAGGTTCTTCGACATCTTCTATAACTTCTACTGGCGGTGGAGCGGAAATTTTTTCTTCTACTATAGGATTTTCTTCATTCACAGTTTCTTCCACAGAAATAAGTGGTGCTTCAATAGGATCGGGAAGTTTTGGTGGTGCTTTGGGTAATAAGCTTTCTTCCTTTTTCGGTTTGTCCACTACAACCACTGCCTTGGTGCTCTGCAGATCAACAGTATCAACTTTTTGTCCGAAATCTTTTAAACTATCGAAAACAAATTCTTCTACTTTTTCAAATGGTTTATCTAGCAGTTTATCCTCAACTGCAACTTGTTCTGATGAAGGTGGCCTATTGATAAGGAGCATATATGCTGCAATTGAAGCTATTATTAAGAAGAGAAATATAGCAACTGCATAATATTTTTTAAGAGAAGGAGATGATTTTATATTCTGACTTTGGGAATTTCCGGAACTCTCAACATACTCTTCTTCAAATTCAAGTTCTTCAGAAGAAACTGTATTCTCTACCGGGGGCGCTGATGTAACTTCAAACTCTTTCTTCCTTGACCTGACTTCTTTAAAACCAGATGACACACTTTTTGAACTTTCAGAAACTGCTAACGAACTCCAATCTATACTACTTTTATCTAAGTGTATTTCTTCTATAATTTCCTCGGCTACGGTTTTATCGAGAACAAATTTTTCCGGCTGAGCAATATCTTCTTTCCCGAAGATTAACCTATTCAGATACTTTACAAATCTTTCTTTTGGATATTTTGATGGGGTTTCGATTTCTGAAATTGATGCAAACATAGCTGCAAGATTTTGGAAATCACCCAAATCTTTCCAGGAAAATGCTTCGTCATTTTCTTTTAAAAACTGCAGATTCTTCTTATCTTTTTCTTCCTGGCATCCTAATACCTCGGGAATTATTAGATCAATGTCTCTCTTCCTGTTCATAACCCAATTCTCTGCTAAATTAAATTTGGTATTGTTTTCTTCATCAACATATATTTAATTCGATATTAAAGCTTTCAATTTTATTGCTAAAGATCCTGCTGAAAGCTCCTGATCAACACCAAAAATTCATTAAAATTGAGCAATTTAAGTACCATCAGGTTTGCCCATCAAATGAAATTAAATCAATTGGTTAGCTTATTTGCGGGTAGCTAATTACACATCAGAAGAAAAAATGACCACAATTCGATATTATTGTAATGATGAAGTACCCACTCAATACACTGCATAAATTTCGGTAAACCAATAGCCGTGTTTCCCGGCAACTTGGTTCCTGCTTAAAGCCTATTTTATTATTTTTGGTATTACTTTAATTGATAAAGGAAAAAATGACCTCTCGTGAAATAAGAAATCAGTTCCTAAATTTCTTTAAAAGCAAGGAACACAAAATTGTTGCATCCGCACCTGTGGTTCCATTCGATGATCCAACATTACTTTTTACAAATGCCGGAATGAATCAATTCAAAGATGTATTTCTTGGTAAAGGTAAAAGAGATTACAAACGTGTTGTTGATACCCAGAAATGTATCCGCGTGAGTGGTAAGCATAACGATCTTGAAGAAGTTGGACACGATACATATCACCATACATTTTTTGAGATGCTTGGCAACTGGTCTTTTGGTGATTACCATAAAGCTGAAGCAATCGAATGGGCATGGGAACTATTAACTGAAGTCTGGAAGCTTCCGAAGGAAAGACTCTGGGCAACGGTTTATAAAGATGACAATGAGTCTTTTGAACTTTGGAAAACTAAAACTGATATAAATCCAAAACATATACTGAAGTTTGGCGAAAAGGATAATTTTTGGGAAATGGGAGAAACTGGTCCGTGTGGTCCGTGCTCAGAAGTTCATATAAATGTTGGAGATGATTTTGAAAATCCTGATTACGTGAATAGTGGAACGCCAGAATGTATTGAAATCTGGAATCTGGTTTTTATTCAGTATAACAGGGATAAAAATGGAAAATTACATGAACTTCCTGCAAAACACGTTGACACAGGAATGGGTTTTGAAAGAATCTGTGCAGTGCTTCAAAAGAAAAAATCTAACTACGAAACAGACATATTCTATCCAATAATAGCTGAAATTGTAAAACTCAGCAAAATAAAAATTGAAAAGAATCTCTCTGAAGAAGCTCTTGAGAAATCAGAAGAAATTAAAATTCCAATGAGGGTAATTGCTGACCATATCCGGGCACTAACTTTTGCGATAGCAGATGGCGCTGTTCCGGGAAATGAAGGAAGAGGTTACGTTCTTAGAAGAATTTTAAGACGAGCTGCACGTTACGGAAGAAAGATTAATTTGCATGAACCATTTCTTTATCAGCTTGTTAATGTGTTGGTTCAAACAATGGGAGGTGTTTTCCCGGAAATAAAAGAGAAACAGGAATACATAAAAAAAGTGATTAAAGGAGAAGAAGAGAGCTTTAATGCAACATTAGATCGTGGATTAGAATTATTCGAGCAAATAATTGAAAAACTTAATAAGAAAAACGAAAAAGTAATTCCCGGTGAAGACGTATTCAAACTTTATGATACTTACGGATTTCCGGTTGACCTCACAAACATAATGGCTGTTGAAAATGGTTTTTCAATCGAAGAATTAAAATTTAATGAGCTGATGAGCGAGCAAAAAGACAGGGCACGCGAAGCTTCAAAAGAAAAATTTGCCTCAGTAAATGTTTCATTAAACGATACTAAAGGATTCGAATTTTCAAAAAATCAACCAACTGAATTTACAGGTTACGACGAATTGAAAACAAAATCTACAATTACCGGATTAAAAAGAGAGGGTGAAACAGAATTTGTTATACTGGATAAATCTCCATTTTATGTTGAGGCTGGCGGACAGGTTGATGACACAGGTTCGCTCATTTTAAGCGATAATAAATTTAATGTTGTTGATTTACTAAAAGTCGAGAACAAGATCGTTCATGTTGTTGAAAACGACTCCAAGAAAATGTTTCAACCTGATACTCAGGTAATCGCAGAAGTTGATTCAAAGTACCGTTGGGATATCATGCGAAATCATTCCGTTACTCATTTTCTACATGCTGCTTTAAGAAAAATCTTGGGAACTCACGTTCATCAAGCTGGTTCATACGTTGGTCCTGATCATTTGAGATTTGACTTTACTCATTTCACAAAGCCAAGTCCTGAAGAGCTCGGAGATATTGAAGCATTGGTAAATGAGCAGTTGAGAAGAAATCTTCCAATGACTCATCACCGGAATATTCCCTTTGAAGAAGCCAAAAAGATGGGCGCGCTAATGTTTTTTGGTGATAAATACGGGGACAAAGTAAATGTTGTTCAGTTCGGTGATTTTACTATGGAATTTTGCGGTGGGACACATGTTAAAAATTCTTCAGAGATTGGTTTGTTCAAAATAGCAAGTGAAGCATCGATAGCAAGCGGAGTGCGTAGAATTGAGGCTGTTACCGGTGCTGGAGTTGAAAAATACATTCAATCTCAGCTTGAGCATATGAAACAATTCAGTCACAGAATTGATGATCTTCTTGACACAAAAAAGAAATTGGAAAAAGAAATTTCAGATCTCAAATTAAAAGAAAAGCTTGGTCAACTCGATCATATACTTTCACTCCATTCAACAGAAAAAGGGATTAGCATTTTTAAAGGGAGAGTTCATGCTGATAATATGGATGAACTCAAATCATTCGGTGATGAGTTAAGAAATAAAATGGGAAATGGAGTTGGTGTGCTTATTTCTCAGATTGAGGATAAAGTTGGAATAGTTGCAGTTGTAAGTGACGAACTCATCAAAGAAAAAAAATTGAGTGCGGGAAAAATAGTTGGTGAGTTAGCAAAACTCGTCGGTGGGGGTGGTGGCGGTCGTCCACATTTAGCAACTGCTGGGGGGAAAGATGTATCGGGAATTTCATCAGCCATTAGTAGAGTGGAAAAGATAGTCGGTAGTTTTATCTCGTAATGAGCAAAACCAGAATAAAATATATCTGCTCAAACTGCGGTTATGAATCACTTAGGTGGCTAGGAAAATGTCCGGAATGTGAAAGTTGGAATTCTTTCACTGAAGAAGTAATAGAAACCTCAAAACGCAAACCTGTAATTTCAAAATCTAAATACGAATTGAACACGATTGAAACTATTTCCGCTGATGAAGCAGATAGAATTAAAACTGGAATAAGTGAATTTGATCGTGTACTTGGTGGTGGATTGATGCCCGGTTCAGTAATTCTTCTTGGCGGAGATCCGGGTATTGGAAAATCAACACTTGCAATGCAGGCAACCGCAAACATCAAGCAAAAAGTTATTTATGCTACCGGTGAAGAATCTGAAAAACAAATTAAACTTAGAGCAAGCAGATTGAAACTAAACTCACCCGATTTTTATGTGCATGCCGAAACAAATCTTTCGGATATAATCGGAGCGGTAAACCAACTTTCCCCTTCTGTTGTTGTAATTGACTCAATTCAAACAATGTACAGGAGCGAGCTTGACAATTCACCCGGAACAATAACTCAAATTAGAGAATGCACTTCCCTCCTTATGGAAGAAGCGAAGAAAAAAAATTACTGTGTAATAATAATTGGTCATGTTACAAAAGAAGGAATGATTGCGGGGCCAAAATTACTTGAACACATGGTTGATACCGTTATTCAATTTGAAGGAGAATCAAATTATTCTTTCCGTATTCTCCGTGCACAGAAAAACAGGTTTGGCAGTACAAATGAAATTGGTGTTTTTGAGATGCACGAAGATGGTTTGCGAGAAGTAAAAAATCCCAGTGAATTATTTTTAAGTGAAAGGGAAAAGCAAACTCCAGGATCAGTTGTTACCTCAAGTATAGAAGGAACCCGCCCGATACTTCTGGAAGTTCAAGCACTAGTTACACCTTCAAGTTATGGTTATCCACAAAGAGTCTCAAATGGTTTTGATCAAAGAAGGCTTTCCATTCTACTGGCTGTTCTTGAAAAAAGGGCTGGTGTCAGAGTATCTTCAACAAACGTATTTGTAAACGTTGCCGGTGGAATTCGAATAACCGAACCAGCAGCAGATTTAGCTGTTTGTTCAGCCATTGCTTCCAGTCTCACGGAAAAAGTCATAGAAAATCAGACAATCATAATTGGTGAAGTTGGTCTCGGAGGAGAGATCAGAAGCGTTGGACACGTAGAAAAAAGAATTCAGGAAGCTGAAAAATTAGGGTTCAAATATGCAATTATCCCGTCTGGTAACAAGAAGGAGTTGAAATCCTCGGGAGGTATTTCAGTGAAAATTTATGATAACCTGGACGAGGTTGTAAAAAGCATTTTGTCCAAATAAGCGAATTCTTAGCTTTTCTAAGCTTTTCAAGAACCTCAAAAATCAGTATTGAGAATATGCAGAGTTTTTATATTTTTATATGTGGCTTTTGCCATAATGTTATTTAATTATCAATTGAGGTTCTAGTGAGCAAAAAACTTTTTGTGGGAAGTCTCCCATGGGCAGTCAACGACGAAAGTTTAAAACAAGCTTTCACTCCATACGGTAATGTTGTTTCTGCCACAGTAGTAACAGATCGCCGGTCCGGTCGTTCTAAAGGATTTGGTTTCGTAGAAATGGAAAACGATTCCGAAGCCAAAGCTGCTATCGAAGCACTAAATGGTTCTGAACTTAGCGGCAGGAGCATTGTTGTAAACGAAGCAAAACCAAAAGAAAGAGAATAAAATCTATACTGGCTTAATTTGTTTATTCAGGCGCTCATCTACTGAGCGCTTTTTTTATTTAAATAAATTTATTTGAAGCTTAGAAAACGAACGAATTAATTGCAATTATAAAATCATTTCTTCCTTTGTAATTAAGTTTCCAACCGAACTCAAGTTTAAGCGGAACAATACCCTGCCCTATTCCAAATCCAATTTCATAAAAAGGTTTATTGAATGTTTCTACTTCGGTCGGAAGGATTGCCGATGATTCACTTCCGATTTCTGACACAGCAGAGTTAAAAAAAAGACTAAGAGTTATTTCCCAATCTTTTAATCCAGGAACTTTTAACAGCTTGAAAATTTCATCTCTGAATTCATACTCAAAGTTCAACATTGCAACCCGTTCACCAAATACTTCATTAATCCGAAGTGTTCTAAAGCTGAATGGTTTTGATAACCATTGAAGGTTTCCAGGCAATGCATACATATTCTGATAAGGTAAAGTGCCTTCATTATACATTCCGAATAATCTAAGATTGAAATATGAAGAGCGAAATGTTCTGGTAAAATTATTTATACTTAATCTATAAGTAGTATAGTTCAAATCGCTGTTAAGTAAATCGTTATTTGAATATGCAACGTCGCCACTTAATATCGTATATGAATCACTGATAAGAACTCTTCTTCTAAAATAACCGTCTTCTATATAATCACGGAAGTCAAGTTTGAATCCTGCGGTTAGTGCATTTATGCTTGTTTCATAGATTGCTGGATTCGCCGGATAATTATTATCCTTTCTAAAAAATGAAAATTCAGTGTTGGTGTAAGCATTCTTATCTTTGTGAGATAAAAAACCAATGCTTAGATCAAGCACCGGGAAAACTTCACTTTCAATATTAAACTTGAAACCAGATGAATAATAGTAGCTGCGGAATTCCTGTTTATTTAATAGTGCCAGTAAGGAGGCTGTCAAATCAGTATAATCATCTGATTTACCAAAGAGTTCTTTTATTGAATTAAAGAGATATAGATTAATTGAGGTTGTTCTGTAATCTCCCAATAAGTATTCAAAATCAAAATCTGTTTTGAATCTCTCATCTGAAAATCCATACGCAAATTTTAATGAAGAGTTCAATCTTTGATCTAAATAATCATCCAGGTAAAAAGAAAGTCTTGGTGTAAATCCTTCCACACTATTGAATCGCCAGGAATTAAGTGTGCCGTTCGTTGAAAAGTATTCTGAAAAATAAATCCGTGTGCTTAGCCATGAAAATTCATCCCAAAAAGAAAAAGGCAGCCGCTGAAGACTATCTATTCTTTCATAAGCCGTTTCTTCTTCGTTTGTGTTGGGAATGGTTTGAGTTAACGACCAATATAATGAATCTTTCTTGTCTGCATCGGGTAAAACTGTTACAATAGCCATCGAGAAAATGTCGTCACTCAAATCAGGATTAATCTTGTAATCGTATAAAATTGTATTTAGCTCAAAGCCAAATCTTGCGAGCCCAAGAATGTTACCCTTCATAAATAATCTGTAATCAGCCGGCATATAAATTCCATCGTAGCTTGAGAATTGCTGGAATATACTTATTGTATCAAATATCCCCCCGATATTAGCGGAACGGTTTAATTCAAGATCAACCTGGATGAGTTCGTAAGTGCTGTCATTGATAAAAATGTTTCCAACAAATCCCGGATCGTCAGAATTATCAGGGCTTAAAAATAACTTATACACTTTTCTATCATTCATCATTACAACTTTGTCTATGTAGTAATAATAATAATCGAGTGCGTCATCGGAAATTGGTCCGGGAAGTCTGCTGCCAAAAAATCTAATGTCACCCTCATAAAAGTTTTGAATTAGTCTTCCGCCGGTAACAACATTGATTGTCGGAGGAAAGTTTGCACTTTGCTTACGAGCAATTATGACATCTTTAAATTGGTCCGGTTTTTCAAAATATCCTTTGCTTTGATTTTCAAGTATTCCAGTTATTTTTAAATCTACCGAATCATCTCCAGCACCAATACCTGCAGAGACAGTTCTTCCTCTTGCACTTATTTCATCAGTTGTTCTGACCATTCCTTTTGTGTAAGCTTCGTATTCGTAGCTGTCAAGAATTGAATTTCTTTCTTTCTTTTTTTGTATGGCTTTTCTGATTATTTCCAGTGCTGGATTTTCTCCCGGGCGAATAATGATATTAGGCAGAAGGATTTCTGTTTTCCTCAAAGAAAAATTTGTGTTTGGCAGATTACTCTTCAGATCTACGATTATGGTATCAGAATAGTAACCAATATATGAGGCCACAAAAGAATATTTCCCGGAAGAGAGTTTAAGTTCGTAATATCCTTTTGAATTAGCAGCAGTTCCGAGTGTTGAATTTATTATTCTAATATTTCCGTACGAAAGCGCTTCGCCTGATTCTTTATCAGTGATTCTCCCTGATATTTCGTGCGTCTGAGGGAACACATTAACAAAAATAAACAGGACAGCAAGAGTAACTTGGGTAATTTTCATACAGAAATTGTAATTTAGACTAATTTAAAACTATTAAAAATATCTTTATATATTACAAGAAAATAAATTGTGTTAGAATTCTACAACTAATATTTTTATCTTTTCGAAAGCAAATTAATGATGAATTTCACCATGAAACTAATTTTAAAATTTTTATTACTGGCAATTTTTATCTCGCCTTTTACCATTTCGCAAATACAGAACAACAGTGAGACAGACCCGGTAAACATAACGGCAAGTGGAGTAATCCAAAAATATATTTATGCGATAGGTGGATTGGAAAGGTTTAAAAATGTAACAGACCGAACAACGCATATGACAGGTTTTGCGATGAGCCAACCAATTGATATAGTTATAAAACAAAAATATCCGGATAAGTTATTTCAGGAACTTACTGTAGGCGAAGTAAACCAGTTAATTTATTTCAATGATGGGAAAGGGGTTATAATAATTGGAGATGAGATTACAACAATTGAAGATGGTGAACTTGAAAGATTAGAACTTGATGCATCAATGCGTTTTCTTCTCGATCCAGAAAAATATGGAGTGAAATTTGAATTACTGTCGAATGAATACATCGATAGTGTGGATTGCTTTAAAATACAGTTTACTCTTCCATCCGGGTTACACTGGACACAGTATTATAATTCTTCAACGGGATTAAAATTTAAAGAGAAAAAAGAAATTCAAACCAAGCAGGGATTATTTGAACAAGAGACTTACTTTTCAGATTACAGAGAAGTGAATGGATTGAAATATCCTTTTAAAATAGTTCAATATTTAGGTTTACAGGAAATAGAGCTTAATGTGACGGGCATTGAGGTTAATACTGATATCGATGACAAAATATTTGAGCTGCCTGATTAAATGATTTCCCAAAATTTTTCTGCAATTGTATTTGATCTTGGAAACGTTCTTATCCCTTTTGATTATACGATTGCGATAAATAAGCTGAACCAAATTGAACCAAATCTTGGAAACCGTTTTATTGATTACTATAATTCCAATTATCTCATTCACCGCGATTTTGAGAAAGGAATAATTTCCGAATCGGACTTTATAAATGCGATGTTAAAAGCGGTCAATAATAAAATTGATGGCGAAACTTTCTGCAGACTATTTTCTGATATTTTTACAGTGAATGAAGATGTTGTCTCTTTGTTGCCGATTCTTAAAAAAGATTACAAACTTTTTCTTCTTTCAAATACTAACTCGATCCATCAGAAATATGGATGGCAGATATACGAGTTCTTAAAATATTTCGACAAGCTAATTCTCTCTCACGAGGTACAGTCAATCAAACCGGATAAGAAGATTTACCTGGAAGTTGAAAAAGCTTCCGGGTTACCACCAGAGGATCATTTTTATATTGATGATATTGATGAATATGTTAACGTAGCTAAAAATCTGGGATGGGATGCTGTTCAGTTTGTTAATTTTGAAAAGCTATTGAGCGATATTAAGGTGAGGAATATTCTTTATTGATGAAACCTTTTTAGTTTTTGGTTTATAGTTGTAGTTCAATGGTTTTTAGTTAATTTGATATTATTAATTACAACGGCTATTATTTTAGGAACTAAAACAAATAACTAAAAAACTGTAACATTTAACCAATCAACTAATAACTACATGTGTCTCATAGTTTTTGCAAAAAATATTCATCCAAAATATAAGTTCATCTTTGCAGCTAACCGTGATGAATTTTATAGCAGACCAAGTGAGCAGGCAGAATTCTGGGAGGATCATCTGAATCTACTCGCAGGGAAGGATTTGCAGGCTGGAGGGACGTGGATGGGAATCACCAAACAAGGCAGGTTTGCTGCAATTACAAATTTTAGAGATTTGAAGAACATTAAAGATAATGCTCCTTCACGAGGTCATTTAACTCTTAATTTTTTGTTGGGTGATATTTCACCGGAAGCATATTACAATAAACTAAATACCGCATTATTTAATTACAACGGTTTTAATCTTCTCCTCGGCACTTTGGATGAACTCTTTTACTTTTCTAACAAGGTTGATGGTTTAAAGAAAATTGAATCGGGAATTCATGGGATAAGCAACGCAATTTTTGATACACCCTGGCCGAAAGTTAATAAAGGTAAACAGCAGCTTGAGAATTTATTAAAGCAAGAGGAAATTCATCCCTGGGAAGTAATTGATATACTTAAAAACTCGACTCCCGCAAAGGATGAGAATTTGCCGGATACTGGAGTTGGTTTGGAGATGGAAAGAATGCTCTCCCCTATTTTTATTAAATCAGAAAAATACGGTACGAGATGTTCATCAGTGGTAATGGTAGATCAGGATAATAATGTTCAATTTGTCGAAAAGTTTTTCTTTGGTAGCCTGGGAACTTTTTCAAACAGAGAATTCAAATTTAAAATAGAATAATAGAACAGTATGAAACCAGAAGTAATTCACGAAGAAGAAAACGAAAGATTTATTATTTATAGTGAAGGTAAAGAATCCTACATTGATTACAGGATTTCAAAAAATGAAATTGATTTATATCATACTTTTACTGATCCGTCATTACGCGGGAAAGGATTAGCGGCTCATGTAGTCAGAGCCGCTTTTGAATATGCTAAAGAAAATAATTTTAAGGTTATACCAACCTGCTCTTATGCTAGGACGTTTTTAACAAAGAATGACGAGTACAAAGAGCTGGTGGCTGAATAAAAATTACTTCAACTTTGCATTAAGTAGAATCATCGGACCTGTTAAAGCTTTTGAAACAGGACAACCAGATTTTGTTTGTTCTGCGTGTTTTGCAAAAGTTGCTGCGTCAATTCCTTCTACATCACCAACAGTATCAAGTTCAATCTTTGTGATTGTAAATCCGCTATCAAGTTTCTCCAGATGAACTTTTGCATCAGTCTTAATTGAGTTTACTTTGAATCCTTCTTTGGATAAAGAATTTGCAAGTGCCATTGAATAACAACCTGCGTGAGCTGCACCAATTAATTCTTCAGGATTTGTAGTTGAGCCGGTTTCAAAACGTGATCCGGCATCGTAAGGTGTGCTATCTAATAATTTGGTTTCTGTGTTAAGGGAACCTTTTCCACCTTTTAAATCGCCTTTCCACTCAGCGTTTGCTTTTCTGATAGGCATATTGTCCTCCTTTATTGATTTTATTGAATGATTTGTTTTTGAATGTGTTAAGTTAACATTAATAACAAAATATTTGTCTATATAATTCTGTGACTAATACATTATTTTCGATAAAATCTTGTTAAATGTATAAATTGCAAGTAATTAATTTATGGAAAGAGTACATTTCCTTTCGGAGACCAAAAAATGAATAACAAAATAACTTATGTAATTAAAAGAAGCGGAGCGATCGTTCCTTTCAAGCAGGAAAGAGTTATAAACGCTATTTACCGGGCTGCCGTAGCTGTTGGTGGAAGAGATAAGGATATAGCCGGAACACTGGCTGAACAGGTTGTAAAGATATTAAACGAAAAATTTGATGAAACCACTTATCCACATATAGAAGATGTTCAGGATGTTGTTGAGAAAGTTTTAATTGAAAACGGACATGCAAAAGTAGCCAAAGAGTATATTCTCTACCGGGAAGAAGCTGCAAAAAGACGAGATGAAGAAGGCAGGCTGAATTCCAAACTGAATGAAAACATTCCCTGGTCAAAAGTGTGGAGAAATCTGGATTGGGCAGTTGGACACAAACTCAACACGGTTGATTTACTTAATGAGAGAGTTGCCAGGGGAGAGTTTGCACAAATAGTACACGAATCAGAAAATCTTTACGAAGATGATGTTGAGCTTGCCGCAAAATTAATTATTGAACGACTTGAAAATTTAAGAATGGTAATGATAAGTGGCCCTTCTTCTTCGGGGAAGACAAGCACTACAATGAAGTTAGAACAAAAACTGATAAAGAAAGGCTACAAGTTCAAGGCTTTGATTGTTGATCATTACTTTTTTGATCTCGAATTCCATCCAAAAGATGAATTCGGTGATTACGATTTTGAAACTCCGCAAGCACTTGATCTTCCACTAATTAATGAACATCTCGTTAAACTTAGCCAGGGTGAAAAGGTTTTAATTCCCAGTTACGATTTCAAAACAGGTACACGAACCCTTAACGTAACCCCGATGAAACTGGAGAATGATGAATTACTTTTGATAGATAGCCTGCACGGACTTTATCCTGATTTCAGTAAAGACATTCCTATTGATGCAAAGTTCAAATTATATCTTGAACCGCTTTTACAAATGAAAGGTCCGGATAATAAATACATTCGCTGGACAGATATTCGATTGATAAGAAGAATGCTTCGAGATTTTGCTCATCGTGCTTACAACCCGACACAAACTCTGGAACACTGGCACTATGTTCGTTCGAGTGAAATGCGAAATATTATTCCTTACAGCAACACAGCAGATTTTATTATCAGTAGTGCAATGTCATATGAGCTTTGTTTTTATTCACACAAATTGGGGAAAGATTTTATTGATTGGGAAAAGAAATACAAAGATGATCCGCTAAAAACTGATGCTTATGAAAGAGCTTCCCGATTGGCTGAATTATTAAAGCATATCACTCCGGTTGCTGACGATTCACCGGTTCCTCATGATTCTGTTTTAAGAGAATTCATAGGTGGAAGCAGTATTGTGCATTAAAAGGGATTATAATTTCAGTGAATGAGTAAAGTCCTACTTAAATAAATATTATAATTAAGTGTATCACTGCCCATAAACTAAAATATAGAATTACTTTCGATCTTAATATCTTTGACAGGAAACCAAAATAAATTCCTTTAACGATAGTGTTGCTCATCATAGAAATTATTATTGATGTAATGATAACACTTTGAAGAAGGCTTTGTTTACTTATTATTGAGAGAATAAAAGGATCTATATCGGTAACACCAATAATTACGGATAATCCTATTAGTCCACCTTCTCCCCAAAACTGCTTTACCAAAATTGTTACTATGGAAAGAATAACAAAGAGCGATGCAAAAATAACAGCAGGTTTAATTTCAAAAGGATTATGAATTGATGATATTGGACCAGCAGGAACGTCTTCATTTTTATCGTGGATAATAAATGCTAATGCCAGTCCGCATAAAAACAGAATAATTAATTTCCACCAAATTTCATATGCAATGCCCGAATTTAAAAAGTAAATCAGAACCAAGATTCTTAAATACATTACACTGCTGGCTAAA
>Ga0210074_1000204_pt1 | contig 23254 bp, 22 predicted proteins | sample China_Galinas_Co_FD_184860 | JGI IMG/M metagenome (GOLD analysis project Ga0210074, IMG submission 184860) | Wetland microbial communities from San Francisco Bay, California, USA, that impact long-term carbon sequestration -... | ecosystem: Environmental > Aquatic > Marine > Wetlands ... | reverse complement strand
CACAGTTGGCGCTAATACTGAGAAATGCGGGTGTGTCACTAATTTCCTACAGAGATTTCATTCATTAGGGAGCCTCTGTGTTGCATCTCATTTATTGATCGAGGCGGATGGCATATCCTCGCAACACTCTTGCCACTTCCTGAGTTGCAATAGCCAATAAAATGTACGCGACAACTTTCCTGACATCGGGGACTCTAAACACCCACCCTTACACTATTAGATCTGTGTTTCAGGCTTCTCTTTGAACCATAGCTGGTCCAGATCGATTCCGACTATCTCCCCTAGACCTTGTAGTTCTCTCTGAAAATACAGATCGAGAAATCTTTTTGTGGAAGGATCCATCTTTGGGGTTGATCGCAGTCTGGATGGATTCAATTTGTTATGCAATGCGTTAACAAAAAGTGCAAAGACAGAGCTTTTACTATCTGTAGTTTCTACTGAGAATGGCAGTTTGCCTCTATAATGCGTGTTGCCAAAGGACCTAAGCATTCTGTTCTTGAAAGCCTGTAATTCGATGCTCTTGGGAATGATCGCCTTGTTTGAATGGGTGTTTAACGCCCCTTCGGGTAAATCATCGAATTTCAATGATAGAAATTTGAGCAGATTTTTTGTGATGCGCTCTTTGTTGGAGATAAAATCTTCTAATACAAAGAAAAATATCCGCTCTCTCGGGATGTGTCTCATAAATTCCTGAACCTGATTGAGGTACATGCTCCGCTCAAGAACATAATGCGGAGTAAACTTAATCGTATCTTCGAAATTAAACAACGCTCGACCGGTTCTGAGCATGTGCCAATATTGGGAATACGCTCTGCGCGTTGGCTGCCTAAGACAAATAATTGCTTTGATTGGTTTCTGCTGTAACGAAATCCTGTAGCTCGCTCTTGCTGAAGGTAGGTAGCAAGTTGAGTCTTCTCCGGTAAGGCAGTTTTCTGGAGCATCCTTAAAAAAATTACTATACCATTTCCAATAATCCTGAGGGGCCTCTGCGATATTCGGCCATTGCCAATGACTATTTTCCTGGAAATAATAGTCACCATGTTGAAAGAGGTCGTCTATATCAAAAAAGTTTATCTCTCTAGCAGGAATAAAAATATGGGGATGTTTATTAAGCAATGCATGAACTGTAGAAGTTCCACATTTCATTGCGCCACAAATAATGAAATCTGGAAGGCGTACGTATTCTGGGGCAATCCACTCGCATTTTTGTCTTTCGTGCATAGCTCAAAACTCACAACTCTAAACTTGATACTAACGCAAAAATTCAGTAAATGATAAACATGCGTTAACTGCGTTCCAACTCCTAATTGATTGAAGGGAACCTCTATTAATCCTTCTAAATAACCAGTAAACCCATGCGAAACGCTATTTGTTCACAGGCTGCTTAGAAATTAGCGGTATTGGTAGACAACAGCAATTCAACACTGGTGCAGAAAATATCAGTGGCGGTGGTTACCGGTAGAAACGATGGATGAGAGACTGCAGGAATCCCGAACTTATACTTGTAATCTGGACGTACTATAAAAGCCCTAATCAAGTTTATATCCAACCCGATTTGCCTACACAATTTAACAACTTGCCCTGTAGTCAACCATGTCCGTCTAACCTGCTTCAGATCGTTTATAAGATGAGCAGATCCTTTGTAGATGTTTCCACGAGGCTTAATCAGCCAAAGAAACGGAGCCTCCGGCAGAAGATGTATGAATGGTACGTTTGAGAAAAATCCACTTCCGTTATGTTGATGACCGCCAAAAGGCGAAAGATAAGGCGTATAGGTGATATAGACAAAACCATCCGGCTTGAGAAGTGCGGCAACTTTTTCCAGCATTAGAGATGGATTACCGCAGTGCTCCAAAACATCCCGAAGCAGAATAAAATCAAATTTCTCGTTGAATTCATAGGTCATAAAATCGCCTTGCACAAATACCGAGCCAGCTACTTTCTTGGCTTTGCGTATCATCTCACCATCGTAATCGATACCCAAACCCGTAAACTTGTAGGTTTCAGCAAGGCCTGCAAGAATGCCACCCTCACCACAGCCTATGTCAAGCACATGCATATTATTCAATGACAAGCCAGCGGTGTTCAGGAATCTTGTTAATACACCCCTGCCAAGATCCAGTTCATAATCAAAATAACTATCATAGGCGCGCATTGTTGTTCCCCTATCTCCAGAATCACCTGTTTCAATGTCAAATAGAATCTTCTCTGTCCCGTCGTTCTTTTTATTACTCCTGTCTGACCCATACAGGTAGAGTATTCAGTAGACCTTCCCACGATCCAAATCTCAATTAGCAAGTGAATACTCTACCTGCTAGAGCAAGTGGCTTCCTATTGCGGATGAAATCTGTATCGATCAACCATTCGGCCGATTACCGTCATACGACAGTAAAACCATCGGCTGGCTCCGGTGGTTGCTGATTCTTGATGTATTCCTTTCAGACCTCATCCGTTACATTCCCACTCGACGCTCCGTATCCCCTGGCCCATAATTGCAGATCCCGGCACCACTTCCGCAACCCCTTATACTCCGATAATAACATGAGCGAACTCTTCCCTTTCAGACACTGCACCGCCCGGGATACCGATAACTGGGGCGGTATACCTATTAGCATATCGATATGGTCGCGACTGATTGAACCTGCATAGATAATCATCTCCTTTCTCATCGAAATCTCCAGAAACAAATCTCGGCAGAGCTGCCCAACTTCCCCTCCCATTACCTAATAACGGTATTTCGTCCTCCATACTAGGCGGTACTTGCATCACCCAAGAGTATCGCCCGCCTTCTAAAGGCGGGGAAGTTACGGAATCTCTAGAAGTTGTTCCACCATCACGGACTGTGTCAATTATAGTGAGACACCGGTTTGCCAAGAATGACGTCTTGCTTGAAGAAGGTCTCGCTGATCAGTGTCTTTGCCAGAGCAGCAAACTCCCGCGAGACCAGCATCCAGTTGGCGACATAGCGGCTGAACACCGGGGATTGCGGTGGCGAATGCATAACCATTCGCCATAATTGACGTAGATGTCACGATACAATTGCAGTGTGCTTGCAAGATTCCGGCATTTACGTTGTCGGTCATCCCAAAGTCGTTGGAATGTACGATCAATTGCGGCAGAGCATTCTTACTTCCTCACAAGCATTAGCGACGCATGTGCCGCTCATCTGCGTGTGCACTTGGGTCCAGTGGGTACGGGTTTTGGTCCAGACTCTCGGTTGGGTAAAGGCCGATCTGCTCCGAGATAATAAACCGTGGTCGGCCGCGGACTTCCTCCAAGACGCGAGCAAGGTACTCACCGATAATCCCGAGAAGTATAAACAGTACGCCAAACAGCAGTGACATCAGCCCGATGACGGACGCCCAGCCGGGTACGGTGGTTCCTGTGTACAAGCGCGCATAGATCGCGGAGATCAACTGATAAAACGCAGCAAGGGATGTGACCAACCCTAACACGATCCCGATTCTTAAGGGTATTATAGAAAATGAGGTGATACCGGACCAGGCAAATTTGAGCATCTTCCAGAAGGTGTATTTGGTTGTGCCCGAAAAACGCGGTGCCGCAAGAAACTCCACTTTTGACGACGGATATCCGATCCATCGCACCAGACCGCGCAAGAACAGCGCCCCCTCTTTTAGCCGCACGATCTCGTTCACCACTTGGCGATCCAGAAGCCGAAAATCGGCCATACCCTGATCCATGGTCACACCACTGAGGAAGGAAAAGACCTTATAGAACCAACGTGACATCAACCGTTTTAGGTACGGTAAGGTTTTCGGACTGATCCGAATCGTATGTACAATTTTGCTTCCATGTCGCCATTCCTCCACCAGACGCGGGATAACCTGCGGTGGATGTTGAAGGTCGGCGTCCATGGTGATTACGGCCTGACCAGTAGCGTGGGTTAGTCCGGCGAACAGTGCATACTGGTGGCCGAAATTACGCGACAGCCGCACACCCTTGACGCCGTGATGCTCCTGACACAACATCACGATTTCATTCCAGAGGTCATCAGTGCTGCCATCATCTACGCAGATAATTTCCCAGGTCATCCCGAGCGTCGGTACCACCAGCATCAGTTCGCTGAATAACTTATTCAGGTTTCCGGCTTCGTTGTACATTGGGATCACGATACTTAGATCCGGATTCCCCTGTGACTTTCGCAGGGTCATCTTTCCCTCCTTCCTGAACGTTTCCCGCGCGAGCCTAAAACCATAATAACAGCCTTGTCAGCGCCGAAATCGGTAAATATGAGCCTTGTCATGTGCAACTCCGACAGTGTCTAGGAACTCGAACGCCCCCCAGTTCCGGCCATATGCCAGCGGTGCGATTAGGTCCATCCGGTACTTACGGTAGTAATAGCTATACCCGGCCGGAAGATTATCTCCTTCTGGTGAAAGCCGGCCGTGATGTGAATCCCACACAACGTACTGAACGTCCAAATTCGCCAGATCGGACACAAACTGCTCGGGTGATTGACTCCTGAATTGTCCGAGAGGAAGAATATTTGCCGCCTCATTGACAGGAACGTACTCCTGAACTATCCATGGCTCGCTCACAACCAAGCGTTCGCCCGGTTTTGCATGTGCATTATACCATTCTCCTACAAGCCTCATTGAGACCTTTCCGATTTCAGCAACTTCCATGCGCTGCACCACGGATCTGGCATTGCTGCCCGTGAGCAACCAAACCAGACAAACCACAAGGCTGGCGGCAAACAACCCGGTAAGCCGTACCCTGCGCGACAGAACAACAATGTATATTGTGAGGATCGAGAACGTCCCAGCCCAAAAGATTTTTACTGTAGGTATATCGTTGCTGTGAAGAATCCAGCCAACTCCGACTGCGGCAATCGGGAGCAGTGCGAGGCACATCAGAGGTGGCGTCGGTTTACTTAACTTAAACGAGCTGGTCCATTTGGCAAACCAGCGCGATACAAACTCAAGACCATTGGCGAGGCCGGCCGATATCGCCATAAAGAATATCCACAGAGTCATGAACACATGCCCTGAGGTTGCAGCGAAAAAACTCATGTTCAGTGCCGTACAGGCAATCAGAAAAAATGCGATGGGCAGAGCGTTAGCGGGTGATCGACGAAACCACGACCAAAAGCCCAGTACGAAGAGAGACAGCAATACGACCGCCAGCGGTTTTTGCGGGAGTATTCTCAAACTATCGCCCGCAAACGATAAGATCGTTTGGAATACCACTGATAGGTAATTTAAACCAGCGGCTGGCTCCGAAGTGTAGGAAAAATAGGGATTGATGTGGCCATTAGATAAATAGTTGAGAAATAGCCATCCAAGGAGCCCCGTTGAGGCGAGTCCAGACAAAGCCACAGTTTTCAGCATGCCTCGGCCAAGGAACAGATCCTTCAGTGCAAGTGCCGGGATAAGGAAAGCACATTCGTAGCGCCCAAGTGACGCAAGGCCAGCGGCCACGTATGCCGTGCGTCGTTCGCGCTGGCTGAGATCAATCCCGAGTAGCACCAGAGCCATCGATATCATCTGCGCTACTGGCTCCACCGTAAGTATGACCGTGGATTGATGAAGACCGAAAAAATACACTGTTGCAAACCCCACATATGGGCCAGAAAGCCGAACAGCAATTCGATAGAGCAGGACGGCCGCCACAATGAAGCTAATAAAGTTTATAATTTCGCCGGCTAGCAGGATAGCATTTCCGTCCGGCAGCAATTGCGACAGGAAACCCATTGCTGCTGAGAACAAGGGCAAGCGTTGATAGCTTGAAGGAAGCTCAAATTGGATCAGTGATCTCGTGGTGTTTTGCAGATCGAAAAAATCCGAATCCGGAACCCAGAATCGATTGAAATAGTAAACCCTGATTAATATCAGAAAAATGAACAGGGCCATCAGCGCCAATCGAAAGGCAAACGACTCATCACGAAAACCCTGGATTGGATGCACCTGGAAATCTGGTTTATCCTCTCCGACCACAGCATCCCGATGATATTGAAACCGATCAGCCATTAGCTTCCTGTAAAATATTTTAAAGGTTTCATTAATATCAATTCACTGCTGTCCCATCTGCATTACGCGAACTGCAACCGTGCTTGAAGTGGCAAGGTCAGGGGGGGCTGTGGATTGCACCGCAGCAGCACCTTCAGATCATGGCGTTCGAACAGGTTAAGCTGCAACAGGCGCAGGATCTGTTGCATTCTTAGTCCGAGATTACTCATGAACTTGAAGTGGACGATCAACAGATACATGCACATGGCCACCCAGATCTGCGTCAGTACGGCGTTGCGCGAAGTGCCAAGGAAGGTTTTGATTTTCAGGTTCTGTTCGATCCATTTGAAGAACAGCTCGATATGCCAGCGCTCTTTGTAGATCGCTGCAATTGTCCTGGCAGCCAGACGGGAGTTATTGGTCAGAAAGACGTAGTGGTTGCCTGTTTCGGGATGACGGTAACCGATGCGTCGCAGAGGTACGGCGCACCGCTCAGCATTAACACCGGTCAGCTGGATCGTCTGATCCGAGGTCACTGACGATCCTGCGGGGATCGGATGCCGCTCGGTTACCCGGTAGCAGGCGTTCTTGCGCTGCCGGGTGACGAAGTAAACGCCTTGATGGAACAGGTGGTTATACCACGCATAATCGGTATAGCCGCGGTCGAAGACGACAACACTGCCCTTGGGCAGCGTCAGTGTGCGGGCCGGATTGACCTCGTGCACCCGCCCTTCGGTGATCGTCAGAAAGCTCGGCAGGTAGCTGTCATGGTCCAGCCCGACGTGCAGCGTGATGGCGCCCTTGGTGGTACGGAAGTCCGCGCAGGGAAACACCGACAGGCACAGGTCGATGGTGGAGGCATCGAGCGAATAGGGTTTGTGCTTGAAACGGAAGCGGTGCTTCGGACTCAGTCCTTGGCAGCGCGCGAGTAGCGTGCCGAACAGGGCCTCATACAGACTCGCGGGCTGCTGCTCGTTGACGCGCGTCAGGGAGGAGCGGTTCACCTCGGCGCAGCCCAAATGATGGTGCTTGCTGGCCTGTGCCTTGAGGTTGTTGACCACATCGCGCAGGTTCATGCGACCGGCGAGCTGGGCAAGCTCCAGACTGACGAACAGCGGCCAGCGGGTTATCTTGCGCAAGCTTCGGCCTTGATGGTGTTCCCGGGCCAGGGACTCGAATTCATGTCTCGGAACCAGTTTCAGTATTGGTGAGAACACAGAATTATGATGTGACAAGGCCTGAATCTCCTTCTATTACAGTGTTTGCGAGCACAACCATTGTAACAGTTCGGATCATTCAGGCCTTCTTCATTCCTGGTTTATAGGACAGCAGTGATCCATGCCCATTTCTGAGGATACTACCTGCATAGTATCAATAACAATAGGAAAATTAGACAAATTTACACTGCTGTCCCGTTAACTTTCAATGGAAGGCGAGCTGACTCGAGCTGACTATTTTCTTGTCGGATGGATCCCCCCGAAGCAGGGTGTAGAGAGGTCACGCTTTTCGAATAGGTTAATCTGCAGTCGCTGCAGGCTTTGCCGCATACTCTATATCCAGAGTCGAGTGGAATTTGAAGAAAACGAGTAACAGATAAACACACAGCGCAATCCAAATCTGGATCATGACGGCATTCTGGTTGGTACCGATAAAGGTTTTGGTCTTGAGGTTTCGCTTGATCCATTTGGAGAACAGTTCGATCTGCCAGTGATGCTTAATAGATATCCGCGATCGTTTTTGCGCTGATGGTAAAGTGATTGGTGAGGAACGCGTGGTGCTTGCCGGTTTGCGGATCGCGGTGGTCGATGCGGCGCAGCGAAATCGGACAGTGCTTGCGTGCCGCTATGCCGGTGAACTCGATGATCTGGTCGCTGCAGAGTTTCTGGTGGCGTGCGACCTTCTCGCGTTTTGATGATGCAATATTGGACATTTTCCCTGAGCCGGGTGACGAAGAAAATGCCTCTCTGTGTCAATTGGTTGCACCACCCGTAGTCGGTATAGCCACGGTCATAGTCCACGATACTACCGCTGGGGAATGCCAGCACCCGACCGGACTCGATGTCGGTGGTTTTGCCCTCGGTGAGGGTGACGAACTCCGGCAGATAGCCGTCATGGTCCAGCCCGACATGCAGCTTGATGGCGCCTTTGGTGGTGCGGAAATTCGGCCAGGGAAACAGGCCCAAACACAGATCCACGATGGAGGCATCGAGCGAATAGAGCTTGTTCCTGAACCGGAACCCGTGGCGCAATCGCCTGGCAGCGGGTCAATAACCGTTCGAACTGGGCATCGTACAAGTCATAGGGCTTGTGAACATTGATTCGGGTGAGGTTCGAGCGTGAGAGTACGGTACTGGCCAGATGGTAGAGCCGGTGCGCCTGTACCGAGAGGTTGGCGACGACATCGCGCAGGCAGGTTCGACCCGAGAGTTGCGCCAGCGTCATGGCAAGGAACTGCGACCAGCGCGATGAGATGAGGAAACGCAGCCCCGCATGGTGCTGGTTGGCCAGGGGCTCGAATTCATGTCGGGGGATATACTTGTGTAATTGCGCGAAGACAGTGTTATGATGGGCCAAGTCTTAAATCTCATTGCATTACAGTGTCTTATCGCATTTTCATTGTGACAGTTGATTGTGATTTAAGCCTTTTTTGTTTTTGTTAACGGCCAGCAGAGACAGACTCGATAGCTATCGAACACGCAATGATGGAATATCCAGAGTAGCCACTTATGAAAGATATAAATAAAAACGATATTATTCGTGAGAAGCTGGCAGCTGCCCATACTTCGCCTTTACAGGCATACAGGAATTTGACCACTGGCAATAGTTCACTGGGCTTTTTTGCATTATTAATTACTGACATTTCTATTCGGATCCTTGTCTGGAGGGCTCGGTTTTCTGCTGCGCAAGATTTTTTACCACGGTTTATTTAGATCAGCTGGTCGCGGAATGATAATCGGCAGAAACGTGGTAATACGCCACCCGAAGAGTATTGTGCTGGGAGACAATGTCACTATTGATGATCTCTGTCTTGTTGACGGTCGAGGGGCAGGAAGTGACGGCGTCGTCATTGAAGACGAGGTTATCGTAAACCGCAACTGTATGATTCAGGCAAAGACGGGATCGATTCGACTTGGCACAAGGACAACCATTGGAAGTAATTCTGTCATTGTTTCCAAGGCGGGCGTTGAATTCGGGGAAGCAGTTCTAGTTGCAGGAAATTGCTACTTCTCTGCCGGAGCCTGTCGCGTAGACGACATCTCATCGGCAGTCATGGATCAGGGCGCATATTCCAAAGGCCCAATCATTATCGGCGATAATTCTTTGGTAGGAACCGGCGCTATCATCCTTGAGGGGTCAAGGTCGGCAAGGGTGTAATCATTGGCGCGGGGGCAGTTGTAACCAAAGATGTCCCTGACTATGCAGTTGTTGCCGGCATCCCTGCCAAGCTTATTAGGATGCGTCAGTAAAGGGGGGGGGAATATGCCAACCCCACTAAAATGCTCGACACCATCGACATTCACATCCGTGATCAACAGGATATCAGTAGACCTCGCCGCAAGATTCGCCCGAGTGTTCAATCCTAAAGGTGATCATGCCGCCTGGACTGCCTGGACCATCTACTACAAAATAACCGGGTCAAATCAGGCCGGTATCTCAATGCGCAGATGATCATCGACCGCCAGGGCAAGGACCGCTGCCGGTGTCCCCGGACCAGACCTGAAGAGGGATTTCCCTATACTTGTGACTAAGGGAGGTTTGCTTGCCAGGCTCGGTGTGGTCGATAAAGTAATACAAGAATGATTACAATTGCAGTTGTATATGTGTTATCTGTTTGGAAAACCATGTTAATAGACAAATTTGTTGGGACAACCTGTCAAGACAATAGTGATAGTTGGGTCCGAATTTGACTTCATCGGTAATGCCCGGCCATCACAAAGACCGAAGATGAAGTCCTTGTAATTGCAAGCAACTGGTGACATGAACATTCGGGCTGGCAAAGTGCGTCGATTTTGCTGCTGTTATGCTTTGTCTCTCATTCGATTTGGCGTGGATTCTGAGATCAGAGCTTGAGACCTCCGGTGATGAACAGAAATATATACTCGGTTGCACGTCTGTTATCTCTGTTCGTATCCCTGTTGTTCGGTTGCCAAGCCAGTGATGTTCCTCCGTACCCTCCCAGCGAACTGATCGACGATATGTCCTTTGACTGGTCAACCCATATCAGACTTGCACCGGGAAGTGATAACTGGCCGGTTACCTGGGCAGACGACGGGCATCAATATACGACCTGGGGTGATGGAGGAGGATTCGGGGGGACCGACTCAGATGGTCGTGTTAGCCTGGGCGTTGGTCGCGTCGAAGGAACCCCTGAGTCATATGCCGGATACAATATCTGGGGGGGGAAGGGCAGCGAGACCACGGCGTTGTTAAACGGCAAGTCATATGGAATTATATCCATATCTGGTGTTTTATATATGTGGGTAAGCCCCGGCAGTGACGCTCAGGGTTATGAAGAAGCCCGGCTCTATACCTCTCCCGATCATGGCGCAACGTGGCTGCCCGCTAACTGGGCATTTGAGAAGAGGCAAGGGCTCGTTAATCCGACATTTTGCCAGTTTGGCAGGGATTATGCCGGTTCCGGCGACGATTACGCCTATATTTACGCCAATCACATCAAGGATAGTTCTGAATTGAAAGTACAGAAACCCGGTGAGATTGCGCTGCTCCGGGTACCCATCACGAGCCTGACCAGTCAGCAGGAATACGAATATTTTGCCGGCTTCGACAGCGATAAGATTCCTGAGTGGACAAAAATCATCGATGAACGTCAACCGGTATTCAGTGATCCTCGGGGCGTGGGCTGGAATACGAGTGTTTCCTATAATGCAGGCCTGAAAAGATATTTTTTAATCACGGAACACAGTAAATCTGCAGAAGCAAACATGGGGATTTTTGATGCCCTGGAACCATGGGGTCCCTGGAGCACTGTCTACTACGGCAAGTTTGGGAATGATACCGACATCCCGAAAAACACCTTTTTCTACAATTTTTCCAATAAATGGATGAGTCATGACGGGTTGAAATTTGTATTGATTTTTACAGGGGTTGGTATTAACGATTCATGGAATACAGTGTCTGGCAAGTTTTCCCTGTTGCGACAATCATCAGATTGACCAGTATCTGAACAGGTTTGTGACATATCAGTGTACTCTGTCGTATCTGGATCTACGGAATCCAAGCATAGGTAAGGAATCTCTTGCATGGATATCGCCTTTATGTCGAATGGGTTTGATGTGGCAATGTCGTTATTGCAGATCCATGATATGGATCTGCAGGGTCGGATAGCAGTTCGCAAGCAGTTGAAGGGGGATCAGGTATTGACTTATTTTGCCAACCTGGCGCCGTGCGTTGCTCACCAGGCTGGGATTGGTGCCCATACGGCACTCCAGTGGCAGCAGCGTAGCCGATGAACCAAGAGCCGTTTATTGTTGAACATTATGTAGATGGGTGCCGCACCGATTGCACAAGCACTCTTGATGTGATGGCAAGACAGGTCAGACCGTGACCGGCCAATCCCGACTATCTCAACGTGTTTCGAGCACGCGATTCTGATCGAGGCGCCGGTCAGCGGATTTCATCGGGGACAGATGTGCCTGCCTCATGCAAAGTCCGGATGTATGGCTGCAATCTCTACCTTCTCGCTACCAGCGACCGGGTTCTTGGCAAGTAGGGGCGACGATGCATAGGATAGGTTCTAATCACTTTCGATGGATAATGTGCTGACGAATAAATGGGATTTTATATGCGGAATGAAGTTAAAAATTTAATGGGAAGTCATTATGATTTAACAATAATTGGCGGAGGTATCTTTGCTGCCTGCGCTGCCTGGGATGCAGCCCTAAGAGGATTGACGGTAGCACTGATTGAGAAGGAAGACTTTTGTTCCGGAGTTTCGGCAAATTCCCTCAAGATGATCCATGGTGGTATCAGATATCTGCAGCACGGGGACATTATTCGCCTGAAATCCTCCTGTCATGATCGGAGTGCAATGTTGCGAATTGCACCACATATTGTTCAGCCTTTACCAATACTCATACCTACTTATGGTCATGGTAAATCTGGAAAACTGTTTCTAGGAACTGGCATGTTACTGTACGACTTGCTTACCCTGGGAAGAAATCGTGGCATACGTGATCCTGAGCGGCACATCCCATTGACTGCCTTTCTGAGTAAGGAAGAAGTCCTGCAGGAATACCCGGATTTGGAACAAAAAGGACTGACCGGTGCTGCAGTATTCAGCGATGGGCAGATGTTTAATCCGACCAGGTTAGTATTTGCCTTTATAAAATCTGCCATGCAGAAAGGCGCCCATGTCGCCAATTATGTCGAAGCTGTTAATTTGCTTTATGAGGATAAAACTGTCACCGGTGTTGCAGCGGTTGATAAGGAGTCAGGCCAGAAAATCAAAATTCGATCCAGAGTTGTGCTTAATGCGGCAGGCCCCTGGAGTGAATGGTTTCTGACGGATTCCATACCGCATGGGAAGATGGAAAAAGTGGTCTATTCGAGGGATGCCTGTTTTGTTGTCAAACGCCGTTTTAAAAGTCACCATGCTCTCGCAATAATGGGGCGGACGAAGGATCCAGATGCCTTGTTAAGCCGTCCCGCGCGGCATCTTTTCATGGCTCCATGGCGGGATTACACTCTGGTGGGAGTCTGGCATGTAGTCTGGGATAAACACCCGGATGAAGTTACGGTTGGTGAGTCCGAGATACAGGCATTTATTGACGAAATAAACTGGGCATATCCCGGTCTGAATTTGACAATAGATGATATTGAGATGTGGAATGCTGGTCTGGTTCCTTTTGGTGATAATGAGGAAGGGCAGGAGAATCTAAGCTATGGCAAGCGTTCTCATTTGATCGATCACAAAAGAATCGATCAGATTGACGGGCTGGTCACACTGATCGGTGTCCGTTATACAACTGGCAGGTCTGATGCCGCAAAGGCTATTGATCTAGTCTGTAAAAAACTGAATATGAAGACGCGCCGACCAGCGACAAACTATATTCCGATTACAGGCGGGGATATTGAGAACTTTGAATTACTGGTCCGCAAGGTTCATCAACAACAGACCCTGGGCCTGTCATTGGAGGTCGTGCGCGAGCTGGCGCACAATTATGGTACAGAGGTTTACGACGTCCTTGGTCTCGCATCAAAGGATCAGGATCTCGCCAGACCAATAAATGGAACAAAGGTGCTCAGGGCAGAGGTGCAGTATGCAGTCGATGCTGAAATGGCCCGTCATCTGGCAGATGTTGTGTTTCGAAGAACAGGCATGGCAACAGGTGGCAATCCTGGCGTGGGCGCTTTGCAGGAATGTGCAGAGATGATGGCGGATCTGCTTGGCTGGGATGACCAGGATACCCGGATACAGATAAATAATGTCCTGCGCAGATTCCCGGCATGGAAACATATGACATCTGCAAAGTAGAGATACCACTATGAACGTATTGATCACCGGAGGAACAGGATTTATTGGTTCACGACTAGCCCACAGATCCAAGGAGCGTGGTGATAATGTTGTGATATTGTCCCAGATCAATACACAGGCAGAAAAGGAGAATACTGATCAACTGGAATCACTCGGGTTCAGTGTCATTGTCGGTGATGTTACAGACAAGGATAAGGTCCGGCGGGCTGTAGCAGGCTGCGATATTGTATTCCACCTGGCTGCCGCCCAGCATGAGGCAAATGTACCTGACAAACACTTCTGGGAAGTCAATGTTGAAGGAACTAGAAATTTGCTGGAAGCAAGTATAGAAGCAGGTGTTGGCCGCTTCGTGCACGGCAGTACAATCGGTGTTTACGGGGTGGAGATTCAGGGGGAAATTAACGAAACCTCTCCCATGAAACCTGACAATATCTATGGCGTAACAAAAAAAGCTGGTGAAGAGTTGGTCCTTTCCTATCGTGAAAAATTACCGGTATCAGTCGTGCGCATCTCGGAAACCTACGGCCCGGGAGATCGGCGATTGCTGAAATTGTTCAAGGGAATCAAAAACCGAACATTTTTTGTGATTGGTGACGGGGAGAACAAGCATCAACTGGTTTATGTGGATGACTTGATAGATGGTTTCTACGCGGCAGCAGAGAAAGAGAGGGCGCTGGGGCAGGTATTTGTAATCGCGGGCAGCGAGATCCTGACAACCAATGACATCGTAGATACCATTGCCGCTGTCTTGCAGGTAGACAGATTAAAGTTCAGGGCGCCAATGCTGCCATTTTATATATTGGCAGTGATTATGGAAACTGTGTTGAGGCCTCTTGGTATTCAACCGCCCTTGCACCGGCGGCGCCTGGACTTCTTCAAGAAGACATTATTTTTCTCACCAGTAAAATCAGGTGAGCTGCTCGGGTTCCATGCAATGACCAGCTTCAAGGAAGGCTGCCGAAGAACAGCAGAGTGGTACAGAGAGCAGGGGATGCTATAAAACAGCAGTCATATTCCTGTGGCTTCAGAGTGGTTTTACGCAAACGGCGGCTATTTTCTTTGTAAATATCTTGTTTGCCTTGCCATACATAATAAAACTTGCACGAAAAAATAGTGTGTACAAAGCAGAGACTGCCATCAGTACATAGTTCAGAGGATTTTTCCAGAAAACATACAGGTTTAATGGGATTACCTTGATATCCTGAAAGTTTGAATATTCCAGAACCTGCCGAAGTGTATACTCTGTGAAGGTATTGTAGTGGTCGAAGTTTTGTGCCAATGCCTCTGAACCTGTAATAGGGTTTGCACCGTTTAGTGTATGAACGATCAGTGTACCCCCTGGCTTTATTCTGTTTCGTGCCAGATCCAGAAATTCGAGGATCTCATCTTTCGTCAGATGGTTGAGTTCCTGTTCGCAAAAAATCGCATCATAGCTGTCGCTGGTGGTTTCCATGTGTCTAAAGGCTTCATCAACAATGCAATTGAGCTGGCGATGATGAGCAAGTCTGACTTTGTCGGGAAAAGAGTCAATACCGAGAACATTTTTGTAGCCGTTACGATTCAGCATATCGACAAAATAACCCGGTCCGCAGCTGATAACGAGAATATTGGAGTTCCTGTTTTCCGGAATATATCTTAAGTAATTGTATTTATAGAATTTATATAGTGTTGTATAGCCTTTCTCGATATTCTCGGGTCCCTCCCAAAAGGAATCAAACGGTTCCATTTTTGCCTTTAATTCACGGTATTTACCCATTACTTTTCTCCGGACCTGACTGTAAGTCAGTCTTGCTGCAAGACAGGTTGATCTTATCGGAAAAACTTACCTATTTAGAAGATTTAATTCAAATATTATAGGATGAATAGCTGGTAGCCTTCAGACAGTCATGTGCATCTGATTGTTATTGGATCTGGCCCGCAGAGTGGAACACTGAAGAGTCTCACACAGGAACTCGGTTTGATCGAGCAGATACACTTCCTGGGTCAGGTGGATGAGCAGGAAAAATTTAAATTACTAATGATGGCTGACATGTATGTTTCAACCAGCCAGCATGAGGGATTTGGCCTCGTGTATCTGGAGGCGATGGCGTCAAATTTACCAGTGGTTTGCTACGATTACGGCGGCCAAACCGATTTTCTCAGCTCTGGGTATGTGCGCAAGCTGAATGATGAGCAAGCGTTTCTTGATGCATGTAATACACTCATAAACCACCCTGATCAGCGCTATAGTATGGCTGGACATAATATTCGGGCTGTTGAAGCTTTTTATATTGATCAGTGTGCAGACAGGCATCTGGATTTATTCGAGCGCATTATAGAGCAGCACAGAAACAAGTTTAAGCCAGTCTGAGTTGTCGATCATTTCGGGCGCAGCGCTGCGGAGAATCGAGGCCCGGTTGTCTGTATTTAATGTGCTGGCAGATTTCGGCATATGGCGGAATGACGAATGATAAATTCATCGGGTCTTCCTTAAAGCTAAGTACGCTTTAGCAAGCTGGGGTATATATGTGTGGAATTGCCGGTATTGTCGGACAGAAACGGGCGAGTGACAGACATGCTATGGGACGTATGCTCGAAGCGCTGAGACTGCGTGGTCCAGATGATGAAGGCACTTATTTTGGTCGCAGTGCTGCGCTCGGTCAGCGCAGACTATCCATCATTGATCTGAATGGAGGGCATCAGCCTATTGCCAATGAGGACAAGTCCCTGTGGCTCGTATGTAACGGTGAGATTTATAACTATCAGGAGCTTCGAGAGCGACTCATAAAGCAGGGGCATCAATTTGCAACTCATAGCGATTCCGAGGTAATTCTTCATCTGTACGAAGAGAGGGGCGAAGAGTGTGTTGATGAATTACGCGGCATGTTCTCCTTTGCTATATGGGATGAAAGAAAACAACAGTTATTTGCTGCCCGTGACAGACTAGGACAAAAACCGTTCTATTACGCAAACATAAACGGTGAGTTTTTCTTTGCCTCGGAAATCAAGGCACTTTTGGCGATCGATCCAGATTTGTCGGAAATGGATCCGGAGGCGCTTGATCAGTATCTGTCCTTGCGCATCATTGCACCACCAAAAAGCATGTTTCGAAAAATCAAGAAACTCCCTCCTGCACACAAGCTGGTATACACAACCAATTCCGGGTTGAAGATTAGCCGTTACTGGGACTTGTATTTTGAGCCAAAGCTGACTGGTTCTGAGGAAGAGTTAACCGACGGACTGGAAGAACAGTTAATCGAAGCATTAAGGATGCATGTTGTCAGTGATGTTCCTGTAGGGGCATTCCTGAGTGGTGGTATGGACTCGAGCCTGGTCGTGGCAATGCTGATGAAACACATAATCAGGGATCCCATCGATACATTTACTATTGGGTTGCCATATGGAAAGTACAATGAGGCGCCAGCTGCGCGCCTGGTCGCGGAGCAGTACGGCACGCGGCATCATGAGCAGATAATAAGGCCATCATTGCTTGATACATTGCCTGATCTGGTCTGGCATCTTGATGAACCTTCAGACCCACTCTCAATCTGTATTTTCTTGATAGCGAAAATGGCCAGAAAACATGTCAAGGTGGCTCTGGGTGGGGATGGTGGTGATGAATTGTTCGGGGGTTATGACCGTTACTATGGGCATAGGTATGCCGGTTACTACGCGATTATTCCCGAATTTATAAGACGATATGGAATAGGGCCTGTACTTGATCTGATTCCGGATGGAGGCTGGTACAAGAGCAGGGCCCATCAACTCAAGTGGCTGCATTCGTTGTCATTTTTGAGCGGAAGTCACCGCTATACTCGCGGCCTGGGTTACTTTTATTTTGGTCCTGACTGGCGTGAAAAGCTCTATGGAGAAAGGATGTTGTGTGCAGTTGATGGGTTTGAGCCGGAGGCTGTGATCTGGGATCTCTACAATAAGACAAAGGCTACAGATCCGGTAGACAAAATGCTGTATGCGGATAGTTTTATTCGCCTTCCCGACCACCCCGTAATGATCTCTGATCGAATGACGATGGCTAATTCGCTTGAAGTCAGAAGTCCGTTAATGGATCACAAGGTTGCCGAGTTTGCCGCTAGATTGCCAACTAATATGAAAGTGCGTGGTCGATCCTTAAGATATATACAACAACGCCTTTTGCAGCGTTATTTGCCAAAATCAGTGCTCGATCGACCTAAGCAGGGATTCTCCTCGGCGTTGCCCTATATGCTATCAAATGAGTACAAAATACTCTTCAGTCTCTTTCTCAAAGAGGCAATGCTTGCAAATGACGGTTACATAAATCAGTCTGCAATAAACACATTGCTTTCTAGGCATCTAACAGATAAACAAGATAATGGTAATCGGCTATGGTTGCTTCTGAATAGTGAGGTTTGGTATCGAATGTATGTGAAAGGACAAAACAAGCAATCCTTATACGAAATGATTAATAGTTCAAACAGGGTCACGCGGTGATAGCTTAGTAGCATGCAACAGTAAACATTGTAATCCAATGTTAGCACCTTGGGCTTGACAAGGGGAGTATTCAAGCATCTTATTAAGCCTTAACTTGTAAGCACTTAACATAGTAATAAAGGCATGCTTAATTACATAAAAGTTTCGGCGAGTTTATTGCTTATAGGTATCCTGATATACAACGTGGAATGGGGCAAGCTTATTGGGCATCTCGAGTCAGTAAGCATACTCTCCATTGTTATCGCGCTCACCATCTATGCATTGCAGTTTCCTATTAGTACATTCAAGTGGCAAAAGTCGCTATTAATTCACAACATTGAATACCCGCTTGGATTCCTGCAGAAAGTATTATGCATCTCGTTCTTCTTTAATAATTTTCTACCCTCATCTATCGGTGGTGATGTTTATCGGGCGATCAAAACTATGCCGAAAGAAGGGTTTAGATCTCGGGCAGTATCAGCAATATTGCTGGAAAGGATAATCGGACTATTTGCGTTGTTATTGCTTGGGCTATTTGGTGCAATTGCGATAACGATTGATGAGCATATAGCCATAGTTAGATTTTACGTTCTATTCTGTCTAGTAACTGGCGCAGCGTTTTCTGTATTCATGATAATTCTCCGGCTGGGTATCTTCTCTGGGTTACTGAAGCGCATCAATAGAATTAAAAAACTGGAGATACTAACGCATAATATAAAACTTATCCGGCGTAGCCCTAGGACGTTGGTTGGTATTTTTATAATATCACTGTTATTTCAATTACTGGCTATTGCCGCAATAGGTGTTTTATTTAATGCACTGGGATCTGATGGTGATTATGCTAGGTATGCCCTCCTGGGCGCTGTGATAGGGCTCGCAGCTATTATACCGATCTCTATTAACGGAATAGGCGTCGTAGAGGGCTCGTTTGCAGTAGCAGCTGTACAACTCGGCATGAACTTTAATCATGCGGTAATTGTTGCATTTATAATGCGGATACTCGTATTGGCGCTGAGTCTGATATGCGGGCTTGTGTATCTTGTGGACAGCCACAGTAGAGGCGCTGATTGCCTCTGAGGTGCTCATGAACTTGATGTAGGCCAGTAGCAGATACAGGCCATGGCCCCGATCTGTCAGTACGGGGTTGCATGAGACGCCCCTGGAAGGTTTTGATTTTCAGGTTCTGCTTGATCCATTTGAAGAACAGCTCGATCTGCAAGCGTTTTTTGTCGATCGCGGCAATCGTCTTGGCCGCCAGACGGAAGTGATTGGTCAGGAAGACATAGTGTTTTCCCGTTTCTCGATCACGGCTTCGAGTGGGAATATGACCTATGAGGTCTGGAAGGAATACATCAAGAATCAGCAACCGCAGGAGCCAGACGATGATTTTATCGTTGTATAGGAGGTGCTCGGCCGGATGGCCGTTCAATCACGCTTTCAGTCGCAACCCGAATCCATCGGCTTTAGATGGTGGTTGTTAAGTGTTCGTTGAATCTGTTGACCATGGAAGAAAAAGGTGTTTATCCTTCCTATACGCTGCTACACATAAAGGAGCGGCTAGCAGCACGTTACCTTTTAGAAGCAGTATTGCGCCGGCCAAAGAAAGGTTTCTCGTCTGCGTTGCAGTATATGTTCAAAGAAAAGTACAAACTGTTCTTCGACACATTCATGCGACGATCTGAGATAGCTGCGGACGGTTATATTCAGCAAGGCACCGTAAACTATCTGCTGGAGGAGTACTTATCCGGAATGCGGGATCACGAGAATCGACTGTGATTTTTGTGCAGCAATGTAACCTTGTATCGCGTTCACATAAAGAACGTGAATCCCAGTGACCTGAAGGATGCGGTCCGAGAGTCCAGGCTTCGCACCTCGGCCTGAGTGTTTGTCTGGATGCAAGTGTCACTGGATATCCTTGCGGCTGACCAGTTGCGGGCAGCCTGCCAGAGCATGTATCGAGCATTGAGTGGGATAAACTAATGGGAATACTTAAAGGATCTCAATTGCTTGTTCAGGAAGATTGGAATAAGGAATTCTGGGGTAACAATCCGGCAGCAATACACTTTCTGAATTCGACAGGGCTATTAACTCGCTCTCGCAGAATTCTCGAGATCGGAAGCGGTAAGGGATACATGCTTCGTTATCTCACCGACCAGGGTCACGATGCTCAGGGTGTGGACATGGATGCCGCAGCGATCGCTGAGTGCGATTCCGATTTGGTAATCCACCAGGCCGTTGCGACTGAATTGCCGTTCGACGATGGGTCTTTCGATATCGTTCTCAGCTTTGATTTGTTTGAGCATGTCCCCGACAGCGACCGCCACTTAAAAGAGGTTCGGCGCGTCTTGAAAGAGGGTGGGCACTACCTGCTTCAGACTCCAAACAAATGGACAAATTTTCCCTTCGAAATGCTGCGTTTTTTCCGCAAATACGGAATTCGTCATATCTTCGACTTTCTAAAACCGCCCGAGCACTGTGCATTGCACAGCTACCGACAGATACGGAACCGTCTTCGAAAGCATAGGTTTTCGGTCACGTTCTACGACATTCCAGTTGTCAATGATTATTTTCGTCAGAAAATGAAGCGATTTGCCGGCAACCTTGGCTTGATGGCCCTGCGCGTCGTCAATCCGGACGAACTTCCCATGCCGTTGCGCACGAACTTCTATATTTCTGCACAGCGGTTGAACCGCGAAGGCGACTAGTGAAATGTAACACATAAATCATTAGTATCCTCATGTCTGTGGAGGGCATGATGAAATTGACCAAATAAACGAAGGTATGGAACTGCAGCGACAAGCCAGCGCGAGAAACGCTCGAGCCGATGCGGCTCGGCGCGCCCGCTTGATGCTTCTGTTGGCGGAAGGCTGCACCTGGGCCGAGATTCGTACGAAGCTCGACTGTGGCGACAGCTATATTATTCGCTGGAGCAAGCGCTTCGAGGCTGAGAGGCTGTCCGGTTTGTTCGCACCTTACGCTGGACGCCAGCGTCACAAAGTGACTGAGCGTATGGAAGCACGAGTGCTGGCGTGGACCACCAGTCGCAAACCGGCCGAAGGCTTGTCTGCACTTTATCCCCACGTACTCGTCCTGGCTGAACCAGATCGAGTTGTGGTTCACAAAGATTGAGGACGACGTCATCACCCGCGGCGTATCCACCTCCGTGACTTATCTGAAGAGAAAGCTTATGCGATGCATCCGCCAGTACAACAAGAAAGCCAAGCCCATAAAGTGGAAGTACTTCGATCCATCGCGACGCATTACTCCTGATTCAATCGTTACAGCCCACTGGTGATGGAATATATTTTTTTTTATTTCGTCGCATTACTGTGTGGCTACAGTTATTTCCTCTATCCACTGATCCTGAAATTCGCGCCTGCAAGAAAGGCCAGGGCGTCAGACACAGATGGGGATATGCCATACCCTGCATTGAGCTTAATTATCACCGCACACAATGAAGAAAAGCGGATACATGAAAAAATCGAAAATACCCTGTTAATAGACTATCCAAAGGACCTTCTTGAGATCATCGTTGCCTCTGACTGTTCGTCGGACTCAACAGACAGTATTGTAGGATCATTTCGTGACAAGGGGGTGCGTCTGGTTCGTGCCGATGAGCACAAGGGAAAGGAGTACGCGCAATTGTGCGCCATCCGTGAAGCCGTTGGCGGCATTCTGGTGTTCTCTGATGTGGCTACACGTATTCCTGCAGATGCGCTGCGTATTCTGGCTTTAAAGTTTGAAGATCCACGAATTGGCGCGCTGTCCAGCGAGGACCGGTTTATCAGTCAGGACGGTCGTGTCGCTGGTGAGGGCGCGTATGTTAAATACGAAATGTGGTTGCGTCGTCTGGAATCCGACAGGGCGGGACTGGTTGGTTTGAGTGGCTCATTTTTTGCGGCCCGACGGGAAGTATGCGATGAGTGGGATATTTATTCGCCCAGCGACTTCAATACGGCACTTAACTGTGCAAAGAAGGGTCTGGTGGCAATTACCTGTCCTGATGTGATCGGGATCTACAGTGATGTCAAGGAACCCGGACTGGAATATCGAAGAAAGATCCGTACAGTCGTAAGAGGGATGACGGCCATTGCCCGGCATCCGGAGGTACTTAATCCACTTCAGATGGGATTATTCGCCTTCCAGGTCTGGAGCCACAAGATCATGCGCTGGGGTGTGCCCTGGTTTATGCTTCTCTTTGCGATATTGACACTGGCTCTTGCAAATGAAGGATCCGTGTACCGGATTGTACTCTGGTTGCAGGTGATTTTTTACGGGGTTGCCGCAATCGGTTGGCTGTTCGGTAACTTGCGAAAAAACACTGCAGTCAGGATTATTTTCTTCTTTGTTCAGACCAATCTTGCGCTGGCCTATGCATTAATGTCATTCCTGGCGGGGAAGCGTATGACAGTCTGGGCGCCTTCACAGCGCTAGATGTTCTATCAACTTCCACCTGCAGGAAATCGTCTGTGCCTGTCAGGAGCGGGCAAGTCTGAATCCAGGTACGAGAATTTATTCTCTCCCTATAGGCCGTTTTTTTATAATTCCGGGACAGCGTCTCTTGCTGCGGCGATAACCGCTGCAATACGGAACAAGCCGGTTGATAAGCCGGAAGTTATCTTGCCGGCATATGGGTGTCCCGACATTGTCAGCGCTACAATCTTTGCAGGTGCATATCCGGTTCTCATCGACCTGGAGAATGACCGGCCATGGATGAATATTGAACGGTTGTCGGCATCCATTAACAGCAACACCGTTGCGGTTGTCGCTGTTGACCTGCTTGGTATCTCCGAACGCATAGCGGCTATCCGCAACGTTGTCGACAAGGTCGATGCCCTGCTGATTGAGGATAGTGCCCAGGCATTTCCGCACAAAATGGAGGAGTCTTTCTGGGGTGGAGACATTGTGGTGCTCAGTTTCGGGCGGGGAAAGCCGGTGACGCTGCTGGGCGGCGGCGCGGTTCTTGTCCGGGATCCCGCCCTGGGCAGGATGCTTCCCAAGGGTACAGGTCAGTATGGTGCCGGGCGCCTGTTCTGGTTAACGGCGCTGCTATACAACTGGATGAGTTCACCTTTCCTCTACTGGATCCCGCGGGGTCTGCCATTTCTTCATCTTGGTGATACGCGATACCGTCCACTGAATGCTATCGAAACAATGGATCCCGCAAGATTTCGGTTACTTGACCGCAACGTCTCTAAATATCAGCATGATAAAAATGATGTGCAGGCGGCTTTGGCAGGTATCGCCAAAGAGACGGGCGCTAGCGGGGGAGTAGTGATCGACTTGCCTGGCGTTTGCCAGGTTCAGCCTCATCGCCGTTTGTTGCGTTATCCCTTGCTTGTTCAGGCTGAGTGGCGGGATC
>Ga0210074_1000203_pt1 | contig 23265 bp, 23 predicted proteins | sample China_Galinas_Co_FD_184860 | JGI IMG/M metagenome (GOLD analysis project Ga0210074, IMG submission 184860) | Wetland microbial communities from San Francisco Bay, California, USA, that impact long-term carbon sequestration -... | ecosystem: Environmental > Aquatic > Marine > Wetlands ... | reverse complement strand
GCCGAGCTTGAAGGAAACCACTTCATGCAATTGGAAGTCACCGGGGACAGCGAGGGTCCTGTTGGCACCGAAGAAGCCGATCTATTTACCGTCGTTTCCTACACCTTGGTCAATGGCGAATTCGTGGTCCGAGTGCTTAATACCGACCTGATCAATAAAGACCTTGCAGATACCGCTGCCTTGCAAGCGGCTTTTGCAGCCAATAGGGACGACCCAGGCTTGTTCCTCAATCCAGGACAATCCTGGAAACTCTCTGAGGGGCCGGACAACTTTCCTGAGAAAAGGCCGTGAGGGCCGGGAGAAAAATTATGCGTTCACTCATCACCACTATATTGCTATTTTCATGCCTCGTGTTTGCCCGGGAAGGTGATCCAATGAAAGACGCAGAAGTAATTGTCATGGAAATACCACCTGCCGGCGAAGTTACATCAACAGCGGGAACGCTCGCCGTCACGATCAAGGGTCTGCCAGCCGGTGCAGAAATAGTCGGATTGCCGCAAGGCTGGCAGGCAGGCGGTCGTGGCGCGATCATTCTGCAAGGACCACCTGCCGGTGACAAGATCACCATCAAGTTCACCTCGCCCGACCCGAACTGGCAAGCGTACGTGGCGGGATTTAAAGGCGGGGAATCCCTTTGGGATACCGGGTTGTTGACCCGTGACTCCGCTGGCATTACCACCATGTTCATGAAGGCAGATGATGTGGTCAACTCACCTATAGCCAAGTGTTTTAGGACCAAACAAAGATTGAGCAGCTACCAATCCTCAAGCTCCAATGACAGGAAAACCAAGGGCGAACTCGCCACGCCTCCCGGCACTTCGAGGCAACCGTCTCAAACCGCCCCCAGTTTAACCGGAGAACCGGCCAGGGCTTCCGATGTTGTGGGTAACTGGATTTCAGAGCCTGCACCCGGGCAGTTGGGTGTGAGTCAGAGCAGCTATTCATTTCATCAAGACGGCACTTACTCACACAAGCTGGATTTTATAAGTTTTTGTGATGGCTGTAGTGGCCGTATCGATTGTGACTATTTCTGGATGATCTCTGAAGGAGAATATACCTTTCAGAGCGGTGTATTTACCCTCAAAATGGAGGGCATGAAGAGAGTAATTCTTCCAACAGGACAGGTGGCCCCCATTGTTACTGAAGACCCCAACCATCCACCAAGTTACCAAATCATGGTTGAGCGACAAGGCGACAACTTGCTTATCCGCGAGTCTGCAGAGGGTGAGGCGTCCGTGTTCAAACGCGAGAAAACCGGAACATAGAGGCCGGATACACATATATCATCCACACTGATATTGAATGACTGAGTGAGGCAGAACTCCAGGAGCATGTATATGAATACGAACAGAAAAACATTGTTTCGACTTGTTTTCGGCACACTGACGATTCTGGCGACTGCGTATTGTTCCGTCCTGTGTGCGCAAGATTGCGTCCCCAACGACATTACATTGAATAGCCAAGTGGGGGTGGACAGTTTCCAGTCCAACCATGGCCCATGCGATCGATTGCTAAATCTCAATATTCAAGGGACGGACATTACGAACCTGGATGGATTATCCGCGCTCACCACGGTGACTGGGGAATTGTGGATTCAGGACAATGTTGCTTTAACCAGCCTGAGTGGTTTATCCGCCCTTACCAGCATCGTTGGTAATGCGTTAATTCAAAACAATGCCATGTTAACCAATGTGGATGGTCTTTCGGCCCTCAAGAGTGTGGGCGCTGAATTAACTATTTCCAATAACGCCGTACTGAGCGACCTTGATGGATTATCTGCTCTACACTGGGTTAGGTCTTTGTGGGTGAAGGGGAACTCGTCTCTAGCTAATTGCCGGGGGCTTGTGACGCTCATCGATCAGGTCGATGATTATAATCCCGGGCCTGGACCCGGAGAAGGCGGTATTCCTGATGTCGAATGGGACGCAGACTTCAGTCAAAACCTCCTGCGCTGCAACTCAGTTGGTGAGATCCTGGTGGATGCCGCGCTTACCGAAATGCCCAATTGCACACCCTGGAGCATATATTTAGGAACACAAGCTGAGATCGATAACTTCCAGGCCAGCCATGGACCGTGTGACCGGGTTGGGATGCTTAAAATTAGAGGGGAAGATATAGTCAATCTTGATGGATTGTCAGCTTTGACCAAAGTAGGCGCTTTGTATATTGAGTACAACCCGCTATTGACCCTTGTCAACGGGTTACAGGCACTCACCAGTGTAGATGCCTCCTTGGATATCAGGGGCAACGAGCGGTTGAGCACACTGGATGGCCTATCCAACATTACAAGTGTGGGCGACAACATATTTATTTGGAGTAATCTTAGCTTAATAAATGTCGACGGACTCTCCGGTCTTACGAGTGTGGGTGGGATTTTGCTCATTAGCGGTAATGCCATATTAAACAATCTGGATGGCTTGTCCAAAGTGACCAGCGTGGGAGGCTTGACCATTAATGCCAATTCACGTTTAAGAGACTTGGACGGATTGTCTAGGATTACGAACGTTGGTGGTGATCTCCAAATTTGGGGTTCTAGTGAGTTTACCAATCTCGACGGACTTTCCAACATTGTCAGCGTGGGCGGCGATCTGTACATTTGGGTCAACTCCTCACTGGCTCAGTGCTCGACCCTGTCAAAGCTTCTGGATCAGTGGGATGATGCGGAACCAGGTCCGGGACCGGGTGTGGGAGGGTTTCCAGACATTGGCGGAAAAGCCACTGTCGAAAATAACCTTAGCGGTTGTAATTCAGTTGAAGAAATCCTGGCAACCGTCGACCCATCCAAAATTAACTCCGGCCTGAACGATGCTTGGTATAACCCCGAAACAAGTGGCCAGGGTTTCTTCATCACCGTCTTTCCCGATCTCAGCGCTGTGTCACTGGCATGGTTCACCTACGATACAGAATTACCACCTTCCAATGCGGTTGCCAATCTGGGTGATTCCGGTCATCGCTGGATCACGGCGGTCGGTCCGATTGTGGGCAACCAGGTGATGATGGACATCGAAATGACATCAGGCGGACTTTTTGACACGGTCTCTGAAATCACACGCACCGATCCACCTGGATCAGATGGCACGATATTACTGACATTTGATAGTTGTAACTCAGGCACAGTCGAGTACGACATACCATCAATCAACCGCAAAGGAATCGTGCCTATCCGACGTGTTGCTGATGACAACATTGTGATTTGTGAGGCGTTGAACGCAGACTGAAATCATTCCGGTGGCCCCAGGAACCCGCCCGGGGCCGGAGAGCCCCGGTAAATTTGTATCACGAAGTCGGGGGCGGGTGCTCCCGGCTTTGGTTAGTGGTGCACCACCTTGGCGATAATTTCGTGCACCTCTTTCTCCAGTTCGGCCGACGGCGTGACCACCACGTCCCGGTTTTCCACGGTCGTACAGAACCGGCTGACATCCGCGTTACGCTCGTAGGCGTCGCGCAGCTGGTCGACCAGCTTATTCACCTCCAGTGGTTTCAGGCCGTGTTCCTCCACCAGCGTGTTCAGACCATTGATTTTGCCGTCATGAATCCATGCCAGGCCGAATTTTTTGGGCGGCTTGCCGATAAATACATACGCGGCTTGACTGGCGGGGACGACTTCGAGCGGATCCTTGACCTGCCCGGCGAGTTCTCCGAGCTGGTCTTTAACCTCCGCGATTCTCGCGGCTGCAGTGCTGGCGGGATCGATGGCCGGATAGTCCGGCTTGCTGGAAAAAAGATTTCCAAAAAGACTCATGGCTTCCTCCTGTTGTTAAAACGTCTCTCGACGGGCTATATCGCTGATTATTCTAGCCCACTCGTACCCACCACGCCAAATCGACGGGGTGCTGTTGCCCCACGACGAGTCAGGAGCACCTTCCTCGCACAATGCCACCTCCACCTATCCTCGTATATTTTGCATTCCCGGCCAATGGCGGTCTCTGCGGCGCGCCACCCTGTGGTTTCTTGGTCGCTCGTGTATCTGTTATGCTCTGGAGAGCTACTGCCACGTGGACTGGATTCCGAGCTTTTATCGAGAGAGATGTGCCTGATATGGAAGAACTAACCGTACTTGGCCGATTAACAGACAGTCTGCGCAATCGTCGGCTTGGTCTATTTGTTGCGGAACTTGTCCTGGTGATCGCCGGGATCGTCATTGCGCTCGCGGTCGACGGATGGATCAGCGATTCGCATGATCGACAAACCGAGGTTGTCTACCTGGAACTGCTGGCTCGTGATATTGAAGGAATCCGGCACCAGGTTGACCTGCAGATTGAGTTCGAGAAAGAAAGAATTGACATAGCTGCGACCGTATATGCAGCGCTGACTACTTCGGACCCGAAAACCAAACGGGCGGAAATTGGCTCATTATTGGCGATGTTGGTTTCGAGGCGCACCTTGAGTTTGAGTAGTGCAACCTACGATCAAATGGTCAGTAGCGGGCATCTGCAACTGATTAGAAATCATGAGCTACGTAATATGATTGTCCGCTTTTTCGCGGAGTTGGAACGCACCGAACGGATCACAGATAACAATAACCGTGAACTCATCGATGATGTATTTATTCCATTTATTATGCAAACGGGCGTTACTGCTTTACAGCGGCCCGGAAAGATGCAAGCGACCGACGCCCTGAACCGGGCGAACGCAATCGTGTATGAACGCCTGGGGCCCGAATTTTTGTTTCCCGAAGACCGTGTTTTATCAGAGCCAGCCGAAGCCGACTCCTGGAATGATATTCGACGCAACGTGCTATTTCGGATGCGCATAGCAGCCACCGGTCAGGCTCTTGCGGAAAGTACGGTGGATCAGACCAACCAAATCGCAATGGCGATCGCCACTGAACTGGGCGACCGGTAGGGGTTGCGGGTTCATCTGGTCAACGCAGGCTGGTGGCTTCCCCCTTTCCTGGTTCGGAGAAAAAAATGATCCAATTTATAGAAAGTGCAACCGAACGTACAACAGCTGCGACCGACCTGATGCTGGCAGTGGAATTTTTACTGTTTGCGATTTTCTTTTTTAAATCCGTGACTGACTACAGACGGGCCGCTGCCTGGAGCGTCCCCTTTTTACTGCTGGCCGGGGCTTTTTTTATCGGCGCCATCGCACATGGTATTCAAATGCCGGAAAACATCAATAAGCGGTTGTGGCTTTTACTCGCTGGCAGTTCGGCCTTTGGACTGGCTCACCTGGTTTCCGCATCCGTCGGCGAGTGGAGGCCGGCATGGTATAAAAAATCGTTGATTGGGATGTCGCTGGCAGCGATCATTTTTATTGGCATCACGGTAAAATTTTCATCTTTCACAGTCTATGTGGTTTTCATCGTGATCACCATGGCGCTTGTGTCATGGCTCAATGCCATGTGCGTTGAACAATCCGGGAATAAAAAGCATGTACTGATTATTTTCGGTGCTGTACTCACAGCGATTGCATCCCTGGTGCAATTAATCAAAAGCATCCATTTCACGATCATCTGGGAGTTTGACTACAACGGCGCTTTTCACCTGGTGCAGATATTTGCCGGTATCTTGCTGGGTCTTGGCATCATTGGTTTACTGAAATCAGCTAAGGCGACCTCGGATTAGGCAGATCATCAAATTCAGCCTGTTCATCATTCTTCGCACCTGCAACCGGCCAGTTTGGTTTTATGGCATAGTCGCAGGCATAGATCTCGCGTATCCGGGCAAGCTGCCGTCTGTTTGCTGCGATCCTGGGCAGCCGGGTTTTATTCCGGGCAGGACCCGCCTGGATACCAAAGCGGGTCTGCAAAAAATCCGGTAAGGATTCCAGCGGTACGATGTAGTCAACATCCTCAGGGCGGTAATACCAGGCTTGAGGTCTCAGGTGTTCATCAATATGCAGCGGGTTTTTCATTTTCAGGATGGTTTCAACGACATTGATGAAGTGATCCAGGGCCATACCCTCCAGGCGGTTTTCCACGTAATACACATGGGGCATATCCGAATAGAGAACCTTGTTGTGATAGGTGGATAAAAACCTGGCTACCGGGTCGCGGTAGACGGCAAAACGGGTGTAGCCGGAATAGGCTTGCAGGCCTTCTGCGTCACCGAGGTCAATCGTGCGACCAGTTTGAGTCCCCCATCCCCAGGCTTTATGAATGGCGGCCGGAACATCTTGCGTTGCAACACCGAATTCTTCCCTGTACATAATGTGCTTGAGCGTGGTTGAGGCGTTTTTTGCAATACCCAGAAACATCAGCCGGTGCTTGTGACAGAGAAAAAACAGGTTGGTCATGGCAGCTTTCCGCGCATAACGCCCGGGTGCAGCGATCATTGCCGGCATGCTTTTTTCAGGCTCTTGGGTAAAATCAGGGTGGTCTTTTTTCCTATTCTCAAAGCGGACTGCCAATCGTTGACAGCCACCCCAGGCATGACTGGAAAGACGCAGGAAAATGAAATACAGCGAACGGGGCAGGAGAGCAGAACTCACCAGCGCGGCTGCAATCATGACGTGATTGGCACTGAGTGTGCGCCAATCGTAATGCAGGGCGGTGCGTACTGCCTGTAAACCGGCCCGGGGTTGCTTCTGATAGGCAAGCAATCGGGCCTGGTGCCAGTACATATGAGCAACCGCGGTGGTACGGTATTTTTCTGCATCGTATGGCGCGTATTGGCCAATCATCGCCATTGCCAGCAGGTGATAATGTCTTTGCGCTTTGGTGTTGGAACTCAAGCCCGACGTGTTGATACGGTACCTGACCAATATCTCCGGAATACAGGCCATTTTCCAGCGGCTGAGACATGCAATACGGGACCATAACTCAAAATCTTCGGCGCGGCGCAGGTCCGTTTTGAAGGAATGCATGGGGGGAAAAGACTGCAGATCGGAGTCACGACCGGTAAATACCTCTTTCCGCAACATGGCATTGGAACCATTGCCGATGACATTGCGGGTATAGCAGTCGGGAAATGACGTGGGATCTGTTCCTTCTTTCTGGAACGTCCCAAGGTCATTACCGGCCTCATCCATGAGGCTGGAGAAACTGTAACTGACACCGAGGTCCGGTTCATGGCTGAATTGTTCCACGTGCCTTGCCACCTTTCCGGGCAGCCAAATGTCATCCGCATCTATGAACCCCAGGAATTGCCCGCGGGCCTTTTTGATACCCGCATTACGTGCGGCGGCGAGACCGCTATTTTGCTGGTGCACATAGCAAATCCGGGGGTCGTCAAATTGCTGACATATTTCGATACTGCGGTCGGTCGAACCATCGTTCACGACGATAATTTCCAGTTCCCGCCAGCTTTGCTTCAGCACGGAATCCAGCGTGGCATGAACGTAAGCCCCGGCGTTGTAAACCGGGATAACAATTGAAACAAGTGGCTGGTTTGTATTCACAAAATATTTAGCCACCCGGCAAAAAGCCAATAATTGATTTGCTGCATCGTCATCGAACTACAAAGGCTGTGTGTTGTTGGGTCTATCTTATCCGAAAGTGCTGTCCGGGGGTCCTGCAAGGATGCGCTGATAAGCACGCGGGGTTGTGAACGGCCAGCGGCTTACAGATAAGTCAGTGGCAGGGGTTGATTACCGTGCAATGGAACCGAGTTAAAGGCGCGCAGTGTGTAGTTTTCATTCCCCGAGTTCACCGCCACCGCGATCCGGTAGCACCCGTCCACCGGTATGCGCCAGAACTGCCAGGCTGCTGCGTCATCATCTAAATCCGGATGAAGCGTGAATCCATCGAGGCTGTCTGCCTTGAATTGAAACCCGAATTTATCCAACGGTATCGCAAGCCCCATACCACGTGCCTTGATATATGCTTCCTTGAGCGTCCAGTAGTCGAAAAACCGCTCGTTTTGCTGCTCCGGGGGCAAGCGCGCCAGGTCCGCTATTTCATCTTCTGAAAAGTAACTGGAAAGACGCTTGAAGGCCGTTTTTGTGTTTCTATGCAGGTCCTCGACATCCACACCAATATCACGGTGCCTGACAATTCCACAGATGATCAAACCCCGTGTATGTGAGAGATTAAAATTTGCAGGTGAGTCAATCACCGGGTGACTGATCGCGGGTTTGCCATAGCCGTTTGTTCCAAATCGCCATTCAGCAGGAGCAACCTCGTGACAGGCAGACAGACTGGTACGCACCAGTGCGCGTGTGACCAGGTATTGATGGCGATGGCGGACGTAATAGAAACGCGACATCTGTGAGCGTTCCTCCCCTGTCAGCAGGGATTCGTAATCGCGCAGCAGGGCAGCTTCGGTGATCCGTTCAGGATAAGAAATATACAGGTGGATTTCGTTGCCGGACAGATCCATGTCAGTAACGCGACATCCTGGGTGTTTTATGTCTGACGGGGTTTAACATTCTTTGCACTGATTGGCCGGGAGCTTATCCCCAACGCCGGTGCATCCACAGCCATTGTTCCGGATATTCACGCACCCAGCCCTCGATGACATTGGTAACAAGCTCGGTGGTGCCCCTGATATCGACATCGCCGTTTTCGTCTCTTGGCAGAACAAGTTCATCCGTTATTTCAAGGCGGAAACGGCCGCCGGGTAAACGGATGGTACGCGCACCATGAACAGGGCAGTTGTAACGCCTGGCCAGTTTGGCCAGCAGGGTGTTGGTCGGAGCCTCCCTGCCGAAAAACGGCACCTTGATACCACGGCGAAATTTCTGGTCGACCAGCAGGCCCACATGATCACCCTGTTCAAGTGCGCTCATCAACTGGAATGAGGCACCGGCGCCCGAGGCGACCAGGTTTTTACCAAATTCCTTGCGCGCATCGGCTACATGTGACGCGGCATACTTGTTGTTGGGCCGGCGGTACATCGACTGGATTTCAAGACCGAATCGCGACGAAACCAGGGGCAGTAATTCAAAGTTGGCGATGTGACCGGTGAACAGGATTGCGGGCAGGCCGTCATCGCGAAGCTTGAGGAACTGTTCAGCGTTGCCAATTTCAATACGCTCCGATTCCGTATGGTCCTCATCCATGTCGAATATTTCATCCAGGTAAATATATTCGAGCAAGGTGCGGGCAGTTTGCGCCCAGCTGTCGCTGGCGAGCTTTTTACGCTCCTCCAGGCTTTTTTCAGGGAATGCGATGGCAAGATTGTCCATGACCACTTTGTGACGCCAGATTTTAGGACCGAACCAGCGCGCAAATCTCTCGAATAGCCCGGCGGCAGTTTTGATTGGAATAAGGCGGATGATGGCCAGTAAAAGGGAGATCAGTTGCGCAACGATCCAATCCCGGATCCCGATCAGAAATTGCAGGATTCGGTGGCGTAAGGGCAAAGACATTGAGGAGACCCGTGCTGAATTACAGCGTGACGATAATCTTACCGAACACCTGGCGTTTCTCGAGCCGTTCCAGCCCCTTTTCAATCTGATCCAATGGGATTTTGAGATCGATAACCGGTTTGACAATACCGCTTGCCAGTTTCTGCAGCGAACTTTCAATGTTGCGCAGGTTACAGCCGAAACTGCCGATCAGACGCAATTGCCGCTGAAAAAGCTGGAACAGGTTGATTTCCGCCTTGATACCCGTGGTTGAGCCACAGGTCACCAGGCGTCCGCCGATTTTCATGGAGAACATACTGCCCTCCCAGGTATCGACACCCACGTGTTCAAAGACCACGTCAACACCCTGTTTCTTGGTCAGCTTGCGCAAACGGCCCTCGAAACGGTCGGTCCGGTAGTTGATGGCGTGATCGGCCCCGAGATCGAGTGCCTGCTGAGCCTTCTCGTCGTTACCAACCGTGGTATAAACGGTACAGCCGATCGCCTTGGCTAGCTGGATGGCGGCGGTGCCGATGCCACTGCCACCGGCGTGAACCAGGATGCTCTCACCGGGTTGGAGTTTGGCGTTGTCAAACAGCATGTGCTCGACGGTGCCGAAGGTGATCGGTGTGCAGGCGGCGGCGATGGGGTCGAGTCCGGCAGGTGCCGGCACGAACAGCCGTGCCGGGAAATTCATCATCTCCTGGGCGAAGCCATCGATGTGAAATCCAAAGACACCATTGACGTTCTCGCAGAAATTATCACGGCCTTCGAGACAGGGTTTGCAGGTGCCACAGGTGTTGGCACCGTAAAGCGCGCCAATCTGGCCGACTTTCAGATCCGTGACGTTTTTTCCGACCGCGATGATTTCACCGGAGGCTTCCGCACCGACCGTGATGGGCAATGTGCGCTTGGCAAACGCCATACCGCGCCAACCCCAGACGTCGATATGATTGAGTGCAACCGCGCAAATTCTCACCTGGATTTCGTTTTCACCCGGCGGTGGCGGGGCATCGACCTCGGTAATCCTCAGATCGCGTTCGCCGTAGTTTCTTAATGCTCGCATGTGTCAGTCTGCCAGTTGGTTAAAATTGGGTTTTCAGCGCTGTATCAACAGTCCAGCGGTAAGACCGCCATCGATAGGAATGATACTGCCGGTTATGTAGCCCGCAAGTGGTGAGAGCAGAAAACTGGTGAGCGCTCCGACCTCTTCAGGCTGCGCAAAACGGCGCAAGGGAATCTGGTTCTCCAGTTTCTCGCGGTAAGAGGCGTAGGGCGCCAACAACTCGGTGTCGACATAACCCGGCGAAATATAATTCGCCGTTACACCCTTGCGGGCCATTTCAACAGCCAAGGTCCTGATATAGCTCAACATCGCACCTTTGCTCGCGGCGTAAATGGCATTGCCTGAAACAGCCAGTTGCGAAGTAACCGATCCGATCGTGACAATACGGCCGGATTTGGAGCGCATCAGTGGTCTTGCGGCAGTGCCGGCGAGACGTGTCATGGCCCAGAAATTCAGTTGAAACAACGCCTCGGCCCTGTCCTGATCGGCCAGTGCAGCAAGCGTGTCATAAGACCCGCCCGCGTTGTAAACCAGGCCATAGAGCGACTCGGTTTCACCGATCAGCCGGGCAAATTCATCCACCTGGCTCCGCTCAGACAGGTCAACCTGGTAACTGTTGATCGATTGCGATGGATACTCTGACTGCAGGTCATTGACCAGTTGTGCCGCCTCGTCAACCGAGCCGCGGTAGGAAAACGAAACATCGTAACCATCCATGGCCAGCGCCCTGACGATACCAAGACCGATACCCTTGGCACCACCCGCAACAAATACCGTTTTTCCGTTCGCTGCCTGTGTCACTTGTCAGCTTCCTAGGCGGGTTCTGCAGAGAAAATCAGGCAGACGTTCTGGCCGCCGAAACCAAAGGAATTTGACATGACGGAGTTAACGCTCTGGATTCTCTTCTCATTGGGTACGACATCCATCAGGATGTTGGGATCCTGTTCATTACAATTGATGGTGGGAGGAATGACACCGTTCTGGATGGTCAGCAGCGAGATGGCCGCCTCGATGGTACCTGCCGCGCTCAGTGTATGACCAATCATGGATTTGTTGGAGCTGATCGGTGTATTGTCCAGTTCGCTGCCAAGCGCAGCCGACAGCGATAGGTATTCCATTTTGTCATTTTCCGGCGTACTGGTCCCGTGTGCGTTGATACAGTCGATTTCGGCTGGTGCCATACCCGCATCGGCCATTGAACGTGTGATCGTATCAATGATGGCGGAGCCATCCGGCGTGGAACGGGTACGGTGGAAGGTATCCGCCCGTTCACCGGCGCCACGGACAACCCCGAGGATTTTTGCGCCACGTGCTTTTGCACTCTCGTAGGATTCCAGCACCAGCGTGGCCGAACCCTCGGCCATGACGAAACCGTCACGGTTTTTGGAAAACGGCTTGGACGCACCCTGCGGGTCATCGTTCTGGGTTGAAAGCGCCGAGAGCAGGTTGAAACGGACCACCATTTCCTCGCAAATGCCGCCGTCGGTTCCAATACAGAGGGCTGCATCGGTATCACCGCGGCGTATCGCTTCAACGCCAAGTTGCACGGATGTTGCGCCGGAAGCACAGGCGGTTGTCAGTGAAATTGGCTGACCCCGGGTACCGAATTCGTCCGCCAGGTGTTCAGCGATACTGATAAATTGGAAAAGCGAAAAATAACGTGAAAAATCACCGGCTCTGACATTCTTCAACAAACGCTCATAACCTGTGCTGTCAGCACCGGCCTTACCGTTGTAGACGATCATGCGCTGGTCCCAGTTGGTTTCCGCCGGTGAGTTTGCGACAAACAATGGACCGGGAAAAGATTTTTTCGAGCCGATTCCAGATTGTGCAATGGCCTCGGCCGCCGATTTTTTGGCCAGGCCGATCGAATGTACCGGTGCGCAATATTGGTCTTTTCCCTGCCAGTCGATGGTGCCGGCAATCTGCGTGCGCAGTCCCTCGGTTGGAAAGCGGCTGATCTTGCTAACACCGGATACACCGGCAGTCAGGTTACGCCAGTTGTCCTCTTTGCCTTCACCCACCGAGGTCACGATGCCGATTCCTGTCACGACAACAACCGGACGGCCCCTGTGGTCTTTCAAAGAATGAGCCATGTCTAATTACCTCCCCGTAGTGGCACACCGGGTTTTTCGACCAGTGCAAGGCTTTCGCCACGCCAGTGCCCCCAGGTGCTTATCAGGACGCGTTCCGGCTGACCGGAAAACTCCTTTTCAATACCGGTGGTATCAAACGGATCGAAAAATTCGCCCCTGGAAATGGCCAGCGATGCCAAAATTACACCAAGCGGGAGTTGCGTTTCCAGCGTGTTGCCAAACATTGTTGTTACACCGCGAATGGCTGGCTCGATACCAAATTCAGACAGGCTGTTCAAAAAGTCGTGTTCCTCTTTAAGTTGAGGTTGAACACCACAACAGCCTGACAACACGGGTAACGGCCCCTTCGGGATCTGCCCGCTGACCTGTTTGAACAGACCATCGGCCACCTGGCGCGCTGCGCCGGCTTGCCTGTTGGATCGATCCGCCACCACCGTGTTGATTTTCGCATAGGGTTTGGCGCCACGGGCTTCGGCGTGTTGACGCGATTCCAGGATAAGAAAGGCACCGGCGCTGCCCATGATCATGCCGCCCGTGCCGTCTTTGCGGGACCAGACCGAATTATGCTCACCTTGCCAGAGCGTATGACCAAACTCCATCAGCATGCACATGTCCGCACGTTCGGCAATATAAGCGCCACCCACGAGAAAAATTTCACCCTGGCCGTGCTGTATTTGAGCAACTGCGGTTTCAATCGCTGACACACCGGCAGATTCCTCGCCCATAAAGGTGCGTGAGGAATCGGTGACATGGTGAACGATGGAAATATTACCGGCCATCAGGTTTGAAAGTTGTGCCAGGAACAAGGTTGGTCGCAACTCGCTGTTCAACAGGTTATTCAATACCGGACCCGGATTTTCGACACCGCTGATCTTTTCCATGATCACGCGATCGACATCCAGATCGCGTTCGCCCCCGCCGGCTGCGACAATCATATTGGTCGCTGCAAGCAGTTCCGGGTTATGTGCGATACCGGCATCATCCAGGGCCAGGCCGGCGGCATAGGTACCGAGGTGCTGCCACGGACCCATCTGGCGTTGGTCACTTCTCTTGGGAATCTGTGAGTCGATGCTGATATCGACAATCGGATGAACCGGGTAAGGGGCCTGGCTTTCGGAATCCACCGATGGTACCGGCACCTTGCCGGATTTCAGTTGCGCCCAGTGGGCGTCAGGACCTTCACCCAAAGAACTGACAAGCCCGATCCCAGTGATCCAGACTTCTGTTTTTTCAATACTCATTTTGTCACCCGGTTGATGCTTGGCTTATTTGGCTAAACCGATCAAGCATATTGTTTTTCAAGGTCGCGTTTGGAAATGGCATGATGCGGAACATCAGCTTGCTGTCGCAGATCTTTTTGCCATCGCGCGAGATACTTGCTTTGGTTGCCGCGAATCCGGAACCATCGTGTTCCAGTTGCGCTTCTACACGCAGTACCTCACCCGGTTCAACAAAGGTCCGCATCTTGGCGCTGGTGACATTTGCAAGGAATGGCATCTTCTCAAACTTCATACGGGACAAAAGCATAAATCCCGATGCCTGCGCCATTGTTTCGATAAGGAGCACGCCCGGCACCAGGGGTGAACCGGGAAAATGACCTTCGAAAACGGTGCTTTCCAGTGGCACATCAGCGCGCGCTACAATGCTGCCGTTGTCCGGATCGAGATCCTCGACAACGTCGATCATCTGAAAATATTCGAGCAGCATGGAAGAACTTTGAATTAAGCGTCTTTGGCAGCGATAAGCTCGTCAATCCGTTCACATAATTTGCTCAGGATAAAATACTCATCGACTGAAGCCTTGTTCTCATTCAACTCTTCAGTCCATTTTTCCAAAGGAATTTTAATACCGAAATTCTTATCGATGGCGAAAGCGATGTCCAGAAAATCCAGACTGTCGATGCCAAGGTCGGTGAAAGCGTTTTTTTCAGGTGTGATTTCTTCCAGTGGAATATCGCTGGTCTCAGAGATAATCTCTGCAACCGCCTCAAATGTTGTCGCCATTTTTGTTACCTGTTTCAGTGTAAATTAATCGGGTGTCATCATAACGTGGCGCTATGTACCGTTTCAACGATACAATCGCTTAACACGCAGATTTCGTTCGGGTCGTCAGATTTAAACTATAAGTGTCGTATTGTATTGCTTATATGGGTCATCGGCCATACATTTACCAGTGTAAACCGGTCACAACCGGATTAATACGGGAGACCTCCATGACAGATATAGAAATTGTGTCCGGACTGACCGCTTTCTTCGAACAGGATCACCGTGATTGTGATGCCCGTTGGGCCGACGTTGAAGAGCTTCTGGACGCCGGAGATATCGATGCCGCCCGTCCGGCCTGGCAGAAATTCGAGACCGGTATGCTGCGGCACCTTGCCATGGAAGAGGAAGTTCTGTTCCCGGCATTTGAAGCGGTCAGTGATACGGGCGGCGGTGGCCCGACCGCTGTCATGCGGACGGAACATCAGCAGATGCGCGGACTGCTTGAGCAGATTGCCGTTGCAATGGCATCCGGTGATGAGGAACAGGCCATGGATATCGGCGACACCCTGCTCATGCTGGTACAGCAACACAGCAAGAAAGAAGAGGGTACGCTGTACCCGATGGCCGAGAATTTGCTGGCGGATGACTGGGCCAAGCTGGCGGCACTGCTCGAAGAGTATTAAAAAAACAAAACCGGTCTCAATCGATTTGCGTTACCCGCATCGCGTCGAGTCCGTCATTCGTCGTGGTCCACACCACACATTCCCGTACGGTCATAGGGTTTCAATCCATTCTGGGAATATTTAACGACCCAGGCTTTTCCACCTCTTTTTTCCATCAGGCCGGCGTCCGCAAGCTCAATCGGAATCCTGTCTGGAATGGCTTCCGGGTGGCGGATAATATAGGCAAGTGCCAATGGTGCCCTGACAAACATTCCCCTCAAGTTGGTATGGGCAATTTTTTCCATCCATGCAGCGGGTTCGCCCATCAGGGCTTCAGGAATGGCGTCAATGGCCACACCGTCAGTAATCCCCCTGTGAATTAGCCTCTGGGTAGTTGCGAGTATGGAGTACCTGGCCAGCGTGGCACAGGAACGTACCAGGGTCTGGTAGTTACCCTGTTCACTGGATAGCACCAGGTGTGAACCTTCAATTTTTCTTTGCTCCAACATGAGTTCACGCATTTTTTGCCAGTCTGAAGCGGACGGCGTGGTCGCCTCATCGGGGGGTGCCTGCTCCAAAAACTCCGCTTCACCCTTATCCAGCAAGGTGGCAATGGTGTCTTTCGCAACACCGTCCCCCAATGCCAGCACCACTTTCAGCAATTCGGAATATCCTCGCTCTCCACCCGGCATCCTGACGCGGTAACTGAACCAGTCCCGTCCATGCAAGCTATCTTCCAGAAAGCGTTGTGGCCCCGCATAGGCTCGCATACTCAGCTTGTATGAGGCAGCATCCAGCCCTTTGAAGCCGCTGTAACGAACCCCCGACTCGTGCCAGGTCTCCCAACTCAGCACCAGGTCAGGAATACTGCAGGCAGATCCCACGACAGGGTCAGCCAGGGAAAGCAGCACGGGTCTTTTCTCCGGCTTGAAGACAAACCGCAACTGGGCATGATGGGCGAGGGCGTGCAGGCCCCCGCGCGTGGATGGGACCAGCGTCAACTCAACAAAAGCAATACCGTCCAACGGAACATGGACACGGTGCAATACCGTGGTCTTGTCAAAGGGGTTACCGCCATAATTTACATTGCGGATAATGACGAAAGGCTCATCACCATGCAGATCGCTGGACTTCCATTCAACCCGGGCCGGGGCCAGGGCCGCCATGAATCCACCGGGGACAATGTCACGGTAGGTCCTTAGCCGCACCGCATTCACGCTGCCGTCAGCCCATTTAATTAATTGCGCCGGTGACAGGATACGGGTATCCGGCTGATCTTCCGGTCCGGTCATCACATCTCTCCTGGTATTGACCTGGTTCGACTATTATATAAAACAAACAAGATTTTCCCCGGATATCACCCGATGGTTATGCGATCGCCACCTTCATTGGTGTCGGACCGGCGCGCCTGCTGGCATAGATCGTTCAAACCAGGCCCCGGGACAGGTCATTTTTCAAATCCTCGATATCTTCGAGACCGACGGCCACCCGGATCAATCCATCGGCGATACCGGCCTGCTCACGCTGTTGGGGCGTCAGCCGGTTATGGGTGGTGCTGGCGGGATGCGTGATGGTGGACTTGGTGTCGCCAAGGTTGGCGGTGATTGAGATCAGACGGGTGGCATCGATCAACTTCCATCCTGCCTCCTTGCCACCCTCGAGTTCGAACGATAATAAACCGCCAAACCCGGATTGCTGCCGGCATGCCAGTTCATGTTGATCATGGCTTTCAAGTCCCGGGTAGAAAACCCGTTTCACACCGGCCTGCTGTTCAAGCCAGCGGGCCAATGCCAGGGCGTTTTCACTGTGTGCTTTCATGCGCAGGCTCAGTGTTTCAAGGCCTTTCAAAAATACCCAGGCATTGAACGGGCTCATGGTCGGTCCCGCTGTTCTCAGGAAGCCAAACACCTTTTCACCGACACTTTCCTTCGGCCCGACAACCGCACCACCCACGCAACGGCCCTGGCCATCCAGGAACTTGGTAGCGGAATGGATCACAATATCTGCGCCGAGGCTGATTGGCCGTTGCAGGGCAGGGGTGCAGAAGCAGTTATCCACGACCAGCAGGATATCGCTGTGATGCGCCAGTTCCGCCAATTGCGTGATATCTGCCAACTCGGTCAGTGGATTGGATGGGGTTTCCATGAACATCAAACGGGTTTCGGGGCGAATCGCGGCGGCCCAGTCATTGATGTCAGTCAAATTGACAAAACTGGTCTCAATACCCAGCTTTGCCAGGTAGTTGGTGAACAACATGGTTGTCGAACCAAAAATACTGCGTGATGAAACGATATGGTCACCGCTTTTCAGCAGACCGAGACAGGTCGACAAAATCGCTGACATACCGGAACCAGTGGCCACGCAGGACTCTGCACCTTCCATGGCAGCCAGGCGATGTTCAAAGGTTCTTACGGTTGGGTTGGTAAAACGCGAATAGATATTGCCCGGCTGTTCATCCGAAAAGCGGGCGGCGGCCTCTTTCGCCGAGGCGAACACATAGCTTGAGGTCGTGAAAATGGGCTCGCAGTGTTCGCCTTCTTCGCCCCGTACCTGACCGGCTCTGACCGCGAGTGTGTCAAACTTATAATCATCTTCAAAATCCGGCATGAGGGGGGTTCCAGGTCTCCAGGTGCATGTGTTTGGCTGTGCAATAAAGCGGCGTCAGCCTACAATATGCATTAATTATTTATGTGAACGCAAGGACTATGAGTTTATGAAAATTGTCGCCGATATGAGCCTCTACCCGCTGAAAGACGGACCCATTCCCAATATCATTGAATTTATCAGGGAATTACAAATGCAGGATGGTATCGAGATTGTCACCAACCAGCTGGGCACCCAGATACGCGGTGAATTTACTGCAGTGACCGCTGCCATCAACCAGTGCATGTACAGGGCGATGCAGGCACCCAATACCGTGGTCCTGGTCGTAAAATATCTGAATATCAACGCCGAACTTACCAGGGCACCGAGCCTGACCCCGCCCGGCGTCTAACCAGGGCCGGCCTGAAAGAGGGCGTACCGGTCGGGCTGAGTTCAGCTTACAAACCCATGTTTGATAGCGTACTGGATCAGCTCTGAATTGGTTTTGACATCCAGGGTTTCCATGATCTGGTACTTATGAAAAGCCACTGTCCTTGGTGTGATATTCAGGACGACGGCAACCTGTTTCATGGTTTTGCCTTCCGCGAGCAGTTGCAGAACCTCGCGTTGGCGAAGGGAAAGCTCCCCATGCACTTTTTGACCACTGGGATTCTTGATGAATGCGTCGTCCATGCTCTGTGTGAGTGTGGGTGACACATAATTTTTCGAATTCAGCACGTCTTCGATGGCCTGGAACAGTTCGGGTGCTGGTGAACTCTTGAGTAGATAACCATTTGCCCCGATCCTGAAGGCCTCGGTTACCATGTCAGGGTCTTCATTAACTGTCAGAAATACGAGTTTCACTTCAGGTAGTAACTTTTTGAGTTTTTCGCCAGCGTCAAAGCCGTTCAGATTGGGCATGGCGATATCCATCAATACCAGGTCGGGCTTCAGTTTGGAGACCATTTTCAGCATCATGCGACCATCGGTCGCCGTGCCTACCACCTCGTATTTCGACTCGAGTAACTTACTGAACGCGTCTAAAAGAAGCGAATGATCATCTGCAAGAAAAATGCGTGCGCGCAACGTTAAAAATCCTTATTCTTCCCCTGGCTGCCTATACTATGCCATTTTGAGATAATGACTGCACGATTAAAAATAATGGACAAATCTCATCATGCAATCGACCGATAAAACTGAATCGGTGGTTGGACATATTCTCGTCGCCGACGACGATCTGATTGTCCGGATGGTGGTTAAAAAAATGCTTGAGCAGGCAGGTCATGGCGTGGAACTGGTGGCCGATGGCCACGAAGTACTCGCAGCGCTGGAGTCCGGAGACTACGACCTGATCCTGATGGACTGCCTGATGCCCGTTATGGATGGTTTTGAAACGACCCGTGTGATTCGAAGTGCCGGTCCCGGACGGATCAATCCGGCCATTCCCGTCATTGCCATGACAGGTTTGACTGAAGAAGCTGACTATCAGCAATGCCGGGATGCCGGAATGGATAAAATAATCAACAAACCCATTGATTCAGATTCCCTCCTCGCGGCAATTCAACTGTGCCTGGGCAAGCCTGAAAACACGGGTCCTGCTCCACAACAGGAAGAGACAGGCCCACAACAGTTTTGGGAGGGTGATTTCCTGGATAGCGTGATTGATGAGTTCCTGGCGGAAGTGCCGCAGGTTACCCGTGATTTACAACAGGCGGTCGGGCAGGGTGATACAGACAAACTGAGGAATATCAGTCACCGTTTTCGGGGCGCAACCGATATTCTCAATGCTTCAACACTTTCTGCCCGGTCACGGGCTTTGGAGCAGTCCGCTAAAGAAGGGAATTTACAACTCGCCAGCACCCATGCATTGGAACTCATCGAGGAATTGCAAAGACTGACATCCCTGTTAGCGGAATAAAGGCTTAGGGCCAAAGACGGTCGGTTGTGCAATCCTTCAGCGTTTGCTCACATAAGACCGCACAAGTTTGAGCAGGGCCCTCGCCAGCAATGGAAAAGCGGCCAGCAGGCTTAATGCCAGGATCAGACCGGGTGTAAATACCTCGCCCAGGCTAAAACTCTTTATATCCCCCAACTCACTGCCGGTATACGCGAGTATCAACAATGCCGGCATCATGCCGCAGAATGTCGCTAACATAAATACAGGCACCCGCATTGAAGTCAGCCCCACCAGCAGGTTCAGTAACCAGAACGGGATAACCGGTATCATCCTCAGTCCAAACAGGTATAGGGCGCCTTCTTTTTCAATACCCTTGTTCAGCATGTCGATATGTGTGCTGAATCTTCTCCTGACCAGGTCATGGAAAAGATAGCGTGTGCTGTAAAGTGCGACCGTTCCACCCAGGGTGGTGGCTGCCAGTGACAGGAAAAATCCGGTTGTCATGCCAAAAACAATACCACCGGCCACCGCCAGCACGGCGGTAACCGGAAGGGAGCAACTGGTGCCTATAAAGAAAACCGTAAAAAAGACGGCAGCAGTAGACAGGGGTGAACGTTCAAACAGATGCTGATACAGATCGATACTGAAATATTTTTCTCCACCGCCGAGAAAATAGAGGGTGATCACAGTGGTGATAAAAGCGGCCAGAGCAAGCTTTTTTAATGGCGGACCGGACAGAATTTGCACGGGGATTTTAGGCTATCTATCCGAAATCTTTAACGCACCGGTCTGGCATGTGCCGACCCGCGCAGGATGGCATTCATGAAGATGACATTCAGACCATCCAGATAGGCGCGTACATTCGGATCCTGGGTAAAACCGATGACATAACCCCTGCCGCTTGGCTGGATCACCACGAAGGGCTTATAGGCCAGCTGTTTACGGTTCTGTTCCCACATGTAACCACTGGCGAGCAGGTCGTGGGCACCGGCAAATACGGCGACATTCACACCCTTGTCCATTTTGACCGGTGTGTAAATATCAGAGCCCCTGACGAGCACGTTGAGCGTCGGGGCCACACCCGCGCCGAGCCAGTGATCCGGATCGACATTGGCCTTGGCCAACACACCCGCAACCGAATCAGGACTGCTTTTTTCCGGTGTGATTAGAGCCTTGTAATCATCGGTACCCGTCAGGTATTGACCTTCAACCGTGGCTTCCTCCTCATTGTCGCCGTTCTTTTTGACGCTGCCATTGGATTTGTCTTTGTCTTTATCAGCCTCGACGACGGCATTTTCCCTGCGGATTGACAGCAGGTCGATTTCAGGGTCAGCCAGGTAACGGTTCGCGTTACCCAGACCAATGAGCACACCGCCCTTTGCGACCCAGTCTTTCAGGTTGGCGGTGCCTTTTTCACCCAGGGCGTCAGCGTAGCCGCCGCCCCAGCCGTTTTCCGGCAGGATAAGCACCTGGTAATGCCTGAGATCCGCACTTTTAAGCTGGGCGACCCGGATAGCCGTCACCGGGTAGCCGAACTGACGTTCGATAATAAAACGCGTATTACCGGCACTGTAGGATGCGGTCGGTTGATCCCAGGCGATGGCGACCCTGGGTTGATTAAATCGAACGACATTTTCGCTGCCAAAATTCGGCCCGTCGGTGACCCAGCTGTTGTCGACCGACACCACGTCTGCACCGGTCGATGCGGCGAGTTCAGCGATGTTTGACGAAGACACACTTGCATTATCCGCCACGGCAATGATCAACGTGCCGGCCGGGTAACGTCTGCCCGAATGCGTGAATGCCTTGTCCGAACTCTTGACATCAAGCCCCAGCCTCAGCGCATGGGTTAAAAACCGCACGGCGGTGGCGGATCCCCATGGCACCAGGTATGCAACAGATCCTGTTCCACCGGTCAGCGTTCCGGCTTGCATCAGTTCAGGTCCTTGCGCGGTGAAATCCCCGTCGACATTGCGGCTGCAGCTGGCAGCGCGCACATTCATCATCAGGGGTAGCGACCAGGCGGTAACGTCATAAATTTCGTCATCCAAATTCTTGGCGCGCCGGCGCTCCTGTTCCGCTATAAAATCATCATCCATCGGCACATTGGTATCCATCAGGGTGCGAATAAAGCGTTTTCCCGGCTGCGCCGTGTTAATGACATAACTGCCCGCCTCGTAGGATTGACCGCAGGCTTCGAAAGACGAATTTGCCCGTCCGATCTCGACTCCCTGTTGAACCAGCAAGCCGGCCAGCTTGTTCGCGGCAGCCTGGTCTGCCTGGGTCGGCAGGATGTATGAGCGGATGCTGTCATTTTTCCCTTCCTGTATCGCGCTGACGCGGTAGTCATAAAATTCGCCAAGGAATTTCTGGCGATTGGCTGCTGTTGTTTCTGCCGTGCTGAGCGACGTGATAAAGTGGTTGCGGATGGCAAAAGGGTAGGTCAGATCCTTGCCGTCGTACTGTCTGACCACAAGACCGCGCACAGATGCCTGTTCATAGGTCATGGCAACGCTGCCGAAGTAGGATGGCCAACTCGCGCCGTAGCCCGGGTAAAATGCGTCAAAAACCTCCCGCGTGTAATAGTCGAGTCCGAAATTATCAAACCAACGGGCGTTGTTCTTTCCGAAAAGCGTCAGGCTGTTGCGCTGGTCGGAGGCGAGGTGCGGATTATATGGAATCGCTTCCGGTGCAAAATAGTAGGTGCTGTCCGAACTCATTTCGTGCGCGTCGACATATGCCACCGGGTACCATTCCTGCAAAATTTTGACCCTGCCCTGTGTTTCCGGTTGCGTAAGCATGAACCAGTCCCGGTTCAGATCGAAAAAATAATGATTGGTGCGCCCGCCCGGCCAGGGCTCGTTGTGCTCGGCAGCAATCCGGTCCGAATCCGGCACCAGTCCTTCAGATGTCTCGAAGTGATGGATAAACCGGTCACGTCCATCAGGGTTCTGCATCGGGTCAATCACCACGACCGTGTCGCGCATGATGTCGGTGACCCGCTTGTCACCGCGTGAGGCCAACAGATGATAGGCGGTCAGCATAGCCGCCTCCGTCGATGAGGTTTCATTACCGTGAACCCCGTACGAGAGCCAGGTTACCGCAGGCTGGTCTTTGATAATTTCCTGCGCCTCGGAACGCGATGTCCGGCGGGGGTCAGCCAGTCGTTGCATATTACTCTTGATGGTCTCGATGCGGGCCATATTCTCAGGCGATGTGACAACCACATAGACAAGATCCCTGCCTTCCCAGCTTTTTGCGTACGCTGCGACCGATATCCGTTCCGGTGCTGCCTCGGCCAGCGCTTCAAAATAGCGTATGGCATCCGCGTGCCAGGTTATACGCTGGCCGGGTGCATAACCCAGAACCGCTTCAAAAGTAGGAATGGCGGGGTCATAATCCGCATCGGGCCAGAAAACAAAGTCATCACCGGCGTTTGCGTAGTTGGCAATAATGGTCGATACGAGAATAACCGCAGCTATTCCTGTGCGTCGCAGGATAGATTTCATAGGTTCTCCAATTTATGCTTGCTGACCGGTTGTTTGGGTCTCTTAAATTCGGTTTGGTGGGGCCGCAAGCCGATTCACGGCCTGCTTTAAATGTCGTCTTCCCGGCGTGTATCGTGCGCTGCCGTTAAAGCATTTTCCGATAGTTCTGAAGGGTTTTCAATGCCGGGCAAACCACTTATGGTGATGCAGTTGAATTCATTTGTGCGATAGCCGCACGCTGTGTTGCAATTAGC
>Ga0210074_1000202_pt1 | contig 23309 bp, 16 predicted proteins | sample China_Galinas_Co_FD_184860 | JGI IMG/M metagenome (GOLD analysis project Ga0210074, IMG submission 184860) | Wetland microbial communities from San Francisco Bay, California, USA, that impact long-term carbon sequestration -... | ecosystem: Environmental > Aquatic > Marine > Wetlands ... | reverse complement strand
GACCTCAACAAGCTCTTCGCCGGGAATTGTGTCCAGGTTTGTGGCTATAAGTCGTATCGATCCATCAACTGTATCCTCGGGAAATTCGTGAACAAAAGTGGGATCCCAATCCCAATCAAGGCCAGAAATTTTTTTGGGGGAACTCACTGAAACTTCAAGTATGTTTGAAGGTCCAGCACGGCTGATAAATAATTTATCTTTCCCATCTCCGTTAACATCAGCGGCTGTATAATCCATTCTTCTATCAACAGATAATTCAAGTTGATCATTATTTCCCCCGGTTCCGGGTCCTCCCATTGCACCACCAGTATTGAAATCGTGCAGATCGTGGCGTAAAATAAATGGTGACATATTTGAAGTTGTTATATGAACAAGTTCTGCGGAGTTTGCAAACACCGGGTAGCTCCCACTACGATCAATAAGAGGATCGTGCCTGGTTGTATCCTGAGCAAATGTGTTTATTGTGACAAATAAAAAGAATGTGAAAATTGGTAAAAGAGTCTTCATTATACACCTCAGTTAAAAGTGAAAGAAGATATTTTAATCGTTTTAATTCGGTTAAAATTATTTTGTGTTATTTCATGCTGGTAACTCCGGTCAATATTCTCAACCCCTTACAGTTTTGGAGAAGATTAACTTTCAAAGTTTAATATCATCTATTTAATTGATAGAAGCAACTTTGTTTGACTATTGAGGATAGTTTGTAATTAGCAAGTTAGTTAAAGGAAAAATGGAATGTATTACTTTATTTTAAGAAAGTTAACCTAAGATTCTGCATTTAAATTTAGGTTTGTGTGGTTTGGGGGGGGCTTCTCTAATCTTTAATTTTGCACTCACAATTCATCATCTTATTTTATCTACCAAAGGATAACAGGAAAGAAAATGGCTATTACAATAAATGGGTCGGGATTAACAGTTGAAAAATTAGTCCGCATCGCAAGAAATAAAGAACAAGTCGAACTCAGTAAAGATTCAATCGAAAGGATAAAAATCTGTCGTGCAATGCTGGAAGAAAAAATCAATGCACACGAAATTATGTACGGAGTTAATACAGGCATCGGAGAATTTTCAGAAGTTGTATTGAATGATGAGCAGGTAAAAGATTTTCAAAAATATTTGATTTACAATCACGCTGCCGGAATCGGTGATCCAATGCCGATTGAACACGTTCGCGGAGCAATAGCAGGAAGAATAAATGTTCATGCTCACGGAAATTCAGGATGCAGACCAGAAATAACTTTGACCCTTGTTGAAATGCTTAACAAAGATTGCATCCCGGTTGTATGTGAAAAAGGTTCTGTTGGTGCGTGCGGTGATTTAGCTCCAATGTCACAGATCGCATTATTGATGATGGGAGAGGGCGAAGCGTTTTATAATGGTGAAAGACTCCCTGGAAAAGTTGCATTCGAAAAAGCTGGAATAAAAGTTCCCGGGCTTCAGGCCAGAGATGGTCTGGCAGTAATAAATGGATCAAATTTTATGACTGCTATTGGTGCGCTCCAGATTTATGATATCAACAGATGGCTTAAGCAAGCTGAGATTGCAGCAGCAATGTCTCTCGAAGCTTTACTTGCAAATATGAAACCTTACGATGTCAGACTTCATAAGCTCAGAGGATTTTCAGGAGCTGTCCGCAGTTCACAAGCTATTAAAAAATGTATTGAAGGAAGCGATCTTCTTTCTTGCAAGATGAAAATAAAAGTCCAGGATGCGTACTCAATGCGTTCAACTCCGCAAGTAATTGGTGCAGCACACGATGCAGTTGCTTATGCTAAATCTCAGATTGAAATTGAGCTAAACGGAGTTGGTGATAATCCTATTTTCATTCCAGAAGATAAAATCACATTGACCGGAGCAAACTTCCAGGGAACTCCGGTTTCTCTTCCGATGGATATGATTAGTGCTGCAGTTACAATGGTCAGTGTTTTATCAGAGAGAAGAATGAACAGACTAAATAATCCGGCTTTGAGTGTTGGGCTGCCTGCATTTCTTACTAAAGGAGCTGGATTATTTTCAGGTTTGATGTTGAGTCAATACACAGCCGACACATTGATTGTTGAACAAAGAATTCTTTCAACTCCCGCATCAATTCAGTCCATTCCAGCCGCCGCTGATCAGGAAGATTTTGTTTCGATGGGAATGAACACTGCGCTAAAGAACAAACAAATTCTTGATAACGCTTATGGTATTTTAGGTATAGAATTTATGGCTGCTGCACAGGCTCTCGATTTCCGTGAGCATAAGACAGGCAAGGGAGTTACAAAAGCAAAAGAAGTGATTAGAAAACACGTTGAATTTCTTGATGTTGACCGTCCGTTATATAATGATCATAACAAGATGAAAGCGTTGGTTAAATCTTGCGAGATACTTGAAGAAGTTGAGAAAGTAGTTGGTAGTTTAGAATAAGGAAAATTAAATGGAAATTATTTATTTAATAATTGGATTATTAATTGGTGCAGTTGCTGCCTGGTTAATTGCATCTTCTAAATTTAAAGGAGATTCTGGCAGAATTGAAGAACGAGGTTCAATTCTTGAAAAAGAAAAAATTAACCTCGAGAATAATTTAAGTTCCGAAAGACAGAAAGTACTTGAATTAAATTCTAAACTTTCATCACTCGAATCTGATTACAAAAACCTTCAAGCCAAACTAACAGAACAAAAAGGTGAAGTGGAAGAACTTCAACAGAAGTTCACACAAGAATTTGAAAATCTTGCAAACAAAATATTTGATGAGAAGGGCAGCAAATTCACTGAGCAAAACAAGGAAAAATTAAATGAGATTCTGAATCCTCTGAGAGAGCAGATAAATAAATTTGAACAAAAAGTTGAAGAGACAAACAAGGAAAGCATAAGAGGTAATGCATCATTACGTGAGCAGCTTTCAATGTTGAAGGATATGAATCAACAAATAACTCAAGAGGCAAAAAATCTTACTGAAGCTTTGAAAGGACAGAGTAAAACTCAGGGGAACTGGGGTGAGTTCATTCTTGAAAGTATACTAGAGAAATCTGGATTAGTTAAGGGAAGAGAATATGTTGTTCAGGAAAGCCTTACTACTGAATCAGGAAAAAGATTTCAGCCCGATGTTATTATTAAATTACCTGAGAATAAAAGTATTGTAATCGATTCTAAAGTTTCTCTCGTTGGTTATGAAAGATTTGTTTCTTCAGAGGATGAAAACGAAAAACAACTTGGTTTACGCGAGCATATAAATTCTATCAGGTCACATATTAAAAATTTAAGTTCAAAGAGCTATCAGAATCTCTATCAATTAGAAAGTCTGGATTTTGTTCTAATGTTTATGCCGATTGAACCAGCATTTGCTTTAGCAGTTCAAAATGACCCTTCTATTTTTAATGATGCCTTTGAACAAAATATTGTCATAGTCAGTCCTTCAACTTTACTTGCAACTCTCCGGACAATCTCAAGCATCTGGCGACAGGAAAATCAAAACAGAAATGCATTACAAATCGCAAAGCAAAGCGGAGATATGCTAGATAAATTCACAGCCTTTGTTGATGATTTAATTTCTGTTGGTAAAGGTTTGGTCAGTGCAAAGGATAATTACGATAAAGCCATGAATAAGCTCACAGAAGGAAGAGGAAATTTAATCAGCCGTTCGGAAAAAATTAAAAAGCTTGGTGCAAAAGCTAGTAAAAGTTTGCCACCGGGCCTTCTTAATCGTGCTGATATGGATGATGAAAATAACTTGCCAGATAATTAATGATTGTAAGACCTCCCAAAACATCTGAAGAATTTCAGAGATACAGAGATCTGCGATGGAAAATTTTACGGGCTCCTTACAATAAACCGAAAATTACTGAACAAGACGATGTAGGAACCAAAGACTTTCCAATTATGGTCTGTGAAGTTGATGGAATTCCAATTGGTGTAGGAAGAGCTCACTTCCTTTCAGAAGGCGAAGCACAAATTCGTTCAATATCTGTAGAACCAGAGTGGGAAGGGAAAGGAATTGGATCTATAGTACTAAAAGAACTTGAAACAATAGTTACGGCAAAAGGTGCAAAGCGAATAATAATTCATGCTCGAAATAATGCAGTCGAGTTTTATAAGAAGAATGGATATGAAGTTGTGGAACCATCATATACACTGTTCGGGAAAATAGAGCATACTTTGATGGAAAAAAAGATTTGATTTTGTGGAGCTGATCGGGATCGAACCGACGACCTGTTCGTTGCGAACGAACCGCTCTCCCAACTGAGCTACAGCCCCATCTTCAGAATATCATCCCACTCATTTTTTGTAACTGGCTGAATGGACAACCTTTGTCCTCTCTGGATTAGCTTCATATTCTTCAATTTAGAATTTGCTTTTATGGCTGGTAAAGTAACAGGACTTTTGAATTCTTTTTTCAATTTTATATCAACCATAAACCAGGTTGGAGAATCTATTTTTGCTTTAGGATCGAAGTGATCATTCTTTTTATCAAACTGTGTGTGATCTGGATAACTGTCTTTAACTACTTCGCAATAACCAACCACAGCTAATGGATCGGTACTGCTTTGATAAAATAAAACACCATCACCTTTTTTTATTTCATCGCGAAGAAAATTTCTAGCCTGGTAATTACGAACTCCATCCCAAAAGGTTGTTTGGTTTTTACTTTTCTTTAAATCTTCCCAGGAAAATTCGGATGGTTCAGATTTGAATAACCAATATTTTTGAGCCATTAGATTTAGTCCTTTCTAAAAATCTTAGAGTAATTATTACATTTTTTAGCGTGATGTAGTTTTATAGATTGCTATTAAAACTAAGTGAGAATATATTTAGATTAAAATTAAAACTTAAAATGAATTATATAAAAGTCATAATAATTCTATTGCTTTGTGGAATGATCCATTCTCAGTCAAAAGGGGATTTCCAGATTGCTCGACTGAAATATCAGGGTGGTGGCGATTGGTATAATGATCCTTCATCTGAAGTGAACCTTCTTAATTTTGTTCAGCAAAACACAAACATTAAAGTTGATGCAAGGTATCAGTTTATTGACCTGGCATCAGATGAAATTTTTTCTTACCCATTTTTGTTTCTTACAGGTCACGGGAATATTGTTTTATCAAATGATGAGGTTTATAGATTAAGAACATATCTTGAAAATGGCGGTTTTCTTTATATTGATGATGATTATGGATTGGATAATGCTGTTAGGCGTGAAATGAAAAAAGTTTTTCCTCAGGATAATTTTATTGAAATTCCTTTTAGTTACGGTATATATCATTCTCTGTACAATTTTGAAAATGGTCCACCAAAAACGCACGAGCACGATAACAAAACTCCAAGAGGGTTTGGGATTTTTATAAATAATCGTTTAGCTGTTTACTATACTTATGAATCAAATCCCAGCGACGGTTGGGCAGATGCAGAAGTTCACAACGATCCACTAAATAAAAGAGAAGAAGCTTTGAAGTTTGGAACAAACATAGTTGTTTGGGCTTTATCACAATAAAATGGTTAGTGAATCAAAATATTATCGCGAAGTTTTAAAGAAGCTGGAAGGGTTTGTCCGAAGAGAATATTTACAACTAATTTTCTTTGGTATTCAGATATTTACCTCTGTAATCCTTTTAAGTTTTACATTCTTTGCATTTCTTGAATTAATAGGAAATTTCACTTCGATTGCCCGAACTATTCTATTTATAGTTTTAATTTTAATTTTTATAGCGTTACTCTTCAATTTTGTATTCAAACCTCTGCTTAAATTTATAAAAGCAATAAGCAAAGAGGAATACTTTAATGCTGCAGCCAGGGTTGGTAAAAGCTTTCCAGATTTAAACGACGAACTCATAAACACGATGCAGCTGGTTTCTGAAAATGAAAATTCAAATCTGTATTCTCCGGTATTAATTGATGCAGCATTTAAAAGAGTTTATGAAAAGGTGAAGGAACTTGATTTTCAAAAGCTTATAAATTTCAGCAAGGTAAAAAAAATATTTCCGTACTTCAGTGCGGCAACTTTAATTTGTTTAGCACTAGTGCTATTCATTCCCGGAATGAGTGCCGCATCATACAGATTGTTAAATTTTAATGATGATTTTATTCCCCCACCCAAGTTTATATTTGAAATCAATCCAGGAAACAAAGAGATAACCAAGGGCGATCCGCTTGAAATTGGGATACGTGTGACAGGACCAAAACCAAAATCACTTTTGCTTGCTACACGAAGAGAAGAAGAGGCGGAATTCCAGAGAGATGAATTAAAGCCAGATTCTTCCGGTACTTATCTTTTCAAAATTAATTCTGTTAAAAGTTCATTTAAATATTTTGCTGAAGCTGATGGATTCAACAGTAACAGTTACCAAATAAGGGTAATCGATAGACCAATAGTAAAAACACTTGATGTTGAAATAATTCCTCCTTCATATTCCAAAATTTCCAAAACTGTTCAGAAAGATAACGGTAACATTCAGTCACTAGTAGGAAGCAGTGTCTTATTCAATATTTCTTCTACCAAAAAGATAAAAGAAGCAAAACTTGAATTTGCTGACTCAACGGTAATAGATTTGAATGTAGATGGCGAACTTGCATCGGGAAGGTTTATCGTCAGGAAAGACAACAGTTACAAAATTCAGATAATGGATGAAAACGGAAACCAAAACCTTGCTCCAATAACTTACCAGGTAAAAGCACTTAAAGATGCTTTCCCACTGATCGAACTTATTTCGCCAAATCAAAATACTGCCCTGTCAAATGATAATCGACTTGGACTTGTTGCAAAAGCCTCAGATGATTATGGTTTTTCAAAGCTTATGTTGAACTACAGATTATCTGCATCGAGATACGAGACACCACAAACGGAGTTTAGTTCAATTGAAATACCCATAGATAAATCACTTCTAGAAATTGATATTAATTATATCTGGAACCTAACCCAACTATTTCTGGCTGTGGATGATGTGGTCACTTACTACCTGGAAATTTTTGACAATGATTTTGTAAGCGGACCAAAATCAGCAAGGACGCAAACACTTACCGTTCGTGTACCTTCTCTGGATGAAATACTCAATGAAGCGGATCAGCTTCAGGCACAAAGTGAAACAGACCTTCAGCAAACTCTTAAAGAAGCAGAGGAATTAAAAAAAGCACTTGATGAGATTGATAACGAACTAAAGAAAGATGATCCTAAGTTAACTTGGGATGAAAAACAAAAAATTGAAGATGCACTGGAAAAATTTCAGGAACTTCAGAATAAAGTTGATGAAATAAACGATCAGCTTGGTGAAATGAAGCAGAACCTTCAGGAAAATAATTTGCTATCAAAAGAAACGATGGAAAAATATATGGAGTTACAAAAGCTGATGGATGAAATGACAAGCGATGAAATGAAAAAGGCTATGGAGAAGCTGCAAAATATGTTGAAGGATATGAATCGGCAAATGACTCAGGACCAGATTCAGAATATGAAGTTAGACGAGGAAAAATTTAAGAAAGGTATTGAGCGAACACTTAATTTATTGAAGCGAGTTCAGATTGAACAAAAGATGGACGAGCTTCTAAAACGTACTGAAGAGTTAGTTGAGAAACAAGAAAGCCTGCAGGAACAAACTGAACAGAGTAATCAAAACGATCAAAAAGAGATGAATGACCTCAGTCAAAAGCAGGATGAACTTACAAAGCAACTTGAAAAGATTCAGGAGGAAATGAAAAATCTGGAAGAAAAGATGGCTGAAGTTCCTGATATGCCGAAAGAAGATATGGAAAAGTTGATGGAGGAGTTTCAAAAGCAGCAGAACCAACAATTGTCAGAGCAGGCTTCAAAGGATATGCAGCAAATGCAAAAGCAAAAGGCAAATCAAAAGCAACAACAGCTATCACAAAATATGCAGCAAATGCAACAGATGATGCAGCAAATGAAAGATCAAATGCAGCAACAAAATCAGATGCAGACCTTCACGGATATGATGAAAATACTGGACAACATTCTTTCACTTTCCAAGCAACAGGAAGATTTAAAAAACGAATCGGAAAATCTGGAAGCTAATTCTTCAAGATTAGATGATATGGCAAAGAAGGAAAATGAACTTTCCAGTAACCTGAATAATATAATGCAGCAGATGTCGGAACTTTCACAAAAAACTTTTGCGATAAGCCCGGAAATGGGAAAATCACTTGGTGATGCAAAAAGACAAATGGATAATTCAGTTCAGGCAATGAAAAATAGAAATGGTTTACTTGCTACCAATCAGCAGAGAGATGCGATGAAATCATTAAATGAAGCCGCAATGATGATGAAAAATTCAATGGAATCTTTGATGCAGGGAGGTAACCAGGGGGGAATGATGTCTCTGATGCAACAGCTTCAGGGATTATCTGGTCAGCAGATGAACTTAAATAATCTCACACAAAAGCTTCAGCAGATGAAACAGGGCGGAATGACACCGCAGCAGCAGATGGAAATGCAGAGGCTCGCTCAACAGCAGCAGTTAATTCAAAAATCACTTCAACAATTAAATCAGGAAGCTAAAGTCTCCGGTCAATCATCAAAGCTTCCTGTAGATCTTGATAACGTATTTAAAAAAATGCAAGAAGTTGTAACTGATATGCAGGGTGACAAACTGAATGATGAATTAATTCAGAAACAGGAAAATATTTTGAGTAAATTACTTGATGCGCAACGATCATTAAATGAACGCGATTATGAAAAAGAAAGAGAGTCGAGATCAGGTGAAAATGTGGCGAGAAATTTTTCGGGTGAACTGGAACCGGGTTCACTTAATTCTTTAAATAAAATCCGTGATGAACTTAATAAAGCAGTAAAGGAAGGTTATTCAAAGGATTATGAAGAATTAATTCGTAAATATTATGAAATACTTCAACTAGAACTCGAGAAAACGCAATAGTTCAAATATTTCTCAAATAATCGTTCAGACCCAAGTTATCGTCCATCTATAAAATCTTCAATTTTTTTAATTTTTTAAGGTAATTGTGTATATTTTTGAGAAGTCAAAAATCATCATATGAACCAATTAATAGAAAATACGCTTAACATTATTTCCAAGATAACGAACAGCAGGCATGGTTATCTTCTTCAGATCAGCGATAAAGATTACGAAGTTTTATCAATCTGGGGCGGGAAAAATGAAGATTATATTTCGATAAATGATTTGCTTTTCCAGCTAATGAAAGCGGGGGGAATTGATACTGAGAAAATTAATGATCTACCAACGGTTTCAAAGTTTCTTAAGGAGCAATTTTCAGCTTCTTTATTTATCAAAGATCTAATTTATATTTCTGAAAGAAACATCTTTGTTTACATTCTTCTTTTCTCAGAGAATGCGAATGAGTTTAAAGGGGAAACAAAGAACAAAATGTTGCCGGTTCTTTCAATCCTTAGTCATCAAGTTAAAGAATGGTTTGAAAGTCAGTTTGTTAAGGATACTGAATCAGCAGATACGCAATCAATCTTATCTGGTGGGGGGAAACTAATTGATAGCTGGGAAAAGAAATTTAACCTTCTCATAAGGACCACGCCCGATTTAATTTTTATCCTGGATCAATCTGGTAAAATTATATTGATAAGTGAAGCCGCAAAAAATTATCTGGAATATTCTCCCGAAGAAATGAAAGGCTCTAAAATATTCGACTTCATTAATAAGGACGACATTCCAGGATTAAACAGCTCATTCAATAAAGTTCTCTCAGATAGAAAAGCGGTAAAATTCAGAGCAAATTTTCTAACCAAGTATGGTCAGGTTTTTCCTGTTGAGTTAACTTGTAAAACGATCCTGGAAAAAAATAAAGTTATAGGACTGCTAGGTGTTGGAAAAGATCTAAGCGAAAAATTCAGGTATGAAACTGAACTTCAGAAGATGAAGCCAAAGCTGCTTGAACTAAACCGGTTACTTAACATTGAACGCTCCAGAGCTTTGCGTCAGAAATCAGTTGTTGAAGAATTAAACAGAGTGAAGTACGAATTTATATCAGGAATTTCACACGAATTCAGAACTACTCTCGCATCAATTATTGGTTTTGCTGATACAATTGTTAGCGATCCAGAAGTTACAGAAACAATGAAGCAGGAGTTTGTTAAAGTAATATTAAGCGAAGGCAAGAGACTTGCAAAACTAATTAATTATTTTCTGGATGCATCAAACAATGATGGTAATTTAGTTCTAATGAATAAAACTGATTTCAATTTGGTAGAACTTACAAAAGAAGTAATTGCTAACAATGTTGAACTGGCAACTTCAAAAGATATAGTAATTAACTTTGAGCACCCGCAAGAAGAAATTATTGTTGAGGCTGACAGAGAGAGTCTTCTTCAGGTTTTAAATGCTCTGGTAAACAATGCCATCAGATATACAGATGAACTAGGAAGGGTTAAGCTTATAATTAATAGTTATATTTCCGAGGTCGAAATAATTGTAAGTGATACCGGAATAGGTATTCCTGATGAGGACCAGCCCTATATATTTCAGAGGTTTTTCAAAGTTAGCAGAGGAATTAGTGATATACCAAGTGCAGGAGTTGGCTTGGTTTTTGTAAAACAAATAATCGATTTGCATAAAGGTCTAATATCAGTTCAAAGTGAAACCGGAAGCGGTACCACATTTCTGGTAAAATTGCCTAAAAGAAGTAAAATTGAAAGTAATGAGGTAAATTTTGAGTAAACTGGTTTTTATAGTTGATGATGAACAATCCATTTCAAAACTCCTTTCTTTCTGGGTTAAGGATAAGTGGGGTTATGAAGTTGAATTATTCGCCAATAGTGAGTCGATGCTTAAAAAGCTAAATGCTAAGCCTGATCTCATTTTGCTGGATATTATGCTTCCCGGTTTAGACGGAATAGAAACACTTAAAAGAGTTAAACAGATTGATGAAAATCTTCCGGTGATTATGCTTTCGGCACAGGGAAGAATTGATGTTGCCGTTGATTCCATTAAGTATGGTGCTTATGATTATTTCGCAAAACCAATCGATCAGCAGAAGCTCGAACTTTCACTAAAAAATGCAATCCGCAACTACGACCTCGTTAAAGAAATTCAAAATTTAAAAGAGAATGTTCGGAAAGAGTATAGCTTCGATAATATAATCTCTGCTGATGGTAAAATGCAAGATGTCTTTAAACTCGTTTCCAAAGTTCTGGATAACGACATCACAGTTCTTATTTACGGAGAAAGTGGAACAGGAAAAGAACTTATTGCAAGAGCAATCCATTATAATGGAAGAAGAAAAGATAAACCCTTTGTAGTAGTTAATTGTGCATCCATTCCAAGAGAACTTCTCGAGAGTGAATTATTCGGACACGAAAAAGGTTCATTCACTGGTGCGCATCAACGTAAACTTGGTAAGTTTGAATTAGCTAAAGATGGAACAATTTTTCTTGATGAAGTTGGTGAACTTGAAATGCTGCTGCAAGCAAAACTTTTGAGAGTTATTCAACAAAAAGAATTTGAACGCGTTGGTGGAACTGAGTTAATAAAGACTAACGTAAGAATAATTTCAGCAACTAACAGAGAATTAAAGGAAGCCGTTGAACAAAAGCAGTTTCGTGAAGATCTTTTTTACAGATTGAATTCTTTCCCGATTTCAATTCCACCGATACGACAAAGACGCGCGGATATTTTGGTACTCACAGAATATTTTGTTGACGAATTCAATAAAAAGCTGGAAAGAAGAGTTAAAGGATTTACAAAGAAAGCTTTGAAACTCATCTATGAATATGATTGGCCGGGAAACGTTCGCGAAATGGAAAATACAATCGAACGATGTATGATTATTTCTGAAAAAGATCAATTGGATATTGATGATCTACCTCAGCATATCAAGGCTGCTGATTCAAGCATTCTTGCTGATCAGCAAAGCGTTATGTTCACCGACGATAACATTATTCCATTTGAGAAGATCAAAGAAAAGTCTATCAGGCATGCTTTAAAAGTTACCGGGGGAAATATTGTTGAAGCAGCAAGAAAACTTCAGCTTGGTCGGGCTACAATCTATCGATTGATGGAAAAATATGGCATAGAAAGTTGACAAATCTGAAAAGTTTCTATAAGTGGAATTACATCAGAACACTTCAGGAAGAATCCGGATACATAAACAAACTTGATCTTGTCCTGACAATTTTCAAATCAGTAATAAAAGCGGTGACACTTTAAATGAGTGTTGAAGCAAAAAAATCGGTTCTTGTAATTGATGACGATTTAATAATCCGCAAGCTTATTTCACACCATTTAAATCTTAATAATTTCAAAGTTCTCCTCGCTGCTAATTCTGATGAAGGGTTTCAGTTATTAAAAGATAATGATGTTGATCTGGTTCTTTGCGATATAATGATGGATAAAATGGATGGGTTTACTTTTTGCAGTCTCGTTCGTGAAAATGAAAGGTATCGTTCTATTCCATTCGTGTTTGTCACTGCAAAAAATACTTTGGAAGACAAATCAAAAGCACTAGATGTTGGCAGCGATGATTTTATAACAAAACCTTTTAATGTTGATGAATTGATCTTGAAGACAAAAAGCCTGATAAGACGTTCTGAGATTTATCGCATTTATGGTACTCGTAAAAAAATTGAATCGGGCTTCACTAAAAAAACTTCCAAAGTTATAATTGTTGATGACGATAAAGCAGCACTTACAATGTATAAATCGGGTCTAATTAAGATGGGAATTGATTGTCAGACAGCTATTAATGCCGAGGAGGGATTTAAGCTTGCCAAATCATTTCAACCCGATTTAATTGTTGCTGACGTGATGATGCCTGAAATTAATGGTTTTGAATTTCGTGAAAAGTTACTGGGCGAAAAAGAGCTTGCCTCTGTTCCATTTGTTTTTCTTAGCAATCTTGGATCAGATCAGCAAATTCTTCAGGGATTTGACAAGGAAATTACAGACTATATTTTAAAAGCTAGCGGATACAAAATTGTAGTTGCTAAAATTTCTGCTTTACTAAAAAGTCTGAGCAAAGAAAGAAGTAAAGTAGTTTCAGAATTACACGAAGCTACAGGTTATCTTAAAACCAGCGTTGTTCCCGAAAAATTTCCTGAGTTTGAAAACTTCAATATTCAGTACTGGCACGTTCCCTTCACTGGTGTTCCTGGCGGTGATTATATTGACCATTTTCTTCTCGATGAAAATCATCTTGCAATCGTTCTCGGAGATGTGATGGGCAAAAAATGGGGAGCCTGGTACTTTGCATATGCCTATGCAGGTTATATTCGTAGCGCCATCCATTCAGTAATCCAGGATGGAAATGTAACTTCAGCAGCAAAAATTATTAGTAAAGTCAATGGACATGTTTATCAGGATTCTAAAATCTCGGAAGTATTTTCAACTCTTTCAATTGTAGTAATTGATAAAAAGAATATGACACTTAATTATTCAGGGGCAGGAGATTTACCAGTACTTTACAAAAATAATTCTACCGGAGAAATAAAAAGAATTGAATCGAAAGGTTCGCTTTTAGGATTTAGCAAGGATACCAAATTTGTAGATAATAATCTTAAAATGAATTCTGGTGATACATTATTAATGATGACCGATGGTTTGATTGAATGCCGTGATGAAAAGGGTAATCAATTTGGTGTCAGCAAGCTTGTAAGTTCGACACAGAAAGATGACTTTTTAGATTTACCTGTTGAAACGATTAAAAAAGAATTGGAAAGTTTTAATCAGCATAATTATGACGACGACGTCAGTCTTATTGCAGTGAGTGTTGCAAAATAATTTTCTCCACCCAAATTATTCTCCGGCAGCTTGAAGTTTTTCGGTTTTGTCAGCAAGTTTAAGCTGATCGATAAGTTCATCAACCTGACCTTCCATAATATTCGATAGATTGTATAATGTAAGTCCGATTCTGTGATCAGTAACCCGGTTTTGTGGGAAATTGTAAGTTCGGATTTTATCGCTTCTGTCGCCGCTTCCCACCATTAATTTTCTTTGAGCGGAAATTTTTGCGTTCTGTTTTTTTAATTCAAGATCATATAATCTTGCTTTCAAAACTTTCATAGCTTTCTGTCTGTTCTTTAGTTGTGATCTTTCATCTTGGCATTGAACAACTATTCCGGTTGGAATGTGAGTCATCCTTACTGCTGTTTCCACTTTATTTACATTTTGTCCTCCGGCTCCGCCGGCACGGAAGATATCAATTTTCAAATCATTTTGATTTATTTCGATTTGCACATCTTCAGCTTCAGGCAAAACTGCCACTGATGCCGCTGAGGTGTGAACTCGTCCGCTTCCTTCAGTTTCAGGAACTCTTTGAACTCTATGTACCCCACTTTCAAATTTTAAATCACCAAAAACATTATTGCCACTCACAGAAAAAATTGCTTCTTTAATTCCGCCAAGCCCAGTATCATTTAAATCGATAAGTTCAATTTTCCATCCTCGTATTTCAGCATATCTGCTGTACATTCTATATAAGTCACCAGCAAAAAGTGCTGCCTCGTCTCCTCCGGTTCCTGCTCGTATTTCCATAATTACATCTTTGTCATCATTCGGGTCTTTAGGAAGGAGCAGCAATTTAATATCTTCTTCCAGTTTATCCCTCTCCATTTTCAGATCTTCAAGTTCACTCTCCGCCATAGCTACAAGGTCATCGTCATCGGATGTATCAATAATTTCTTTATTCCCTTCAATATTTTTTAATACGGAAGCATATCGATTATAAGCTTCAACTATTTCAGTGAGATCGCTTCTTTCTTTAGTTAGAGAAATCATCTTTTCACGATTTGAAGTAACAGCTGGATCTGAAAGCTGTTCATTTATTCTGTCGAAACGAACTTTTATTTTTTCTAATTTATCTGCTAAATTCATAGTGTATTTCTAAAAATTGTGTGCAAATATATGAAAGCACATCCTGAAAATCTATTAAACACAGGCTGTTGTTGATATGAACACTCCAGAGTCTGCACAAATAAAAAATCAAATTAAAAATACAAACACCATCTATTATTTACTCGGTTCTTATCTAATTGTATTATTTGTTGTTGTTTTATTAGTTACTGTGAAAAGAAAACCTGTAGCATCGGAATTGAATTCAATATTTACTCTTATTGTTCCTTCATTAGGATTTATAATGATGCTTATTTCACGTACGGTTTATAACCGGATGATAGCTAATTGTGATTTGGAAAATAATACACTTCAAAAGGTTGCACAGTTTAGAAAATCGAAAATAATCTCCTGGGCATTAGTTGAAGGAGGATGCATTTTTGCACTGGTAGCATCAATCATAACATCAAACTATCTTTACATAGTTGTTTTTATTCTGTTATTTGGTTATTTCATAATGTTGAGACCATTTACGGAATCTTTGATCAGAGATATGCGTTTAAATTCAAATGAAAGTGATTTGATATTAAGGAAATAAAATGAAAAAGTTTGACATACCGGTACACTACAAAAGCTCATTCATTACCCGGATAAAAAACGACCGAAAAATGGAAGACCCGAGGAAAAAAGATTTTTCACCAACTATGCTCGACTTTGGACCTGTGAGATTTTACCTTGCGCGTCACTTCGGATTTTGTTATGGAGTTGAAAACGCCATAGAGATAGCTTACAAAACCATTGAAGAAAATCCTGGCAAAAGAATTTTCTTGCTAAGTGAGATGATCCATAACCCCGGAGTTAATAATGATCTATTGAGTATGGGAGTTCGTTTTATATTGGATACTTCCGGAAATCAACTCGTTCCATGGAAAGAAATTCAAAATGATGACATTGTAATCATACCCGCATTCGGAACCACACTTGAGATTGAAAAAAAATTAAATAAGATTGGAGTGAATCCATACCGTTACAATACTACGTGTCCTTTTGTTGAAAAAGTCTGGAATCGTTCAGAAGATCTTGGTAAAAAAGGATTTACTGTAATCATCCACGGCAAGCATTACCACGAGGAAACCAGAGCAACTTTCTCACACTCCATTCAGAATTCTCCTTCGGTTATTGTTCGAAATCATGAAGAGGCAAAATTTCTTGCAGATGTAATATCAGGAGAAAGATCTGAAAGTGATTTTTATAATTTCTTTGAGGGAAAACTTTCGAAAAATTTTGATGCTAAAATTGATTTAAATAGGGTGGGAGTTGTGAACCAGACCACGATGCTGGCAACCGAGACACAGGAGATTGCAGACTTACTTAAAGAAACAATGATTAAGGTTTACGGAATTAAAAATCTTACTGAACATTTTGCTGATACCCGGGATACTCTTTGTTATGCAACAAATGACAATCAGGATGCTACTTATGGATTATTGGAGACAGAAGCTGACCTGGCATTGGTTGTTGGCGGATACAACAGTTCCAATACTACTAACATTGTTAAAATCTGTGAAGAAGAAATAAATACTTTTTTTATTGATTCAGCTGACAGAATAATTTCAGAAGATGAAATAAATCATTTTGATGTTATGAAGCAATCTGTTGTGAACTCAAATGATTATCTGCCGGAAAAGTATCCTGTAGATATTTTAATAACGAGTGGTGCTTCCTGTCCTGATGCCACTGTGGAATCAGTGATAAGAAAAATTGTCTCCTTCTTCAATAATGCGAAGGACGTCGATACTATTGTTAATAATCTAATTGAAAAGATCTAATCTTTAAGAAATCAAATTCTGATTTCTCTTTTGAGCAGTTGATAATTCATTCAACAATTTTGTAAATAGTTCTTTCACCGTAAGTATTTCATTAACTAATCCTGAACTTTGCCCGGCTTCAAGCTCACCATCAATTTCATCACCTTCAAAAATGCCAAGACGTTCACGTTTGCTTCCTAATAGTTCCATTAACTTTTTATCATCCCATCCTTCATCTTCAGCTTTAGCTGCTTTAAGTGCAAAATCGTTTTTAAGCATTCTTACCAAACCGATTTTTTTAAAAGCCAAAATAGTACCATCGTCCTTAGCTTCAACAACCTTTTGCTTGTAATTAAGATGAGCAGATGACTCAGCGGTTGCTGCAAACCTTGTTCCTATTTGAACTCCTTCTGCACCAAGAGAAAGCGCGGCAAGAATTCCTCTGCCATCGGCAATTCCTCCGGCAGCAATCACAGGAATTTTTACCGCATCCACAAGTTGAGGAATAAGTGATATTGTCGTTGTCTCATTTATTCCGTTATGTCCACCAGCTTCAACGCCTTCACCAATAACTGCATCACATCCAACTTCTTCAGCTTTTAATGCGTGCTTCACCGATGGAATAACATGAGCAACTTTAACATCATTCTCTTTTAATATCTTTATGAATTTTCCAGGATGTCCGGCAGAGGAGAAAACAATCTTCACACCTTCCTCAATAACTACTTTTACAAGTTCCTCAGCATCCCGACGAAGCAAAGGAATGTTTACACCAAACGGTTTAGTTGTTGCTGATTTACATTTTTGAATATGCTCCCTTAACAAATCTGTTTTCATAGAACCGGCACCAATTAAACCAAGTCCACCTTCATTGGAAACTGCTGCAGCCAGTTTCCATCCTGACACCCAGACCATTCCAGCCTGAATGATCGGGTATTGAATATTAAAAAGTTTTGTTACTCGTGTGTTTATTTTCATACTTAAGAAAAGTTAATTTATTATTTCTGTCTTAAAAATAACTCTGTTTACCTTGTTATTAAAAACCCCTTTTCCTAAGTTTGTAAGCCTTTTATCAAAAAGCACATATTAAAATTTTTCATTTCATAAAGGTTAATTCATAATGTCGTTTTTCTTTACATCTGAATCAGTTTCTGAAGGTCATCCGGATAAAGTTAGTGATGCGATATCCGATGGAATACTGGATGCAATTTATGCTCACGATCCATATGCAAGAGTTGCATGCGAAACATTTGTTACGACAGGTTTAGTATTGGTTGGCGGTGAAATTACTACAAAAACATACATTGATGTTCCGGCAATTGTTAGACAAACAGTTGAAAAAATTGGATACACAAAAGCAGATTACAAATTTGACTCAGAATCTTGTTCGGTGCTTAATGCTATTCATTCGCAGTCACCAGATATTTCGATGGGGGTTGATACCGGTGGTGCGGGTGATCAAGGAATTATGTTCGGTTATGCCTGCGATCAAACACCTGAGTTAATGCCAATGCCAATTGTATTTGCTCACAAACTGGTAAAAAAACTTGCAGATATCAGAAAAAGAAATAATGGATTAATGCCTTACCTGCGTCCTGATTCAAAATCACAAGTAACCATTGAATACAGTGATAATGGAAAACCGTTAAGAGTTGATGCAGTTGTTATTTCAACTCAACATGATGCAAATGCCAAACAAAGTAAGATAAAATCTGATGTTATTCAGAATGTTATTAAAAAAGTTATACCTGCTAAATATTTGGATAAGAGTACTAAGTATTTTGTAAATCCCACCGGAAGATTTGAAATAGGTGGTCCACACGGAGATAGCGGTTTAACAGGAAGAAAAATTATTGTTGATACTTATGGTGGCTGGGCGCCGCATGGTGGTGGAGCATTTTCAGGTAAGGATCCTTCTAAGGTTGATAGAAGTGCTACCTACGCAGCAAGACATATTGCTAAAAATATTGTTGCAGCAAAACTAGCAAAAGAATGCCTTGTTCAGATTTCTTATGCAATAGGTGTTGCAAAACCAATTTCTGTTTTTGTAGATACAAAGGGCACTGGTGTAATTCCTGATAAAGCAATTTCTAAAATGATCCAGAAAGAAGTTGATCTCACACCTAAAGGCATAATTTCAAGATTAAAGCTAAGAAGACCAATTTATCAAAAGACGTCGGCTTACGGTCACTTTGGAAGAAATGATAAAGACTTTACCTGGGAAAAACTTGATCTTGTTCCTAAATTTAAAAAGTACTTGAAAAAATAGTTTTATTGATTGAACTTTTTATAGATTATCATTTGTTCTGTTAATGATGATAACCTTTAAGAAATTATACTAAAAAAGTAAAGGAATAAAAATGAGTGAAGTATTAGATAAGAAAATTGATTTTTCATTAAAATATAAAGTAAAAGATATTTCCCTGGCTGAATGGGGGCGGAAAGAAATTGAACTTGCCGAAGCGGAAATGCCTGGCTTGATGGCGTTGAGAGAAGAATACAAAGGGAAAAAACCACTTGAAGGCGCTCGAATTGCTGGCTGCTTACATATGACAATTCAGACTGCAGTTTTAATAGAAACTCTTGTTGAACTTGGTGCTGAAGTCAGATGGTCTTCGTGTAATATTTTTTCAACGCAGGATCATGCTGCTGCTGCTATTGCCGCTGCAGGAGTTCCTGTTTTTGCATGGAAAGGTATGAACGAAGAAGAATTTAATTGGTGCATTGAACAAACATTATTTTTTGGAGATGAAAGCAAACCTTTGAATTTGATTCTTGATGACGGTGGTGATCTGACAAACATGGTTTTTGATAATTATCCTGAGTTGGCTTCCGGAATAAAAGGATTATCGGAAGAAACAACAACTGGTGTTCATCGTTTATATGATAGAATGAAAAAGGGAACTCTTCCGATGCCGGCAATTAATGTTAACGATTCAGTAACTAAATCTAAATTTGATAACAAATACGGATGCCGTGAATCGTTAGTTGATGCAATAAGAAGAGCGACTGATTTAATGCTTGCCGGTAAGGTTGCTGTCGTTGCGGGATTTGGCGATGTCGGTAAAGGTTCTGCAGAATCACTTAAGAACGCGAAAGTAAGAGTTATAGTAACAGAAATTGATCCTATTTGTGCATTGCAGGCAGCAATGGAAGGTTATGAAGTTAAAAAAATGATCGATGCAGTTAAAGAAGCAGATATTGTTGTAACAGCAACAGGAAATAAAAATATTATTTCGGAAAAGCATTTTAAGTTGATGAAGGACAAGACTATCGTTTGTAACATTGGTCACTTCGATAATGAAATTGATATGGCCTGGTTAAATAAGAATTACGGTAAAACAAAAAATACAATTAAACCTCAGGTTGATAAGTACAGTGTTGATGGAAATGATATCATCGTTTTAGCTGAGGGAAGATTGGTTAATTTAGGATGTGCAACAGGTCATCCTTCGTTTGTTATGTCTAATTCATTTACAAATCAAACGCTTGCACAACTCGAACTCTGGAATCATCCGGAAAGATATGAGAACAAAGTTTACACACTTCCGAAACATCTTGATGAAAAAGTTGCAATGCTGCATCTTAAAAAGATTGGTGTTGAACTCGAAGAACTAACTCCTGATCAAGCTGAATATATTGGAGTTGAAGTAAAAGGGCCATTCAAACCTGATTATTACAGGTATTAAAATTTCAAATTGTAGAGACGCATTGCGGTGCGTCTCTACTTCTTATCTTAATAAGTCCCTCAAAGCCACTTGTAAATTTTCAAACCTAAACTTATAACCTGATTCTAAAATTTTATCTACTAAAGTTCTCTGGCTGTCTGTTACATAATTGCCAAGCTCACCACTCACAATTCTTAAAGCAATTTTTGGAATTGGGAATAATGCTGGTCTGTTTAAGACTTTTCCCAGAATTTTGGAAAATTCCTTATTCGAAACAATCCCCGGCGATGCAGCATTTACCGCACCGTTAATATTATCGTTATCAATTGTGTGTAAATAGATTTCAACTATATCATCAATATGGATCCAGGGGAACCATTGCTTACCGTTTCCAAGCCATCCACCTAAAAACATTTTAAAAGCTGGAACAAGTTTTTTCATTAAGCCTTCATTCTTATCAAGAACCAATCCTGTTCTTACACTTACTCTTCTTACTCCAAGCTGTTCAACTTTTTCTGCTTCGGCTTCCCAGTCTCTGCAAAGATCGGCCAGAAAATTATTTGCAGGTAAACTCTTCTCATCAAGGACTTCGTCATATTTGTTCCCATAAATCCCAACTGCTGAAGCACAGATAAAAACTTTCGGTTTTTTTTCTAATCGTTTAATTGCTTCAACTAAATTTCTTGTGCTACCTATTCTACTATCATAAGCAAGTTTTTTATATTCATCACTCCATCTTTTTGCACCAAGGTTTGCCCCTGCAAGATGAACTATCACATCTATTCCGTTTAAATATTTTCCCCATTCTTCAGGCTTGTTGTAATCCCACTTGAAATAATTATTCGCATTAACTATTTTCTTTCTAGCTTCTTCGGGATTTCGGCTGAAGATTGTAACTTCATCTCCTCTTGCATATAGTTCTTCTACCAATCTTCGACCGATTGAACCAGTAGCGCCTGTTATGATTATTTTTTTCAATTTTGTTGTAGTTCTTAATAAGTATTTAATTTAATGTTACTATATAATAAAATATTTATGTAAGTAAATATGAATTAGGAGGAACATATGAAATCACTACTACTGGTAGTATTGTCATCAATTCTTTACAACACTTTATTATTCTCACAAGTTCATAATTTGACTTCTGAAAAAACTACTATTTCAGGAGGTGCAGAATATTCTCAATTTCTTGAACAACAAAAGAAATTAGGTAAAGCTAACTTATTTGAATTCAATGGAATAATCCCTTTTTTGTCCAAAACAGAAGCACCAACGGACGTCACTGCTACCATTGAAGGAATAAATTTTGATGAAGATGCAGCTCTTAATGGTTTTTATCATATACCACCTGACCCACATGGTGCAGCTGGTCCAAGTCATCTCGTTTCAGTTGTTAATACTTCTATTGAATGGTTTAATAAGGCTGGTACTAATCAGAATAGTCAAAGTTTAGCAAGTTTCTTCGCAAGCCTAACCCCATTGACGAATACCTTCGATCCAAAAGTTATTTATGACCAATATAATGGAAGATTTGTTGTTGTAACCTTAGAACAAACCACATCTCCATCAAATACATCCCGAATATTTGTGGCAGTATCCCAAACAAGTGATCCTAACGCTGGGTGGTATTTTGCTAGTATAAGTTCTGCAATAACAATCACTTCCCTATGCTGGGCTGATTATCCTGGGCTTGTAGTTACAGATGATGCGATCCTTATAACTAATAATATGTTTTCTTTTAGTGGTAACTTATTTCAAGGATCTAGACTTTGGATTATTCAGAAAAGCCCCTTCTATACTGGAGGAGTGGCGGCAGTAAATATTTATGATCCATCTACTCTTGCTGGGGTATCACCTGCAAATTTCACAATGCAGCCGGCACATATGTTTGGCACCTTACCGGTAGGGGTAAAATCATACCTGGTTGCTTCAGGGTGGACTTTTAATCCAGGCGAAATAGATGCTTTCAGTGTAATTACTATCGGTGGCACATCCACTTCTCCAACATTCACAAACACCTTTGTCTCGCATTTATCAGATATCCACAATAGGTTGATTGCATTTCCAGAAGCACCTCAACTTGGGACAGGCACCCTTATCAATACCCCTGGAAATAGGGTGATGAACTCTGTGTGGAGAAACAATAATTTATGGGCAGTAAATACTATAAATCCTCCTTCTGGAATTGATGCAGGTCAGGCAACAGCTCACTGGTATCGTATGGCTACCCCTTTAACTGGCTCTGTTTCGGATCAGGGAAATATTGGAGGAGAAGATATTGCATCGGGAACCCACACTTATTACCCTTCTATTGCAGTTAATTCATCGGGAGACGCAATAATTGGTTTTGCTGCATCTTCTCCAACAATTTATCCCGGTGCTTATTATTGTGGAAGATATTCAACAACTCCAGCCGGGACGGTATTGGTAACGCAAATGTTTAAACCTGGGTTAGACTATTATATTAGACAATTTGGTGGTACAAGAAACCGATGGGGTGACTATTCAGGATCTTGTGTTGATCCTTCAGATGATTTGACTTTTTATATTTTTAATGAATATGCTCTTACAAGAGGAACAATTCTAGATCCTCCTTATCCTGGTCAGGATGGAAGGTGGGGAACCGCATTCGGTGTAGTACCAACTTCTGCTCTCCCCGTCGAACTCTCTTCCTTCTCTTCGATTATTTTAGGAAAAGGTGTTAAGCTAAATTGGAGAACTGAGACTGAAGTTAGTAATTATGGGTTCGAGGTAGAACGTGAGAGGCTAGAGGTAAGAAGTGAGAAGTGGGAAAAGATTGGATTTGTGGGAGGACACGGAAATTCTAATTCACCAAAAGATTATTCATTTATGGATGATGATGTATTGGCAGGGAAGTATCAATATCGTTTAAAACAGATTGATACGGACGGAGACTTTGAGTATTCAAAAGTTATTGAAGTCAGTCTTGGTTGGCCACAAAAATTTGATTTGAGTCAGAACTATCCTAATCCATTTAACCCAACTACAACAATCGCTTTTAATCTACCCCAATCAGGGAATGTAAAGCTTACAGTTTATAACATCATTGGTGAAAAAGTTGCTCAAATTATTAATGG
>Ga0210074_1000201_pt1 | contig 23335 bp, 24 predicted proteins | sample China_Galinas_Co_FD_184860 | JGI IMG/M metagenome (GOLD analysis project Ga0210074, IMG submission 184860) | Wetland microbial communities from San Francisco Bay, California, USA, that impact long-term carbon sequestration -... | ecosystem: Environmental > Aquatic > Marine > Wetlands ... | reverse complement strand
ACAGGAATTGAAAAGTCCGGAACAGGGATTGAAAAATCTGGCACAGGGATTCGAAAAGGATTTCTAGCCTGCTCGTTAGCGACATTAGCATTTACCACGCAAATTAGCGCTGCCGAAATTCGGCCCGAAGGCTTTATGCAAGTAGCTGTGGACCAGGGCCAAGTTTCTGTCATGTGGATTATTGATGGAAACACCTTTGTTGGAAAAGGATCTCAAACTGGAACGTTTACCCAAGTTTCCTTATTTGAGATTTCACTAAATAGAAATTCATCACAAGTTGAAATTGCTGGCGGCGGCACAGGCTCAAAGACTGAAATTGCTGGCGGCGGTACAGGCTCAAAGACTGAAATTGCCGGTGGCGGAACTGGTATCGAAATCGCCGGTGGCGGAACTGGTATCGAAATCGCCGGTGGCGGAACTGGTATCGAAATCGCCGGTGGCGGAACTGGCATCGAAATCGCCGGTGGCGGAACTGGCATCGAAATCGCCGGTGGCGGAACCGGCATCGAAAGTGTATTTATTACCTTGCCAAATGGTACTGGTTTAGAGCTAGAAGTCGCTATGGGATGTAATACAGCAACAGTTTCAGTATTAGATTCGAACGACTTTTCAGAAGTGATCACCTTCAACGACATCCAAGTCATCGGTGACACTGGTTTGTGTAATGCGGCTGCAAATGAAAAGCGGCTAGGTTTTGTAAAAAAAGCCTATGGGAAAAAGACCAGTTAATAAATATTTCGGAAAACGGAATTTGCAATAAAAGTCGTTGCAAGTTCCCAGTGAAATAGGCTTTACCAACGAGAACATTTGCCCCTGCATACTAATGCAGGGGCACCCTTTTTTGGTTTAACTCGGCGGTAATTTTGCAGACTGACTCATTGAGCTGTTTCCTGTCCGTACACCAGCTAAAAGATGCATAAAAGCTTCGGCGCTTCCACACACCCCATCAAACCGAACCCGCAAATAAACTAGCCTGACCGCTCCATTGCCTAGGACGATTTCTATCAGCCAGGCGGCCAGCTAAAGACTCTTCCACCAAGCAAGTGTAGATGAACGTGAAAGACCGTCTGACCACCCGCTGAATTACAGTTCATTACCACCCTGTAACCATCTTCGGCGATACCCTGCTCCGCAGCAATTTCACGCGCGGCAAGAAACAATTTTCCAAATAACTCAGCATCATGGTCTTGCATATCATTAATTGTGGAAATTCGAATTTTCGGAATGATCAGCACGTGTAACGGTGCCTGGGGATTGAGATCCCTGAATGCTAAAACATCATCATTTTCAAACACGATATCCGCCGGGATTTCCCGGGAAATAATTCTTAGAAAAAGGTCATCTGACATAATATTTATCCGAATTAGATTGATCCAAAATAGCCAGGGAAACTCAGTGGCATATCCAAAATAGGATCTGCGTGTTCGCCTGCAAACATGACAAGAATCGGGTGGCTATCGATCATGAACCTTCTACAATAGCCATATGAATTCTCAACGTCATTATCAATTAATTGCTGAAGCCTTGCATTGGCTTTGTCAAAATCAAGCAGCCCAACCGAGCCTGGAAGCTCTTGCAAACCACGTCGGTCTCAGCCCCCAATACCTGCAACGGCTTTTTCAGGAATGGGCCGGTGTTTCGCCCAAGCAATTCTTAAAATACCTGACGAAAGCGCAGGCCATGGAGCGCTTGAGACAAGGCCAGACGGTACTGGATTCTGCCCTTTCAAGCGGGCTGTCCGGCCCTGGCAGATTGCATGACCTGTTGATATCCACACAGGCAATGACCCCGGGTGAGGCAAAGCGCAAAGGGCTTGGTGTAGACATGACCTATGGTTACGGGATAACGCCTTTTGGTGAGGCGCTGCTTGCCTGGACAGACAGAGGTGTATGTTTCCTCGGCTTTTGCCATGAGGAGGGCAGACAACATACCTGGGATCATTTCACACAACAGTGGCCGGATGCGAACCTGATTGAAAGCAGTGCAATGGCCAACGACAAACTGGCAGAGATATTCAATGAAGGAGAACATGGACAATTAAAAGTATGGCTGAGGGGCAGCCCATTTCAGCTTCGCATTTGGGAAGCACTGCTCAGTCTGCCGGCCGGCACACATTGCACCTATGGACAATTAGCGTCTTTTTCCGGTCACGCCGGCGCCAGTCGCGCGACCGGTTCAGCCATCGGGCGCAATCCTGTTTCCTGGCTTATCCCCTGTCATCGCGTCATCAACAGTCTTGGTACCCTGGGAGGCTATCGCTGGGGCACCCACACAAAACAAGCCATGATTGGATACGAGGCTGCAATAAGCATTGGGCAAAGAAACTGAAAACCAGTTTGCTATTCAGAAAAATTCACTATCAGCTCAAGATTTGAAATATCGCCGGTCAGCATAGCGGTGATCTTGTCTGCAATTACTGCAGGATCAGGTTGTTCCATGGGATCTTCTGCGTGATAGACCTTTGCCCTGAAACCGGTGCGCATTGGACCAGGAATGATTCCACGAACAGTGACCGGTGTACTGCTCAGCGTCGCGTTAAACTGTCTTACCATGCCGGCCAATGCAGCCTTGCCCGTGCCATACGCACCCCAGTAAGCATCTGTGACGGTATCAAGATCGTCCAGCAGAAAAAATAATCGGCCATTTTCCGATTTCTTCAGCAACGGCAAAAGTGTGCAACTCAGCAACCACGGGGCATTGACGTTCACCTGCATCGATTGTAGCCAGTCCTGTGGTTGCACCTGTTCAAGCGGTTGCAGGCTGTCAAAATCAAGTGCGCAATGGATCAGCGCGTCGAGGCCACCAAACTCTGCTTCAATGGTATCGAGCAGGTCACTGAAATCATCGACGCCCACCGCAGCGAGATTCAATGGATAAAGCCCCGGTGACTCAAATCCCTGGCTGGTGATCTTATCGCTTAGCTCACCAAGACCGCGTCGATTTTTGTCCAGTAAAAGCAGGTCTGCGCCAAATCGGGCACATTGCAATGCAATTGCGCTGCCCAAACCGCCCGCAGCACCTGTAATTAATATTGTATTTCCCGAAAGGTCCATGGCTGTAACCTGATAAACAAAATATTTTAACGATTTGAGCGTTGGTGTGATACAAAAGATAAGTCAATATAATTATCAAAAAGCCTCTGATTTATTCATGAACCCGTATAATGCATCCAGACTACCAGGTTGACTCGCTGTGCTTTTCAGTCGATTCTTGTAAGGATACATCTTCATGGTGAATTGAATGCCTATATATGAATATCAAACCACCGGCCAGGGTTACTGTGATTATTGCGTGTCGGCTTTTGATGTCATGCAAAAAATGTCAGACGAGCCCCTCAAGTTTTGCCCAAAATGCCACAACCCGGTGCGCAGGAAAATCTCGCGCCCCAACCTGGCAAGCCCGGCGCCTTCTCTGTCACAGGATAATATTGAAAAACATGGCTTTACGCAGTTCAAGAAAGTTGGAAAAGGGGTCTATGAAAAAACTGCGGGAAAAGGCCCTGATTTCATAACCGACAAGAAAATCCCCTGAGGTGTCCGATACTGATCAGGATATGCTCTGAATATTTATAAGCTGTTCGCGGGCTTCACTCCAATGGCGACCGTTAAACTCTTCTATCCTCACATCAACCCCATCCGGCAAATCGATACAGTTCAGGTTAACGCTGAATGAATCGGGGTGTGAGCGCGGGACATAAAACGATTTTATTCCGCAAAAGCCGCAGAACAGGTGGCGGGCGACCCCGGTGTGAAAGCGATACTCCACCAGGCTTTCTTCACCTTCAAGCAAAGAAAAATGGTTTGCGTCCACGATAAGATGCAGGTAACCGGATTTCCGGCAGATTGAACAATTGCACCGCTGCACCGTGATTTCACCCGGAATTTCAATGGCAAACTTTACCCGCCCGCAATGACAGCCTCCTGAACAAGTATACATACCATCAAATCTCCCTTAAGACCAAACCAGTCTCCAATAACGATTGACCGCCGCCCTGCAGCAAAATCATTTTAGCCGCCGCATGAACCGCCAGGCAAACCAGGCATCTTTTGGCCCAAAATGTTTACCGGTCTCAAGGAACCCCCGAGCATCCTGCCTTATTGAACTCAATCGTCTTTGTTCCATCGCCCAGCGCAATTGTAAATGCTTGCACGCTGAAGGCTCAGGGGCAATATTCAAGACCGACATTCCTTTTGAAAACCACCCCAGGGCATCATCGGCCAATTGGCTAATTATTTGCGCGATTTCAGCGATGTGCGATTGTTGCTCCAATTGCGCTGCACTGACGTTGTACTTTGCGAGCACACTCAGCGGCAGTTGCGTCGTTGCCTGATGTTGGTTGGCAGAAAAACCCGAGATCAAACGCAGCGTACTGGTAACCGAACCCAGCAAATTCAGGCTTTGAGTGTCGATTTGGGCATCATCCAGTGCAAGTTCAAGCTGAATTTCTGTAGCTCCCAATGCGGACAAGCGCTCGAACATGGCGTTCTCATCACTGTCCGGCGCCGAATCAATTTGCAATATCGCATCACTTACCAGGCGCAGCAAAGAGGGATTATCCAGGTGTGCTCTCGCCCCGGACACCCACAAGGCACGCAATACCGGATGACGCGAAGGTGCAGCCGGGTCCGCGATGATTTCTTCGCTCCACCACTTGAGTTTGGCCCATTTGACTGAGTCGTCTGCAGGCCCGTATGGAATGCTGCTTATAGTCTGCCTGAGCGCGTATAAAGCCAGCAAGGGCTCCAACTTGCCGGCTGGCACAAAACGACTGGTAAACTCAAAGTTACTACCGGGTACCAAAGCCAGTTCACGACAGTGATCGAAAGCTACATCTGAATTATCAGCCACCAGAAGGGTCCAACAAATCCAGCACATCCTGCGGAGCATTTATCATTGACGTGCTCTCTGTGATACCAGAGCGGCTTTCCTTGTCGGCGTATCCATAAAGCGCAAATGCTGTCTGGCAGCCAGCACGTTTTCCGGCCTCCACATCCCGCAGGTCATCGCCTACCATCAGTGCATTTTCCGGCTCAATCCCAATTTTTCTGCACGCGGCCAGCACGGGCTCAGGATGAGGTTTACTGCTTGAGACCGTGTCTCCGCATACCAGTACTGAAACCGATGACATCCAACCCAATTTTTCGAGTAACGGAATAGTCAACAATTCCATTTTATTGGTCACAACGCCCCATGGAATATCTCTGTCCTGCAATCCCTTCAGCAATATATCAACACCATCAAAGGTCCGGGATTTAACAAAACTGTTGTCCTTGTAGTGACCCAGGAAAGCATTCCGCCAAAGAGCAAGCGTTTCATCGTCGCATGGTGGCATACCCGCCCTAATCAGACCGATAGCACCCCGGGCGACAAAATGCCGCAGGTCATCGGCAGGCAAGGCTGCCAGACCCAGGCCTGCACGAAGGTGGTTTAAAGTCGCGATGAGATCCGGCGCGGAATCCAGCAAAGTGCCATCGAGGTCAAACAGAACTGCCTTAATCACACGGTTGATCTGTCTTGGTTGCGTGGATGAGATAATTCACATTGACATGGCCGCCGGTACGGGCTGTTCGCTCCAGTGGGTTGTAGTGAATCCCGGTAATTTCCTCGACCTTCATACCGGATTTCCGCAACCACCGGCATAACTCAGAGGGTTTGATAAAACGATCATACTGGTGTGTGCCCTTTGGTATGATGCGGGTGATGTGCTCACCACCAAGTATCGCAACGGCAAAGGACATCGCATTCCTGTTTAAGGTGCTCATGAATAAATGCCCCCCCGTAACCAGCATACCTGCACAGGCAGCAACCACGGATGCCGGATCCGGCACATGCTCAAGCATTTCCATACAGGTCACACAGTCCGCACTGGCAGGATTGGTTTCAGCCCATGATTCAGCAGTGACCTGCTGGTAATCCACCTGGTATCCCGACTCATGCAGATGTAATTTGGCGACCGCCAAGGCCTTTGCAGCGATATCAATACCCGTAACGATGGCCCCCTGCCCGGCCATGGATTCCGACAAAATGCCACCACCACAACCGACATCAATGACTTTCGCATCCTTAAGTTCAAACCTTTCCTTAATAAACGCCAGTCGCGCTGGATTCAGGTCGTGCAATGGCCGCGACTCACCATCCGGATCCCACCATGAAGCCGCAATGCGATCAAACTTCCGTTGTTCGGCCTCGTCAACATTACCAGTAATGTCATTCATGAATCTTGTACTCCCTGGAGCGCGTCGCCCTGGTTTCAGTTGTAATTCGATTCGCCCAGTAATTTGCGCGATCAATAATATCGTCTGTGTCCAAAGACAGGAACTGTGAATCCTGCAATAACATCCGACCACCCACCCAAACATGCGATACCTGTTGACTGGACGCTGCATAAATCAAGTGAGAGACGACATCATACATCGGCGTTGTCTGTAGTGAATCCAGCCGGATTGCACACAGATCAGCCAGTTTGCCTTCCTCCACACTTCCCAACCGATGCTCTTCTCCAAGCGCTAGTGCCGCATTGATAGTCAGCATTTCCAGTGTCTGGAAAGCATTCAATACACAGGGATCAGCTGAATACCCTTTCGCAAGTAATGCAGCACTTCGGGCTTCGGCAAGCAAATCAAGATTGTTATTACTCGCGGCACCATCTGTTCCCAGTGCCAGGTTGACATTGTGCTCCAGCAGGCGGGCCACCGGGCAAATACCATTGCCAAGCTTGAGATTGGATTCGGGACAATGGATCACATTCACAGACGTCCTGGATAACGCCTCCAAATCGGTCCCGTTTAACTGCGTCATGTGGACAGCCAGTAATCTTTCATTCAACAAACCATTGTCATTCAATCGATCTAACGTCGATTTCCCATACCGACGCTGGGATTCAGAAATCTCCCAGCTTGACTCCAGCACGTGCATGTGGACACGCATATCACGATTTTCTGACAGCTTTGCAATCCGGCCCAGGGCTTCATCACCAACTGAATAGGGTGCATGGGGTGCAAATGCAGTGGAAATCAATGATTCATTTTGCCAGCTGGCGCTGACCGCCAGACCTTTCTCGATATAGGCGTTTTCATTAGCAGCCCAGACGGTAGGCACATCAATTACGGGTAAGCCAATACAGGCTCGCATACCCGCTTCAACCGCAGCCGCAGCCGTTACCTCGGGGAAAAAATAAAGATCGTTGAAAAAAGTAGTGCCACCACGCAACATTTCGGCGATGGCCAAGCGTGCGCCATCGTGCACAAATCCCGGTTCGAGAAAGGCCTTTTCGACCGGCCAGATGTGCTCGTTAAGCCATACCTGCAGATTGAGGTCATCCGCGTAACCCCGCAACAGCGACATGGCCGAATGGGTATGCATATTGATAAACCCAGGCACCAGTACATGCTCGGGCAACTCTATACAGGTGGCACTCTTGTACCTTGAGAGCGCCTCGGCGCGTGGAATTACAGCGGTAATTGACTCGCCCTTGATAACGACCGCCATCTGTTCCAAAACCTGTAAGCTGGGCCGGACCGGCACCAGCAGGCGTGGCAATAGTAAAACCGTGTCCACCAACCGTCAGCCTTTCACGCGGGAAACGTATTCTCCAGTGCGGGTGTCGATCCTTATAAGCTCGCCTTCCTGAATGAACAGTGGTACGCGCACCGAGGCACCGGTTGTGAGTTTGGCGGGTTTGCCACCACCACCCGATGTATCACCACGCATACCCGGATCGGTCTCAACAATCTCCAACTCAACAAAATTCGGAGGCGTAACAGTGATAGGTTGTCCATTGAATAAGGTCACGACACAAACGTCCTCTTCTTTCAGCCACCAGACAGCATCTCCGACCCGTTCTTTGTTGACTGCGTATTGCTCGTAGGACTCACCGTGCATGAAGTGCCAGAATTCACCATCGTTGTACAGGTACTGGGCATCCGTTTCAAACACATCGGCGGCCTCTACCGTCTCGCCTGATTTAAATGTTTTTTCAACCACCCGACCGGTCATGAGGTTTCGCACCCTCACCCGGCTAAATGCCTGCCCTTTTCCTGGTTTTACGAATTCGTTCTCCACGATGTTGTGAGGATCACCATTGATCATTATTTTCAGACCGCTTTTAAACTCACTGGTACTGTAGGTCGCCATTAATTTCTCCGAAACAGTTTTTACGAAGTCTACACAGGCGGCTCCCGGGCAGCTTCATTTGGTTTTTCAAAGAAACTCTGAAATATCGAGTGTATATCCGCTATTTCACCCAGAGCTTCTTCAATTGCATTTGAAATTTTGCGTAATGATAACGCGTACGGCAAAGAGACGATAGAAAATGACTGAATACCATCGTCAAAACAGGCCTGTTAGACTATCTGAAACCATCCACAATTTGTCACGCGGATACTGTTTCTACAAAACTCACTAAATATACGTCATAATTACATCAAATAAGCATTCGACAGATTCGATGTTATGAGTTTATGAAGAAACAAAGAAAGCCGGATAGAATATTGCACTTAATCTTTACCATCAGGGTCACCAATGACGTGTAAAATCCTCAGGGATAGAGGGACGGAGAAAAATTGCCATGAGTAGCAATTATTTGCTGGTGATTGACAATTCTCCTGATCACGCCCAGGCCGTCAATAGTTTTCTGCGCAACTCGGGGGTCGCTGTCCGGGTGGTCAGCGCGACGGGTTTGGACGAACTGCAAACTGTTCTAAATGAAAAAACACCCTTTTTAATCCTGATCGGCACGCAACCTCCGGCTTCCATGAAAATCAGCCAGATTTTGCAACAGGCTGATCAAAGTTCAACGCCCGTGGCGATGCAGGTAAAACCTGAAAACACCTCCAATATTGAAACAGCGATTGCTACACATCCCTTGCTGATCATCAACGCGGAAGAAAATGATCAGTTAATGCACGTGGTTAAACAGCATATGTCCGGTGGAAACACCATCCGCGAATATGATGATCTTTTACAAAAACATGAAGAGTTACAACACCGCTACGACCTTTTGCTGGATAGCGCTCGGGATTCCATAGCCTACATTCATGAGGGGTTGCATGTTTATGCCAACCGGGCTTATCTCGATTTGTTGCAGGTCAAAGCGCTGGACGAAATAGAGGGGCTCTCATTACTGGAGTTGATGACAACTGACGAGAGCATCGACCTTAAAAAACTCCTGCGCGATATGAACCAGGCCATTTTCCCTGATGAATCATTACCAGTGACTATCAATACACTGGGAAACAAGCTTCTGAAAGCGGATTTAACGTTCTCGCCAGCCCGTTTCAACGGTGAGCAGTGTATCCAGATGATGGTGCGCCAGCAGGATGCCAATCATGTACTTCACGAGGAATTGGACCGCCTGCGTCGAACTGATCACCTGACACACATGATTAACAGACAAACATTTAATACCCGGTTATCCGAAATGATAGCGGAGGGCCAGGGTGCTGACCACAGAACTGCCGTTATGTATATTGAAACTGATGGCATCTCCGAACTGCAGCAGGTACTGGGTATGGAGGGTATTGACACCTACATCATGGACCTGGCCAATGTCATAAGTGGCTGCACGAATGAAAACGATACCCCTTCGCGTTTCAGCGATCACGGTTTTGCCGTCCTGATCAGGCGTGATGAACCCTCATCCCTGCAGGCAACGGGCGATTGCATACTGGAAAATTATGCCAACCACATCATTGACCTGGGTGAACAGACCAGGACGGCTTCCTGCAGCATAGGTATGACCACCCTGGGCCCTCTGACCCGCGATGCCAAAGAAGTCATTGACCAGGCAAAAATGGCATTTAAGCAGGCTTCGGAAACAGGCAATAAACTTGTCCGATATAAGCCTGCCCTGACCACAGTTCATACGGGTGAAGACGAACGGGATTGGGTAGAGCGAATTCGTTATGCTTTGAACAACCACGATTTTTATACCGTGCAACAATCCATTGTCGATCTGGAAGGCGAAAACGAGGGGCTTTTTGAGAACCGCACGTTCATGCGTGAAGAGGGCGGCGATACACAGGCCAGCGATTTCATGCTGGCTGCAGAACGCAACGAACTTGGCAGTACCATAGACCGTCATGTCCTTCCCCAACTCATGCTGGCCATCGCCGGAACCGGCGACAGGCACATTATCAGTCTGAGTACTAACTCGATTCTTGATTTCAGCTTTCCCAACTGGTTCCAGCGCATGCTCAAAGAAACCGAGGTTGAAGGTTCACAGTTGATTTTGCAGATATCGGCAATGGTTGCTGAATCCCACCTTAAGCCAACCCGGCGTGTCATCGATGAGCTACAGCTTTTGGGCTGTAATTTTGTGCTTTCTGAATTTGACAATGACCGCCGAACGATACAACTGCTTGAACACCTTCCCATCGGTATGGTCAAACTTCGTCCAGGTCTGGCACAGGGCTTATCGTCCAATTCAACGAACCAGGAGATCATCCGGGCCGTCGTCAGGGCCGTAGAAGCCCGCAATATCACCATCATTGCCGATGAAGTTCGGGACGCTTCCGATCTGGCAGCACTTTGGCAATGCGGCGTCAAACTGGTGACAGGCGATTTTCTCAATGAGGCACCACAGGTCGTCGGTCAATAAGCTGGCAATCTATTATGAAACCAGTCCCCGTGGTCGGCAGGTTTGCACCTTCGCCTACCGGTGACTTGCATTTTGGGTCGCTGGTGTCAGCGGTGGGCAGCTATCTTGCAGCCAAGAGCGCCGGTGGCTTGTGGTTACTCAGAATTGAAGATATCGACCCGCCGAGGGAAATCGCCGGCAGCGCCACCCGCATCATTGAAGACCTGCACAGACTGGGTCTGGTTCCTGATGGCCCGGTGTTGTATCAAAGCGAAAGAATTGAAGCTTATCAGGCTGTTGTAGATCAACTGCTTGAAAACGGCATGGCCTATCCTTGTGCGTGTACGCGCAAGGACCTGTCTGAAACAGGCAGATATCCCGGTACATGCAGGCTGGGTTTGCCGGTTGGGAAATATCCACGATCCATCCGTTTACGCATTGACGCCGGTGTTTGCACTTTTAACGATAAATTACAGGGCCTTGTGTCTGACTCACCCGCAGACACCTTTGGTGATTTCGTCATCCGACGTGCTGATGGATTGTTTGCCTACCAACTGGCCGTGGTCGTTGATGACGAATTCCAGGGTGTCACGCAGGTTGTAAGGGGCTCAGACCTGATCGACTCCACCAGCCGGCAGATATGTTTACAAAAAGCACTGGGGTTTGTCTCCCCGGATTATATGCATCTCCCCGTCGTGATATCCGCAGACGGCAAAAAATTGAGTAAACGCATTCAGACCGACCCGGTCAATCAACAGGAACCGGTCGCTGCTGTGAGCCAGGCTATGCAGTTTCTCGGCCAGAATCCACCAGCGGGCTTGTCGCTGGGCGGTTTGTGGCAGTGGGCACTGGAGAACTGGAACAGTGACCTGATACCCCGCGCCAGAGCACTATCTCCCGCAAGCGCCCCGCCCTGCTAAATTATCAGCGGTTCAGCGTTTGTCTGAGGCTTGCGTAATATTCGGGCTAAACTAAACTGTCAGTTGCGTTTATAATTCGCACTCCTTGCTGGAATCAGATAGCCATGAACTCAAAACACCTGGATTTCGAACAGCCCATCGCTGAACTACAGGCAAAGATTGACGAGTTGCGCAACGTCGGCTCTGACAATGCGATCAACCTGGATGAAGAAATTCAGCGTCTGCAAACCAAGATGCGGCAAAAACTGACCAGTATTTTCAAGGACCTGAAACCATGGCAAATATCGCAGCTCAGCCGCCATCCCCTGCGACCCTACACGCTGGATTATATCGACTTCCTGTTTGATGAATTTCACGAACTACACGGTGACCGGGCTTTCGCAGATGACCATGCCATCGTTGGCGGGTTGGCCCGTTTTCGTGGTCGAGGTGTCGTGCTCATCGGTCAGCAAAAAGGTCGTGACACCAAGGCCAAGGTTTTCAGGAATTTTGGTATGGCCCGACCGGAAGGTTATCGCAAGGCCCTGCGATTAATGAAAATGGCAGAGCGCTTTCGTCTACCTGTGCTGACATTTATCGATACGCCTGGCGCGTATCCAGGCGTCGGAGCAGAGGAACGCGGTCAATCCGAAGCGATTGCCACCAATCTCAAATACATGTCCAGGTTGCCGGTACCTGTCATTTGCACGGTAATCGGTGAGGGTGGATCCGGTGGGGCACTCGCCATCGGTGTTGGTGATCGTGTGAATATCCTGCAGTACAGCACTTACTCGGTCATTTCACCGGAAGGTTGCGCGTCCATTCTGTGGAATGATGCGGCACTGGCGGAAGATGCGGCATCTGCGCTCGGTATCACCTCTGACCGGTTGTTACAACTTGGCCTGGTTGACGAGGTGATCCCGGAGCCATTGGGCGGTGCGCACAAGGATCCGGAAAAGGTGGCCACACGGGTCGGTAACTGCCTTGCCGCGCAACTTGAAGAACTTGACAAGCTGACCACAGAGACCCTGTTGGAAGACCGCTACCAACGCTTGCTCTCCTACGGCGAATTCAAGGATTAATCAACAGGCTCCCAGCCAAATGAGTGATCGCGCCCTGGTATTTACCGCAGATCGTTTGCTGCAAATTCTCGCGTCGTTGCCGAGGGTAAATTCATATATCCTTGGTTTCAGTGGTGGTGCGGATTCTACCGCCCTTTTGCATGCTCTCTGTAAAATTCAAAAGCAATTGGATGCACCGGTTTCAGCCGTGCATGTCAACCATGGTATCCACGCTGATGCAGATCAATGGCAATCGCAGTGTGAGAGGTTTTGCCACCGGCACGACATAAAGTTGACCTGCCTCAGAATTGACCTGAAAAATTCCTCAGGCAAGGGTCTGGAAGCTGAAGCACGACATTTACGCTATGAAGCGATCTCAGCCCTGCTCAAACCCGGGGATTGCCTGCTGACGGCGCACCATGCCGATGACCAGGCCGAAACACTGTTACTGAACCTGATGAGGGGTAGCGGTGTCGATGGCTTGACAGCCATGCCCGAAAGCAGACCGCTCGGTATCGGGAGTCTGCAAAGACCCCTGCTGCGGTTCAAGAACGTCGCCTTGCGAAATTATTTACGTGAAAATGATATTGAATGGACGGAAGACCCGTCCAATCTTTATCTGGATCATGATCGTAACTTTGTAAGACACGAGGTCATTCCCTTATTGGAACAACGCTGGCCGGAGGTTTGCCAGCGCCTGTTGCTGACCCGGGATGCGATGAACGATGCGCGGCATTTGCTGGAAAACCTGGCAGATGAATATCTGCTGCAGAACCTCGATCACGCTTATGTATTACCCATTACCCCGCAATGCGGTTCAAAACCGGAATTATTCAGGCTGGTGGTACGGCGCTTCATCAAACAATCGGGCGCAAGCGGCATCCCCGCCTACAAGCTCGGTACTCTTTGCGATCAGGTTCAACTGGACCATAGTGACCACAAAGTTTCAGTAAGCTGGAATGGCTGGTTATTGCATTGGTATCAGAATCAACTATGGCTGCATTCGGAAACCCATATTCTGCCCTGCCCCAGCGTAAAATGGCCGGACGGGCAGAGTGAGGTTGATTTGGGCGATGATGTCGGCCAACTGATACTCGAGACCGGAGAGCCGTCAAAAAACCAGGCTGAGCCGGGTACCGGCGTTCCTCCGCAAGGTGATTTTTCGGTCGGTGGTCGCATCAATATGGAAGAATCGGTCATCAACCAGGGTGGTTTCCATAAAAGCCTGAAAAATGTATTCCAATCTGCCCATATTCCACCCTGGTTAAGGGACTCCATTCCACTGTGTAAACTGAATGGAGAGCTGGTCGCGGTTGGAGACTGGTATTTCAATGAGCGTTTTGCGAACTGGTTGTCTGAAAATAAAGTCAGCTTGAATTGGCGACCGCGGCACCCGTTACTACAGTACATTCTCCATCAACAACACCACCAACAACACGGGCTGAACTATTGACAGTTGACCCTGCCGGTGCGGTACGTTAGTGTCGCTCCGCTAAACCCGGAATGCACAATTATGAGCAAAAAAACTGAGCCAGGTCCCGATTTTGAAAAGACACTGGCCGAACTTGAAAAACTGGTTATAAACCTCGAAGAGGGTGATTTGTCACTGGACGAATCCTTATCCGGTTTTAAACACGGTATCGAACTGACACAGCAATGCCAGGCCGTGCTGGACAACGCGCAGCAAACGGTCGAATTACTGACAAACACCCAGGACGAAGACTCACTCAAGCCATTTGAACCGGATGCCTGAAATCACAGCCATTATCAAGGCATGGCAGACAAGGTTTGAAAAAAATCTTCCCGGATACCTGCCTGAGCCATCGCGGACACCGCCGCTGCTGCTGCAGGCGATGCGTTATTCTGCCGTTGCAGGCGGAAAACGCATCCGCCCCCTGTTTGTCTATGCTACGGGTCGTGCATTGAATTTGACTGCAAACAAACTCGATGGTATCGCCGTTGCCATTGAACTCATCCATACCTATTCCCTGATACATGATGACTTGCCCAGCATGGATGATGATGACCTGAGACGCGGACAGCCAAGCTGCCATCGTAAATTTGACGAGGCGACTGCCATATTGGCAGGCGATGCGCTACAGGCACTGGCATTCGAGATACTGGCAACAGACCCGGTCCTGAGTGCCAAACCCCAACAACAACTTGCGATTATCCTGGGTCTCGCACGGGCCTGCGGAGCAAATGGCATGGCCGGTGGCCAGGTGCTTGATCTGGCCAGTCTTGGCAAGCAGATCTCCCAGGCTGAACTGGAGGAGATCCACGCTTTCAAAACCGGTGCATTGATCCAGATATGCACGATTGCACCCGCATTGCTGTCATGCGCACCGGCGGCGCAAATCAACGCTCTATCCCGATTCGGTGAATTGACGGGATTGGCTTTCCAGGTTTTTGATGATTTGCTGGACGTCACCGGAACAAGCGAAATGACCGGTAAGCCGAGTCAGGCTGATGCCGCCAGGTCAAAACCCGCGTTTCCTGCCATTATAGGTGTGGAAAAATCTCTGCAAAGAGCACACGAATTGCGGGATCAGGCGCATTTGGAATTGGCCCATTTACCAGGCGAAACTGACACACTTGAATGGTTGGCAGCTTACGCCGTCGATCGCGACAGGTAAAATACGCTTATGGACGTTGTCAAATACCCTTTTCTTGATCAAATAATCACGCCGGCAGATTTGCGCAAACTGGACCAGGACCAGTTACCGCAGGTGGCTGACGAACTACGTGAGTATTTGCTACAGGCCATATCAAAGAGCGGCGGGCATTTCAGTGCAGGCCTTGGCTGTGTTGAACTCACCGTCGCGCTGCACTACTGCTTTGAAACACCCCATGACCGGATTGTCTGGGACGTAGGTCATCAGGCCTACCCGCATAAAATTTTGACCGGCAGACGTGAGCGCATAGGCACCATCAAGAAAACCGGCGGCCTGGCACCATTCCCAAAACGCAGCGAAAGTGAATTTGATACCTTTGGTGTAGGACACTCGTCCACCTCGATCAGCGCGGGTCTGGGTATGGCACTGGCGTCCTCATATGGGAATGTGGACCGGCGTGTCGTATCGGTCATTGGTGATGGCGCGATGACGGCTGGTATGGCTTTCGAGGCGCTCAATCACGGTGGTTCACTGGATCCGGACATGCTGGTTATATTGAATGAAAACCAGATGTCAATATCACCCAATGTCGGTGCAATGACCAAAGTCCTGGCCCGCATGATGAGTGGGCCAACCGTCACGCACATCCGTGAACGTGGCAAACGGTTGATGCACAGGGACTCCCGCGTGTGGCGTTTTATGAGTCGCTGGGAAGAGCATGTCAAAGGCATGATTGTACCGAGCACGCTGTTTGAGGAGCTCGGCTTCAATTACCTCGGCCCGATTGACGGACACGATCTGCCAGTGCTGATACGCACACTTCAGACCATACAAACCGTTCAGGGCCCCAATCTGCTGCATATTATCACCTCCAAAGGGAAAGGTTATGAACCTGCAGAAAAAGATCCGGTTAAATATCATGCCGTTGCGCCTTTTGACCCCAAAACGGGTATCGTTTCCGCAACACCGGCAGTAAAGCCACCTCCGACTTACACCCAGGTCTTCGGTCAGTGGTTATGCGACATGGCGGAACAGGATCAAAGTCTATTGGCCATTACACCGGCGATGCGGGAAGGCTCCGGACTGGTAGAGTTTGAACAGCGTTTTCCCGATCGTTATTTTGACGTGAGTATCGCCGAACAACATGCGGTAACACTGGCAGCGGGTATGGCCTGCGAGGGTATTCATCCAGTGGTGGCCATCTATAGCACCTTCCTGCAAAGGGCTTATGACCAGCTAATTCACGACGTTGCCCTGCAAAATCTGCCCGTACTTTTTGCAATTGACCGGGCCGGTCTGGTCGGCTCTGACGGACCAACCCATGCAGGTAGTTTCGATTTGAGCTTTCTGCGTTGCATTCCGAATATGTTGATCATGGCGCCGTCCGATGAGAACGAATGCCGGCAAATGCTCTATACAGGCTTCAAACACCAGGGACCTGCAGCCGTAAGGTATCCGCGTGGCTCAGGACCCGGCAAGCCGGTTGAAACCAGCATGCAAAGCCTGCCTATTGGCAAAGCCGAGTGGGTGAAACGGGGTAAGGATGTCGCGATACTGGCATTTGGTAGCAGTCTCCAGCCCTGCAGTGTTGTCGCTTCCAGAATCGGTGCCAGTCTCGTCAATATGCGATTTATCAAGCCTCTTGATGCCGGGTTGATCAGCGAAATTGCTCACAGCCACAAGCTGGTGGTCACCGTCGAGGAAAATGCTGTCATGGGCGGAGCCGGTAGTGGCGTGAATGAACTGCTCGCGTCAACCGGCGGCAGTTTTAACATTCTGAATATCGGAATACCCGACCAATACATAGAGCATGGCTCGCGGCAGGATTGCCTGGCAATGGCCGGACTGGACGCCCATGGCATACTCGAACAGGTGAATAAACGCCTCGAACTCATGGGCACCAGCCGGTCAGTGTCCGGCAGCGATATTTAATCGCGGGCGGTAAGGGCACGAATCTGTCGGTCGTGCCAGCCTGATAAAGTCAATAAAGCCAGGATCGACCCGCACAGCGCCCAGAACATATCTGATTGCGTATCCCAGACATAACCCTGTGTACCCAAAAATGCATCCGCTGCTTCCGCGCTTAGTAAGGCCGCCCACCATTCGATGAGTTCATAAAATGCGCTGACCGCCAGCACGATGCAAATCAAAAGGAAAGTAAGCCAACCCCTGACTGCCACGACCTTTTTCCGAATCATGATTTCACGCGCGATCATGACGGGAATAAAACCCTGCGCGAGATGCCCGAGCTTGTCATAGTTGTTACGGTCACCACCGGTCAGGTCCCGAAGCCAATCACCGACCGGTACTTCGGCATAGGTGTAGTGACCCCCAACCATTAAAATCATGGCGTGGACCAGGATAAGGAAATAGACCAGCCCGGTCAGGGGAAAGCGTTGACGCGTCATCAACAGGATTAAAAACCCAAGCAGCGCGGGAACAACCTCCATCCACCAGGTCAGCCGATCGGCCGGTTGAATGGCAGACCAGATGAGCACCGTCAGAAATACAGCGACCCAAATCAGAATTTTGAAGTTCAAGCTACCCCCTGCGGCCGACCGCGAACATTAAAATAAACCGGCACCTGTTTCTTCAAAGCATCCGTGACAAACCGGGCAACAGGTTCCTTACAGGGTAGCACCAATTCTGACGGACAACACGTCACAAACGGCACCATGCAGTACCGAGTTCGCCGTAGAACCGAGCAATAACTGAAGACCCTTTTGTCCATGCGTCCCGATAACAATCAGCTGACTGCCGTGTTCTTTAGCGAAACGGTGGATTTCGTTGGATGGTGAGCCGTGAAGAATGTGCAGGTGGTCGGAAGCCACGTTGAAATCTTCACCCAGCGCAGCCAGCTTCTCTTTCAGTTCTTCGCCCAGTTGTGCTTCAAGATCACCGAGACCACTGAACGCGGCACTCTGCGGAACAATTCCGACGTAAACGTTATCCATGGGCTCTTGCACATAGACAACATGCAAATCGGCATTCGAACCCGCGATAAGCTGCGCCTTTTGCAAAACCAGTCTTGATTCGGAACTCAGATCAACTGCGACAAGGATTTTCTGATAGTTAGCCATCTCGTTCTCCCGTAACAACAAATCAATGATAATGAACTGTGACAAAACACATGTTGATCGAAATCAAACAAACCTGCTTAGTTTTCCATTTCCACCAATCCACGCCCTGTCTGCAGGTAAGTCGCAAAGCTGCCCAGCCAGTGACCACCTTCGTAGTGTTCACCAGTGACGGAAGCGAGACCCGAATCCCTGTGGACGGCTGCGCTAGCGAGTATGGCCGCTTTACGTGCGTCCCCTGCGGGTAACCCGGAAGCCATACCCTCCAGCATCCACGCGCGGCTGATATTCAAGCCATCGAGATGGGCCAGTTTGCCATCCGTCGGGTCGGTGACCACGGCTATTGGCAACCAGTCGCTGCTTCCATCCACAGGCAGGTACGGCATGAACCCTGCGAGCCATTGAGCATAGTCTTCTGCGCTCATAATGCGTCGCATTAAATCAGCCTCGGCCAGGCATGGGGACAAAAAATCCTGCCCACCCGGCTCGTAGGCTAACGGACACATACGGTCTTCAAGATAAAATTCTCTCGACTTGCGCGCCACCAGTTCATAAAAACCGGTTTGACCGCTGATACGGGCCCAGTCCAGAAACAGGCCAAAAGCAAACGCCGTCTGTGCATGCTCTCCAACCCGTATGGGGTAAGCCAGTTTTTCCAGCCAGCTTTCCATATTTGCAAGCAATACGGCTTCTAGCGGTTCCAGTGTCGCCAGCCAACGCCGGGCCCTGGGATCATTCCATTCGCGTAATTCCGCGGTTAACTGGAATAGCCACGCAACACCATAAGGTCTCTCAAAAGACTTACGCTGGGGAACCGAAACGTACGCCACTTCAAGTGCTACTTTTTCTGCATCAAAACTTTCATTCAACGCGGTTTCAGCTTGCGCAGCAAACTCTGCATCCGGGTACAGGCGCAGCAGGCGTGTCAGCAACCAATGCCCATGAACGGATGAGTGCCAGTCAAAGCAGCCGTAGAATACCGGTGTCAAATCACGTGGTGGACCGACGTCCTTGTCACTGGTTAAAACATGTGCGATCTTATTGGGATATTCCTGATGTACGCAATCCAGAGCCAGGCCGGCAAAACGGCTGACCGATGGCTCGGTCTGCACTGCGGCGATTGCCTGGGAACCCAGTATTGAAAAAAACAACAAAGCCTTGATAAACCTGCGTGTCATTGTCAACTCCAGAAATGGTCTCTAAAGGTATCCGAATTCCATCGGCAAAAAAAGGGCGCCTTTTGGCGCCCTGAAATGTCCTGGTATAAACAAATTATTTAACCGTTGCCATACACTCGATTTCCGTACGGGCTCCGAGTGCCAGTCCGCTGCTGCCCAACGCACTGCGGGCCGGCGGATCGCTTGGAAAATAGGTGACATACACCTCATTCATGGCCGCCCATTCCTTGATATCAGCGAGAAATACGGTGCACTTGACCACTTCGGCCATCGATGAACCATGCTTTTCAAGCGTGGCTTTGATGTTCTCCAAGGTTTGCCTGGTTTCAGCTGCGATCCCGCCTTCGACCAGGCTGGATGTGCTGGCATCAAAACCGAGTTGCCCGGAGAGATACAGCATGTGCCCGACGCGGACCGCTTCAGAAAATGGTAATTGCATGTCTGGTGACACGGCATAGTGCTCGACTTCTATTTCGCCGGCGACGACTGTCTGACTCAACAGGAAGGTCGTGACCGCCAATACTTTCAGAACCTGGTTCATAGCATTTTCCTCTTTGACATTTGTTAAATTTCCCCGATACGGGCAAAACGGCTTATATGTTCTGCAGCTCTGAACGCCAATGCCTGGATGGTCATGGTGGGTTGCCCCCTACCCGAGCTGACAAAACTTGAGCCATCACAGATAAAAAGGTTGGGCACATCATGGGCCCGGTGATACTTGTCGACCACCGAGGTGGCCGGATCGTTACCCATCCGGCAGGTTCCCAGCAAATGCGCTTGCACGATGCCGCCCTCTACCGGTTCGCGCCAGATTTCCGCCGCCCCGGCCGCGCCGAGAATCTCAACCGCGCGGTCCTGTAAAAAAGTGGCCATGGCGAGATCGTCCGCATGATCCATATACGTCATGCGTATGGCGGGCCTGCCTTTGTCGTCTTTCAGGCTCGGATCCAGGGTAATGTTATTACTTGCCAAAGGCACCGATGTGGTACTGCCAAGGATAGACATCTTGCGGGTGAAATAATGGCGTAGCATCTGCTTGAATTCTGGCCCCCATGTCGGTTTGCCAGGTGGCAGACCGGTCATCGCATGCAGAATGGGTGTCGAATCCAGGAACGGTCTGGCATCCATACCCCCACCACCGTAAAACCCGCGAGCCGGATCGTTTTCATAGAAGTCGTGGACGATCCGTGTCACCTGAACGCCTTTGTATTCATTCAATTGGTGCTCAAAAGATGCCTGCGTCACGGAGTGTCCATTACCCATCAGGTATTTGCCGACGATACCGGAAGAATTGGCAAGACCATCGGGAGAGCGACTGGATTCCGACAAAAATAACAACCTCGGTGTTTCCGCACCATTTGCCGATAATATGAGCGCCTTGGTTTTCTGCGCCTGTTCCTTGCCGGTCGAGTCAAGGTAAACAACCTCGGTAACTCGCCCCGCCTCATTGGTCTGGATGCGGAAGACGGTTGACAGCGGACGTATTTCACAGCGTCCGGTGGCTTCGGCCAACGGTATCATGGATGCCAGCGTTGACGATTTTGCATTGACCTCACAGCCAAAACCCATACAAAAACCGCAATTCACACAGGCAGGGCGGCCATTAAACGGTTTTGACAAAATGGCCAAAGGCGCAGGCTGTGGATGCAAACCGATAGCCCGGGCACCTTTCTCAAACAGGACACCGGATGATTTGACGGGCATCGGAGGCAGCGGATAGGGCTTCGATCGAGGCGCCTCAAACGGTCCCGGCTGGCCGGAAACACCGCACTCCCATTCAACCCTGCTGTAGTATGGTTCCAACTCCTCGTAGCTGATAGGCCAGTCGGCAAAACCGGTTCCCTCCATCGGACCCAACAGGCTGCGCTCCATGAAATCACTTTGATGGAAGCGCCAGTAATTGGCAGTGAAGTGAACACTGCTACCACCGACACCGCGCGCATAAAAAGCAGGTGGCGGGCTGTTTTGCAATTGCACCGCCGTTTCTGTTTCAAACCGGCGAAAGGTCTGCGGATCGTTCCAACCCGGATGATTTAATAACTCGTCGTTAAATATCACCTTCAATTCATCATGCTTGAAATCAGCAGCTGTGCGGTACTGCCCCTGTTCCAGCACGACCACGCTAAACCCATTCGTAGACAACTCCCTTGCCAGCACACCACCCGCCGCGCCCGAGCCGATGATGACGAAGTCCACTTCCTCTCGTGTATTGAATTTGGGCTGAGGCTTAGACGTGCTCATGTTCATCTCCTTCGGCGGAGACTTGGCTGTGAACCGCTGCATCGTAATAGCCAAACGGTGGCTGCCACGCGTGCCGGTGATCGAACCCGATCAGGTTCCAGCCCGCATCTTCAAGATTGCCGCCATAGCTCGGTAAACAAAACATCCCGCACAGTGTCATAAAGTGCAACATACCGAACAGGGGTGTGTCCTCAATCGATTTAAGCATCTCTGTTTGCTGGTCAAATGACAATTCAGAGAAACGCTCTGTACCTGGATGGGCCGATTTTGTCTGCTGCTGGAATTCTTCCAGCCCTTGTCTGAGCATGGGTGCTGAATCGCTCATAAAACCACCAAGTGCCACATCAATGAAATAAACAACACCGATCTCTGACGCACCAGGGGTCTCGTCCGGCGGAATAATCTGGTTAACCAGAGCGCTGAGTTCAACAGATTCTTCAATGGTTAAATTATCAAAAGCAGCCGCTGACTCTTTTTTTTCAGCGGCGGCTTGACCGGCGGAAACTATCAGCGGCATATTGATAGCCAACCACGAAGCACCAATCACCGAACCGCCGGATTTAAGAAAATTCCTGCGCGAATCCTTATGTTGTGCCATTTCTATTTTATGCCTTGTTGCTCAAAACAAATGGATCAGGTAGCAGTTCCGTTATAGACCAGCTGCGATACTCGGTTTCACTATGACAGGAAACAACCAGGGCGTCTGGCGCCAGTAACTCACTCATCACCTGCCTGCAGGCGCCGCAAGGTGCCAATACCTCAAAACCGGTTGCATGGATTAACAGCGTATGCGCGGCACCCGGTTTCATGCCTGCCGCGATCGCAGCAGCAAGCGCATTACGCTCCGCACATTGCGTAAGGCCGTAAGATGCATTCTCAACATTGCAGCCGGAATAAACATTACCAGCATCATCTGTAACGCAAGCGCCAACCCGGGCACCACTGTACGGAGAATAAGCATTATCACTGGCTGAACGTGCGCGTGCATACAGTTTCGCCACTGCTTTTTTTGCATCGTTCATGCACCAGATCCTGTTCCAAGTACCGCATCGAGGACCACGTCAATGACCGTTCCAAACGCATTCTGGCGTGTTTCATGGGATGCCCGTTCACCGGTAGGTATAACGTCACTCACTGAAAGTATAGTCAACGCACGCCTGCTGTGCTGATGCGCCAGTGCATACAAGGCCGCGGATTCCATGTCCAAGGCGAGAATACCCATTTTCTGCAATTTTTCGATGAAGGATTCATCGGGGTGATAAAACCAGTCGGTAGAAAACACATTACCGGTTCTTATATTCAGCCCCCTCCTGATGGCTTTTTCAGAAACCTGGCTTAACAATTCAAAATCCGCACTGGCTGCAAAATCCCAGCCACCGAAACGTTGCCGGTTCATTGCGGAGTCGGTGCTTGCGGCATTCGCCAGCACCAGGTCACCAACCTGCATATCGGCCAACAAGCCACCACAGGTCCCCACGCGAATAATCTGTTTTACACCGTAATAATCAAACAGTTCATGGGCATAAATACTGATTGATGGCATGCCCATACCAGAACCCATAATCGAGACCGGTTGGCCCTTGAATGTGCCGGTAAAACCGAACATATTACGCACGCTTGTCACCAGCTTGACATCATCAAGGTAATTATTGGCCAGTGCCTGCGCGCGCAAGGGGTCACCCGGCATC
>Ga0210074_1000200_pt1 | contig 23392 bp, 8 predicted proteins | sample China_Galinas_Co_FD_184860 | JGI IMG/M metagenome (GOLD analysis project Ga0210074, IMG submission 184860) | Wetland microbial communities from San Francisco Bay, California, USA, that impact long-term carbon sequestration -... | ecosystem: Environmental > Aquatic > Marine > Wetlands ... | reverse complement strand
TGGGCGCGACGATGATCCGGTTGGAGAGCTCCAGGTTGTGGATGGTGATCGGCGAGAAGAGCTTCGTGCGGGCCATGGTGGTCTCCTGGTCGGTTGTCCCCGGCGGGGCTTTGCAAGGCTCCTGCCCACCCTACCGGCCCTTGCGCCGCTCCGGCTCTTCCAGGGTCTTGGGCCAGTCGCCACGCATCTCAAGGCCATCCTTGAGCTGTGATATCCTTTACAAAACTGCGCGAAAGGTCTCCGGTTTTGAGCCCCACGCATTTGCAGCGCTGGGCGATCTGGACGGCAGCCCTGCTGGCCGTTCTTCCCGCCTTTCTGTGCCTGGCCGTCGTCCGGCTCGCCGAAGCCCCCGCCACCGAGGGATCGACCAACCTGGGAACCGCAGCGCTGTTCTTCGGCCTGCTCCTGGCCTTGCTCCTGGGGGCCAGTTTGGCCCTCTTCTTCCTCGCCGTCCTCGAAACCGCGGGCGGCGGTCCACCTGGCGTCCAGTCGAGCTGGGGAGGGCTTGGAGGCGGGCTGGGTGGCTGGCGGCTCTCCCCTTCCCTGGTCTACTTCCTGGGCGCCCTGTTCCTCGCGGGTCTGTTCGGCTACGTGACCCATCGCATCGTTGGATCGCAAGAGTTTCATGCCTGGAGCGGCGTCCCCGCAGCATCTGCCGGTGACCAGGAGGAGAAACCGCCCGCAGACGCTGGGACGAGCACGGGCGCCGAGACCGGTACGGCGAGCCCGGCCGATAGCGGAACAGACAAGACGGCGCAGCCTGGTGGGGAGACCTCCGGCAGTGACGCCGGCCCGAGTGAACAGACCCCATCGGAGCCGGCGACCGGAGGTTGAGGAGCGGCCGGATGCCGATCACCATCCGCGAGACGGTCGAGCCCTACAGCCGCTCCACGACCTCGTTCGGAACCGGGTCGGGTGGCAGCATCCTGATCGAGTCCGACGCCTACCGGCTGCTGAAGCAGGAGGCGGAGCGCTACATCTGCGGCGAGGTCCGAGGGCGTTCGTTCCTGATCGCCGGACATCGCGGCTCGGGCAAGACGACCCTCGTGCTTCACGTCTGCCAGACGCTTCGCGATCACTCCCCTCTCCCTCACCGTCGCATTTTGCCGGTCTTTCTCCACGGCCCGAACCTGCTGCCCGACCGGAGCCGAACGGTGCCGGGGGGCGCACCCGAGGCCAGACAAGAGACTGAGGACGAGGATGGGCCAGGCAACGGGAGCGGGGCACCCCACGATGGTGACGACACGCTGGCCGCTGGCGACGAGACGCCGGGGCAGGGCGAGGAGACGCCGGCCGCCTCCGGTGCGCCCGAGCGCCCTCCGCCCGGGCCTCTCGTCCAGGACGAGACCGAGAACGCCCTGATCCAGATCACCCTAGAGCTTTACCGCGCCCTGGCCCATGAGGTCACGGCGCGGTTCCGGAGGGCGGTTCTCGCCGGCAAACCGATCACCTTCGGGTCCTCCTCCCCCAGAAATCCCTGGATGCGGGTTCCACGACGGGCTCTGGGCGGACCGCCCCTTCCCGCCCCCGCTTGGATCGATCCGGAGCTGATCGAGCTCGCCTCCCAGCTCGAGCTCGAGCTCGACCGCTGTCCCGAGCCGGCACGGCTCCGGCAGATCTGGGATCAGGCCGGCTTCCTCAGCTCCGGCGTCCTGTTTCCACTGATGCCCCAGGTCCTAGCTGAGCGTCCGGACCAGGGCCTGCGCGAGCTCGTGGCCCTGGCGAGCGCCTGCCAGATGTATCGACGGATCTCGGGCAGCTTCACCAGCGAGGAAGAGCGCAAAGACGAGCTCAAGAGAGCCGCCGAGGCGAGCCTCGCGGCGAGCAGTCAGGGCAAGGACATTCTGTCCCCTCTCGCCGCCCTCCTGACCGGCGGGCTGGTCGGCACGGGGGCGTTCGCCGCCGGGGGAGCCTCAGGACCACTGGCCGCCCTCACTGGAGTGATCGCCGCCCTGGGTGCGGCCGCCGCCTTCAAGGTCTCGGCGTCACGCTCGCGCCAGCGCACGGTGACCGAGGACTCGAAGTTCGTCCGCGACCTGACGGTCGCCACGCTCGACCGGGAGATCCCGGTGCTGATCGAGCGCTGCCTGGACGCCGGGCTGGTACCGCTGTTCATCGTCGATGAGCTCGACAAGATCGAGGACACCTCCGAGCGCATCACACCTCTCGTGCGCCGGCTCAAGAAGCTGGTCGCGGAGCGCGCCTTCTTCTGCTTCCTGTCCGACCGCTCCTACTTCGAGGAGATGCGGCAGCGGACACGCACCCAGGCTTACCCCATCGAGTACACCTACTTCACCCACGACCTGTTCATCGTCTTCAGTCACCGAGACCTCCACCAGTTCCTGCTCCGGATCGTCGCCCTCTCGAAACCCGGCCCGCAGGCAACGGGCGGACCTCCTGCACCGAGCTCGTCCTCCGGCGACAACCCCGGCCCCACACCCACCTGGACTGCCTCCAGCGAGGAGGTCGAAGACCTGCGCATCCTGCCCTACGTCCTGCTCCACCAGGCGAAGATGCATGTCATCGACCTGCGGCGGGAGCTAACCCGCCTGCGCGGGGAAGACGGCACGGTCCTCCTCGGCAGCGGCCAATGGCGGAGCCGGGCAAATCTCTGCGACCTGATGATCCAGGTAGCGGTCGAGATCGTCCTCGAAGGCGAGGAGTTGAGCGAACGGTTACGGCGCGAGCCGAGGTTCCGACGCCTCGCCCACGACGCCCTCTACTACCCTTCACGGCTGTGGGAAGACGGGGAGTACGACCTCGACCTGAGTGATCAGGCCGAGGAGGCCTTCGGGAGATGGCTGGTCGGCCGGATGGGGCGAGATGAGAGCTCGTCCACGAAGAAGACGCCGCGCGAAGATCCCGACCGGAATCCGAAGATGCTCGCTACCGATGACCGGCATCTCCTTTTCGAACGGGTCCGCGAGCTCGCCCGGCTGCTCGCCTGCAGCCCCGTCGACAATGATCCCGAGAAGCGAGGCGTCTTCAAGACGGCGTTCCTCGCCTGGGAGGATCATCCCGCGGCCGCTTCGATCCCGCCGGACCGCCGTTTGACCTGGGCGACCGCGGAGTCCCACGCCCAGCGCGTTCTGCCTCTCCTCGTCCCCAAAGCGGGTTACGGGGAGGGGAACGAAGCCGAGGCCGGCGGTGAGAGCCATCAATATTTCTGGCGCCTCGACTACTCCGGCCTCAAGCTCGAGACCGCCGTCGAGGCGGTCGCGCGGGGAGCCGGCATCGAACCCGTGACAGAGCCCGAGGTGGATCCGTTCGCAGAAGTCGACCGGCTCCGCGCCTTCGCCGAGGTGGTCACGGGCATGGGGGGCGAGCCCGCGAGCCGCCCGGACGGGATGCCTTGGCTCAGCTTCACCCTCCTGACCAGCGAGCTCCGCATCCTGGGGGTTTCACCCTCCTGGGTCGAGACCGAACGGGCACTGGAACGCCTCGCTTCGCTGCGCTCGGGCGACCAGGCGCCGGACCTCGCGGAGCTCGATTCGCAGGGACACCAGGACATCCAGACCGTTCACGATTTCCACGACATGCTGGTGCGCGAGCATCGCACGCTGGCCCTGGCGCTGGCCTGTGGTGCGATCCTCGGCCGCGCCTGCCGCGCCGACGCCTTCGGCGAGCGACTCCTGGCCGGGCTACGCGCGATCTCGCGAATGTACCGATTTGAGGCCAGGCCAGCCGATCAGAAGGCGGCGGACCTCCACCACCTCGCGGCCGAGCTGAAAGACGAGGGATCTCTGTCGGAGGATCTGCGCCCTCCGGAGGAGCTCGGCACCTTGGAGGCCGAGCCCTGGCGGAGGTGGATGACGGACGTCTCGGTCGCGACAGAGAAAGCCCTCCCGAAGGGCTTCATCGAGGAGCGGATGCGCCAGGCCTGGACCGAATGGAGCGAACGTCTTCCGGCCTATGCCGCAAAGGGCGCGCTTCGGTTCGATCCCGGGTTGCCGGAGATCTGGTGCGCCGCTGCGTCGAGTCCGCCGGCCAACCTGCTGGTTCCGGACCTCTCCGCGATGAAGCTCGGAGATTGGAGCAGGGTGTTCTTTGAGGCCGCCTTCGACTGGTCGCAACGCACCGACACTTTCGCCGCTTGGGCGGCAGTCTGGGCTGTCCACGCACTTGGATTCCGGCTTTCGCCCCAAGAGCTCCTGGCGCTCGCCGAGCGCGGCGGGTGGCTCGAAGCGTACTCGGAACGGCAAATTACTCAGGTACCGATCCCGTTCGGAGACTGGAAGACGCTCGCATTCAGTGTCTTTCGGAACTGGGAACCCAGAACCCACGCACTGCTCATTTGCCGAGACCAAAACTCGCTGACCCAGGGCTGGATGCCGGCCCACAAAGGTGGTGTCCTTGCCCTCACCCGGGAGCAACTCTGGCGGAGCGGCCTCGTCGGGAGGAGCGGCAAGGCGCCGCCTCTCCTGGCAGCCCTCAGGCTCGACCTGGTCGCCATGGAGCTGGCGCCGGATGAGAGGTCGAAGTCGGCAGAGGCAGCGGTGAAGAGAGCCCCACGCCGGCGCGAAGAGCTCAAGACGCCCCTCGGCGCCCAGCTCCCGCCCAGCACACTCGGACGGCTCGCCCAACTCCTCGCTCGGTGGGGACCGCCGCCCGCCATTGTCTACCTGGCGGCGGACTCTTCGCTCCGGATGCCGACCGACCATCCCACGATCCTCGCCCCGTCGGACGCCGACGATCTCCTCTCGCAAGCCCCGCCCCCACCCAGCGCTGCATCCTGATCCGTCGCCCTCGTTCCTTCAGCCCTCCGGTGAGGTCTCGGTCCTCCGACTCCACCGCAGGTGCTTCCGGAGCTCTTCGGCTGTCGGGCTGTCGATCGTGTCCAGGAAGTCTTCGAGCGGGCCGGAGTAGAGCAGCTCGCCGCCGTGGGCGCCGCCGCCGGGCCCCAGGTCGACGATCCAGTCGGCCCGGGCGATGAGATCGGTGGCGTGCTCGACGATGACCACGCCGTCGCCGCGGCGGACCAGGCGGCGCAGGGTGTCGTAGAGCAGGTCGATGTCCGAGAGGTGGAGGCCGGTGGTCGGCTCGTCGAACAGGAAGAGGCGCGGCTTCTCCTTCTTCGGCCGGTCGAGGAAGCTGGCCAGCTTGAGCCGCTGGGCCTCACCGCCGGAGAGGGTCGCGGTGGGCTGGCCGAGGCGCAGGTACCCGAGGCCGGCCGCCGCCAGCACCTTCAGGCGCTTGATCAGCTTCTTGTGGCCGTGGAAGTGCTCGATCGCCTCCTCCACCGTGAGATCCAGCACCTCGTCGATCGCCTTGCCGCGGAAGGTGATCTCCAGGATCTCCTTCTTGAACCGCCGGCCCTGGCACTCGGCGCAGACCACGGTCACCGGCGCCATGAACTGCATGTCGACCTCCGTGTCCCCGGTCCCCTTGCACACCGGGCAGCGCCCCTTGTCCGTGTTGAACGAGAAGTGGCCCGGGGTGATCCCCCTCGCCTTGGCCGCCGGGACGCCGGCGAAGATCTTGCGGATCTCGTCGTAGGCCTTGACGTAGGTCACCGGGTTCGAGCGGCTGGAGCGGCCGAGCGGGCTCTGGTCGACCAGGGTCACGTCGCCCAGGTCGCCCAGCCCCTCGATCGCCTCCACCGCCCCCGGCTCCACGTCGACCACGCCGCGGGAGCGCTGGTAGGTGCCGTAGAGGACGTTCTCGATCAGGCTCGACTTGCCGGAGCCGGAGACCCCGGTCACTGCCACCATGGAGCCGAGGGGAAACTCGACGGTCAGGTTCTGCAGGTTGTGGGCGGAGGCGCCGACGATCTTGACCCGCGGCCGGCCTGACAGCTCGTTCGACAGGGTCTCCTGGCCGTGCTCGCGACGGAACCGGGCCAGGTGCTCCCGCGCCCGGGTCGGCGGGCGCGCGGCGAGGTAGCGGCCGGTCAGGGACCTCTCGCAGGCGAGAATCTCGTCGATCGGGCCCTCGACGATCAGCTCGCCGCCGTGCTCGCCGGCCCGGGGCCCCAGGTCGATGACGTGGTCGGCGCCGCGGATGATGGTGCGGTCGTGCTCGACCACTAGCACCGTGTTGCCGGCCGCCGCGAGATCGTGGAGCAAGGCGAGGAGCTTGTCGGAGTCCTGGGGGTGGAGGCCGATGGTCGGCTCGTCCAGGACGTAGAGGGTGCTGGTGAGGCCGGTCCCCAGGGCCGCCGCCAGGTGGATGCGCTGGGTCTCGCCTCCTGAAAGGGTCCGCGCCTGGCGGTCCAGGGCCAGGTAGTCCAGCCCGACCCGGTGGAGCACCTCGATCCGCTCGGTCAGCTCCTCGATCAGGTGGCCGGCGACCTCCCGCTGGCGCTCGGTCCACCGCCGCTCGGCCAGCCACTGGCGGAACTGCTCCACCGACAGCGCAGTCAGGTCGGCGATGGCGCACCCTTCAAGGTGGACCGCCAGCGCCTCCGGCTTGAGCCGGGCGCCGCCGCAGGTCGGGCACGGGTTGTAGGCGCGGTAGCGGGCCAGGAGCACCCGCACGTGGACCCGGTAGGTCCGGCGCTCGAGCCAGCGGAAGAAGCCGTCCAGGTCGGTGAACTTGAGGCCGCCGCCCGGCTTGGCCCGCTCCGCCTTGCGCCCGCTCCAGATCCAGCGCCGGTCCTCCTCCGGCAGCTCGTTCCACGGCACGTCGAGCGGCACGCCCCGCTCCTCCGCCGCGCGGAAGAGCGACTCGTACATCTCCTCGTAGGCCGGGGTGTTCCACGGGGCGATCGGGTGCTCCTCGAGCGGCCGGGTCGGGTCCGGGATCACCCGCTCCGGGTCGATGCCGATCACCCGGCCGAAGCCCTGGCACTCGGGGCAGGCACCGAGGGGGGAGTTGAACGAGAAGAGCGGCGGTGTCGGCGCCCGGGAGGTGGCGCCGCACTCCGAGCAGATGAGGCTCCGGGAGTAGATGCGCCGCCTGCTCTGGTCGGGGACTTCGAGCGCCTCCACCCGGCCGGCGCCGAGGGCATAGCCCTGCTCGACGGTCTCGACCAGGCGGGCCGGCGGCCCCCCCGTCTCGGCCTTCTCGTCGCCCTCACCGCCCCCTCCTCCGCCGGCCGCCTTGAACCGTCCGAGCACCAGGACCATGGGGTCGAGCTTCTTGAACCACTTGGCCCCCGGCTCCAGGCGCTCGATCTCGCCGTCCCGGTCCTCCCTGAGGCGCCGGATGAAGCCCTGGCGGATCAGCTCCTGGAGGGTCTCGTCCGCGTGCTTCTTCGGCCGCGGCAGCCGCACCAGGAGCAGGAACGCCTCCCCCGCAGCTCCGCCATGGAGAGCCGCGGCCGCCTCCTCCGGCTGGTAGCGGCGCATCGCTCCGTGGCCGTTGGGACAGCGCACCTCGCCCAGGTGGGTGAAGAGCAGCCGCAGGACGTCGTGGGTTTCGGTGATCGTGCCGACCGTCGAGCGGGCGTTCCTGATCGAGCTCTTGGCCTCGATCGCCACCGCCGGGAGAACGTTCCGCAGCTCGTCGACCGGCGGCCGCTCCATCTGCTCCAGGAACTGCTGGACGTAGGTGGACATCGACTCGACGAAGCGCCGCTGCCCCTCGGCGTAGATCGTGTCGAAGGCGAGAGACGACTTGCCGGCGCCGGACGGACCGGTGACGACAGTCACCGCGCCGTGGGGGACCCGGCAGGTCACGCCTTTGAGGTTGTGGGTGAAGGCCCGGTCGACCTCGATCGCCGGGCGGTGCTGTGGCTCGTCGGGCATGCTCGTCGAAGACCAAGAGGCTCAACGCCCGGCGGCCTCCTCCCGGGGCGAACGGGGAGGAATCCGCCGGGCGTCGAGCCCCTGATCTTACCGTGGCCCGATTGTCCGGCCGGGACGCCCTGGAGCTATGCCTGTTCGTCCGCGCGGCGGTCCCCGAGGGCACGCCAGGCGAGGAAGGCGCCGAAGCCGATCAGCGCGACCGGCCACCACTGCTCGAGCCACTCCAGAGAAACGCCGAAGAGGGTGTTCGACAGCAGCAAGGCTCCGACCGCGACCAGGGTGACGCCTCCGGCCAGCGAGCCGCGGAAGCCCGGCTCGCCCAGGGCCTCCGGCAGGTTCAGGTGCAGCCGGCCGAGCAGCGCCTGGTTGACCAGCATGGCCCGCCGGGCGGCGTCGACGATGCCGTAGAGCCAGAAGAAAACGAGGAAGACGACCCCCAGGGGCTGGAGCGGTCCCTCCGCCACCGTCGACAGGAGTGAGATCACGACCGCGACGACGATCGCGTGGACGAAGCCGAGCCGCGTGTAGCCGGTGTAGACCTGGCCCAGCCCCGGTATCAGCGCCAGGGTCGCGGCGAGGAACGGCGAGCGCCGCATGGGGTCGTCCGCGAGCGACGCGGGCGCTGGATGTACCGCCTGGGGGGCGGCGTACGGGCTCGGCTGGAGGGGTGATGCCGGCCGCTCCGGGCTCCGGGCCGCTTCGTTCGGGAGGGTCTCCTCCCGGATCGTCTCGTCGTGGGTCATGGTGCGTTCCCTTTCTTCTGGTTCACGTCCTCTGGACCGCTCTCTCGGCCCTTCTCCAGAGAGGACGCAAGGCGCGTCCCGAAGGTTCGCAGCTCGGTACCCGCCGCCGCTCCGAGCGACCCGACCCGCTCCGCCGCCCCGGTGGTCAGCTTTTGGCTCGCGGTCGTCACCGCCACGCTGCCGGCCCGGCCGGCCTCCCCCAGCAGGGCGACGGTCCGCTCCGAGGCGCCGGACCAGAGCACCGCCGGCGCGAGCACGAGGGTCAGAACGTAGGCCGCCTCCCAGGCGAACCGCGGGCGGCGCACCAGGCGGAGCCAGAGGCCGGCCCACCCGCCGCGGGCACCCGTCGCCGGCGTCTCGGCAGGCCGCGGAGCCTCGCTCGTACGGTCCAGCACCGCCTCGACGAAGCCCGGCCCCGGGTCGAGAGATCCGGCCGACCCGGCCCCATCGACCGGCGTGACGGCGAGCGCGCCCAGCTCCGCCAGCTCCCGGCAGCGGGGACAGCCGGCGAGATGGCGCGTGCAGGCGGCGCGCTCGGTGCCGGCGAGACCGCTACCCGAGCTGTCGTCCTCCACGAGCCATGCCTCCAGCAGCCGTTCGAAGTCTTTGCACGTCATGACACACCTCCCGATTCGTCCGCCCCGTTGGCCGCCGTGGGATCGATCCCCCGCACCGCGTCGGCCAGCTCCCGCCGCGCCCGGTGGGAACGGGACTTGACCGTCCCCAACGGCAGCCGGAGGCGCGCGGCGATCTCGGTGAGCTGGAGCTCGCGGATCTCCTTGAGGACGATCATCTCCCGGCTGACGGTGCTCAGCCGGTCCAGGGCGCGCCGGACCAGGTCCCGGCGGCCCGTGGCCAGGCCGGTGTCCTCCGGCCCGGGCGCCGGGTCCGGCAGCGCGCCGGCCTCCTCGATCGGCACCGCCTGGTCCCAGCGCCGCGCCTGGAGCCGGCGCAGGCGGTCCAGACTCGCGTTGCGGGCCAGGCGGAGCAGCCAGGCGAGGAAGGCCCGGTCGTCGCGCACACCGTCCAGATTGCGGTAGAGCGCCACGAATACGTCCTGGGCCACGTCCCGCGCCTCCTCCCGGTCCCGCAGGTAGCGCAGCGTCACGGCGAAGACCCGCCCCTGGTACCGGCGCACCAGCGCCTCCCAGGCGTGCTCGTCGCCCGCACGACACCGCGCGAGAAGGGCCTCCGTCTGGTCCACGCTCAGCGTTTCGTCCACGGTCCCCACAACAGGAAAGACGCAAGGCGGAGCGGAAAGGTTCGGCGGCCGGTCCACGGCGCGCCTTCCGATGTCAGTTCCGGGGACCCGACAGGCCCCGGCAGGACCCGGTAGGGACCGGTAGATGCTGAAAAAAAGGGGCGGCCCGGAGGCCGCCCCTCGACGCTTCAGACGGAGACCGGAACGGTAGGTCCCGGCTCTCCCATGTCACCGGTCTGGCCTAGTGGGCCTCGTTGTAGGCCTGCCAGGCGCTGTCGCGGAACCGGTTGCGCTGGGCGTCGGTGAGGAGACCGGCGTCCTTGTAGGTGTTGAGCGCCTGCATGACGCAGGCGTTGTACTGGCCGAAGTTGTTCCAGCTTCCGTCGTAGCTGCACGGGATGTGCGGGAACACGACCGTCTCGCCGGAGCTCACGCCGTAGAGGCGGTTGCGCACGCCGCCCGGCCACAGCACGTCGACCGTGCCCTGGCTGGCGTCGCCCATGCCGAAGCCGAGCTCCAGGCTGTTCTCGGAGGCGTAGCTCGAGCCGCCCAGGACCGGCAGGGACTGGGTGTTGCCGCCGTCCGGCGTGAAGCTGACCGTGGCGCCGATGCCGTCCCGGTTGACCGTGCCACCGCTCAGAGTGCCGGCGCTGCCGAGCAGGTCGACCTTGGCCCAGCCGTTGCCGTTGTCGGCGCTGTTGAGCTCGACCGACAGGTCGCCGTTCGGGAAGCCCGGGAACGGCGAAACCGGCACGACGTAGCCCGGCACCGCCCGCGACGTCAGGACGTTCTGGAACATGGAGACGCTGTCGAACGGCGAGCCGACCGGGCCGCCGGCCAGCAGCCACGCCGGCAGGTAGGCGGCGCCCGGCTGGATGTTGATGCTGGACACCGACACCATGTCGAAGAAGCCGTCGCCGTTGAGGTCGCCGGTCGCCACGCCGTGGACGGTGCGCAGGCGGTGGTCGCGCTGGATGGCGCCGCCGTCGTAGCTGAAGTTGGCGCTGCACTGGCCGTCGTTGCGCAGCAGGGCGCCCGGGTTGTCCGCCATCACCAGGTTCAGGATGTCGACCGAGCCGTGGAAGATGATGTCGTCATCGCCGTCGTTGTCATAGTCGAACGCCGAGGTGCCCCAGCCGAAGGGGGTCCGCAGCAGAGCGCCCACGCCAGGGGAGGAGTAGGTGCCGTCCGCGTTCTGCAGGAACCAGCGGGACTCGAAGCCGGAGCCGCCCAGGTAGCTGCCCAGGTTGGTGGCGAAGAAGTCCATCCGGCCGTCGCAGTTGAAGTCGGCCGGCGCCACGCCCATCCAGCCGCCGGGCGCCTGGTCCAGGGTCAGGGCGCTGGTCTCCTCGGTGAAGTCGCCCAGGCCGTCGTTGTGGTACATCCGGTGCAGGCCGATCGGCGCCGCCGCGGAGCCCAGGTTGTCGGCGCTGTGGATGTCGATGTTGCCGTCCTGGTCGTAGTCGTACATGGCGATCGCCCAGGTGAAGGCGGCGCCGCTCAGGCCGGGGCCGGACATGCCGGAGACGCTCTCGATGCCGGAAGCCGCGGAGTCGTCCACGAACTGGTTGCCACCCTGGTTGACCAGCAGGATGTTGTGCTCCATGTAGCTGTAGGTGTCGGACGCGCCGAACACGGGCTGGCGGTGCTCCCAGCCGCTCTGGGGGGTACCGTTCGAGTCGCCGTCCCAGGTGCAGGGGGTGGGCTGGCCGGTCACCGGGTTGATCGGGTTGTCGCAACCGCCGTAGGTGTTTCCGACCACGATGTCCAGGTAGCCGTCGTTGTTGACGTCGCCCATGGAGCAGCCGATCGGATGACGGTCCTGCCCGCCGGCGCCGGACGCGTTGGTGATGTCCGTGAACGTGCCGTCGCCGTTGTTCTCGAACAGCAGGTTCGACTCGCCGGTGCCGAGCACGTACAGGTCCTGGTCACCGTCGTTGTCGATGTCACCGAAGCACACACCCGAGCTGTCCTGGGCGGTGGCGTCGACACCGGCGGCGACGGCCACGTCGACGAAGGTCACCTGGCCGGTCTCGACGAGCTGGTTCGAGTACAGGCTGTTGGGCGAGCCCGGACCGTTGGTGACGTAGATGTCCTGGTCCCCGTCGTTGTCGTAGTCGAGGATCGCGACACCGGGGCCGCCGTGGGCCTTCTGCGGGCTGTTGGGGCGGGCGTTGAAGAGCAGGTTGGGGACGGTGATCGGCGTCGAGTTCAAAATGTCCGACCGGATCGCGTCGCGGGGCGAGGGCGTCCGCTGGAAGGTGACGCCGGCACCGCCGCCTTCGGCGATGTCGGTGAACGTGACCCCACCGTCCGCGAACGCGGGGCTTCCCGCGATCAGGGCCATGAGGCTGGCACAGAGAACTGTGCGGAGGGCAAGCGCAGCTCGGTTCATCAGTTTTCCTCCAAACCTTTTTTTTCTATAATTAGTAGAATAAATGAGGCGGAATTCTCAGTTCCACCCCGTCGACGTCCGGCAGTTCTCCCCTGTAGTGCAGCGTCGGCGCAGCACCGGGACGAAATGTATTAAATAAACAGCAAAATTTGTCCCGATCCAGGGGGCGGACGCACTGTAGAAATAGCTCTGTCGCGGCGGCCCGATCCCCGTAACCCCTCCACGCTCTGCCCGCTCCGCTCGAAGCGGGGCCTGGCATGAGCTGCGGGCATCGCCGACCCTCGGCCCGGACTCCGCGGCAGAGCTGGAACTGGAGCCATGAACCTGCGCGACCTCAAAACGTCCTTCCGCCGGCTGGGCAAGCGACCGGGCGTGACCGCCGCCGTCGCCGTCTGCCTGGCCCTCGGCATCGGAGCCAACACCGCGGTCTTCAGCCTCATCGACGGAGTCCTCCTCCGCGACCTGCCGTTCCGGGATCCGGACCGGATCGTCGCGATCTGGGGGGAAGTCCACTCCCTCGACATCACGCGCCAGCCCTCGTCCGGGCGCGAGCTCCTCGACTACAGAGAGCTCACCCGGTCGTTCTCCGAGCTCGGCGCCTTCCGCTCCGCCTACCTCAACTTCACCGGCCAGGACCGCCCCGAGCGGCTCCTCGCCGCCCGCGCCTCGGCCGCTCTCTTCTCCGTCCTCGGCGTCGAGCCGGCGCTGGGCCGCTCGTTCACGGCGGAGGAGGACGAGCAGGGCGAGCACCACGTGGTGGTCCTGAGCGACGCCTTCTGGCGCCGCCGTTTCGCCGGGGACCCCGGCGTGATCGGCCAGCAGATCCGGCTGAACGACCTGCCCTACACGGTCATCGGCGTGATGCCGCGGGACTTCCGACTCGGACTGGGCAGCCGGTACGAGCTCTGGGTGCCCCTCGGCCTGGACCCGGCCACGCTGCCGGCGCGCGACTACCGCGGCCTCGCCGTCCTGGGCCGGCTGGCGCCGGGCGTTACGCTGGCCAATGCCCAGGCGGAGATGGACACGGTGGTCCGCCGCTTCGAGCGCGCCTATCCGGACATCTACCCGCAGAAGAGCGGCTTCGCCCTGCGCCTGGTGCCGATCGCCGACGAGGTGGTCGGGGACGTGGGTGGCAAGCTCTTCGCCCTGCTCGGCCTCGCCGCCCTGGTGCTGCTGATCGCCTGCGTCAACGTGATCAACCTGATGCTCGCCCAGGCCACGGTCCGGCGCCGCGAGCTCGCCCTGCGCGCCGCCCTGGGGGCGACTCGCGGGCGACTGATCCGCGGCCTCCTGGGGGAGAGCCTGCTGCTCGCCGGTCTCGGCGGTGCCGGCGGCCTGCTGATCGCCTGGTGGGGTGTGCGCGCCTTCCTCCGCATCAACCCCGGCGCCATCCCGCGCACCGAGACGGTCGGGATGAACTGGCAGGTGCTGGCGTTCACTGTCGGCGTCTCCCTGCTGGTGGGCATCGCCGCCGGCCTGCTGCCGGCGCTCCGGGCCTCGCGCCCGGACCTCCAGTCGACCTTCAAGGAGAGCGAGGACGGCCGCGCCTCGGCCTCCACCGCCGGCCGGCGCCTGCGCAGCGCCCTGGTCCTGACCGAGGTGGCGATCGCCACCCTGGCGCTGATCAGCGCCGGCCTGATGATCCGCAGCTACCAAGAGCTCCGGCAGGTGCCGCCCGGGTTCGACGCCCACGACGTCCTGACCTTCCAGATCTTCCTGTCGCCCCAGAAGTACCCCGAGCGCCACCAGTACGCCGGCTTCTACCGCCGGCTGCTCGAGCGTCTGGCCGCGATCCCCGGCGTCGAGGCCGTCGGCACGGTCAACGCCCTGCCCATGAGCACCCGGCGCTTCGCGGTGGAGACCGATTTCGAAGGCCACACGCTCAATCCCGGCGAGGCCCGGCCGGCGGTCGACTGGCGGCCCGCGAGCCCCGGCTACTTCGAGGCGATGGACATCCCCGTGCTCGCCGGCCGCACGTTCCGCTCGACCGACGACGAGGAGGGAGCGCCGGTGGCAGTAGTCGACCAGAACCTGGCGGAGCGCTACTGGCCGGACCAGAACCCGATCGGCAAGCGGCTCAAGCTGACCGGACGACCGGGCAATGTCGCCCAGTGGCGCACGGTGGTCGGCGTGGTGGGAAGCGTCAAGGCGCTCGGACTGGAGTCGACAGCACGCGAGCATGTCTATACGCCCTACCCGCAGGCGGCCTTCCCGTTCTTCGCCGTCGCCGTCGAGACCCAGGGCGATCCGTCCCGGCTCGCCGGCGACGTGCGCAACGCGGTCTGGTCGATCGACCGGGATCAGCCGATCGAGGAGCTCGAGCCGATGCAGGCGATCGTCGACCAGTCGATCGCCGGCCGGCGCTCGTTCGCCTGGCTGATGGGCGCCTTCGCCCTGGTGGCCCTGGTGTTGGTGACGGTCGGCGTCTACGGCGTGGTCGCCTACTCGGTCGCCCAGCGCAAGGGGGAAATCGGCATCCGCATGGCCCTCGGCGCCGAGCGCGGGAGCATCGTGCGCATGGTCGTCGGCCAGAGCGTGGGGATCGCCGCCGCCGGCGTCGCCGCCGGCAGTGTCGCCGCCCTGTTCGTGACCCGCCTGTCGTCCAGCCTCCTCTTCGGCGTCAGCTCCCGCGACCCCGTGACGTTCACGGTGGTGATTCTGCTCCTCCTCGGGTTGGCCGTGCTGGCCGCGTATCAACCGACGCGGCGCGCGCTCCGCGTGGACCCGGCCTCGACCCTGCGGCAGGAGTAGACCGGCGTGAAGAAGACCGGCAACCTGTCGCGCGAGGAGCTGAGCCGCCTGGCGAAGCGGCTGGGCAAGAAGAAGAAACCGGCCGACGCCGCCCGCCCCTCTTACTCGAAAGGCCGCGAGGCCCCCCGCGCCACCCCGACGTCGCTCGGACGCGTGGACCGCGTGAGCCCCGACGGCTCCACGAGGGACCTGCCCCTCTCGTTCGCCCAGGAGCGGCTCTGGTTCCTGGACCGCATGGAGCCCGGCCGCTCCTGGTACAACCTGTCGGTGGCGGTCCGCCTGAGCGGCCGCCTCGACGCGCCGGCGCTTGCCCACAGCCTGGCGACGATCGTCCGGCGCCACGAGGGGTTGCGGACAAGCTTCCACCAGGACCGCCGCGCGGCGCCGGTCCAGATCGTGGCACCGGCCAGGACGGTGCGGCCGGACCTTCCCATAGTCGACCTCTCCGCCCTGCCCGGCGCGGTGCGAGACCGGGTCGCCGACCGGCTCAGCGAAGCCGAGGGCGACCGGCCATTCGACCTGTCGCGCGCGCCGCTGATCCGCCACCTCTTGATCTGCCTGGACAGCGCTTCAAGGCGGTCCGACCATGTGCTGGTGGTCACGATGCACCACATCGTCTCCGACGGGTGGTCGATCGGCGTCTTCCTGCGCGAGCTGGCGGCGCTCTATGGCGCCTTCACCGAGGGCAGGCCGTCGCCGCTCCCGGAGCTGGTGATCCAGTACCCGGACTTCGCCGTCTGGCAACGGCAGCAGCTCTCGGGTGCGACCCTCGACCGCCGCATCGAGCACTGGCGCCGGCGGCTGGCCGGCGCCCCGGAGATCCTCGAGCTGCCCACCGACCGGACGCGCCCGCCGGTCCAGACCCAGCGGGGGGGCCTGGTCCCCGTGCGGATCCCGGCGGCCGACGCCACCGCCCTGCGGGAGCTCGCCCGGAGTCAGGGCGTCACCCTGTTCATGGCGCTCCTGGCTCTCTTCGACGCCCTCCTCCACCGCCTCTCCGGCGCGGACGACCTGGTGATCGGCACGCCGGTCGCCGGGCGCTCCCGTCAAGAGGTGGAGGGGCTGATCGGCTTCTTCATCAACACCCTGCCGCTGCGCGTGGCGGTGACCGGCGAGGAGAGCTTCCGGGCGCTGATCGAACGGGTGCGGGACGACTCGATCGAGGACTTCGAGCACCAGGACGTGCCGTTCGAGAAGCTGGTCGAGCGCCTCGACATCCGGCGCGACCCGTCGCGCAGCCCGATCTTCCAGGTGGTGCTGGCCCTCCAGAACGCTCCGATGGGACGGCACGAGTTGCCCGGCGTCGCCTTCGAGCCGATGCAGCTCGACCGGAAGACGGCCAAGTTCGACCTGACCCTGATGTTCGTCGAGCGCCCGGACGGCGGCCTCGGCGGATCGCTCGAGTACAACCGGGACCTGTTCGATCCGACGACCGCCCAGCGGATGGTCGCTCGCCTGCGGACGCTGCTCGGCGGCGCGCTCGAAGACCCCGAGGCCGCGATCGGCCGGCTCCCGCTGCTCGCCGCCGCCGAGCGCCACCAGGTGCTCCGGGAGTGGAACGACACTCTCGCTGAGGCGGGGGCAAAGATGGGGGCGGAGAGCGGCGTGGACGGGGACTGGGAGCCGGTCCACCGCCGGGTCGCGCGCCTGGCCGCCGAAGCGCCGGACGCGGTGGCGGTGGTCGAGCGCGACCGGGTGCTCTCGGCCGGAGCGCTCGCCGGTCGCGCGCGCCGGCTGGCCGCACTGCTGCGGCGGCGGGGGGTGCGCCGGGGCACGATCGTCGCGCTCTGTTTCGAGCGCTCGGCGGAGCTGGTGACCGCCGCCCTGGCGACGCTCGAGGCCGGCGCCGCTTACCTGCCGATCGATCCTTCCTATCCCGAGGAGCGCCGCACCTACATGCTGGAGGACTCCGGCGCGGCGTTCCTGCTGACCACCGACGATCTGACGGCCGACCGGATCGACAAGGGGGGCGACGGCGATTCCCCCCATCTGGTGGATCCGGTGTCTCCCTCCGAAGCCGCCTACGTCATCTACACCTCGGGCTCCACCGGACGCCCCAAGGGAACCGTGCTCGCCCACCGCGGCCTGGCCAACCTGGTCGGCTGGCACCGGACCACCTACGGCCTCGGCCGCGACGACCGTACCGCCATGGTCGCCGGCCCCGGCTTCGACGCCTCGGTCTGGGAGACCTGGGCGTCGCTCACCGCCGGCGCTCCCCTGGTCGTCGCCGACCGCGACACCGTGCTCTCACCGGAGAGCCTGGTCGCCTGGCTCGCCACCCACCGGGTGACCGTCTGCTTCGCGCCGACGCCGCTGGCCGAGGCCATGCTCGAAGAGTCCGGGGCGCTCGCCGGCACCCCGGCGCTCCGCGCGCTGCTGACCGGCGGTGACGCCCTCCACCGGCGCCCGGAGCCGGGCAGCACCTTCGACCTGATCAACCACTACGGCCCGACCGAGAGCACGGTGGTGGCGACCTGCTCGCCCGTGCTGCCGGCGCCGCCGGCGTCGCCGGCCGCCCAGGCGGCCCAGGGGGCTCCCGGCCCGAGCCTGGCGCCGCCTCCGATCGGCCGGCCGATCGCCAACCTGCGGACCTACGTCCTCGACCGGTCGCTGGAGCCGGTGCCGATCGGCGTCCCCGGCGAGCTGCACGTGGCCGGCGTCGGCCTGTCCCGCGGCTACCTGGGCCGGCCGGCCCTGACCGCCGAGCGCTTCGTCCCGGATCCGTTCGCCACCGCCCCCGGGGCGCGCGCCTACCGCACCGGTGACCTGGTGCGGCTGCGCATCGACGGCGAGCTCGACTTCCTGGGCCGCATCGACCACCAGGTCAAGGTCCGCGGCGTGCGCATGGAGCTGGGCGAGATCGAAAGCGCTCTCGGCGAGCTCGCGGGAGTCCAGCAGGCGGTGGTCCTGGCGCTGCCCTCCGGGCCCGGAGGCGACGGATCGGCCGACCGCCAGCTCGTGGCGTTCCTGGTGGCCGAGCCCCCTGCGGCCGGGGCGGCCGGGGCCGCCGAGGAGGTCAGATCGCTCGATGTCGAGACCCTGCGCTCGGCGCTCGCCAAGCGGCTGCCGGAGGCGATGGTGCCGGCCGGTTTCGTGATCCTCGACGAGCTGCCCCTCCTGGCGAGCGGCAAGGTCGACCGCAGGGCGCTGGCCGCCGGCACCGATCCGCGCGACTGGCAACACGGCGCCGGCGGTGCCGAGCACGTGCCGCCCCGGACCGCGCTCGAGGCCGAGATCGCCGCCGTCTGGCGCGAGCTGCTCGCCCCGGAGGAAGAAGACCGCGCGGCACTGCGCATCGGCGTCCACGACGACTTCTTCCGCCTCGGCGGCCACTCCCTGATGGTCACCCGCCTGGTCGCCCACCTGCGCGAGCGATTGGGGGTCGACCTGCCGGTGCGAACGGTGTTCGAGGCCCCGACCCTCGAGCGGCTCGCCACCGCGGTCGAGGCGGCGACGCAAGCCGACGGGCTGCCGCTGCGGCGGATCGACCGCGACCGGCCTGATGGGCTGGAGCGGGAGCTGCCGCTCTCGTTCTCCCAGGAGCGCCTCTGGTTCCTGGATCGCATGGAGCCCGGCCGCGCCTGGTACAACCTGCCGGCGGCGGTGCGCCTGAGCGGCCGCCTCGACGTGCCGGCGCTGGCCCGCAGCCTGGCGACGATCGCGCGCCGCCACGAGGCCCTGCGCACGAGCTTCCGCGAAGGGGATGGCGGGGCGCCGGTCCAGGTGATCGAGCCGGCCGCCTCCGCGCGGTCCGCACTGCCGCTGGTCGACCTCTCGGCCCTGCCCCCGGCGGCGCGGAACCGGGCCGCCCGCGCCCGGAGCGAGGCCGAGGCGCTCCGCCCGTTCGACCTGTCGCGCCCGCCGCTGGTACGGAATCTCCTGCTCCGCCTGAACGGGAGCGGCCCCCAGAAGGCCAGATCAGCCGACGCCGGATCAACCACACTGGGCGACCGGGGGTCGGAGCACGTGCTGGTGGTGACGATGCACCACATCGTCTCCGACGGCTGGTCGATGGACGTCTTCCTGCGCGAGCTGACCGCGCTTTATGGAGCGTTCACCGAGGGCCGGCCGTCGCCGCTGCCGGAGCTGCCGGTCCAGTACCCGGACTTCGCCGTCTGGCAGCGGCTGTGGCTCTCCGGCGAGACCTTGAACCGGCGTCTCGAGCACTGGAGCGAGCGCCTCGCCGGCGCCCCCGAGCTGATCGAGCTGCCCATCGACCGGCCGCGGCCGCCGGTCCAGACCGAGCGCGGCGCGGTGGTGCCCCTGGGCGTCCCGGCCGCCGAGACCGGCGCCCTGCGCGAGCTGGCGCAGAGCGGCGGCGCCACGCTGTTCATGGCGCTCCTGGCCCTCTTCGACACCCTGCTCCACCGCCTCTCCGGCGCGGACGACCTCGTCGTCGGCACGCCGATCGCCGGGCGCTCCCGCCGGGAGATCGAGGGGCTGATCGGCTTCTTCGTCAACACCCTGCCGCTCCGCGCCCGGCTGAGCGGTGAAGAGAGCTTCCGCGCGCTACTCGAACGGGTGCGGGACGACACGCTCGATGCCTTCGAGCATCAGGACGTACCGTTCGAAAAGCTGGTCGAGCGCCTCGACGTCCGGCGCGATCCGTCGCGCAGCCCGGTCTTCCAGGTCGTCCTGGCCCTCCAGAACACGCCGATGGGCCGCCACGAGCTGCCCGGCGTCGCTTTCGAGCCGGTGCCGATCGGAGGGCGGACGGCCAAGTTCGACCTGACCCTGGTGTTCGTCGAGCGCCCGGACGGCAGCCTCGCCGGATCGCTCGAGTACAACCGGGACCTGTTCGATCGGACCACCGCCCGCCGGCTGACCGAGCGCCTGCGCACCCTCCTCACCGGCGCGCTGGCGGACCCGGAGGCGCCGATCTCCCGGCTGCCGCTGCTGGGCGCCGCGGAGCGCCAGCAGCTCGTGGAATGGAACGACACCGCTCGCCCCACCCGTCCCGCGACCATCCCCTCCCTGTTCGCAAGCCAGGCCGAACGCACGCCGGACGGTGTGGCGGTGGTGGCCGGCGACGAGGCCCTGACCTACGGCGCCCTGCTGGACCGGGCCGCCGGCCTCGCCCGTCACCTCAGAGATCTGGGCGCCGGCCCCGAAGTCCTCGTCGGAATCGTCGCCGAGCGTTCGACGGAGCTGATGGTGGGCCTCCTCGGCACCATGCTCTCGGGCGCGGCCTACGTACCGCTCGAGCCGACCTACCCGGTCGAGCGACTGCGCTTCATGGCGGCCGACGCGGGCCTCGAGGTGCTGCTCGTCCAGCCGGGCTTCGAGCCGCTCGCGTCGAGCCTGCGTTCCACCGACGGAACCGAGCGCACGGAGACCCTGCGGATCGTGCCGCTCACGCCCGACGGAACGATCGGGACGAACGGAATCTGTGGGACCAGGCGCTCGGGAACACCTGTGAGCGACCCCGGTCCGGGCGCCGGGCGCCTCGCCTACACGATCTACACCTCCGGCTCGACCGGCCGGCCCAAGGGGGCGATGAACTCCCACGGCGGCCCGGTCAACCGCCTACTCTGGATGATCGAGCACTACCGGATCGACGCCGGGGAGCGGTTCCTCCAGAAGACCCCGTTCGGCTTCGACGTCTCGGTCTGGGAGCTGTTCGTGCCGCTGGTGTGCGGCGCCCGGCTGGAGATGGCCCGGCCCGGCGGGCACCGGGACCCGGCGTATCTCGCGGCGCTGATCGCGGAACGCGGCATCACCACGGCCCACGCCGTGCCGTCCATGCTGCGGGAGCTGCTGGAGGTGCCGGGGGTCGAGGCGTGCGCGGCGAGCCTGCGCCGGGTCGTGGCGAGCGGCGAGGCCCTGACCCCGGACCTGGTGGCCCGGTTCTACGATCGCCTGGGGACTGGCCCCGAGAGGGGACCGCAGCTGCTCGACCTCTACGGCCCGACGGAGACGGCGATCGAGGTCACCCACTGGCGTTGCCCGGCGCCCGACCCCCACGCGGTGGCCGAACCGATCCCGATCGGCCGGCCGGTGGATAACGCGTCGGTCCAGGTGGCCGACGTGAACCTCTCGGCCGTCCCCGTCGGCGTCGCCGGTGAGCTGCTGCTCGGAGGCGTGCCGGTCGGGCGCGGCTACCTCGGCCGCCCGGGCCTCACCGCCGAGCGCTTCGTGCCCGACCCGTTCTCCGAGATCCCGGGGGCGCGCGTCTACCGCAGCGGCGACCTCGCCCGCTGGCGCCCGGACGGGGTGATCGAGTTCCTCGGCCGGATCGACCACCAGGTCAAGGTGCGCGGCGTGCGCATGGAGCTGGGAGAGATCGAGAGCGCCCTCGGCGAGCTGGATGGCGTACGCCAAGCGGTGGTGCTCGCGATGCCGTCCGGTCTCGCCCGATCCGAAGCAGACGCGTCGTCCGATCTCCAGCTCGTGGCGTTCGTGCTGCCGGAGGCCGCGGCCGACGGCGCCGATCCGCCCGGCGACGAGGCTCTGCGCACGGCGCTCGCCCGACGGCTGCCCGAAGCGATGGTGCCGAGCGGGTTCGTGATCGTCGCGGCGCTGCCCCTGTTGCCGAGCGGCAAGGTCGACCGCAAGGCGCTGGCGGCGAGCGCCGACCCGCGGGACTGGCGCCTGGGCTCGGAGGCCGAGCACGTGCCACCCAGGACGGTGGTCGAGGCCGAGATCGCCGCCGTCTGGCGTGAGCTGCTGGCGCCCGATACCCCATCGAGCGCGAGGTCTGAGGGCGCCGACCGAGAGTCGGCGCTCCGCATCGGCGTCCACGACGACTTCTTCCGCCTCGGCGGCCACTCCCTGCTGGTCACCCGCCTGGTCGCCCACCTGCGGGAGCGCCTGGGGGTCGACCTGCCGGTGCGCACCGTCTTCGAAGCGCCGACCCTGGGAGCGATGGCGGCGGCGGCCGAGGCCGCCCCCCGCGCCGCGGCGCCGCCGCTGCGGCGGATCGACCGCGGTCGACCTGATGGGCCTGATGGGCCGGAGCGGGAGCTGCCGCTCTCGTTCTCCCAGGAGCGCCTCTGGTTCCTGGACCGCATGGAGCCCGGCCGCGCCTGGTACAACCTGCCGGTGGCGGTGCGCCTGAGCGGCCGCCTCGACGTGCCGGCGCTGGCCCGCAGCCTGGCGACGATCGCGCGCCGCCACGAGGCCCTGCGCACGAGCTTCCGCGAAGGGGATGGCGGGTCGCCGGTCCAGGTGATCGAGCCGGCCGCCTCCGTGCGGCCCGCGCTGCCGCTGGTCGACCTCTCGGCCCTGCCCTCGGCGGCGCGGAACCGGGCCGCCCGCGCCCGGAGCGAGGCCGAGGCGCTCCGCCCGTTCGACCTGTCGCGCCCGCCGCTGGTGCGGAACCTCCTGCTCCGCCTGAACGGGAGCGGCCCAGAGAAGGCCAGATCAGCCGATGCCGGATCAACCACACTGGGCGACCGGGGGTCGGAGCACGTGCTGGTGGTGACGATGCACCACATCGTCTCCGACGGCTGGTCGATGGGCGTCTTCCTGCGCGAGCTGGCGGCGCTCTACGGCGCCTTCACCGAGGGCCGGCCGTCGCCGCTGCCGGAGCTACCGGTCCAGTACCCGGACTTCGCCGTCTGGCAGCGGCTGTGGCTCTCCGGCGAGACCTTGAACCGGCGCCTCGATCACTGGGGCGAGCGTCTCGCCGGTGCCCCCGAGCTGCTCGAGCTGCCCACCGACCGGCCGCGGCCGCCGGTTCAGACCCAGCGCGGTGCCGTGGTGCCCTTGGGCGTCCCGGCCGCCGAGGCCGGCGCCTTGCGCGAGCTGGCCCGGAGCGAAGGCGCCACCCTGTTCATGGCGCTCCTGGCCCTCTTCGACACCCTGCTCCACCGCCTCTCCGGCGCGGACGACCTGGTCGTCGGCACGCCGGTGGCCGGGCGCTCCCACCGGGAGGTCGAGGGGCTGATCGGGTTCTTCGTCAACACCTTGCCGCTGCGTGCCCGGCCGGCAGCCGAGGAGAGCTTCCGCGACCTTTTGCGATTGGTCCGTGACGACACGCTGGACGTCTTCGAGCACCAGGACGTGCCGTTCGAGAAGCTGGTCGAGCGTCTCGACGTCCGGCGCGACCCGTCGCGCAGCCCGGTCTTCCAGGTCGTCCTGGCCCTCCAGAACACCCCGATGGGCCGCCACGAGCTGCCCGGCGTCGCCTTCGAGCCGGTGCCGATCAAGGGACGGACGGCCAAGTTCGACCTGACCCTGGTGTTCGTCGAGCGCCCGGACGGCGGCCTCGCCGGCTCGCTCGAGTACAACCGGGACCTGTTCGACCCGACGACCGCCCAGCGGATGGTCGCTCGCCTGCGGACGCTGCTCGGCGGCGCTCTCGAAGACCCCGGGGCCGCGCTCGGCCGGCTCCCCCTGCTCGCCGCCGGAGAGCGCCAGCAGGTGCTGACCGAGTGGAACGACACGGTCACTGAGATGGGGACGGAGAGCGGCGTGGACGCCGACTGGGAGCCGGTCCACCGCCGGGTCGCCCGCCTGGCCGCCGAGTCGCCGGACGCGGTGGCCGTGGTCGACGGCGACCGGGTGCTCTCCGCCGGCGCGCTCGCGGGTCGCGCCCGCCGGTTGGCCGCGCGGTTGCGGCAACGGGGCGTGCGGCCGGGCGCGATCGTCGCGCTCTGCTTCGAGCGCTCGG
>Ga0210074_1000199_pt1 | contig 23395 bp, 18 predicted proteins | sample China_Galinas_Co_FD_184860 | JGI IMG/M metagenome (GOLD analysis project Ga0210074, IMG submission 184860) | Wetland microbial communities from San Francisco Bay, California, USA, that impact long-term carbon sequestration -... | ecosystem: Environmental > Aquatic > Marine > Wetlands ... | reverse complement strand
GATTACCATTATCTGGCCAGCTGTTAATTGGTGCAAAACGTTGGTTACCCGTTCCGCCGCCGCCACGACCATCGGCAGTTCGATAAGTTCCTGCACTGTGCCACGCCATACGAATAAACAATCCACCGTAATGACCCCAATCTGCCGGCCACCAATCCTGTGAGTTAGTCATTAAATCGTAAAGATCTTTTTTGAGAGCCTTATAATCGATCTTGCTGAATTCTTTTGCATAATCAAATTTCTTGTCCATCGGATTTGATGCCGGATGGTGCTGGTGAAGTATGCCAAGATTCAACTGGTTCGGCCACCATTCTTTATTTGATGTTCCCCTTCCGAAAGAAGTTCTTCCGGTTACGGGGCATTTACTTTCATCACTCATAATAATTCTCCTAATTTTTTATAAGGTTGATAGTTATTTCAATTAATTTTTCTTGTTATTAAAAGTACCGATTATTTGTAGTTTGATATCTTTTACTTTGAAGTTTGGAATTCTCTTTTTCTTAAAATAATCCTCAAGCATATCATTCAACTGATTGTCAAAGAAATCTTCAATACGTTCAGTGTCTTCACAATACAGGTGATGGTGGTTATCGAGTATTGCATCATACCTCATTACATCTTTATCTGTCTTTACTTTTTTGACCAATCCTTTTTCAACGAATGTTTCGAGAGTTTTGTAGATAGTACCAACGGCTATATTAGGATGATTCTTCACAACGTATTCTTTTATTTTATCAGCGGTCGGATGATTTTTTAATTTATTTAATGCTTCAAGTACAGCAACTCTCTGTGGAGTTACTTTTAAATTGCTGTCTTTAAGGTCGATACCGTGTTTTTCTTTTTTCATAGATAAAAATTATTAGATAGGAATAATTCTTATCTAACTTAGACATTTATAGTCAGAATATCAAGTTATAATCAGCGGTAAGATTAAAAATAAGTAACTATAACTTCGTCACAGAAAGTGCTATAGTGAATTTAAAAGATGTATGTGTGGAAAAGATTTTTTGAAGAAGAAAGCTTTAGTTATGGTGTGTCAAATTATTCATAACGTAAAGCTTCAATCGGATCCAGGTTTGCAGCTTTATATGCAGGATAAGTTCCAAATATTAAACCGACTGTTACGCACATTGTAATTCCGAAAATCACCCAATCATATGGAATTGCCATTTGAGCATTAATTAAACTTCCCGCGAAATTTCCAATAGCAATTCCAATAGCAATCCCAGCTAATCCACCCACTACACATAGAATTATTGCCTCTATCAGAAATTGAATCATAATACTTGATTTACGGGCACCGATTGCCTTTCTGATTCCTATTTCTTTAGTTCTTTCGGTTACAGAGACCAGCATAATATTCATAATTCCTATACCTGCCGCAATCAATGCAACCAGCGAAACAGCGAGTGCACCAATTTTTATTGGTCCAGTAATATCGTTCACCTGAGTAATCATAGATTCATTGCTGAAAACTGAAAAATCGTCCGGTTCACCCGGTGGAACTTTTCGAATTTTTCTAAAGTGTCCAATTGCTGCTTCAATAACATCATCGTATGATTCATTAGAAGGAGCAGTAACCATAATGTTTACGCTTTCGTTGTACTTACCGTACATAGATTGCCATGTAGTAATTGGAATCACAATATAATTATCTCTGCTTTGCCCAAACATAGCCGGTTGTCTTTCAAGCACTCCTGCAACTTTAAAGGGTTTTCCATCTACTCTAATCGATTGTCCAATAGGATTCACGTTCGGAAAAATTTTATCTACAATATCTTGACCCAAAAGACACATATCAGTAGAATATTGAACATCACTCTCTCTCAATTCTCTTCCGTACTCAACCTTCCAGTTGTTAGTTTTAATCCCATCAATTGTTTCACCAGCTATACTTATGTTTGGGTTCGTTTCGTAGTTACCAAATTTTACAACCTTCCCGAATTGCCATTGCTCAGCACCAACATATTGAGCAGCTGTTAGTAGCTCTTTTAGTCTACTGGCTTCATCAATTGTAATATCTTTTCTGTTTCGCCAGGTACCTTCTTGTCCGCCGCCCTGACCCTGCATCCTATCAAATTTTTCAATCTGAAAAGTATTTTTATTAAGTAAGGAAAGACCGTTTTCAATACTGTTCTGAAGCATCGTTATTATTGTCATAATAACAATTATAGAAAAGATTCCAACGACAACACCAAGAATAGTAAGTGAAGTTCTAAGCTTGTTATTAACGATTGATTGAAATGCAATATTAAAGAGTTGGCTTATTTGCATTTATTCATACCTCAATGCTTCAATTGGATCAAGGTTTGAAGCCTTGTAAGCCGGATAAGTTCCAAAAATTAATCCAACAATTACACACATTGATATTCCAATCATAACCCAATCATATGGAACTGCCATTGTTGCGCTCAATAAACTTCCAGCCAGGTTTCCAATCGCTATTCCAAAAATTATTCCCACGAGACCACCCACGATACAAAGAATAACTGCTTCAATAAGGAACTGAATTAATATACTAGTTTTTCTTGCACCGATTGCTTTTCGTATTCCAATTTCTCTTGTCCTTTCAGTCACAGAGACAAGCATAATGTTCATTATTCCAACTCCTGCAGCAAGTAGTGCAACAAGTGAAACAGCTAGTGCGCCAATTTTTATAGGCCCTGTTATATCATTTACTTGTGTAATCATGGACTCATTACTAAATATCGAAAAATCATCAGGTTCACCGGGTTCAACTTTTCTTATTTTTCTAAAATGACCTATTGCTGCTTCAATAACATCATCGTATGATTCTTTGGAGGGAGCAGTTACCATAATGTTCACACTTCTACCGTATTTCCCATACATTGATTGCCACGTGGTTATAGGAATAAGAACATAATTATCATGACTCTCTCCAAACATTTCTGGTTGCTTTTCCATAAGTCCAATTACCCTCAACGGTCTACCATCCACTCTAACTACCTGGTTTAGAGGATCCATATTTGGAAAAATTTTTTCAACAATTTCCTGTCCCAGGATGCATACATCTGTAGAATTTTGGATATCATCTTTTCTAAAGTCTCTTCCGATTTCTACATTAAAATCATTTGTTCTCATAGCATCCAGTGTCTGCCCACCAACATTATTATTAGGATTGGTCTCTCTATTACCATATTTAACTACTTTTCCACCTTGCCATTGTTCTGCACCAACATATTGTGCCTGTGTAAGAATCTCTTTTAATCTATTGGCCTCATCAATTGTAATATCTTTACGATTTCTCTGGTTTCTATCGTGTCCGGGTCCCTGCATAGCATCAAACTTTTGAATTTGAAAAGTATTTTTATTCAACATCGCTAAGCCACCCTCAATAGTACTCTGAAGCATAGTAATGATGGTCATAATAACAATGATAGAGAAAATTCCTACCACGACTCCGAGAATAGTCAACGAAGTTCTTAACTTATTATTAAGAATTGATTGAAATGCTATTGAGAAAAGCTGACCAAATCTCATTTACTCATACCTTAATGAATCAACGGGATCTAATTTTGCTGCCGTGTATGCCGGCGCAAATCCTGAAAGTATTCCAGTTAAGGCTGAAACACCAATAGCAATTATTGCAGCCTGAGGTTGAATTGATGTTGGGAAATATTGGTTGAGAGCCATACTGCCTAAAATGGCCGCAATAAGTCCTGCTATTCCACCGAGCAGACAAATTGCCGATGACTCCAGAAGAAATTGAGTAAGTATTGTTCTTCTCTTTGCTCCAATTGCTTTTCTGATACCAATTTCTTTTGTTCTTTCACGAACAGAGACAAACATAATATTCATTATTCCTATTGCACCAACAAAAAGAGAAAGACCAGTAATAAATAATCCTGCAATTTGGATAACGCCAACAACAGAATTATAGTTTTCCATCAACCCTTCCTGCTGATTAATGGAAAAATCGTTTTCCTCATCATGTTTTAATCCTCGCACTTTTCTCATAACACCTTCAGCTTCTGCCTTTGTTTCTTCAACCAATGCTGGATTAGGAGCCCGCACATTTATTGTTATTGTACCGTTATGCTGTGCTACAAAATTTTTAAAGATAGTCCCAATGGGAATGAAGACCTGATTGTCAGGATTAAATGGGCCAAGAATAAAGCTGCCCTGTTCGGAAAGCACACCAACAATTTTAAAATTTGCACCTCCAATTTTAATAGTTTTATCCAGTGCATCACCGCGAGGGAAAAGTTTAACAGCCACTTCACTGCCAATAACCGCTACCTGTCTTGAAGCATTACTCTCTACTTCGTTGTAAAACCGTCCTTGATCAAAAGTAAAGTTTGTAGTTTTAACATAATCTGCGTTAGATCCATTCAAGAAAACACTTTCTACACGTCTATCTCCAAATTTTACTGTTTGTCTTGCGCTAATAACGGGAGCAACAGCTATAGGAAGCCTGGCTAATTCTTTAAATTTATAGTAGTCAGCCATATCAATACTTCTTCTGTTCCTAAGTCTCCACCAGTCTTCATTAGAAAACCAGGCCCATTTATCTACGTAGAGCACATCAGACCCTAAAGCACTTATTCCATCTTGAAATGAATTATCAATGCCTTTTATGGCAGTTGACATTAGAACTACAACGGTAATCCCAATGAATATGCCAAGCATTGTTAGTGATGTTCGTACTTTGTTTGCACGTAAAGCACGAAATGCGATCAGCAAGCCTTCTTTAAATTCAAAAAGGATGTATCTCATAGTTTATCTCACTTTTATGTTTTAAGACAAAAATAATCTGTTACCAGATGATGTCAACGTATAAATTGATACCGCAGAAGTAGAATAAAATTAAGTGGTAATAGCTTTACTTGATTTTGGTATCTGTCGCTTTGAAACTTGCTCGTCTTTTTCAACTAAACCATCTTTTAATCTGATTATTCTGGCGGCATGTTCTGCGATATACTCTTCATGAGTAACAAGAATTATTGTATTTCCTTTTTCGTGAAGCTCGTTGAACAGCTGCATTATTTCTTCGCCTGTTTTAGAATCAAGGTTTCCAGTCGGTTCATCTGCAAGAATAATTGAAGGGTTGGTCACTAATGCTCTTGCAACTGCAACACGTTGCCTTTGCCCTCCTGAAAGTTCATTTGGTTTATGGTCTATTCGATCTGCAAGTCCAACATCCACGAGAGCTTTTTTAGCTTTTTCTCTTCTCTCAGAAAATGGCATACCAGCATAAATTAGTGGAAGTTCAACATTGTGCAGAGCATCGGATCGCGGAAGCAAATTAAAAGTCTGAAAGACAAAACCAATTTCTTTATTTCTTATTCTTGCCAAATCATTATCAGTCATTTCGCTCACATTAACACTATTAAATTCATACTTCCCTTTTGTGGGAGTATCCAGGCATCCAAGCATATTCATCAATGTAGATTTACCTGATCCGGAAGGACCCATTATTGCTACATATTCATTTTTATCAATTCTTAAGGAAACATCTCTTAGTGCCTGAACTTCTTCAAGACCAACCTGATAAATTTTAGCAATATGTTCTATGTTAATAATGTTCATTTTTATTGTCGCTTTTTAATTATCATTACTTTCAGCCATACCATCACCTTTTCCACCTCGTTTATCCTCAACGCGGACTATGGACCCATCTTCAAGTTCTCTTGAAATTGCCCGGTAACTTCCTGAGACAACTTCATCGTCTTCTTCAATACCTGTTTTTATCTCTAAATAATTATCGTCACTTATTCCTGTTTCAACAACAACCATTTTAGCATTTCCTCCATCTACAAGGAATACAACTTCTTTCGGATCTTTCCTTCCCATCATTTCAGGTTTTTCACTATCATCAGAGCCTTTTTTTGATTTTAATGAATCATCTTTTACAGGAACATCTGTTCTTGCTGTTACGCTTTGTATCGGTACGCTTAAAACATCAAAAACGGTTTCTGTTTCAATATCAGCATTACAAGACATTCCAGGACGTAGGCTTGGATCGAGATCTAATAATTTGATTTTTACTGAAAAATTCACCACTTGCTCCTGAGTACCGAATCCAGCTGACTGGGCACTATTTCCTATTTCAGTAACAACACCGTGGAATAATTTATCACCGAATGCATCGACACTTACGTTTGCTGTATCACCAACCGAGACGAGGACTACATCATTTTCATCAACATTAACTACAGCTTCCATATTGCTAAGATCGGCAACAGTCATAATATTTGTTCCCTGACTAAAACCACTTCCTAAAACTCTTTCTGCTAGTTCAACATTCAACTGTGTTACAACACCATCCATTGGCGAATAGATTGTAGTTTTATATAATGTTTCAAGAACTTCCCTTAATTGAGCTTTGCTTTGAAGAACATTTGCGGCTGCGGCTTCGTAAGACGCCTTTGCAGAGCGGTAATTTGCCTCAGCATTCTCTAATTCAGAATTGCTGGCTAGTTCTTTACTGTGGAGTTCCTTCATACGATCATATTCGAGTTCAACTCTTATCAATTCTGCATCACGCATTTGTAAACTTGCTTCAGACGATTTAAGGTTTGCTTCCAGCCTGTCTTTCTGTGCCATATACTGATCACCTTTAATCTTTATAAGGAGTTGTCCCTTCTTGACAATATCACCTTCCTTCACCGGCAGACTTATAATTTCACCAGTCACTTCAGGAGTTATAAGAACTTTAAATTCGGGATCTATTGTTCCCGTTGCTGTAACAGTTTGTGTGATGTTCCTCTTTTGCACTTTCTCAGTTTGGACCATGATTATATCTTCCTTCCCACCTCCCGCTAATGTAACAACCAGAAGTATAACAACCAGTAAACCCAATCCACCAAAAATGAAAAGTTTTTTCTTTGATTTTTTTCTTTTGCCATTTGCCATTCTTTTTATCTCCTAAAAAGTCTATTGTTCGTAATTCTTGTAATCTAAAATGCCGAGATTATATTTTAATTGCTGACTTAACACTATATAAGCAAACTGCGAATTTAACAGATCGGAAAGTGCCGTTGTATAACGGGAGTTTGCAATGAGCACATCTAAAAGTTTTCCTGATCCGAGTGAATACTTTTCAGCTTCAATATTCAGATTTTCTCTAGCAGCAGAAATGTTTTTTTCACTTACAACTAAAGCTTTTTGAGCCGCCTGAAGATCAAGGAAATTAGTTTTAATTTCTTTTTTGATTTGTCTTTCCAGATCACTTAATTCAATACCTGAGTTCTTGGATTGAACCTCTGCTATTTGTACACGTTCACTTACTGACCAACCCTCAAATATTGGAATATTAAGGTTTAGCCCGAATTGAAGATTTTTATTTTCATCAATGTTATCGACAGTGGTACCAAACCAGGAATAACTTCCACTTGCTACCAATGAAGGCCAATGACCTGATTGAGCAATTGTAACTCCTTCCTTTGAACTTTCAAAGTTGAGCATTGCACTTTGGTAATCAAGTCTCTGGTTTAATGCATTAGTGACCAATCCAGTCAGATCCTCGTACTCTGCTAGCAGGTTCGAATTCAGAATTTCAGTATCAATGCTTGTTAAGGTATCGGTAAATGTAAATTCTTCAAGAACATCAATTCCAAGATAGAAGAGCAAATCTTTTTTCGTGGTTTCAAGCCGATTCTCTGTTCTAATCAATTCCAATTCTGCATTACCTTTTGCTACTTCCTGCTGATAAACATCTGCTAAAGTAGCAGCTCCAAGTCGGTTTCTTTCCCTTATTGTCTCGAGATTCTTTTCATTCCACTTTAGATCATCCTTTTTAACATTGAGTAGTTGTGAATTATAGACGACCTGATAATAAAGTGTCATCGTCTGATAAACTATATCTTGTTTTAATCTTTCCAGGGTAAGTTGTGCGGATTCCAATTCGTCTTTGCTTCGAGAAAGTGATGCCAAATTTGAAAGTCCGTTAAATAAGATCCAATCACTTCCTATCCCGACATTGTAAGATCTTAATTGTTGCGATCCATCAATTACCTGTCCGGTGTTTGGATCGACGTAAAGTCCTTGCTGATCTGTTTTACTCCATTGCCAATTAGCGTTTGCACCAAGAGTTGGTAGAAAATTACCATAAGCGGCTTGAACTCCAGATTCAAAACTTTTGATTTGATTTGAACTTTTCAAAAGCGTAGAATTTTTGTTTAGTGCAATGTTAATTGATTTCTCAAGTGTTAATTCTTCTTGAGCAATTATCGAAGCTGAAATAAAAAAAGTTAATAAAATAATTATTGTTAATCGCATTCTGATCTCCAAATTGAGTTTTTTCCCTTGTAATATGAATTAGACAGTAAGATAATATGCAATGTTACAGTATTTTTTTAATGTATGAAACCCGATGCAAAAATACATATTTAGCCACGTTCAATTTAGTAAACGGTATAAACGGTAGAATAATTATATATTCGGTTAAATGCATTTAGTAAACATTATTAATAAAGAATAATCACAAAATAAAGATGGGATTATTTGACCGCTTGAATACTTTAGTGCAATTCTCTTATATTAGGGTAAACAATTTAGAGGTAAAAAAAGTGCAATCATTATTAAAATTTTATGTCCGGACCATTTCTTTTATGCTTATTGTTTCAATAGTATTCTTTTCATCAGAAGTGTTTGCTCAAAGTGGCCTGAGGGTTTTTGATGAAATTGGTGGTGGAAGTGGAACTACCTCTTCTCAAAGTGACGATAGCAATGACGATACAGCATTATATGTTCTGGGAGGACTAGTCGTCGCCGGAATCATAGTATACGCACTAGTAATCAAAAAGGATAAAAAATCAGACGCAGATTCAACAAAATCCCCCGAATCAAAATTAAGATTATCCGAACTTAGCGATTTTGATTCACCTGAATATGAACTGCAAAAAGTTAAAGATAAAATTCCTGTTGATATTTTTATGGGAGTGAAGAATAATCAAGCATTTTTGAATGATAAAACCTACCTGCTTGGCGTGCGGGTTAAACTTTAAGTGATATCATTTATCCAAAAATTTATTTTTGATTTTTAGCAAATAATTGTAAGCTTCATCGTAATCGTTGCCAATTATTCCATCCAGAATTGCTTCTTCTATTGCTGATTTTATTTCACCAACTTTCTTGGATGGCTTTAAACTACAAACTCTCATAATGACATCGCCACTTACGGGAGATTGAAACGCACGGAGTTTATCTTTTTCCTGTACCTCGAGAACTTTCTTCATTACGACCTCATAATTCTGAAGATACTTTTCCACTTTCTCAGGATTTTTACTGGTTATATCTGCTCTGCAAAGAGTGATTAAATCTTGAAGATCGTCGCCCGCAGCAACAATAAGTCTTCTGATCGCAGAATCGGTAACTTCATCATTTACTAGTGCGATGGGACGCAAATGCAACCGAACTAATTTTTCAATGTAATCGAGCTTGTTCATAGGTAACTTCATTCTTCTAAAAATTGATTTCATCATCCTTGCACCGATTTCTTCATGACCATGAAAAGTCCAGCCAGTTCCTTCATAAAATCTTTTTGTACGAGGCTTGGCGATGTCATGAACAAGTGCAGCGAATCGGAGCCAAACGTCATCAGTTTTTTGTGATATGTTATCCACAACTTCAAGCGTATGATAAAATACATCTTTATGATGGTAATCTTTCCTCTGCTCTACTCCAGCCATTTGTGCAATTTCCGAAAAAAAAACTTCCATTACTTTTGTAGTGTACAAAAGTTTTAATCCCACTGAAGGTTTTGGGGATTTAAGTATCTTAAAAAATTCATCTGTCTTCCTTTCCTGAGAAACAATTTCCAGTCTATCTCTAAGGTCTTCCGCAGATTTAAGTATATCATCATCTACACTAAATTTTAATTGTGAGGCAAACCTGAATGCTCTTAAAATTCGCAGTGGATCATCATCAAAAGTTATCTTGGGATCAAGAGGTGTTTTAATAAGATTTTCTTTAAGATCAGCTAATCCATCAAAAGAATCAATGACTTCCCCATAGTTATCTTTATGAATCGAAACAGCTAAAGTGTTGATAGTAAAATCACGACGGGATATATCATCGTAAAAAGTTCCCTCAGAAACATCCGGTTTCCGGCTTGATTTTCTGTAGGATTCTTTTCTTGAAGCAACAAACTCAAAATTCAATCCCTTGTAATTAAAATGAGCCGTACCGAAATTTTTAAAAACAGTAACGTCTTCCACACCAAGATTAGCAGCTAACTCTCTTGCAAATTTTAATGCATCACCTACAACAAGAAAATCGATATCTTGATTTTTGCGATCCAGTATCAGATCCCGAACAAATCCGCCCACAATAAAAACCTCGGCATCCAGACTATTTACAGTCTTCAATGCTTCCGCAATAAAATCTAATTCATTTAATTTATCTTTTAAATTCATTGTTCAATTTTTGTATTCTGAAAAATAGTTTCTGCATTTCGTAAAAACCATTCGGCTTTATAATAATTCTTTTCAGTTAACCTTTGCAGGTTCAGATTATTTTTAAATCTGATTGCAAATCCAGCCATTTTTCTTGCTCTCACATAATCAAAATTCTTCAACATGTATTCAGATAATTTAAGAACCGCGTAACTGGCCAATTCATTTTTTACTTCAAAATCTTTTTCAAAGTTTTCCAGAAATAAATGGTAATCTTCACCGAGTGATTCACTTAGATCTATCATTATTGGAATCGAGCCGAATAAGTACGATTCAAAATTCATTTTTTTTAAGATTTCGTACTTATCAAATTCACTTCCATCAACATATCCTTTTATCAAGTCCTTTTGTATCAAAGCTAATCTGGTTTCACTTATCAACGTCAATCTTCTGTTGGGCCTTGCATTTGATAGCAATTTATAAAAATTATTTGCTTCAGCCTCTTGATTATTCATTATGTATAAATCAGCCAACCTCAACTTCAAATCAAATTCGCTCGCTGTTTCAGAAAAATTAATTATATGATTCTCATAAACTTCTACAGCTTTAGAGAGGGAGTCTCGGATTTCATAAATTTTAGCCAGACCCACTACTGCACTATAGCTTTCCGTTTTTTGCAGGATATCCTCAAAAATATTTTCGGCGTCACTATAATTTTCAGACCTATAAAAACCCCAGGCTGTAGCAATTGAGGAAGAGATATACCTTGGGCATACCTTACTTATTAATGGCTTTCTCCCAAAATAATAATTCGCTTCAGAAATTGTTTGCGTAATTTTTAAGGTATCTAGAAATAGTTCATATTCCGAAACAATTGAGTTCAGATCATTAGAAAAAACTTTATTAAAATCACCATCTCGATAAAATTCCTTTACATTCTGAATCCCATACTCATCTTTTAAATATTTTATAAATGATCCTGAATAAATGTAAGACAAAGTTGAAACGCTGCTGAAGAAACTAAAACTGCTAAAAACTTTGTTCAAATCAACTTTGAAATCATTTTTATATGCTAGTGAAGCCAGAATATGTATATCATTTTCATCATAAAAACCATCTGCGGCTTCTGCAACTCCCTCGATCAAAGCAGGATTGAAACCTGAAGCAAGTTTGAAAATCCCTGTTCCAAATCCTGCAGTAAAACAATGTGCAATTTCGTGTTTGAGTGTACTTCCCCAGCTATCAAGTGAAACATAAATACTGTTAAGCCAAGGTTTGGCAATATCTGCTGCGCCTGATCCAAAGAGATTTTTTTTCTGTTCAGTATTATAAAAGATGTAGGAATTAATTTTTGTCTGGGGATATTCATTAAAATATTTTTTTAAAACATTGTAGTAATACTCTTGATTTAACACGATGAATTTTAAATCATTTTTTGAAATTTTTCTGTCTGCCTGCACAATAAAATGTTCTGATTCAGCACGCATTGAGAGATGCTCTTTAATACTTGATTCAGTTGTTGTAAAGCCTAAAGAAGGACATACGAGAAAGTAGAAAGCAGATGCAACCGAAATAGTAATAAAAATAATAGACGATCTCTTTTTGAATGATAAAATTTTAGTTGCAGTTCTTAAAGAAAAAATCAATAATGGAAAAAAGAATATGAGATTAAATATTCTGTAAAGGATAAGATTAAAATCGACGCTTAATCCTTCATCGTAGATTGTGCCCGGGAAATATGCAAACAATGGATTGAATAGATAAACCTGGGGATTGAAATATATCTCAAGAACAGAAATCAATAAAATGAATAAGTAGATAACAATAAATAAGACGCTGCTAAATTTTTTTAGCAATAAGTAAGATACAGCTCCCAGAGCACTACCAATAAATACAGAAGGAACAGTTATAACCAAATAAAAAGAAACTCCGTCACAAAAAGAGCAAAAACCAAAGATTACTGACTTAACAATAGAAATAATCAATGGAATAAAAAGTATCCAGACAAAAAACTTTTTTAGTTTATGCGAATTGAATTTTACTTTTTCCCGGACGGATCTTTTTAGTAAGGAGATGGCGTACAAACCAGAAAGAAATGAAAGCAGTAGTGCATTCAGTGCTGAATACTCGTAACCAAAAACATTGGTTAGCGGTAATGTCTGCAGAAACAGATTAAATGCTGCAATAATTAAAAGGTATAGAATCAAAAAATTATTTTTTTTAATTAGATCAGGCATTGATTATTAATAATCTTTACTTTCGACTCTTTGAATGTCGGCACCAAGAGATTTTAGCTTTTCTTCAATTCTCTGATAACCTCTGTCCAAATGGTAAACTCGCAATACTTCAGTAGTACCTTCTGCTATCAAACCAGCTATCACAAGACTCGCACTAGCACGCAAATCTGTTGACATGACCTTAGCGCCTTTTAATTTTTTCACTCCGGTAACGACAGCTGTATTTTGATCAATCACTATTTGAGCACCTAGCCGGTTCAATTCCGGGACATGTTTAAATCGGTCAAAATAAATAGTGTCCGTAACCCTTGAAACACCTTTCACAGTTGACATTAGAGCGATCCATTGTGCCTGCATATCGGTTGGAAATCCGGGAAAGATTGATGTGCTCACGGAAACCGGTTTAAGTTCAATATTCCTGCAATCGATTGAAATTTCGTTTGCATCTCTTTTTACTGCACACCCTGCATCTTCAAGTTTAAGTAAAACAGCTTCTAGGTACTCGGTTGAAGTTTCGGTCAAAGTGATAGAACTCTTAGTCATTGCGGCAGCTATCAAAAGTGTCCCGGTTTCAATCCTATCAGATATCGTTGTAATATCTGTTGAATGCAGTTCCGTAACTCCTTCAATTTCGATTTTATTTGTACCAATTCCATTAATCTTTGCGCCCATCTTTTTAAGGAATTGAGCAAGCTGTGTTATTTCGGGTTCAATTGCCGCATTGTTAATAAGAGTTGTTCCTTTAGCCATTACTGCGGCCATCATTGCATTACCTGTAGCACCAACTGAAGAAACATCGAAGTTAATTTTCGCTCCTTTTAAAAGTTTAGTTTCGGCGATTATATAACCATCTTTTAAGTCAATCTCGGCACCTAATTTTTTCATTGCTTCAAGATGCAGGTTTACAGGACGCGGACCCCATGCACATCCCCCGGGTAAAGATACTTTTGCTTTTCCAAATTTTGCCAGCAAAGGACCAAGTACGTAAACAGATGCACGCATCTTTTTTACGTGTTCATAAGGTGCTGTATAATTATTAATCGTGGAACTATCTAATTGCAAAACTTCATCCTTAAATTTTATTTCTGCGCCCAAATGTTTTAGCAATTTCGTCATTGTAAAGATGTCGTTTAGTTCAGGAGTATTCTTTAAAGTAGAAATCCCATTACCTAAAATCGAAGCGGGCATCAAAGCAAGTGATGAATTTTTTGATCCACTTATTTTAACTTTGCCGGAAAGCTGCTTTCCGCCTTTAATAGCAAATTTGTCCATAAAATTCTTTTTGATTTCGAAATGATTTTACAAAACTAAATATAAAATATTGTAATAGCAGATTATCATCATTTATAAATACTGCCAATATGGTGTACTCTGACCCCAATACATCCTGAATTCACCCTAAGAATCAAAATTGATAAACAAGAAATTGAACAGTATATTTGTTGTCAATTTTTTACAGAATTAAACAAAATCCAACAGTTCTGCGAGAATGGCGGAATTTGGCAGACGCGCTAGACTTAGGATCTAGTACCGCAAGGTGTCGGGGTTCGAGTCCCCGTTCTCGCACTCATTAAATTTATATTCAGAGGTTAAATTGGAATTAAAGGTAAATGATATATCACAATCGGAAAGAGAAGTTGAAGTTACTCTCAGTTACGATGAAATTAAAAGTGATATCGACATTGAAGTAAAGAAACAAGCTGGTAAAATCCAGGTTCCGGGTTTCAGGAAAGGTAAGGTACCAAAACACATTATCAAGCAAAGATTCGGAGATGCTCTTGAGTACGAAGCGTCTGAAAAAGTCGCAAACTTACGCTTCTGGCAAATTGCGAAAGAAAAGGATTTGAAGCCTATTGGTCAGCCGGTTATGACTGATTTAGATTTTCATCCAGAGAAAGAATTTAAATTTAAAGTAAAGTACGAGGTTCTACCGGAAATTGAGGTTAAAGATTATACCGGTCAATTACTCGAGGTACCTGATTTAAAAGCAATTCCAAAAGATGTAGAAAAGGAAATCGATCAAATACGTCGTTCTAATTCAACTCAGGAAGATGCAGAAATTATTGGCGATGATAATAATTACCTTCTTGATGTTGAATTAACAAGAGTGGATGAAAACGGGCAACCCGTCCAGGATAGCAAAACTGAAAAAATGCAGATTGATCTTTCGAATGAAGGTGTTCATCCTGATATTAAATCGAATGCTAGAGGAAAAAAAGTTGGTGAGACTTTTAAATTTCATTTTCACGATGAGAGAAATATAAAAAACAATGAAGGAAATGATGAAAAAGTAGTTGAGCATTATGATTATAGTGTTTTAATTCTTGGAATAAAAAAGATTGTATTGCCGGAATTGAATGAGGAACTCATAAAAAAGGTAACTAAAGATAAGTTTTCTACCGAAGCTGAGCTAAAGAGCGAGATTGAAAAAAGTATCCAGGATTATTACGATCAGAAAACTGAGGAATTTATCCGGAGCAGATTTATCGGGTTGATCATATCAAAAAATGACTTCACCCCCCCATCAATTATGGTTGATGGTATTCTTGATGAAATGGTAAAAAGTGAAGAAGAGAAAATGAAGAAACAGGGTGCAAAGAAAGTTGACCAAAAAACTTTACGTGAGTATCTGAAACCATCGGCATTAAATGAAGTTAAATGGTATCAGTTAAAATCTGAAATCCTTAAGAAAGAAAACTTAGAAGTATCTGATAGCGAATTGGAAGAGCAGGCAAGAGTTGATTCTGAAAAAACCGGTTTACCGATCGACAAATTGATGAACTATTACAAATCATCAAACCAGGTTGAGCGAATGCTTGATACAAAGCTTTTCAATTTTCTGAAAGAAAAAAATGAAATTAAAAAAGTAGACCCCGATAAACTAACACAGAAGCAGAAAGAGGAAAACAATGAACAATAAAATTGAAATTTTTAATCAGCTTGTTCCGTATGTAATTGAACAAACCGGACGTGGTGAACGTGGAATGGATATTTATTCGCGACTGCTTCGCGAAAGAATAATCTTTATTGGAACACCAATAGATGACCATATTGCCAGCCTGACAATCGCTCAACTTATTTTTCTTGAAGCAGAGGAATCACAAAAAGATATAAATCTTTACATTAACTCCCCCGGAGGTAGTGTTACGGCTGGGATGGCAATTTATGATACTATGCGATATATAAAACCAGATGTTGCAACTATCTGTGTAGGAATGGCAGCAAGCATGGGTGCAATTTTACTTGCAGGCGGAGCAGAGGGTAAACGATCTGCACTACCGCATTCTAAAATTATGATTCACCAACCGTGGATTGGCGGATTGCAAGGTCAGACAACAGATATTGAAATTCATGCAAGAGAGATGCTTAAAACAAGAGATACTCTGTATAATATTTTAGCCAAACATACAGGAAAATCCATCGAACAAATTACGAAGGATTGCGACAGGGATTATTTCCTTACTTCAGAAGAAGCGAAGACTTACAGGTTAATTGACAACGTGTTGGAAACTCGTATGATTCCTGATAAAAAATAATTATAGGGGGATAATATCCCCCTTCTCTACTCTACTGCCCCATCGAAAAATATTCATCTTGTATTAACGAAAACATTAATTTATTTTCTGACTAAAATAATTGCGAACTAATAATTCATTTTCTTTGTTTAGTATCTAATATGATTGGACACAGATTCACAGATTTCATCCCCGAAAACAATGGTAATGGTGGTTTTGAAGAGTTACTAAAAGTTTTCCTTCAACTGGTCAACATTACTTCTGGTGATGTTTCAGAAGCTTTAAATTGGATGAACGAACTAGATCGTCAATACGACCTCACGGGTGAAGAATATGGAATGGGTGACTTTATTGATGAATTAAAGGATAAAGGATATATAAAGGAAAATGAGGACGGAAGAACGATTATTCTAACTGCCAAAAGTGAAATGGCAATCAGGAAGCAGTCATTGGAAGAAATTTTTGGCAAATTAAAAAAATCTGCTCGAGGAAATCACCGGACTCCATTTTCAGGTCATGGCGATGAAATAACTTCGGACAGAAGAGAATATAATTTTGGTGATACCCTCGATCAGATTGATATGACCGACTCGATAAAGAATGCACAAATCAATCATGGAATTGATGATTTCAAGTTAACCGAAAAAGATCTTGAGATTGAAGAAAGAGATTATAAAGCACTAACTTCAACAGTATTGATGATAGATGTTTCGCATTCAATGGTGCTTTATGGGGAAGATCGAATAACCCCAGCAAAAAAAGTTGCAATGGCGCTATCGGAATTAATAACAACAAAATATCCGAAAGATACACTGGATATAATTGCCTTTGGAAATGATGCCTGGCCAATTGAGATAAAAGACTTACCCTATTTGCAGGTTGGTCCTTTTCATACAAATACAGTGTCCGGTTTACAGTTGGCGCACGATATTCTTCGTAGAAGAAAAACTAATAACAAACAGATATTTATGATTACTGACGGCAAACCAACCTGCCTAAAAGTTGGTGCAAAGTATTATAAAAACAGCTTTGGTCTTGACAGAAAAATAATTAATAAAACACTTGATGAGGCTGCAATATGCCGTAAGCACAATATAGCAGTAACAACATTTATGATTGCGCGCGATCCGTATCTTCAACAGTTTGTTCGTGAATTTACAAGAATAAATAATGGAAGAGCTTATTACAGTAGTTTGACCGGTCTCGGAGATTTTCTATTTGAAGATTACATCAGAAACAGAAGGAAAAGAGTAAGATAAGAAATGAATATAAACTCAGTTAAAACACTTGGCGATTTAAAACAGAGCGGATATAAATCTAAATCTATAAAAGATGAACTCAGAGAAAACTTAATAAATTTTTTGAGGAAAAATAAAAATCCATTTGACGGAATTATCGGATTCGAAGATACTGTAATTCCTGATCTTCAGACTGCGGTTCTTTCTCGTCACGATATTTTATTCCTTGGATTAAGAGGACAGGCAAAAACTAAAATTGCAAGGCTGATGATAAACTTACTTGATGAATACATTCCTGCAATTGAGGGATCAGAACTAAATGATGACCCATTAAATCCTCTCTCGGTTATTGCTAAAGAAATTCTGGCAACAGATGGGGATAAAACTAAAATTAACTGGATTCACCGATCCGAACGATACACTGAAAAACTTGCAACACCTGATGTTTCTGTAGCTGATTTAATTGGTGATGTTGATCCTATAAAAGCTGCAGCTCTCAAACTTCCCTATTCCGATGAAAGAGTAATTCATTTTGGTTTAATCCCAAGATCACATAGAGGAATATTTGTGATAAACGAACTGCCTGATCTTCAGGCAAGAATTCAGGTAGCACTTTTTAATATTCTTCAGGAAAGTGATATTCAGATTCGCGGCTTTAAGGTCAGATTGCCTCTCGATATTCAATTCATCTTCACTGCAAATCCTGAGGATTACACAAACAGAGGTTCAATCGTAACACCGTTGAAAGATAGAATTGACAGCCAGATACTTACTCACTACCCGAAAAGCATTGAAGTATCAAAACAAATTACGCAACAGGAAGCCAGATTAACCGAAGAACAAATACAAAATATTTCCCCTGATGAAATATTACACGATCTCATTGAGCAAATTGCTTTTGAAGCAAGAGCAAGTGAATACATTGATGCAAAGAGTGGTGTGTCGGCAAGACTCTCTATCTCCGCATACGAGAATTTAATCAGCACTGCAGAAAGACGAAAGATATTAAACAATGAAAAGGAGACTCATCTGCGCATGAGTGATCTATATGGAGTCATTCCTTCGATCACAGGAAAGATTGAACTTGTTTATGAGGGAGAACAGGAAGGACCAGCGAAAGTTGCACAGATATTGATCGGCAAAGCGATACGTAATAATTTTACTAAATACTTCCCCACCCCCGATAGTCTTAAGAAGACACAACAGCCGAGCCCATATCAACCAATAATTAATTGGTTTAAAAAAGGTAATAAGACTGATTTACTTATGAATCTAACCGACAAAAAATATAAGGAAGTTTTACAAAATATTCCACAACTTGAAAACGTGATTAAAAAATTCCAACCTTCAATTAATGGTAATTCAAGAATGTTGTTGATGGAATTTTTGCTTTTTGGATTATCTGAATACTCACTTTTAAGCAGAACTAAAATTGAAGACGGCATTCAGTTCAGGGATATGATTAGCTCTATGTTCACAATGCCTCAAATCGATGAAGATCTGGAAGATGGCGACGATGATTCAGAATACAAGTATTAAATTGTTACACTGAGCTAATCGAAGTGTGACATTCAGTCATCGACAGGCTCAGACTGACACGAGTTACTTTCTCCCCTTCAACCATTTAATTATATTTCGATTCAGTATTCATAATCACAATAAGTAAAGTTGAAGAATAAAATAATTCTCATCGGTCCAGCTTACCCTTACAGAGGTGGAAATGCTCTTTTTGTAACCCACACATATGAGTCATTAAAGAATCATTTCGATGTTAAAATCTATAATTACAAACTACTTTATCCTTCAATCCTATTTCCCGGCACAACACAATTTGATAAAAGTAAAGAACAGGTTTTCAATATTCCGAATGAAAGAATGGTAAATTCAATTAATCCCTTCAACTGGTTTAAAGTTGCCCAAAGGCTTAAAAAAGAAAACGCTAATCTTATTGTATTTGACTGGTGGCATCCATTCTTCGGCTTTTGTCATGGAGCGATTTCATTTCTGATTCGTAGAAAGTATAAGGGCAAAATTTTATTTATCACTGAAAATGTTGTGTCACACGAAGCGAATCCTATCGATAAGCTTCTGACTAAAATAGGTTTGAGGTTTGCATCAAAGTTCCTGGCACTTTCGGGAATTGTTGAAAAAGAAGTTCAACAGTTCTCAAAAGGAAAGAAAGTTTATCGTTCTGAACTACCTGTTTATGATTGCTACAAACCAGTGCCAAAAGAAAATATCCAACAGTTTAGAGAGGAACTTGGGTTTGAAAAAGATTCAATTATTCTTTTGTTTTTTGGATATGTTAGAAAATACAAGGGATTGGATATTCTTATCGAGGCTTTTCCAAAAATAGTTGCCAACAACCCCAAAGCTAAGCTGCTGATCGTTGGTGAATTTTATGATGACCCGAAAGAATATTTGGAGCTAATCAGAAAACTGAAGATAGATAAACAAGTTAAAGTTATAAACCAGTTTGTTCCCAATGAAGATGTTGCAAAATATTACCAGGCAGCAGATGTTGTAATACTTCCCTACCGTAGTGCAACTCAAAGTGGAATTTTGAATGTAGCATATGGATTTTATAAACCGGTTGTTGTGACCGATGTTGGCGGACTTGCGGAATTTGTTGATGAAGGAAAAACAGGATTTGTAGTCAAGCCAGACTCGCCAGATGAAATAGTAGAGGGAGTTGAAAAATTTTTGTCATTAAAAAATAAGACGGATTTTGCTTTATACATTCAGGAGAGAAATCATAATAATAGTTTTAATAATTTGCCAGAAGTGTTTGAAGAAATATTAGATGAGAGTAAATGATTATTTTAATAATCTTTTCTTCCATCATTTAGCTTTAGAGACAGTTAGATACAGGCGGTGCGTCTTGTCAATACGCTTAATTGTTTAATTCATGTTATTTACAAAACCCAGACACTGCTGCCCGGGTTTAAAAGCTGAAATTAAAATTTATATTTGTATCCGTGTCATTAACTTATCAGTATACCCGGATGTTCCCATTATCTACTGTTAGAATTCCATAAAGAAGAGTAATGAGTTCCGCAGGTGGTAAATTCCACCAGATTTCAGCTTGTGCAAGGTCTGGCGTCACATTTACAAAATAACTTGTCTGGTCATTTGCAACGGTGCCATTATCAATTACAAAAAACACATCATAATAGCCGGCATTTTCACCTGTTGTCTCTACTCCTCCAATCACTCCCATTGTACCGCCAAATTCACCAATATTCTCATATATTTTTAGAAATAAAACTTCTCCGTTCCATTTCTGTAATTTAGAGTTAAGAGCGTTTTGGGCATTCTGTAAATAAGTGCCATCGATTGTTCCATCCTCATACTCGTGAGCTGAAACCGTCTGTGAAATATGCTTGCCCTCATATCTCAAGTGAGCTGAGCCTTGTACCGCGTGAACAATTGGTCCCAATTTATCAAGACTCAGATAAGGACTATCGACTGGTGACATTGATTTTTCAGAACAACTGACCAGCACAAACCCCACAAATGCTAGTAGCATGGCAACACTTTTCATTGTATTCATTTCGAACCTCCATTAAATTATTAATGATATTTATTAGAGTATTCGGCTATAAAAATTCTCTGAATGATCGAACACTCAAACTTTTAGATACTTAATAACTCCGATCCATTTTTACATTTAGAAAATCGGAAAAACACGATATACGTTTATATTATTTTAATATTAACATCTTTTTCGTACTTGTAAAATCGCCGGCGATTAATCGATAGAAATATACCCCGCTTGGTAAGTTAACAGCATTAAACTCAACTGAGTAATTTCCAGTCGGTTTTTCTTCGTTAATTAATGTTTTAACTTCTTCACCCAAAAGATTATAAAGTGTTAAAGTAACTTTACTCATCTTAGCTATTGAATAATTTATTGTCGTACTCGGATTAAATGGGTTGGGATAGTTTTGCTCTAAATTAAAACTGATAGGTAATTTTATTTCATTTTCATCTTCTACGCCAACAATTATCTGATCTTCCCAATACGCCCAGCCATCAACCATTATTTCAACCTTTATATTGAAATAACCTGGATAGAGAGTATCTATATAATTAACTGCTGCCCAGGTATTCCCACCTACAGTTGTGCCCGGGGGAATATCAGGAAAACTCATTACACTTTGACCGATTTCTGTTACCCAGGGATCATCACATTTTATTCTTATTGAAGCATTAGTGATTGTTAGAGTGTTTCCGATATTGATAACAAATGGCCTTACATTGACCCAATCGAATGCTCCCTTCATATACCTGATGCTATCAAGTTTTACTGGGCCTGCTGTTGTGAATCTACAGATATCCGGAGTATTGAAATATTTATTCGTCTGGTTATCAATTGTACTTACACCCAAATAGTAAAAATTTTCAGTTTGCTGTGGGGGGATGTAATTTCCATAAATACCATCGTTCGAAAGTGAGTCGCCGTGCATTCCATCATCAAATAGTGTAAGCGAATCTAATATCGTACTGTCAGGATAAGTATAAATTAAATAAGGTGTAAACTGGTGGTTATAAATATTTGAAAAATTTGTTCTGAACAAAACAGAATCTACATTTTGTAATACATATGATTTATCAACATATGGTCTAATCGCAAATATATTCCCATATAGTTGTGCATACCTTACAAACAGTTGGCCAATATCAGTGTCTGGACCATAGGTGCTATTTACAGGACGCCAATTCTGGAACGTAATGAATCCCCATTTTCCATTTGGATCAAAACACATGCTTGTTAAACACCCAATATGGGAACCACCGTGACCCCAAGCTGGGTCGTGAATTCCCTTATTATTATACCAGAGTAATCCTTGTCTGGTTTCCACCCCTGGTATTTCATAGATAGGATAACCAAGTTGATCGGTAAGAATATATGCAACAGTGGCGCTATCTAATATTCTTGAATTATTGTAAATACCATTTTGCATATAAGCAAAAAGAAAATTTGATAATTCAAGTGTATTGGTTCTTAAAAATCCTGCAGGATAAAGCGGTGATCCTTGATGGCAAACCGGATTTGGTCCATCGTATGGAACAGCAATTTTATTAGTATCCATTCCTTCTAAAAACCAGGAAGTTGAATTCATTGCTAGCGGAATGAATATGCTGTCTCTACAATATTCATCAAAAGTTTTGCCTGTCAAATTTTCCACTATTAGTGCTAATAAGCCTGCATTAACATTCGCATAATGCCAATAATCTCCTGGATAAAAGTTCTGAAAATTATAATTCTGATAATAATAGTTTCCGCCAGGTGTGAAATAATTAACCAGGAAACTATCCAATTGTATTGGAGAATCTCCGCAGGTCACAAGGGGGTTCAACACATACGTCCAATTATCATCAAGACTCGAAGTATGTGTCATCAGCATTTTTACTGTTATTGTATCATTAGGATGATTTGGATTAACAACAGTAAAACCGGCTGGCAGATAATTATTGATGTTGGATTCCAGACCTATCATTCCATTTTCCCAAAGCTGCATTGTTGCAGTAGCTACAATTGTTTTTGATATTGAAGCTATCAGGAAAAGAGTTGAATCTTCAACGGGTAATTGAAGTTCACGGTTTCTATAACCATAGTTATTGTCCCAGATGATTTGATCATCCTTTAAAATTAATGTTGCAATTCCGGGAATTGAATATGTATTCTGATATGCTATAATCATTGAGTCAAGCATTAGAGAATCTATATTGACATTGAAAGCATCGGTTGATTGTTCAGAAAAAATGTCTTGCTGCTGACTTTCATTATAAAATTCAAGCTGTGCAAATGAAAGAATTGAACACAAAAGAAAAACAAAAAATGTTAGTAATTTTTTCATTACTCCTCCTAGTTATGGATGATTAAATTTTTACCTCTCCCTTAGTCCCTCTCCTTCATTCGACTTCGCTCAGGACGACGGAGAGGGGTCGGGATGTGGTCATTTTCTATTTTAGTAATAACATTTTTTTCGTTTGCACAAATTCACCCGCTTTTAATTGATAGAAATAAACTCCGCTTGTTA
>Ga0210074_1000195_pt1 | contig 23547 bp, 21 predicted proteins | sample China_Galinas_Co_FD_184860 | JGI IMG/M metagenome (GOLD analysis project Ga0210074, IMG submission 184860) | Wetland microbial communities from San Francisco Bay, California, USA, that impact long-term carbon sequestration -... | ecosystem: Environmental > Aquatic > Marine > Wetlands ... | reverse complement strand
AAGGAATGGATCCTAGGCTTGTAAAGTTTACATATTCCTTGAAAAAAGGAGCGGCAAAGATGAAATTTTCAGGTCAGGGCAAAGACCCGTTTTGCCCCGGCTGCATCCCGCCCATGTGCACACGGCCCCCAAGCATTGCTGACAGTGATTGCAAGCGAAATTTCCAGCGCACGCCGCGAAGCTGAAAAGGCGATTTACAGTGTTTTCCCCGCATTGGTGACCAGTACGTCGCGGCTGGTGCGCATGATTTCATGCAGCGGCACCGGTGATAATGCTTTCAGGCGATCGATGTTCCGGTCGCGCGTAATGATATACAGGGTCTTGTGCCGCAGGCGGGACATCACTTCCGGCTCATCGATCATCCAGGCACTGGTGTCTTCCTGCTCGGTACCGAATTCGAGCTCGCCTTTCCAGCCGGCCACCGTGACGGTGTGGCCAAGGTAATCGGGCAAGTCCTGAAAGTAATCCAGGTAAGTGACGACCTCGTCACCAGGCCTGGCCAGGCGCTTGATCTCCATCGCCAGCGGTTTGACCGTGCGCGTGACATCGACCTTGTCGACGATCACATCGGATGACAGAACCATCAGCGCCGTCATGATGAACATCGCGACGACACCGCGGTGCGGATTCGTCAAACGTCCCAGCACCAGGGGAACGATTCCAAGCGCAAGAGCGCCGCCCACGATGAGGTACACATCCGGGCCGATGACAGCGTAAAAATCCATGATTTTTTGATTGCCGCTGGCAAGCCATTTCGGCAGAACCAGCGCCGCTGCGAAGAGCAAGGCCGAGATCAGCATCAACCAGTACGGGTAACTCGCCGCACGGGATGAAGAGCGCTCCAGGATATCCGCGAAATAACGCCCACACAAGATGGCGAGCGGCGGCATCGCCGGCAATATGTAGGTGGCGAGCTTGGATCCTGACATCGAAAAGAACGCGAACACCAGCCCCGCCCACAACACCAGGAACCATGTATCCGAGTATTTTTGCGCTTCGGAATAACGCTTCTTGAGTCCGCCTCTGACGGCTTCGATAAAGAAAGCGCTCCACGGAAACATCCCCACCAGCAACACGGGTATGAAAAACCAGAACGGTTCGCTGCGGTGATGGACCGTCGTCAGAAAACGCGCGAAATGTTCGTGGACAAAATAGAACCAGGGGAACTCCGGGTTGGCGAGCGACACCAGCACGTGCCACGGCGCGGCAATGGCCAGGAACAAAATGACTCCCGTGGGAAGATAAAGGCTTCGAAGTAATGACCATTTCCGGGTCACCGCAATCCACGCGAAGATCACCATCCCCGGAATAACGATGCCGATGAGTCCCTTGGTCAGCGTTGCCGCGGCCGCCAACACGTAGAATGCATATAGCCACAGGCGTCGTTCGAGACCCGGGGGCGCCCTGGTGCCGATGAGGAATGCCAGCAGGGCCAGGGTCAGAAACGCGGTCACGGCCATATCCGGTGTGACCGCGCTCGCCATCAGGTCGTACCATACCGACGTCGCCAGGATTACCGCAGCTAACAGACCGGTACTTCGACCGAAGAGCAAATGGCCGGCGTAGTACACGGCGAGACACCCGAGACCCGCGAGGAACGCCGTCCAAAGCCGCAAGGACCATTCGTGCATGCCGAACAGCTTGATGGCGCCGGCCTGCATCCAGTAAAACAAAACCGGCTTCTCGAAGTACTTGACGCCGTTCAGGCGTGGCGTGACGTAGTCGCCACTGGTGACCATTTCGCGCGGAATTTCTGAATAGCGGCCTTCGTCCGGACCCCACAGCGAGCGGCTGTCCAGTTCGTAACCGAACCAGACCGAGAGCACCATGGCCAGGACCAGCAGGTCACGCCAGACGTGATGCCTTGTCAGGTCGCCCCGGTTCGTCAAAACAGCGTCATGTTCGGTTGAAGACATCCGCGGCCCTCGTGGTGGAAGCGCCGATGATAACGGGCGGGGTGTAAAGAAGCGGTAAAACGGCTGTGAAGAAGTCGTAAAGCACCCGGCGCCGGAAATCCCCGCTGGCGAAAGGCAGGTTGCGCCATCCAGTCAATATCAGGGCGAATCAGGGCCCGCCGTCAGCATGCGGAAACTCGTGGTATCCGCGTTTTGCCTGACAGTATCTAGGGTTTGCGCTCTTCGGATGCGCGCGAGGCTTCGATTTCGGCGTCCTCCGCTGCCTGTTCCTGCCGCTTCAGACGCTGGGCCTGGAGGTAGAAAAACACCACTTCGCCAAACACCGGATAAAATGCAATGAGCAGGCCGTCCCGCAGAAATTTCCAGAACAACGCACCCTGTTCAAAGTAACCGGGCTCAGCGCGGTTGGCGATATCGACGACGAAAAACTGGAACGGACCGTTCATCGCGGCAACGAAGGCCAGCAACAGGACGACGACGAACAGGATGCCCGGGATGAAGCTCGCGTAATCGTCGGCGTAAGGGTACTTGAACCAGGCCATGATGCGGGCGGTGAAGGGCACGGCGATGGCGAATATCGGTATGGTGTTCATGGACTCCGGATAGAGGTCCAGGTAGACGCCCGCCGACCAGGCCGCGAAATAGAGGCTCTCGGTGAAGACCACCAGGTAGAACCAGGCGAGCACGTAGTGGTAGCTCAGGACGAGGATCGTGCTGGAGACATGGCGGGGGAAGGGCGATTCGGGCTGCGGCAGGTCGCCGAAGTGGATCAGCTTGTAGAAAAAGACCCTGAATTCCTTTTTCATCAGGTGGTCACGGATCAGGTCTTCCAGTATGCGCACGGAATAGAGGTTGGTGATGGTCTGGGTAAACAGGTTCGTCAGGGTGAAGACGACGACGATGCCCAGGCCGATGGTGACGACCACCAGCATCCCCATGACCAGGTCGCTGACGCCGTCGAGAATCTTGAAGAAGGCCAGAACCGGGTTCATCCGGTGAACGACCAGGTTGTAGAAGTACAGCCACAATACGGTGATGGCCAGGCTGGTCATCAGCGTTGCGTTGGCGGACTTCAATAGCCGCGCGCGGCGCTCTTTGGCTTCTTTATTCGGATCAGATGACATTCTTGAGACCCTCCGAACCCATGAAAACGAAAGTCCCCATCACGAAGACGAAGACCGCCAGCCAGATGCCGCGGTGCCAGCGGTACAGGCGGCTGCCATCGAGCGGATCCAGCGGGAAGCACTGGACCATCGGGTAGAGCAGGAAGGCGTCCGAGGCCAGCAGTAGCGGTCGCAGCGTCCCTCCGGTCAGCTTCCAGACCAGCCAAAGCGCGATGGAGACCGCCATTGGAGTGAGGACACCGGCTAAGGATACGCGGCCGCGTTCGGCGGTCGTCCCCTTGATGACGACGTCCGAGGAAAGTGGCATGAAGGAGAAAGCGCCGGCGAAATAGAGCTGAATGAGTCCGCCATCGATGCCCGTCTCGTGGCGCAGGGGAACGCCAAGCCGCCGGGCGACGCGGGCCTGGGTAAAGTAGATGAACCATAACGGCAGCACGAAAAGCGCGGCGGCGCCCCAAATCACCGGACTGCTCCAGGGCACATGGCCGGTGTAGGGGGAGCGGGTGAAAAGCCATCTCTGCAACTTGGCAGCCTCTTTGCGTTCCTTGTTTTTCTCCAAATCTTCCGGGTGGGTCAGGCGGCCGCCGCTTTTCATCAGGGCGTCAGCCAACTCGGTCTGGGCGATGGTCAGGTCGGCGTTGAGTTCGCTGAGCTCATCGGCGATGCGGGTCTGTTCGGTCAGGTCACGGGCGCCCTTGAGTTCCTTGCGCTTGGCGATCACGGCCTCACGCAATGCGTTGCGGCGCATATCCAGTTCCCAGGCGATGATGCCGGGCTGCTTGCTATTGGCCCGCGCCTTGGTCAGGGCCTCGGATTCGACCTTTTCGGCAACGACGGCCTGCTGGGCGGTCATCAGGTCACTGAAAGGCTGCCCGAAGCCGATGACGATGACCCAGGACACATAGAGCAGTGCCGAGGCCATCAACAGACTGCGCATGTTGTTGCGGCGCAGGGTTGCGGCGTCTTCGTTTTCCCTGTGGCCGGAAGAAAACCTTTCGCCCATGGCGGTCTTGAAAAAACTGGCGAAGAGGTTGCGGGTGGCGATGCGCAGCACGCCGCCCATCGCGCTTTTGACACCCGCCCTCAGACCCGCGCGCGCCGAGGTGCGGATAATGTTCCGCATCACCATTCGCAGGACGACGGCCAAAGCCAACGTGGCGCCGGCGGCGCCTTCGCGGACCATGCCATGCACCGAGACGAAGTTCTCGTAACCCCTCTCGATGAGCAGCACCGGCAGGAACATCGCCAGCATGCACACAACGACAGCGAATATCATTTCGCCGGTGCCGCCACCCTCGGTGGTTTTCTGTGGCGTCGTACTCGTTTCGATTTCAGCCATGGATTTGTCTGCCCGGGATGTTCTGGTTTCAGCGGCCAGGCGAGCAGTACGCGCTGGAAATGGGGGTGAAGCGATGCTGAAAAGCGGCGAATGAAATGGACAAGAAATTGTGACGTCGCATCAGTAACCCCTGTTTGGATTTTAATTGTTACGGGTAAAATACAGTCCAAGTATAGGATAACGACCCAATTATGCCAATCATACGAGTCCGGCCAGGTTATTCCCTGGTTTTCGCGGATAATTCCAACGCCGGGAGCTTCATGAAACACAACTGGGCCATGCCATGCAAGATCAGGCGCAGGCGTGTTTCTGCATATTAACGGATTTGAAGAAACAGGTGGACGAGAGGTACGGGTGCAGACTGCAAATAACGTTTTCCCCGTTGCGCGGCCGTGCCCTGCAGTTGTCTGATGCCAGTATTCAAAGTATGACAAATGATTCCGGGCATTTGCTCTCGGACTCGATCCAGTCCATATGCTCGACCTCTGCCATCGGCGGTCCTTCTTGCAACCACTCGGTCAGCCGCTTCAATGCCCCAGGTTCGCCGCAAGCCAATACCTGTACCGAGCCGTCTCCCATATTCTTGGCGTAACCGGTAATACCCAGTGGCTGAGCCTGTCGGCGCGTCGATTCGCGGAAAAAAACGCCCTGCACCCGGCCCTCGATGCGGAACAGCCTGCATTCCCTGGCCTGCAATTCTTCTTCCTTTTGGTATACGGTCGTTTTTGCCTTGTATTCCTTCTTCATTGATCAAGCCTCGTGTACATCCTTTATCCGTGAGCATAGTCAAATCGAAGCCCGGGTGAAAGCGGGCGGTTACCCATTACCCGCGGCGGCCCGGCACAGCCGTCCACAACAGCCAAGGAAAACCGCAGTTGTCCGTGCCAGGGGGGTGAATGACCGTGGTCTGGCAGCTGGAACCGCGACTACTTCAGGCTGCCAAGCTTGCGGTAAAGCGTCCGCCTGCTGATCCCGAGTGCTTCCGCCAGGGCATCGCGGTCACCCGTGTATTCCCTCGCTACACGGGCCAGGTAACGCTTCTCGATATCCGCCAGCGGAATGACTTCCGCAGCACCGGGTATTTCGTCCTGGTCATCGAGTCCGTCCGGTTTAATCGAGACCTGTTCCAGGTCAATCAAATCATCGTCCGCCAGCAATATGGCCCGTTCGAGAATGTTGAGAAGTTCCCGGACGTTGCCTGGAAAGGGGTAGCTTTGCAGGTAGTTCAAGGCTCCCGCTGACAGTCGGTAGCGGCGCTGTGGCGAGATGCGGGCGAGCAGGGATTCCGTCAGCAGGGGAATGTCGTCACGCCGGTTTCGAAGCGCTGGCAGCTCGATCGGAAACGCGCTGATCCGGTAATAGAGGTCGCGGCGAAACCGGCCGGCGCTGACCATCCTGTAGAGATTCCGGTGCGTCGCGGTGACCAGCCGGAAATCGGCCTGGACCGGTTCCACGCTGCCAACGCGCCGGAAGGTGCCGGTTTCGAGGAGGCGCAGCAGCTTGACCTGCAAGCCGAGCGGTACATCACCGATTTCATCGAGGAACAGGGTGCCCCGGTCCGCCGCCTCGACCAGGCCGATTTTACGTGCGTGCGCACCGGTGAATGCGCCGCGTTCATGACCAAACAGTTCGCTTTCGAACAAGGATTCGGTCAGCCCTGAACATTCGACCACCACGAAAGGGCGGTTGGCGCGGGTACTGTTATCGTGCAGGGCGCGGGCGACCAGTTCCTTGCCGGTGCCTGATTCACCCTGCAAAAGCACCGCGGTTTCGGCCGGCGCCGCCCGGTTGATCAGGTCGATCATCCTGTTGAACGCTTCTGAGCGGCCGACCATGTTGTAGGCGTGCTTCCGGCTGCTGGCCGTGCGTGTTTCTCGCATGCACTCGATGACGTAGGTAATCTCGCCTTGCTTGTCCCTTACCGGATAAGTTTCGACATCGACATGTTTTTCGCCGCGGGGTGTGTGATGCAGGTGCAATACACGTTGTTTTCGGCCGCTTGACAGGCAATTGGCCAGCGGGCAGCTTTGACCTGCGCGGTCACAGGGCACGTTGATTTTATGGGATACCTCGTAACACGCCCGGTCGTGTATCGGCTGCCCGTTACCATAGGTTTCCCGATAGGCCCTGTTGGCCGCCAGGATACGGTAGTCGAGGGTCAGCGCCACGGCAGGTGCATCGATCACCTCGAGGATTCCGGTGAGTTCGGTCCTCGCCTCTGTTCCGAGTTGCCCGACAGTATTCACGAAAATTCACCCCTGTGCCAAATATGGCACGATTGTAGCAGCGAACATGCCATTAATGACATGCCTGCCCGGGTGTAGCCGTAAAGATTTTTATTCGAAGTTGAGCCTGCCGCTGATATGTTTTGTAAAACAAGCACTTGTCGATTTGCATATTGGATCGCATCAACTGGCCCGAATCTTGCTTGATTGTTGGATAACAGGTGTCGGAGAAAAGCCGGGGCAGCCATCCAATGATTTTTCGCCAGTTTCATGCCAGTGACGGCCAACTCAGCTACCTGTTTGCTGATTCCGTCACGCGCAATGCCGCGATCCTGGATCCCCATCTCGGTCTCGAGCACGATTACCTCGATCTGATCGAGCGTCTCGACCTGAGACTGGAGTTCGTACTCGAAACCCATGCGCACGAGTCACATTTCAGCGCCGCGCCACTGCTTTGCGATGCGACCGGGGCCTACTGGTTCATGTCGCACCTGATCGCGGCGGCCGTCCACGCGCGCCCGCTGGGCAACGGTGAGTGCGTATTCATGGGAGAGGAGTCTTTCGAGGTTTTGGAAACGCCCGGTCACAGCGCCTGTGCGTTGTGCTTGCGTTGGCGCGACCGGTTGTTTACCGGCCACACGCTGTTGGCCGGCAGGACGGGTGACTGTGATCGTCCGGATGCGGATGCCGGTAAACTTTATGACAGCATTGTGCGGTGTTTATACGTATTGCCGGAAAAAACCCTGGTCTTTCCCGGTGCAGAGTCCGACGGCGGGCGCCAATCCACGATCGGCGTTGAACTCGCGCATAACCGGGACCTCAACGCCCGCACCCGCAAGGCGGTCTTCGTGACGCGCAAACGTCGCAGCGGGGCGATGGCTAAAAAGCCGCAACAAACCGGTATCTATCACCCCGCAACCGATCTCTACCCGCACCGAAAGATCGGCAGCCGATGAGCGAAGTCACGCTGTACAAGGCGAACGAAGCCGGTGCCGGGGACCGTTCGCTGCTCCGCCACCTGGCGGTCGTCGTAGTGCTCAAGCTGCTTGTCCTGTTCCTGCTCTGGTTCCTGTTTTTCCGCACCCCGGAAGGCGCGCAGGAGCCGGGATTCGATATCCACAACCACATCGCCGGTTCTTCGAGTGCGGCGGTATCCACGCAAAAAGAGGTTAACCATGATCCCTGAATCCATCGTCGAATTGTCGAGACTGCAATTCGCACTGACCGCGATGTATCACTTCCTGTTCGTGCCCCTGACGCTGGGCCTGTCATTCATCCTGTTCATCATGGAGTCCGTCTACGTGATGACCGGCAAGGAAGTCTACAAGGATATGACCCGCTTCTGGGGAAAACTGTTCGGTATCAATTTCGCCCTGGGCGTCACCACCGGTATCACCATGGAGTTCCAGTTCGGCACCAACTGGGCCTATTACTCGCACTACGTGGGTGATGTGTTCGGCGCGCCGCTGGCGATCGAGGGGCTGATGGCGTTTTTCCTGGAATCCACGTTCATCGGCCTGTTCTTTTTCGGCTGGGATCGTCTGAGCAAGCAGAAGCACCTGCTGGTGACCTTCCTGATGGCGCTCGGTTCGAACCTCTCGGCGCTGTGGATACTGGTGGCCAATGGCTGGATGCAGAACCCGGTCGGCGCCGAGTTCAACTTCGAGACGATGCGCATGGAGATGAGCAGCTTCGCCGACCTGGTGCTGAACCCGGTTGCGCAGGTCAAGTTCGTGCATACCGTGGCAGCGGGTTACGTGACCGGCTCAATGTTCGTGCTCGGCATCAGCGCCTGGTACATGCTGAAAAAGCGGGATATGGGCTTCGCCCGGCGCTCGTTCGCAGTTGCAGCGGGATTTGGCCTGGCGTCCGTTTTATCCGTCATCGTGCTCGGTGACGAGAGCGGGTATGAACTGGGTGACGTGCAGAAGGTCAAGCTGGCGGCGATCGAGGCGGAGTGGAAAACCCACGAGGCGCCGGCGGCGTTTACCATATTCGGCATCCCCAACGAAGAAACCAGGAACACCGATTACGCAATCCGGGTTCCGTGGATGCTGGGGCTTATTGCAACACGCTCCGTCGACGAGCAGGTGACCGGCATCGAAGACCTGCTGGTGCAGCACGAGCAACGTATCCGTAACGGCATCGAGGCTTACGCACTCCTGCAGGCGCTGCGCAGCGGTGACTACACCGAAGCGGACAAGCAAGCGTTCCGGGAGATCAAGGACGACCTCGGCTACGGCCTGCTGTTAAAAAAATACACACCGAATGTCGTCGATGCGACCGAGGCGCAGATCAAAATGGCGGTCAAGGACACGATCCCGCGCGTCGCCCCGCTGTTTTGGAGTTTCCGCGTCATGGTGGGTATCGGTTTCCTGATGTTGTTCATTTTCGTCATGAGTTTCTATTACACGGCGAAACGCATGGAATTTCGCAAGACCTGGCTGCTGCGCATGGCCCTGTGGGGCATCCCCCTGCCGTGGATAAGCTCTGAATTGGGCTGGTTCGTCGCCGAGTATGGCCGGCAACCGTGGTCCATCGGTGAGGTTCTGCCCGTTCACCTGAGCACCTCGACCCTGCAGACGGGTGACCTGATGTTCTCGCTCATCGGGTTTATCGGTTTCTATACCTTGCTGCTGATCGTGGAAATGTACCTGATGTTCCGTTTCAGCCGGCTTGGCCCCAGCAGTCTGCACACCGGCCGCTACGCCCTGGAGAGACAAAATGATCATTGAATATGAAATTCTCAAGCTTGTCTGGTGGCTGCTCATCGGCGTACTGCTGATCGGCTTTGCGATCACCGATGGTTTTGACATGGGCACTGGCGCCCTGCTTCCCTTCCTGGGTAAAAATGACGATGAACGCCGGGTCATCATCAATACGATCGGCCCGCACTGGGATGGAAACCAGGTGTGGTTCATCACCGCCGGCGGCGCCATTTTTGCGGCCTGGCCCGCGGTATATGCCGCGGCGTTTTCCGGGTTTTACATCGCCATGTTGCTGGTCCTGTTTGCGCTTTTTTTCCGCCCGGTGGGGTTCGATTACCGTAGCAAGATAGAGGACCCGCGTTGGCGTAGCGCCTGGGACTGGGGTTTGTTCGCCGGCGGCGCAGTGCCGGCGCTGATCTTCGGTGTGGCTTTCGGCAACCTGCTGTTGGGCGTCCCGTTCAAACTGGACGAATTCCTGCGGCCTGCCTACACCGGGACGTTCTGGGCCCTGCTGAACCCGTTCGCGCTGTTGTGCGGCGTGGTCAGTCTTGCGATGCTGGTCATGCACGGCGCTGTCTGGCTGCAACTGCGCTGCGAAGCAATCATCGCCGAACGGGCGCGGGTCGCGGCGCAGGGCGCCGCGCTGGTGGTGATCGCCACCTTCGCGCTGGCGGGTGTCGCTATCGCCAACTGGGTGGACGCTTACACCATCGTCTCGATACCCGCTGGTGGTTCACCCTCCAACCCGCTGGCCAAGGAAGTTCTGCATGGCGGTGTCAACTGGCTGGCCAACTACAGCATCTATCCATGGATGCTGGCCGCGCCGGCAGCCGGTTTTGCCGGCGCCCTGATGACCGTATTGCTGACCCGAGCCCGGCGTCCCGGCTGGGCGTTCCTGACCAGTTCGCTGGCCCTGGCCGGCATCATCCTGACGGCCGGTTTTTCGATGTTCCCGTTTATCATGCCGTCGATTACACAACCAGGCAGCAGCCTGACCTTGTGGGATGCAGCCTCGAGCCACCGGACGCTGACCGTGATGTTTTGGGCCGTAATCGTATTTCTGCCATTGGTCCTGTTGTATACCGCGTGGACCTACCGGTCCATGTGGGGACGTGTGAGCGTCGAACAGATTCGCGAAAACACCCACTCGGCATATTGAAGGAGGATATGGATCATGTGGTATTTCACCTGGATACTTGGCGTCCTGCTGGCGGTTGCCGCGGGCATCATCAATGCGCTCTGGCTCGAAAGCGAACCGCGCCGGTCGGACATGCAGGATGATGAACTCGACTGACCTGCGGGTAGGCAGGAGATTTCCGGGCCGTGTTTTGTACAGCGGCCCGTTCCGATCACTCTCGTTGTTGGCCGCCAGTGTATTCTGCCTGGCGGTCCTTCTTTTTCCGCAATTGTTGATCGTGCAGGGCGAGTCACCCAACCACGGCGCACTGTTGCTGGGGCTTTGGGGCATGGCGGCGGGATTCGTGCATGGTGTCGGTTTCGTGCCACGTCACGTCCTGGTGCGTTTCGCGCTGGGCCCGGTCGCGGCCTGGGTATTGCTGGCGGTTGGTTCACTGCTGTTATTCAATATCTGACCCCTTTATTTACACTCTGCAAGCATTACGAGGTCCCGGCCTGCGCCGGGATGACGTGGTTCCAATAGCTGGGGCTGAAGTGCGCCTGATTCCTTTATTTACGCTCTGCAAGCATTACGAGGTCCCGGCCTGCGCCGGGATGACGTGGTTCCGATAGCTGGGGCTGAAGTGCGCCTGATTCCTTTATTTACGCTCTGCAAGCATTACGAGGTCCCGGCCTGCGCCGGGATGACGTGGTTCCAATCGCTGGGGCTGAAGTGCGCCTGACCCTTTTATTTATCCCGGCTTCTGAGTTTTTGCCAGATTCGCCGGATCGCCGGTGTCAGCTGCGCGTGCCGGTTCTCTACCCAGTGATCCATTTCGCCGGGACTCAGCCATTTCCCTGCGTCCACTTCCTCCGCCTGCAGGGTCAACTGGTCGTCGGACAGGCAGCTGAACACCGTGCAATGCTCGTAGCCGGTGTGCGCTGAAGCGCCTACCTTGAACAGCTCCGTCATTGCACCCCGGTGGCGGATGCCGAGTTCTTCTTCCAGTTCCCGCAAGGCGCACTGGCGGTAACTTTCACCAGGGGCCAGATGGCCCGCGGCGGAGCTGTCCCAGAGGCCCGGAAACTCGTCCTTGTTCATAGAGCGTTTTTGCAGGAACAGTTGCCCCGACGAGTTGAACAATAGCACCTGCGCCGAGCGGTGCATCAGGCCGCGTGCGTGGATCACGCCGCGCCGTTCCGTACCGATCACCCGGTCCTCGTGATCGACGACTTCGAGGATTTCCTCGCTGTACTTTGAGCCGTCCGGTGTCATGGCGCCAGTGTATCGTCTGAAGGGCGATAAACAAATATAATTCCAGGACGCGACCATCGAACAAAGAGTTTTCATGTTTCAATCCTACGAACAGATTTTCAGCCAACGCGCGGATGCTTATCAGAAAGCCATGGAGCTATACCCGGCTGCCCGTGAACGTGAGTTCCGACTGGCAGTGGAAGCCGCCGGTATCAGGTCCGGAGACGTTGTCTGCGATGCGCCATCGGGCGGTGGCTATCTGCGCGCCTATCTGCCCGATGGCGTGCGCCAGTACCTCGCGATCGAAACGGCGCCGGATTTCACGGCGCGTTGTCCACTGGGCGCAAACGACCGGCTTTTGCACTCGCCGTTGACACGCCTGGATCTCGATAACGATAGCGTGGACGTCTGTATCAACCTCGCCGGGTCCCACCACCTGAATGACAAGCGCGCTTTTTTTCGCGAGGCGGCCAGGGTATTGGAAACCGGAGGCCGGCTGGTCATCGCGGATGTAGAGGCGGGGTCTTCCACGGACGTGTTTCTGAACCAGTTTGTTCATAAAAACAACAGCATGGGGCACGAAGGGTTGTTCCTCGACACCCGTACTGCCAGCGATATCCGGGCTTGCGGTTTCACTATCGAGTCCGATGATCACATTACGCTTCCCTGGTCATTCGAAAGCCGGGAGGATATGGGTGTTTTCTGCAAGCTGTTGTTCGGCATGGATCTGGCAAGTGCCGAAACCGTGAGCGCAGGGATCGAAGACATCCTCGGGTGCATGCCGGGACCGGGCAGGGTCAACCTGGCCTGGCGCCTGCGTTACATCGTGGCGATCAGGAAGTAGCCAAGCGCCCGGTCCGCTGGTACCCGTGGATCGTGACCGTTCCGAACCGTATCCCGGCAACTGATCCGGATTTTTCCGGGTCATTCACCCCGGTTGCCGCAAAAGCGGATCAGATAAACCAATCAGGACACCCAAAGGGCATGGGTGTCCTGACCTGGTTCGGTTAAAAACGGCAACTCACGCCATCAGGCATCAACGGCCTCCGCTGATGTAGAGCCCGCTCCCTGGTCCATAGACGATCACCAGTCCGGGACTGTTGTAGCCATAGCGAACATAGGGTGCGACATACCCGCGTGGATGCCAGTCATGGCAATACCGGCCCCGGTGCGAGTGGCGGCGGGCAAGACGATCGTGTCTGACCGCATGCCGTTGGCCATGACGGCGGTCGTGGTGGCGCGCATATTGCTGGGCATTGTGACGCTGATTGCCATGGTAGACATCGTGGCCGTTGCGATAGTGATCCTGACCGGCCAATGCGACTGAACTGGCAGACAGTATCAGGCCAAGGAAAAGAATTTGTGTCATACGCTTCATAACATTTACTCCGGTTGATTGAACACGATTGCAGTTTGCATCACGGGCACTGAACAGGCCCTGAATTCAAAATGAACCGGAAATGAACGCTGGCGCGCCCCGGGTCCGGACCCGGCCGATGGGGTTGCCGTACGTGAAGACTGCCCCATATTTATTAGCTGGAGACAAAAACAAGTCCGCACGATGGGGAGATGAACTCGATGCTTGAATGGTTGCAAAACTGGTTGTCGGCTTACGGTGTCAATGCGAGCCTGTCGTTATACGTGTCATATACGGTCGCCGTCGTTGCCGTGCTGTTACTGGCCACCGCGGCAAACTTTGTCGCCAAGCGTTACATCCTTTCTGTCGTTCACCACATCATCTCCAAATCCCGTACCCAATGGGACGACGCGATTCTCGGCAAACGGACCCTCAGGCGCCTGACGAACCTGGCGCCGGCACTGGTTATGTATGTCCTGACCCCGGTTGCGCTGCAGGGCCTGGACTTCACCATTGCATTGATACTTGGCGCCTTGCACATCTATATGCTGCTCACGGTGATGCTGGTGCTGGATTCGTTGCTGAGTGCATTCGAAACGGCCTACCAGGGATTCAGGGCGGCCAGGGAAATACCGATCAAGGGTTTTGTCCAGGTCCTGAAGCTGGTGTTGTATTTCGTCACCGGCATCCTGATCATTTCCAAGCTCCTGGACAAGACACCGGTCTACCTGCTCAGTGGCATCGGCGCGTTCACTGCCGTGGTGATGCTGATTTTCCGCGACTCGATCCTGGGTTTCGTGGCCGGTATCCAGCTGGCCGCCAACAAGATGGTCGCGGTCGGCGACTGGATCGAGATGCCCAGGTACGGCGCCGACGGTGATGTCCTGGAAGTGGCGCTGACCACGGTCAAGGTGCAGAACTGGGATAAAACCATTACCACCATCCCGACTTATGCCCTGATCAGCGAATCGTTCAAGAACTGGCGCGGCATGTCGGAATCGGGCGGCCGGCGCATCAAGCGCTCGGTGAGTATCGACATGAACAGCATCAAATTCTGTAACGAGGAAATGCTCGAACGGTTTGCGAAAATCCAGTACATCTCGGCTTACATCGACAAAAAGAAGGCGGAACTGCAGGCATACAACCAGAGCATGAACGTGGATAACGCCAGTCTCGCCAACGGACGGCGCATGACCAACGTGGGCACCTTCCGCGCCTACGTTAAGGCCTACCTGCAAAATCACCCGTCAATCAACCAGGACATGACTTTCCTGGTCAGGCAATTGCCGCCATCGGAACACGGCTTGCCGATAGAGATATACGTGTTCAGCAAGGACATCGTGTGGGCGAATTACGAGGCCATCCAGGCGGACATTTTCGACCACGTCCTGGCCGTTATTCCGGAATTCGATTTGCGTGTCTACCAGGATCCGACCGGGGCTGATTTCCGGGCGCTCGGCCAGTTGCAGGGCTAGGCGGACCTCGTCTCCACACACGCCCTATTGCGGTTCATCGGGTAGCCGGTACTCGTCGAACTTGCGTCTGGCCCTGAGCAGGTCGATATTCCGCTTGCCATCGGCCATTTTCACCACGATGTCCAGCTTCTTGTAGCGCGCGTAGATGACGCCGTTGCGCAGGCCCCTGTCGATAATGGCCTTGGCGCCAAGCTCGATATTGTCCGAGTCCATCGAAGCGGCCGGGATAACCAGCCTGGGGTTGGCGTAATCCAGCTCCACGGTGCCGGTGACGTCATCGACCGTGAGCATCTTTTTAACCCATCCGGGCCTGTCCTTCTGGTTTCCCAGCATCGCCACGATCGGTCTTGAATCGGTCATATGCAAACTCGCCAGGGACTTCAGGCGGAACGGTTTGGTCAGCGTTGTTTCCGCCTGTTTCAAGGTGAGTTCGGCAGCCCAGTCCTTCTGGTTGAAACTTTCCTGTTCGCCGATCACCGTAACCTTGTCCAGTTTTAGCTCGGAACCGCTGACATCGAGGTTCAGCTCGCCGAGCGAGCCAGCCACCACCACAATGTCGGCGTTGAAGTCAGCACGGATCGCTTGTTCATCGACCTGCGCCTCCATACCCCTGGCCCGCAGCCGTAAATAGCCCTCTGCAGCCTGCTGGCTTATCGAGATATCTGCTTCCAGTTCGGCGGTCCCGGTCGTGAACAAAAGCGGCGCACCGGGCGGAATGTAGTAATTGAACACCGACATGTCGGCGACACGCGCGGTGGGAATCCTGAGTTCGAGTTCGACCTGCTTCAGTTTGTCCTTGAACCCACTCGGTTCGGCGTCCGCATCGACATCCGCGGTGCGTATCAAAACGTTGTCCGAGGTACCGGTCAGCTGCAACCCCTGGCCAGTCAGCAGGGGTTTGCTGCCGCCAACCTGGTTGATCACCATGTCGTTGAAGCGGACGTCGAGATTCAGCCTGTCTTCGTTCTCCTGGCTGGCCATGATGCGTACTTCGCCATTTCCGCTGATATCGTGGGAAACCATATTCACATTGAGGTTGCCGGCATCGATCTTAAGGTCGGTGCCGGCGAGCAGCTTGCCTGCCCGCATCTGCAGGTGACCGTCGATCAGTCCCGTTCCATCCAACTCGAGGTGCCGGTATTTACTGATCAACGGGTCGATAAAGTCGAGATTGCGAATATCGACGCCCAGGTCGGCATCGATCAACAGGAACCGCAGTATCCTGCTGCCCCTGTTTTCCCTTGGGATAAAAGGCAGGAATTCCAGGTTGCCGGAAATCATTCCATGCTGAAAGATTTCGTCTGTCTCACCTGAAAAATTGCGATCGAATTCGAGGTCGATTTCAGGCACCCGTATTGAAAACAGACCGCCCCGGCTGACCGCGTCGAGTTCTGCTCGCAGCGTGCCGCGCGCCTGGCCCTTGAGCCGGTGGACCCAGTAAACGTAGTGCCCTTCGAGCCTGATGTCCCCGATATCGACGTGCCAGGGCCGCTTGCTTTTCAACGGCGTCGTGACGGCCTCGGAAATTTCGTGTCCGCTGATCGGCGGAAAAAACCGAATGAGTCCGCTGTAATCCCTGTCGGGCCTGAGCCTGGGCCGCTGAAAATAACGGCTGTCCGACAGACGCACATGATCGATCCACACGCGTTTGAAAAACAGGGGCAGCACATCGATGGATGCTGAAACCGCCCGCGTTTCGAATTCCCATTGCTGCGATCTGGACTGACCGTTGCCCGACGCGTTCCTGAAGTGAAAACGGAACGGATACAACGTCCAGGCGCGTTCCCAGGTGATGTGGAATTTTTCGGGCCTGACCTGGTTGAGCCAGGTCTGGGTTAAAGGCAATTGCAATGCCAGGTTAAACAGGATCACATAGGAAATCTCCGCCAGCACGGCAACAGTGATTATCTTTTTCAACCAGGTTTTCTTAAACATCTTGTTTTCCGGTGTTTTTCCCAGTGACAGATGCGATATGCGTTTCAGGACATTCTCATCATATCCTGCCATCAAGCGGAACCACACGAGTTTGTTCCCTGGCGCAAATTCCCGCTCGACAATGCCGAAACGAGCGCATCATCGATCCGGCAGGCTGAATTTGGCGGCACATTGAATTGGCCCGGTGAAAAACTGCACGAGAAAAATAGTCTCGATGCTCAAAATTATTCGATGGCGAAGACGTGGCCGACTTGAAATATTTTGTGCCTGGTTTCAGTATGGCTCAGTATCCTAATCGTGGATTTGGCAACGGTCAAAGCGCGGACGCCTTGATCAAAGCGCAAAAATGACATGACAGTAACCGGCAAACACCCATGGTCACTCTCCCAGTTGCACCTGCTGTTGACCGGCGAATGCAAATACGAGTGCGATCACTGCTTTGTCTGGAGTGGACCGGGGCAGGGCAATACCATGGACCGCGAAGTGATCGGATGCATCCTGGACCAGGCCGAAGACCTTGGCACCATCGAGTGGATTTACTTCGAGGGCGGCGAGCCCTTTCTGTTTTACGAGTTGCTGTTATGGGGTGTGGGTGAGGCGCACCAGCGCGGTTTCCGGACCGGCATTGTCAGCAATGCCTATTGGGCCGATGACGCGGACAAGGCCATGGAAAGACTGCGCCCGTTAGCCGGTCTGGTCGAAGACCTGTCGATCAGCGACGATGCCTACCACGGTTGCGGCGAAACGCCGGGCAACACCGACACTGCCCGGCAGGCGGCCAGGGAGTTGGGCATACCGGTTGATTTCATCAGTGTCCGCGGGCCGGATGGTGCTGATCCCGATGTCAAAGGTACACGATTCAGCGCCGAAGACGGCTCGGTGCGCTACCGCGGACGCGCGGCCGAAAAACTCGCGCCGCTGGTCCGGCAACAGCCTTGGGAGCGGTTCACATCCTGCCCGTGGGAAGACCTGCGTCAGCCGGAACGCGTGCATGTCGACTCACAGGGTAATCTGCATATTTGCCAGGGGCTGTCGATTGGCAATCTGCACAAAGCCACGCTGAAAAAGATCATGACCGGCTACGATCCGGATTCACACCCGGTTATCGGACCGTTGCTCAGGGGCGGTCCGGCGGAATTGTCCAGGCAGCATGCACTGGACCACCGGCAAGGCTACGCCGATGCCTGTCATCTCTGCTACCTGTCGCGTCGTCAACTCCGCGAAAAATTTCCGGACGTCCTGACGCCGGCCCAGATGTACGGAAGGTAGGCGGAGACCCTGAGCACGGCTCGATAAATCGCTGCTTATGCCCGGCATTCGGAATCGTTTCGCCCGCAGGCGCCTGGTTGCGCACCGGCCTGCACCTGGCAGGCAAACATACGACCCGGTTTGTGCGGAGATGACAAGGCACCCGCATCGATTTGCGTTCAGGGGTGTGGGTGGTCCCGGGTTCTATCCCGGATTTTGCAGCAAAGACTGCGCCAACGCCCCGTTCGAGTAATTCGGAGTGCACGGGAACAAGTCATTCCGGGGCAATCTTCTTTTTCACGGATGCGCTCGATCGCCTTTGCACAATTTTGTCGCAAACCGGATTCAGCTTGGCTGATTAATGGCGTGCGGTGCAAAAACGTGATGTATGCTAAGGGTGTGATGGAGAACGAATGAAAGTACTTTTAAACGTTTTAATATTGAGTGTGTTCCTGCTGGCAGGCTGTGCCGGACAGCCGTCATTGCAGCAGGCCGGCAGTGCGCCCGGGCAATCGCCTGGCAAGAAACTGGTGTTTGACAGCGCGCCTTTTGGTGAACCCCAGGAGATACTCCGGGTTGAAGATATCTATCGTCTTTCAGCCGGGCAGGAGGCCGCTTTTCTTCAGTATTTCAACAAACCGGCCATGCGCAATATCCCGGCCCACGAACGGGTCTGGTTGTACCTGCAGGAAATCACCATGGATTTCGGCTACCAGGGTGAAACCTATACGGCCGAGGAGGCGCTTACGCGCGCTTCCGGAAACTGCCTGTCACTGGCAGTCCTGACAACCGCGCTGGCCAAACTGGCCGGTGTCGAAACGGGCTACCAATTGGTGGATTCAACGCCCGTATTCGAATCATATGGCAGTGTCGTTTTCAAAGCCCAGCACGTACGCACCAAGCTATTGGAACCGGTCAGCCCACAAGCGGGTGTACATGTGTTAAGCCGCCGTGGTTTGCTGGTGGATTATTTTCCCCAGTCCAATGACCGGTTTGTCAGCAACATCAGCGAGCCGGAATACAACGCGATGTTCTACAACAACCTGGCCGGCGAGGCGATCGCCGACGAGGACTACAACACGGCATTCTGGCTGTTGCGGAAATCCCTCGAACTGGCGCCTGACAATCCCGGCTCGATAAACGCGATGGCCGTATTGCACCGCCGCGTCGGCCAGTTGGAAAAAGCCGAGGAAATCTTCCTTTACGGCATCGAGAACATGGTCGACAAGGTCAGCCTGTTGCGAAACTACCGGGTATTGCTCGAACAGCAGGGCCGTTCGGACGAGGTAAGAGACATCAACCGAAGGCTGGCATTGCTTAAGGATCCCAGCCCGTTTGACTGGCTCAATGCCGGCTACGACGCCTTCAGCGAGGGCGACTTCACCGAAGCGATCTTTTTTTACAGGAAGGCGGCGGCGGTTGCACCCTATTTGCATGAGAGTCACGCCGGACTGGCCAAAGCCTATTACAAGATCGGCAAACGCAAAGACGCTGCACGCGAATTCCGCAAGGCGCTGGCGAACTCCCAGCGCCCGTCTACCCGCAACATGTACGAGGCCAAGTTAATGGCGCTGGGCGGCAATCACTGACGGCTTTCCTGCTGCTTCCCTGATATCCGGCTTTATTTTCCTGAGCGGCACTTCAGCGGCTGCGACAGGCAGAAACTGCCGGGGGCCATGACAAAATGTACACGGCTATGGGTTTAGCCGGCACCCACGTCAGTAACAGCGGCAATCCCAAAACCGCAAACCACCGGCGATACTCAGACCTGGAATGCGTTCATCGCTTCGTCTGGGCCTGAATCACCCGCGCCAAAACATGGCCAAGCCTGGGCCGCGGGCGCCGGGCAAGCCCAGAGAACAGAATGGTGACGATACACTTCATCTGACTACTCCCCGCCGGTGCGCTCCGGCATGCTCGAACCGATCGGCCGGCCAACCGTCAGGGCCTGGCGCAGGTCTGCGTCCATCTGCATGAACGGCCTGTCCGCCTCCGCGCCGAGCGCATCCAGCAGCTTGGTGAAAAAACAGCGGCTCGCGGCGATGGCGGCGATGTCGAAGATCTCCTCGTCCGTGAAACCGTGGACGTCCTTCAGCGTCCTGACCTCGCCGGCCATGATGGCGGACGCATCCGTTGCGATCCGGCGCGCGTAGGCCAGCATCGCGCAGTCTGCGGCGTCCAGTACTTCCTCGTCCCTGCCTTGCGCGATGGCCAGGACCGCCTGCTTGCCGATGAGCCTGGCAAGTTGCTGGCCGTGCGCCAAAGAACACGGTGAATGCCGCAGTTCGTGGGCCACGGCAAAGGTCACGAGCTCGCGGCGGCGCGCGTCGACCGGCCGTTTAACGGCGGCCAGCAAGCGTCCCCAGCGTGCCATGACCTCGGGCCGGTGGCAGAAGACCCTGGCGTAATCGGGCACAAAACCCCATTCGCCTTGCTGCCGCTCGTACATGGCCAGGACGTCGTCCTGGGCGGCCGCTGCCGGTATGGTGTCAATAAATGCCATGCTGTCTTACTCCTTATGCTGATACCCGGTATTGCGTGATCTGTACTTCCTCGCCGTAATCTGCATAGTCACCGCTCATGCGGCGTTCACGGAATTCACCCCAGTTGATTTCGCGATAGCGCGGCGGCTGTTCGCCGGAAATCATCGTCGGCAACGGCCGGTAGTTCGCCCGGTAGCTGGGATTGAGGAAGAACGGGATACTGAAACGGGCCTCATCGGTATTCGTGATGGCCCGGTGCAGTGCGGCGTGGTAGCGGTCATTCGACCAGACCTGCACCATGTCGCCGATGTTGATGACGATGGCGTCCTGCCGCGGTTCGACGATGTGCCAGCCGCCGTTTCTGTACACCTGCAGGCCGGGCTGGCTGTCCTGCAGCAGCAGCGTCAGCGCACCCGCGTCGGTATGCGGGCCAACACCCAGTTGGCGCTCCTGTTCTGCGTTGTCCCGCCCGGCGCCTGTAAGCGGCGGGCAAACCGGGTAATAATTCAGACGCAGAAAGCTGGTGTGGTCCGGTCCAAACCCCTGGCTCAGGTAGCCGGGATGCATGCCCAGGTTGGTCGAGACAGCCGCCAGCAAGCGGAATGCGAGCTGTTCGCAATGCCGATAGTAAGTCTGCACGGCCGCGCGGAATCCCGGCACCCCGTTCGGCCACTGCGGTCGAATGGCGTCACCGTTGGCCGGACCGAAGTCATAAATCTGCTTCCAGTCCACCACGTTCCTGGTCAGTTCCTGGTCGTAATAGCCCCAGGGGTTGCCACGGGTGCGCTCGATTTGCCGCTTGGTCCCGGCCGGCAGGTCGAAGAACGCGTGCGCCGCGGCAAAGATTTCGCGAATCGATAACTCGGGGATGCCGTGGTGAATCACCTGGAAGAACCCCCATTCACGGCAGGCCCTGTCCAGTTTTGCCAGCGTGGCGGTGCTGTTCAGTTCGTGTATGTCGATCACGGGTACGTTTTTGACGTTCATCTCGTTTCTCCCCGCCACGTCAGGCGTATTTGCGCGGCTGGATCCAGCCGGGTAGCAGTTCATAGGGATCGATCTGTACATCGTCATCGTAAGCGATGCCGGCATCGTCCAGCAGGCCCTGCACCGAGCCATCGCGGATGCCATCAAACAACGCGGTGCAACCACCGATGTGGCGTCCGCCGATAAATATTTGCGGTATGGTCGCGGCGCCGATACGCTCGGCCAGCACCGCGCGGATCTTGCCGCCACGGTTGTTTTGCTGATAGGCGACAGAATCCAGGTCGACGCTCTTGTAAACGATACCCAGACGGTTGAAAAGTTTGCGCACCGACCAGGAAAATTCACACCACTCGAGTGCAAACAGGACTACCGCTTCCTGCCCCACCACGTTGTTGACGAATGCTTCCGCCTCGGGGTCCAGCACCGGTGGCAGCTTGCCGATGGGTTTGACGGCACAGGCCGGCGCGACATCGAAGCGGCACGACGGTGTCGAACGCGACAAGGCCATTTCCGCCTCGTCCATCTCCTCGCCGATGGTTTCAAACAGCGGGGTCGACATATAGCGCTCGCCGGTATCGGGCAGCATGCAGACGATGTTTGCACCATCCGCCGCGTGTTCCGCGACCCGCAATGCCGCCGCCAGCGTCGCGCCGCCCGAGGTGCCGGCAAAAATGCCTTCCTCGCGGGCCAGGCGTTGCGAGACCGTCATCGCCTCGTCGCCTGACACCGGAACGACGCGATCGATCAATTGCTCGTCAATCGCCATTTGTGTCAGGTCCGAGACGAAATCCGGCGCCCAGCCTTGCATCAGGTGGGGCCGGAAACTCGGGTGACTGGCGTTGATCCTGCCGTTTTCGTCACGCGGCTGGGGAATGCCGCTGCCCAGCACCGGCGAGTTGTCAGGCTCCGTGGCGACGATGCATACGTCCTGCCGCTCGGCTTTCAACCGCCTGGCGATGCCCAGCAGCGTGCCACCCGTGCCGAAGCCGGAAACGAAGTAGTGCAGGGGCTGGTCTTCGAAATCCGCCAGGATCTCGGCTGCCGTCGTGCGTGTGTGCACCTCGGCGTTGACTTCGTTCTCGAACTGTCGGCACAGGTAGTAACCATGCCTGTCGGCGAGTTCGATCGCCTTGTTGAGCATGCCAGTGCCTTTCTCCGAGGCCGGCGTCAAGACCACCCTGGCGCCGAGGAAACGCAGCAGTTTGCGGCGCTCGATACTGAAGCTCTCGGCCATTGTGACCACGAGCGGGTAGCCTTTTTGTGCGCAGACCATCGCCAGGCCGATACCGGTGTTGCCGCTGGTGGCCTCGATGACCGTCTGCCCGGGCTTCAATTCACCGCTCTGTTCAGCGCTTTCTATGATGGCCCGCGCCATCCTGTCCTTGACCGAACCCATCGGGTTAAATGACTCGACCTTGACGAAAAGATTGACGCCGGGCCTGACCAGGCGGTTGAGCCTGACCAGCGGTGTATCGCCAATGGTTTCCAGTATGTTGTCGTAACGCGCCATGATGGTTCTCCTGTGCGTGCAGCGTTGTGTTGGGCACATATTGGCTGTCGAACGATGGAATCAGCGTTGAATTGAGCGTGGTTTTTTCGACCCCGCTCGATCGCGCTGCGAAAAAGTGTTTGAAAGGCCTGTGGCGCAATTGGTCGGTGCCTTCTATAGTGGAAGTGGGTGCATCGGTTTGTGAAAGTTAATGGCCAAACTTGAATTGAAATTCCTGGGTGAATTCGAAGTGCTGCGCGACGGCCGGCTGCTGGCGCTGCCACCCTCCAAAAAAACCCGTGCCCTGCTGGCATTCCTGTGTCTGAATCCGAGACGGTTCCGGCGCGAGTACCTCTGCGAACTGTTGTGGGAGGTCCCCGACGACCCGCGCGGTGCATTGCGTTGGAGTCTGTCCAAGCTGCGCCAACTGGTTGATGACAAGGAGCTCAAGCGCCTGCTTGCCGACCGGACCTATGTCGAATTGGACACCACCGGCGTCAGCGTCGATGCGCTGGAAATCCGCTCGCTGGCCGACCGGAATCTGAAGGATGTTTCCATGGAGGAACTCGAGCGCTGCGCCGAAAAGCTGCGTGGCGATCTCCTCGAGGGTCTCGACCTGCCGAATTACTACGATTTCTACGCCTGGTGCATCGCCGAGCGCGAGCAGATCACCCGTGCGCAGGCCTGCCTGCTCAAGGAACTCGTGACGCGTCTTGGTGCGGAGCCCCAACGGGCGCTGCCGCACGCCCGTACGCTGGTGGGGCTTTCTCCGTACGATGAGGATTCGCGCGCATTGCTGATCCGGCTCCTGCAGACCCTGGAATACCGGGATGAAGCGGAGGAGCAGTACCAGATGGGGCTGCGCATGCTCAAAGAAATCGGCGTCGAGC
>Ga0210074_1000193_pt1 | contig 23681 bp, 13 predicted proteins | sample China_Galinas_Co_FD_184860 | JGI IMG/M metagenome (GOLD analysis project Ga0210074, IMG submission 184860) | Wetland microbial communities from San Francisco Bay, California, USA, that impact long-term carbon sequestration -... | ecosystem: Environmental > Aquatic > Marine > Wetlands ... | reverse complement strand
AGGCCGATCTGCCCGTACCGGCGACGCGGTCTCCCGCGGCCTCCCGGTCGGCGCGGCCCGCCGCGAAGAGGGCGCTCAGAGCCTCGTCCGAGGCCGTGAGCAGGTCGGGCCGGGCGTAGGCTGACGCTGCCAGGGCGCCGATCGCGAGGTGCCGGGGCCCGGCGGCCGGGTCGTCCGGAGAGGCCAGGGCGGCGAAGCAGCGCGCCACGTCCGCTTCCGCCAGGCGCTCCGGGGACTGGAGGGCGGCGAGCAGGAGGTCGAGTGGTTGCACGGGGCTCTGCTGGACGTGGCTGTCGGAAACGGGGCGCGAGTCTATCAACGGGGCGCATCGGCCCCCGGGGCCCCCGGGGGTTCGCGCTGCCGTAGGATACGGACCCCATGAGCGCGCAGCCCCCAGCTCGCTCCGTGCGGGCCCTCTTCCTCGCGCCCCTGATGCCGTCGCGGACGGGCAACGGGCTCGCCATGCGCGCCGGGCTCCTGCTCGGGGGGCTGGCTGCGGAGCACGCCGTCACCGTCTGGGTGGTGCCGGTCGCGGCCGGCCGTGCGGATCCCCCACCGAGCACCCTCGCCCGCGAGCTGGCCGAGCGCATCGTGATCACCCCTCCGGAGGAGGATCCCCGGTGGCGCCTCGCCGCCTCGTTGCCCGACTCGCAGGCCCGGGCCCGGGCGCTCGACGCCGATCCGCGCCCCTTCCTGGCCCGGTTCGCCACCAGCGGCGCCGTCGCCCGGCTGCGGGACGCGGCCGGCGCCGCTCCGTTCGGGCGCATTTTGGTCCTCCGGAGCTACCTGGCGCCGTTCGCTCTGCCGCTGCTGGGTTGCGGGAGTGGCGACGTCGCCCCGCGGAGCATCCTCGACCTGGACGACGACGAAGCGCTCACCCGCCGGCGCCTCGCCGCCCTCCACCGCCAGCGGGGCGAGACGGCGGCCGCGGAGCGCGAGGAGCGGGAGGCGGTGCGCTTCGAGACCCTGGAGGAGGAGGTCGTGCCCCGGTTCGACCGGATCGTCGTCTGCCACGACGAGCATCGGAGCGCGGTGATTCGGAGCCGGGGGCTCGACGCCTCCCGCGTCGCCCTCGTGCCGAATGCGGTCGAGCTGCCGAATGCGGTCGCCGTCGTGCCGGATGAGGTCGAATCGCCGCCGCCGGGTGGGTCTCCCGACCGCTCCTCGTCGACCGAGCCCGGAGCCGGCCGGCCGATCCGCCTCCTCCTGGTCGGCAACCTCGGCTACCTGCCGAACCAGGACGCCGCCGAGCGGCTCGCCCGCGAGATCGCGCCGGCCCTGGCTGAGCGGAGCGGTCGGCCGGTGCGGGTCCGCATCGTGGGCGCCAACCCGTCGGCGCCGGTCCGTCGCCTGGCGGAAGATCCCGCGATCGAGGTCTGGTCCGACGTGCCGGACGTCGCGCCCCACTACGCCTGGGCCGACCTGGCCGTCGTCCCGCTCCGTGCCGGAGGCGGGACCCGGATCAAGATCCTGGAGGCGTTCGCCCACCGCGTGCCGGTGATCGCCACGGCGGTCGCGGCGGAGGGACTGGCGGTGGAGGCCGGCCGCCACCTCCTGGTCGGAGAGACGGTGGCGGAGCTGGCCGCGGCCTGCGGGTGGGCGGCCGACGATCCGGAGCTGTCCGCCCGCCTCCGGACCGAAGCCCGCTCGCTGGTGGAGAGCCGCTACGAGCGTTCAGCGGTCCGGGAGTCGATCCGCGCCCTGCTAGAGACCGTCTGAGCGCCACCGAGGAGGCGTTCGATCTGTCGGGGGAGCCGAGCGTCGGCCGGCTCGCCGTGCGCGATGCGTTCACCGCGGCCCGCAAGGAGTGGTACCGCCGGGGCGCCGCGGTGGCGGAGCGGTTGGGTCTGGCACCTGGGCCTGGCACCTGGGCCTTGGGTTTGGGCAATGAACGGCTACTTCCGCCAGGTGTAGACGCGCATGGGCGGGAGGTTGAGGAGCTCGCTCTCGGCGTCGGGCTCTCCCAGGATCGGGCGGGCGAGGTCGGCGACCGAGTCGCGGAACTGGTAGGCGACGAAGCCGCCACCGGGAGCGAGGATCGCCCGCACGGCGTCGAGGGTCCTCCGGGCGTCTTCCTCGTCCATGGTCGAAAACGGGATCCCGGAGACGACGAGGTCGGCGTCGGTGAGCCCCGCGGTCTCCATGGCCGCGAGGATCTCGGTCGACGGGCCCTGGTGGACGATGAGACGGGGATCGTCGATCTCCCGGCGTAGGATCTCGACGAAGCCCGGGTCGATCTCGAGGGCCAGCAACCGCCCGCCGGCGGGCATGTGAGCCAGGAGCTCGCGGGTGATCGGGCCGGTCCCGGGGCCGAGCTCGATCACCGTCCTGGAGCTCGCCACCTCGCCCGCCTCGATGATCCGCTGCACCAGGAACCGGGAGCTGGGCCACACGGAGCCCACGCCACGCGGGTCGCGAAGAAAGCCCTTCACGAACTCGATCGGTCTGCTCACGCTGCTCTCCTTCTTCTGGTCCGGGCGCCGGGTGATCGTCTCCGCAGGTGCGGTGGGTCCCCTAAGCGTATCGAGATCGCCCATCACCCCGTCAGGAAGATCACCGCGTAGCCGGCGGTGCGGCTCCGCCCCGGCGCTCGCCGAGCCGATGCCAGCGCGGCGCGAAGGCAGTGCGCAGGTTGATGGCGTGGCGGCGCGGGTGCCGGTCCAGGCATCAGGCCCCGGACCTTGCGCTCGAGTCGCCGTGGTACCGTCAGATCAAAGCAAACCGCCATCTTTGTGTCCTACCCGGTCCGGTGAGCCTGTCCACGATGAAGCCGGTGTCGCCACCGGCAGAGGTCCGTGACCCGCACGGGACTGCCGCGCTTCGTCGCGCCGCTGGGTGGCGTGGCCTGGTGGTGGGCTGGGCGGTGTTCGGAGCCCTGAGTTCCGCTCCGCGGCCGGTGGCGGCCGAGCGGCTGCCGGTGGCGCGGTTCACGCAGGCGGACGGCCTCGCGGGCGACAGCGTCCACGACATCTATCAGGATCGCGCCGGGTTCTTGTGGATCGGGACGACCACGGGGCTGTCCCGGTTCGACGGACGGCGCTTCGTCACCTACGACACCCGGCAGGGGCTGCCGAGCCCGGATGTGGAGCAGGTCCTGGAGACGTCGGCCGGCCGGCTGTGGGTCCTCACCGGGGGCGGGCTCGCACGGCTCGAGTCGCGGCCCGCAGCGGACGACGCACGGTTCGCCGTCTGGCGCTTCGGGCCCGATCCCGAGCGTCACGTCACGGCTCTCCACGAGGACGCGCGCGGGCGCCTCTGGGTCGGGACGGAGTCCCGGTTGATGCGCGTCGTCTGGGAGATGGAGGGCGCGGGGTCCGCCGGCTCCGGGACCTTGCCCTTCCGCGTCGAGGCCGTCTGGGCCGATCATTCCATCAGCTCGATGATCGACGGGCCGGACGGGGATCTCTGGGCTTCGACGTTTCGCGGCCTCCTCCGGATCTCCGGCGACGGGCAGGAGAGCTTCTACCCGACCGGCGGCATGAACGACCTCGCATTCGACGGGGAGGGCACGCTGTGGGCAACGTCGCAGGCGCAGCGCGTCGTCTATGCGCTGCGGCCCGAAGGCGCCGACGACGGCCCGATCGTCGACTGGGGCGAGCGCATCTCCAGGGCACGGCGATCCCGGGAGCCGATCTGCAGGGTGCGCGCGGTGGGGGACGTCTGTGTCTATGGGTCCCCGGACTCGCTTTCCGTCGCCCGTCCGATCGATCTTCTGACCGGGGACGGGGGCCTCCTGGTCGTCGGCGAGCATGGGCTGGCGCGCTTCGGCGAGGACGGCTTCCGTCCCTTCGGTCGGGGGCAGCCTCCGCTCGAGGCTCGCTTCAACACCGTCTTCAGAGACGCCGACGACAACCTCTGGCTGGGCGGCGAGACCGACGGGCTGGTCCGCATCGCCGCCGGTGGGATGGTGAGCTTCAACCGGGCGGACGGTCTGCGGGGGCCCCACGTCGTCCAGATCCTCGACTCCCCGCCGGGCGAGCTCGTGGTCGTCACCCTCGGCCCTGACGGCTACTGGCTGCACGTGCTGGGCGAGGACGGGCGCTTCCATCCCTTCAGGCCGCGCGGCCTCGGTGCCGGCTGGGAGGGCTGGGCCTGGAACCGGTGGGTGGTTCGAGACCACACCGGTGCGTGGTGGATCCCCGCCGAAGGCGACGCCCTCTACCGCTATCCGGCCGTCGAACGGGTGGAAGACCTCGCCGACACCGAGCCGATCGCGCGCTACACGACCGCGGACGGCCTCCCGGGGCTGATGTTCTTCCGCAGCTACGAGGACCGCAACGGCGACCTCTGGCTCGGGATCATTCACGCACAGAAGCGCACCGTCGTGTGGCGGCGTGCCGACGGCCGATTCGAGAGCCTGGGCACCGAGGCCGGGCTGCCCGAGTCCGACCGGTCCGGCCCTCCCACCGCCTTCGCCGAGGGCCCCGACGGGCGGCTGTGGCTCGGCTTCTACAACGGTGGCCTGGCGCGTTCTCTGGACCGGACACACCGCCACTTCGAGCTCTTCGGAGAAGCGGACGGTGTGCCGCCGAGCTTCGTCCAGCACCTCGACTTCGACGCGCGCGGCTGGCTCTGGATCGCCGCCAAGGGGGCCGTCCTGCGGGTCGAGGATCCCGGTTCGCCGCGGCCGGTCTTCGAGCGGTTGACGCAGCGGGACGGCCTCTCCGCGGCCGGGGCCTGCTGCTTCGCCGAGGACCGGTTCGGGCACCTCTACGTCGGCAACGACCGGGGCGTCGACCGGCTCGATCCGGCGACCGGCGCGTCGCGTCACCTGACGACCGCCGACGGCCTGGCCAGCCATGGGCTTCGTACCGTCCTGGCGGCGCCGAACGGAGACCTCTGGTTCGGCACCTGGAACGGCTTGTCGCGGCTGCATCCAGGAGAAGAGAGCCCGCGTCGCCCGCCCGCGACGCGCATCGGGGAGGTGGATGTGGCGGGCGTGCCGTGGCCGGTGCCCGAGCTGGGCGCGGAGCGGTTGACCGGTCTGACGCTGGGCCCCCAGGAGCACCGGTTGACCGTGGGCTTCTTCAGCATTGCGCTCCGTCCCGGGGAGGTCGTGCGCTATCAGCACCGCCTCGAAGGCACGCGCGACGCGTGGAGCCCTCCGTCGAGCGCGCGGTCCGTCACCTTTGCCGGGCTTCCGACGGGGAAACTGACCTTCCAGGTGCGCTCGGTGGGCGAGGACGGTTCGGTGAGCGCCGCGCCGGCGACGCTCACCTTCGAACACTTGCCGCCCCTCTGGCGACGGGGCTGGTTCCTCGCGCTCATGGCGCTGCTGGCTGTCCTTTCGACCTGGACCGTCGCGCGTCTGCGCTCCGCGCAGCGACGGGCCCTGGAGCGCCAGCGTGCACGGATCGCCTCCGATCTCCACGACGAGCTGGGTTCCGGCCTGGGCGGCATCGGCATCGTCGCCGAGCTGCTGGCCGGCAACCAGGAGGTCGGAGCCGCCGCCAAGGAGGCGGCGACGGAGATCACGACCGCGAGTCGCGAGCTGGGTGGTGCCCTGTCGGACATCGTCTGGGCCCTGGATTCGCGGACCCGCTCGCTTCCGGAGGTGGCCGGCCGCCTCGCCCAGCGAGGCGCCACGCTCTTGAGCGGCAGCGGGACGGAGCTGACCTGCGACTTTCCGGAGACGTGGCCGGAGACGAGACCGGACGCTGTGGTCTGCCGCAGTGTCCTCTTGATCGGGCTGGAGGGGCTGTACAACGCCGCCCGTCACGCGGCGGCCGACCGCGTCGAGCTGATCCTCGAGCCATTCGGCGGCGACTGGCGCCTCGTGATCCGCGATGACGGCCGGGGCCTTCCTGGCGCCGGCCGACTCGAGCCCGGTCACGGCATGGCCAGCATGCGGCGCAGGGCGGCGGAGATCGGAGCGCGGGTCACCTGGCTGGAGACCTCCGCCGGGGGGACCACGGTGGCGCTGACCTTCGCCCTGCGTTCGCGGACATGGCGGCGAAAGATCACATGATCGGGGGAGTGACCGTCGGCCCCTGCCAGTGAGAGGCTCTTTGTGAGCGGACGCTGAACGTGATGAAGTTCCGAATCGCCATCATCGAGGACGACCGGCGCTACCGCGTCAGCCTGGAGCGTCTGGTCTCGAGCGCCGAGGATCTCGAGCTCGCGGGCAGCTACGGTCGTGCCGAGGACGCCCTGCGCGCCGCCACCCGGCAGTCTGCTGCGAAGCCGTGGGACCTGGTGCTCATGGATCTCGAGCTCCCGGGCATGAATGGCATGAAGGCCACCCGGCGCCTCAAGGAGTGGTGGCCCACAGTCCAGGTCGTCATCCTCACCGTCTTCGAAGAGCCCGGCACCGTGCTGGAGGCGATCTGCTCCGGAGCGGACGGATACCTGTCGAAGAGCGCGGCCGGCAAGGAGATCCTGGATCAAGCGCGCGTCGTCCTGGCCGGCGGAGGCTCGCTGACTCCTGGGGTGGCGCGCACCCTGCTCGAGCTGGTCCGCAACCCTCTGCCGCGTCCCCGGAGCGACGCTGCCGCGCCCAGCCGGATGGACCTCACCGACCGGGAACAAGAGGTCCTGCGCGCCCTCGTCCAGGGTCTCGCCTACAAGCAGATCGCCTCGGACCTGGGCATCGCGATCGACACCGTGCGCAGCCACGTCAAGCACATCTACCGCAAGCTCCAGGTCCACGGCGTCGCCGAGGCGGTCGGCCGGGCCATCCGCGAGAAGCTTGTCTAGGCCTCGGGCCGTCCGGCGCTCACGCCGTCTCCCTGAAGCATCACACGACCATGTGATTGTGGCGGGCCTGCCGGTCCACCTACCGTCGAGTGAAACGCCGTCGTGTCCAACCGGGTGCATGAGCCCCTGACGTGAGAGGGAGGCCAGACGATGTCCGACCAAGGCTTCGCGAATCCCCGACACCCCCGTCCGGCAAGTCTCGACTCTGGCGCGCTCAACCGCTCGATTCCGAGGGCGCTCGGTCGCGCGCTCGCGCTCTTCGTCGCCATCCTGGTGCTCGAGCCCGCGGTCCATCCGCAGCACCCGCTCCAGCCGGCGACGGGGACGCGGAATCTGCTCGTCATCCTCTGGGACCCCCACCGCCCGGGGAACCCGGCGCAAACGGCTCAGGCCGTGCACGACATGATCTTCGGTGCCCGGGACAGCGTCGCCGGCTACTTCGAGGAGACCTCACGGGGCAAGCTGCGGATCGCGCAGGCAGCCTTCCTCGGTTGGTATGACGCCGACTACCCATGGGAGCTCTACTGGCGTCAACCGCCGTATTCACCAGCCGATGCGGTGGGCACGACCCACGAGTACACGGACCCCGACGGCAATCCGCGCTACCTGGACGACGAGGGGTTCTACGGAGGGCACTCTCACAAGTGGGCCGAGGCGGTCCGGCGTGCCGACCGGGACTTCGATTTCGGCAGGTACGACGCGAACGGGGACGGGGTGATGGAGCGCAGCGAGCTCGTGATCCTCGTGGTCATCCCCCAGGCGCAGGCCTTTGGAACCCGTCGGGGCGTCGTCGGCAGTCATGTGCCGCCGAAGCCGCTGGTGGTCGATGGCGTGAGGATCGATGAGATCACCGAGGCCTACATCAGCGATCCCGGGGACATGGGCGTCGTGGCCCATGAGCTGGCGCACGGCTTCGTGAACGCGCCCGATCAGTACTTCCAGTGCAGCTCTGGCAGCTTCGATCACCCGTACAGGGCCGGTGCCTTCTCCCTGATGGACCAAGATTGGCGACACCCCCATTTCGACCCGGCCCAGAAGTCGATGTACGGGTGGATCACGCCTTCCGTCGTGGACGTCAGTGGCCCGCTCGTCCTCCACAACGTCGAGGAGACGGGCCAGGTCTTTCGACTGTCTCGGCCCGGGTACGGAGATCGCGAGTATTTCCTCCTGGAGAACCGGTGGTCGGGGCAGTCGTACGACGCCGGACCGTCGGGGAGGGCCGCGCCCCTTCCCGATCAGGGCCTGGCCATCTGGCATGTCATCGAGGATCGGGAGCTGTCGAAGAACCTCTACGACAAGACCGGCGTCGACATGAAGAAGCTGCCGTGCGTCTGGAGTGATTGGGCGCGCCGGGGAATCCGCCTCGTTCGACCCGTGCGCGGCAGTGCCGACGATCGCGAGGCCCTCTGGGACGGCAAAGACCCCAGGACCGGCTATGACATCTCGCCGTTCGACGATCCTGGCCACCCCGATCGGGTGATCCTTCGCTGGGCGGACGGTGTTCCGAGCGGCTACGGGATCCGAGATCTGTCGGGAGCGGGATCGTCCATCACGTTCACACTGAGCGTGCCGACCCGGGTGAGCTTGCGTTCGACTCTGAGCAACAAGGTCGTCCGAGCCGGAGTCGGGCCCGACAGCCACCTCGCCGCCGTCTCGGATCACCTCCGAGGCTGGGAGAGATTTCGCGTGATCGAGCTGGGTGGAAACCGCGTCGCCCTGGTCTCCGAACAGTCGGGGAAGATCGTCCGTGCCGGGGTGGGTCCGGACAGTCACCTCGCCGCGGTCAGTGAACACATCCGGGGATGGGAGACCTTCGAGGTCCTCGGGGTGGGCGCGAACGAGGTGGCCTTTCGCTCCACCCAGAGCGGCAAGTACGTCCGCGCCGGTGTCGGGCCCGACAGCCACCTCGCCGCCGTCAGCGACCACGTGAAGGGTTGGGAGACCTTCGAATGGATCGCGGACGCCGGCCCGCCGTCCTCCCTCCCTCGGGCCGAGATGCAGTCGGGCTCGATGCAGATCGTCGAGCCGTCCGGCTCTCAGGCCGAGATGCAGATGCAGTCGGGCACCATGCAGATCGTTCAGCCGCTCGCCGACCGCTGTGAGCTCTACGCCATCACGGCCGTGGCCCAGGAGCGCCAGAACCGCGAGCGGGGTTGCCACTTCGTCGGGCCCGCCTGGAACCCGGACGCCCGATCCCATCGCACCTGGTGCGAGCGGCAGAGCGCGGACGTCCTGGCCGCCGAGACCAAGACGCGAGGCGTCGATCTCGAGCGCTGTCTGGCCGGGCGGGAGACGGCGGTCGGGAGGAACGAGCACTGCACCATCTACGCCGCCACCGCCGTGCTCCAGGCCCAGCTCAATCAGCGGCAGGGATGCGGCCACGCCGGGCCGCGCTGGAACACCGACTTCCTCCTCCACTACCACTGGTGCGAAGGGCAGCCGCCGGCGATCCCCGATGGGGAGACGACCGAGCGGCGTCGCCTGCTCACGGAATGTGGCGTGCCGGTCGGACGATGAAAGGAGAGATCGAGATGAGAGCCACCCTGATCACAGCCCTCCTCCTGGCCCTTGCAGTGCCAACGACATTGCGGGCCGAGGTGGTCCTCCGCCGCGACGACTCGACGGCTGTCGCGCCGCCGATCCGACGGCCAGCGGAGGCGGCGGCGTCTCTGGTCGAGAAGATCGACGAGCCGCAGGAGATCCTCCTCGTCCCCTTCTTCGAGGTCGATACCACCGATCCGGCGGGCACCACGACGCTCTTCGCCGTGCGCAACATCTTCTCTCAACCGGTGGACATCGAGATTCGCTACCAGGGAATGGACGCCACGCCGTTGGGCCAGGAAGTAAGGACGCTCGCGGGCCGCCAGACCCTGACCCGCAACCTGCGCGACGTCGCCGGCCTGCCGGCGGACCCCGACGGCTTCGCACGAGGGTTCATCGTCGTCCTCCAGACCTCGAGGACGGGCTCAGGCCTTCTGGTGGGCGATTACTTCCAGGTCGACGTCGGCAACGCCTTCGCGACCGGCCAGCGCATGGCGAGCCTGGACGAGCTCTGCAACTTGACCGAGGCACGCTTCGCCGACTTCGGGTCGGGCACTGAGCTCCGGCTCCTGATCAACGCGCCGCAGGGATCGGATCCGGTCTTCGATCCACCCTCGGTGGAGGTGACCCCCATCCTCGAAGATGGAACTCTCTTGCCGAAGACGAAGATCTTCACGAATGACTTCGCGATCGAGGTGACCGCGTCGGCCTTCACAGTGGCGCCCTTCGGAACCCTCCTCTTCGACTTCACCAACAGCGGCGGCGGTCTCGTCTACGCCGAATACAGCGCCCAGGGCCAGTTCTCCGTCGGGCTCAACGGCGCTTGCCTTGCGCCGGTGCCGTAGGGGATCGTCCGGCCGGGCCAGGCCGGGCACTGATTCGCGTCCGACGGGCCTTCGTCGGCAACACTCTCGACGGTTTTCCGTGTCTTGTCGGCAGATGTAGAGAAGTGCCAAGGATTCGCCACGAGCTGTCCGCTGGCGCCGCCTGAAGCGGTGTGGCAGACTCGTGAGCCAGGCTTTTCTCACAATCTGACCGACGCATGCCGTCCACCCTCACCTGGCTCGACTACTCGGAGCGCGACCGCCGTCGTGCGTTGGACGTGGTGGATCTGTTCCGGGAGCGGGGGACGCTGGACGAGCTCGGGATCGGGGCGGTGCGGGACAGCTTCTCCGACTTGCTCTTTCCCGGGACGAGCACGATCCAGACGCGGGCCTGCTACTTCCTCCTGATTCCCTGGACGTGCCTCCGGCTGGAGAAGGGGCGGGTGTCGTCGTCGGCGGCGCCGGACCGGGCCGACTGGGAGGAGCGCCGGCTCAACGAGCGGCTCCTGGCGGGCGGGGAGACCTGGGGTCTGTTCGGCGCGTCCGCCGGCGCGGCCCTCCAGCGCTTGCCCAGCGCGGTCTACTGGGGCGGGCTCGGCACCTGGGGGATCCGGCTCTTCCCGGGCGCGCGGGACGCCTACTACCGGTCGCTGGACGCGTTCTATCGGAAAGTGGACCGGTCCCGGTCGACGGAGGTGGACCCGGAGGGGCGGCGGGGTGCTCCGGCGAATTGGCACCCCCACGTGCCGGAGCCGCCGGCGGGCTTCCCCGACGAGGTCTCGGTCGCTCTGCGACGTGGGGACGCCGAGTATCTCCGCGATCGGATTCAGACGCTCCACGCCGGAACGCTCCTGGCCGAGCTGGTGGCGCGGGCGGAGCCGACCGACCTGGCGGCGGAGGCGGCCTGGGACCTGGCCGGCTGGCTCGATCTCCCGCCCCGGGTTCGCGAGCAGCTCCACCACGGGAAGCTCTTCGCGATCGTGATGCACGGGGCGGCGCTGCTCTACAACCTGATGCTGGCGGAGGCGCTGGGCCACGAGGAGTGGATCGAGAGGTACCGGGGGAAGCTCGCCGCGTGGGCCGGGGAGGTCGGCGCGGCCGGCGCGATGGGCGAGATGGGCGGGATGGGGGCCGAGCTCGCGGCCTGGGATCTCGGCGCGCTCTGGCGGACGGTGGAGCCGGCGGAGCGCTCCATCCGTTTCCCGACCCGGGCGTTCGTCGAGCGCTGGGTGGGCATCGTCCGCTCCGAGGGTCCGGCGCCGGCCTTCCGGGAGGGCTCGCCGGCGCGGCCTCTGATTCGGGATCGGGAGGCCCGGCTCAAGGGCGGCCGGGCGCGGCTCCAGCACCGCCGGCACCTGGAGCTCTGGGGCGGCGCCTCGGGCGCGGACCGGCTCGATTTCCGCTGGCGGCCGGCCCGGCGCCTCCTCGAGGACGTCTTCGACGGGTTGGCGCGCGAGCGGGAGGAGGCGTGAGCGATGCTGGGGACGCGTGAGCGAAGCCTCTTGCTCGAGAGCCTCCGGCCGCCCCCGGGCTATTCGCTGGCTCGCGCCCTGGGGACGACCTACACGCTGGACCTGGCGGCGCTGCTCTCGGCGCCTCTCGCGTTCACCTACTTCAATTACCAGGACGAGGACGGGGTGCCGACGCGGGATCCAGTGGCGCTGTTCGAGGCCCTCCGGCGCCACGCGGAGAAGATCACCCTGTTCTGCCAGGCCGGGGCGATCGCGGTGCCCAGGCCCCAGCTCACGCTGCTGGCGTATCTCGAGGGGTCGATCGTCCAGGTCCGGGCGCGCAAGGAGGGGGGCGTCTTCCATCCCAAGGTCTGGCTCCTGCGCTACGTGCCCCACGCGGACGACGGGGACGGTCCGGTCCGCTACCGGGTCCTCTGCTTGAGCCGGAACTTGACCTTCGACCGGGCCTGGGACACCTGCCTGGTCCTGGACGGTGAGATCGAGGACGGTCAGGCCGAGCACGGTGAGGTCGAGGGTGGCGAGGTCGAGGGCGACGAGGTCGAGGACGGGGAGGTGACGGACGGGGACGCTGCGGCCGCGCTGGCGGAGCGGAACCGACCGCTGGCTGACTTCGTCCGCGCCCTGCGGAGGCTCGCCGTCCGGCCGGTCGGCCGCGGGCTCCGCGAAGAGGTCGACCGCCTGGCCGAGGAGGTCCTCCGGGTCCGCTTCGAGCCGCCTGAGCCGTTCCGTGAGATGTCCTTCCACCCCCTGGGTCTGCTGGACCTGCTGAGCGAAGGGCACGAGGAGCCGTGGCCCTTCCCGCCGGGCCGCCGCTCCCTGGTGGTCTCGCCCTTCCTCTCGGCGAGTGTGATCGGGCGCCTGGCCCGGGAGCAGGGCCTGGACGTCCTCGTCTCCCGCCCCGAGGAGCTCGAGGCCCTCGGGTCGAAGCTGGGGCCGGATCTGGGGTCAGGGCGCCTCCCGGAGGAGGGGATGTTCGTGCTCGACGCCCGGGCGGAGATGGACGCCCAGGAGGGGGCCGACGAGGCGGCGGAGGGCGGGGCTGGCAGCGAGCCGGGCGGCGAGTCGGGCGACGCCGGCGGGGATGGCGCCGGGGACGCCGCGGGAGCGGAGGAGGCCCGGGCCGCCACGCTCACCGGCCTCCACGCCAAGATCTTCCTGGTCGACTACTGGCTCCACGGCTACCTCTACGTCGGCTCGGCGAATGCCACCGCGGCCGCCTTCTCGCGCAACGTCGAGCTCCTGGTGGAGCTCAAGGGGCCGAAGGGCACGTGCGGGGTCGACGCGCTGCTCGGAGACCAGGACGGCGGCAGGATGCGCGACGACGGCCTGCGCTCGCTCCTCCAGCCCTACACGTGGCAAGAGCCGGAGCCGGCCGACCCGGTCCAGCAGGAGCTCGACCGCGCGGCGGTGCGGCTGGCCCGGGCGATCGGCGCCGCGCCGCTCTCCGCCCGCGTGCAGGAGGTCGACTCCGGCGGGCCCTACGAGCTGGTGCTCGAAGGACGGCTGCCGCCGCTTCCCGTGGAGGCGCGCGTCACGGTCTGGCCGGCGACACTCCCTGGTGGGGCGAGCCGTCTCGGGCAGGCGCCAGGCGGGTCGGATGGGCCGCACGGCTGCCTCGCCCGGTTCGAGCGGGTGAGCTTCGATGCGCTGACCGCCTTCTGGGCGTGGGACGTGCGGCTTCGCAAGGAAGGGCGGGAGGCGCTCGAGCGTTTCGTCGTCGCCGTGCCGCTCGAGGGTGCGCCGCCCGACCGGCGGGAGCGGCTGCTGCGCTCGCTGCTCAAGGACCGCAAGCAGGTCCTGCGGCTGCTCCTGCTGCTCCTCTCGGAGGACGCCCTGGACGTGGCCCAGCTCGTCGCCGGGGACGACACCGGCGACGGAGAGAGCTGGCAACGCCTGGCCGGCTGGGACGAGCCGACCCTTCTCGAAGCCCTGCTCCAGAGCCTGGTCGGCAATCCCCGGCACCTGGAGGAGGCGGCCAAGCTGATCGAGGACCTGTCGAAGACCCCGGAGGGTCGGGATCTCCTGCCGGAGGGTTTCGAGGCGATCTGGGGGCCGGTCGCGGCCGTCCAACGCCGGCAGGATAGACCAGATCGACCAGATCGACTGGATAGGGGGAGGCAGGCCCGGTGAACGGAGCGGTCCGGCCGGACGTCGGCGGCGTCCTCGCCCGCCTGAAGGGCTTTCAGCGGGCGACCGTGGAGCACGCCTTCGAGCGCCTCTACCTGGCGCCGGACTCGACGCGGCGGTTCCTGGTGGCGGATGAGGTCGGTCTCGGCAAGACTCTGGTGGCCCGCGGGATCGTCGCCCGGGCGATCGACCACCTGTGGGAGACGATCGACCGGATCGACGTCGTCTACATCTGCTCCAACAGCCAGATCGCACGGCAGAACGTCAACCGTCTGCGGCTCGACCCGGAGGACGGCTTCGTCACCGCCCGGCGGCTGACCCTCCTGCCGACGGTGGTGCGCAACCTCCGCCAGAACAAGGTCAACTACCTGGCCCTGACCCCGGGGACGTCGTTCGATCTCAGGTCGAGCCTGGGGCGGGCCGAAGAGCGGGTGCTGCTCTACTGGCTGCTCCAGTCCGTCTGGCCGCGGGAGGGGACAGGTCCCAAGAACCTCTTCCAGGGAAACGTCCAGGACCCCCACGACTGGCGCCGGCGGCTCGAGGTGTTCCGGCGGGACCGGGAGATCGATCCCGCGCTCGCGGAGGCGTTCGGCGAGCGGCTCCGGCGGGCGGACCTGGAAGGCGAAGGCCTGGAGGCCGAGTACCGGCGGCTCTGCGACGGGTTCCGGACCTACCGGGAGACCGTCCCCCGGGCGGAGTGGGCCGCGCTCTCTCGCCTCGTCGGCCGCTTCCGGAGCCTTTTGGCCGAGACCTGCATCGACGCGCTCGAGCCGGACCTGGTGATCCTGGACGAGTTCCAGCGTTTCAAGACGATCCTCGACGGCGACGACGACACCGCCGAGCTGGCGCGGCGGCTCTTCACCTACTCCGACGAGACGGCGGACGTGCGGCTCCTCTTGCTCTCGGCGACGCCCTACAAGATGTACACCCTGCGCCACGAAGAGGAGGAGGACGATCACTACCGGGACTTCCTGCGGACGGTGGAGTTCCTCGATCCGCGGCTGGGCGAGGACGGGAGCTTCCGCGATCTGCTGGCGGCCTACCGGCGCGAGCTGTTCCGGCTGGAGGACGGGACCGACGGCCTCCGGGCGGTCAAGCGGCGGATCGAGGGAGAGCTGCGGCGGTTGATGTCGCGCACGGAGCGGCTCCGCGAGTCGGCGGACGAAGGCGGGATGCTCCGGGAGGTGCCGGCCGACGGCGTCACGCTCGCCCCGGCCGAGGTCGAGGACTTCGTCGATCTCACCCGGGTGGGCGAGGCGCTCGGCCAGCCCCACGTCATCGACTATTGGAAGTCCGCTCCCTACCTGCTGAGCTTCATGGACGACTACGCCCTCAAGCGGGAGCTGGCGGCCCGCATCGAGGCCGGGCGGACGGACGGGAGCGACGGGAGTGGGGGGGACGGCGACCGGGGCGGTGGGGACGGCGAGCGGGCGAACGGGCGTGAGGCGAACGGAGAGGCGATGCGCCTGCTGGCCGAGCGGCCGCGGCTCCTCCTGTCCTGGCCGGAGATCGAGGCCTACGCGGCGCTCGACCCGCGCAACGCGCGACTCCGGAGCCTCCTCGGCTGGCTGGACCGGACCGGGGCCTGGAAGCTCCTCTGGCTACCGCCCTCGCTGCCGTACCACGAGCCCGCGAGCCCGTTCGATCGGCCGGCCGCGGCGGGCCTGTCGAAGCGGCTGGTGTTTTCCACCTGGACGGTGGTGCCGAAGACCCTGGCCAGCCTGGTGAGCTACCACGTGGAGCGGCTGGCCGTGGGCGCCGACGAGGAGGCGCCGCGGAACACGGCGGAGGCGCGCAGGCGACGGAGGCCGCTGCTCCGCATGGCCCAGAGCCAGGGGCGGCTGACCGGCATGCCGGTGCTCGCCATCCTCTATCCGAGCCCGGTCCTCGCCGCGCTCGGCGATCCGCTCGATCCGCCCGATCCGGTCGATCCGGTCGATCCGGTCGATCCGGTCAGGGCGGCCAGGCAGCTCGCCTCGTCCGGTGACGCTGGATCGCGGCGGACGCTCTCCACCGTTCTCGACGTGATCGAGTCCCGCCTGGCGGGACCCCTCGCCCGGTTGAGCGCCGAGCACGCCTCTGAGGAGAGCGAGCGGGAGGACGAGGCGTGGTACTGGGCGGCGCCGCTCCTGCTCGACGTCCAGGAGCACGGCCAAGAGGCCGCCGACTGGCTGCGGCGGGCGGATGCCGCGACGCGCTGGGCGGGGGAGGAGGACGACGACGAGGACTCGCGGTGGGCGGATCACGTCGCCCAGGCGGTCGACCTGGTGGACGGTCGCCTGCCGCTCGGCAGGCCGCCCGAGAACCTGGGGCGCGTGCTGGCGGAGATGGCCCTCGCGGGGCCGGCCGTCTGTGCGCTGCGGGCGCTGTCGCGCTCGTACGGCGGCCGCGCCGCGCTCGCCGAGCCCGCGGCGCGGGACGCGGCCGGGCGGATCGCCTGGGGCATGCGGGCGCTGTTCAACACCCCGGAGTCCATGGCCATCGTCCGCGCGGGGCGGCGAGACGCGGAGCGGCCGTACTGGCGCCAGGTCCTCGCCTACGCGGCGGCCGGCCAGCTCCAGGCGGTCCTGGACGAGTACGTCCACACGCTCCGCGACCTGGAGGGCCTGTTCGACAGCCCGCCGGAGCGGGCCTGGAGCGCACTCGCCGAGCGCGTCGACGAGGCGTTGACGCTGCGGACCGGCACCCCCTCCGTGGACGAGATCCGCCCGGACGGGGACGGCCAACGCCTCGCCATCGAGCGGCGCCACCTGCGCAACCACTTCGCGATCCGCTTCGGCGCCCAGGAGACCTTCGACGGCCGGGCCGGCGCCCGCGAGGACCAGGTGCGCACGGCGTTCAACTCCCCCTTCTGGCCCTTTGTTCTCGCGACCACCTCGGTCGGCCAGGAGGGGCTCGACTTCCACGCCTACTGCCACGCGGTGGTCCACTGGAACCTGCCGTCGAACCCGGTCGACCTCGAGCAGCGCGAAGGCCGGGTGCACCGCTACAAGGGGCACGCGGTCAGGAAGAACGTCGCGGCCACCTTCGGCGACGAGGTGCTCCGCCGCAGCGGCAGCGCCGACTCCCGGGCCGACCCGTGGCAAGACCTCTTCGAGCTGGCGCGGGCGCGCACGGCCGGCTCCGACCACGGCCTGGTGCCGTACTGGCTCTTCCCGCTGGAGGACGGCGCCTTCGTCGAGCGCCACGTCCCGGCGCTCCCCCTGAGCCGGGAGACGCGGCAGCTCGAGGCGCTCAAGCGCTCACTCGCCGTCTACCGCATGGTCTTCGGCCAGCCGCGCCAGGACGACCTCCTGGCCTATCTGCTCGACCGGCTCACGGACGATCAGATCGAGGAGATCGGGCCGTTGCTGCGGATCGACCTGGCGCCGAGACGCTGAGCCCCGACCCGCTCAGAACCGCCAGCCGCAGACTCCTAGGTCGACGGGGTTGTCTCCTTTGCCGAACCAGCGGGCTTCGGCCTGGGGGCGGAGGAAGAGGCGACGTGTGACGGGGAAGGAGAGCCCGGCGCCGGCGCGGAGGCGATAGCCTATGTCCCGGCAGCACGTCGACGTGGCGCATGGGGGGCCTTGTTCCCCACCCGGGAACGCCCCCGCCGTTCGCGGCGTCCAATCCACCAAGGAGGAACGACATGCACAGGACCTCGCAGGCCGCAGCCCTTCTCACTCTGACCCTGGCGCTTCTGGCCCCGGCGGCGCTTCTCGCGGGATACCCGGAGGCGGTGGCGGCCTTCAATGGAAAGGATTTCGCTCAGGCGGAGAAGGAGTTCCGCGCGGTCGTCGAGGCCCATCCCGACTATGCCCCGGGCTACCTCATGCTCGGCCGGTCGCAGCTCGAGCAGGGAGAGGCGGCCGAGGCGGTAGCGAGCCTGGAGCGGGCCGTGGCGCTCCAGCCGGGAGACGCCGTGTCGCTCTACTTCCTGGGGCGGGCGCGGCTCGCGGCCGATCGGCCGGATGCGGCGCTCGAGGCGCTGGCGTCCCAGTCGCTCACCCAGGTGCCGGACCAGGTCCGGGAGGCGTATGCCGGGGCCCTGGCCGGGGCGGCGGAGAAGGTCGGCGGGCCCGGCGGGGTGGCGGCGCTGGAGAAGGCGGTGGCCCAGGATCCGGACGAGGCGGCGCTGTGGCTCAGCCTGGGACGGCTCCACCGGGCGGTGGAGCAGCCACAGGAGGCGCTCGCCGCCACCGAGAAGGCGTTCAAGCTGTCGGGGGAGCCGAGTATCGGCCGGCTCGCCGTGCGGGATGCATTCTCTGCAGCCCAGGCCGAGGAGGACCGGGAGGCCCGGAAGGATTGGTACCGCCAGGGCGCCGCGGTGGCGGAGCAGTTGGCGCAGGCCGATCCGTCTCCCGAGACCTGGCTGCTCCTGGGCGAGGCCCGCATGGGGGCCGGCGCTTGGGATGACGCCGTCGAGGCCCTCCGGCAGGCGGATCCGTCCGACGCCCGCACCCGGTACTACCTGGGCCAGTGCTCGGTCAGCCTCGGCCAGGCGGACCAGGCGCTCACCGAGCTCCAGGCGGCCCTCGGGAACGATCCGGACCAGGATCTGGAGCAGCACATCTACGCCGCGCTGGGGTCGGCCCACCGGCTCAAGGAAGAGTTCGTGGAGGCCGCCGCGGCGTACCGCGAGGCCGGAGACCAGGCCAAGGTCGCCGAGATGGAAAAGCTCGCCGACGCGGCGAAGACCAACCACTCGATCGAGGCGCGTCGTCAGCGGTGCCGCGAGCGCCAGCAGGAGCTCGAGAGCGTGGTGTCCGACAACCGGGACCTGGTGGGCACGCCCGAGTTCAACAGGCTCCGCCGGTCGTGGCACGACCTGCGGGTCCAGTGCTCTGACGTGCTGGAGATCCCGCCGTTTCCGGAAGGTTCTTGAGTCCGACGGCAACGTGGTTCCAGTGTCGGCGAGGCCGGTGACCCGCGCCGAGCCGGCGACGCAGCGCTGGAGCCCGGCTCAGCCGGCCGGCCGCGTCTCGCTTGGCGCTTCCTCTGGGCAGCTTGCCGTCTCCTCGAATGCCGGGTCGCGCCAGCCCTGGGCGCGCAGCCGGTCGACCAGGGCGCACCCGTCCTTCGATCGTCCGGAGTGGAGCAGGGCCCGGGCCCGCGCGACGCGGAGCGCCGCCTCGCTGCTGATGGCGAGGAGATCTGCGGTCTCGCCCAGGACGGTGTCCCAGAGCGCTCGGGCCTGCTCGGTCTCGCCTGTTCGTTCGAGCAGGCGGGCAGCGATGACCTGGGATTCGGCCTGCCAGATCGCGAGCTGGCGGTTCCGGGGCTCTTCGGCCAGGAGGTCGGTCGCGAGGGCGAGGGATCGATTGACGGAGGCCGTGGCTTGCTTCGGTTGCCCCGCCTTTTCGAACGTCCGCGCCTGGCGGCCGAGAATCATCACCAGGTAGGGGTCGCGGGGTGCGCTCTCTTCGTAGATCGCGCGTGCCTCCGCCAGGAGTTTCTCACTCTGCGCGAGGTCGCCGGTGCGCAGCCGCAGGGCGCCCAGATTCACCAAGCTCTGGGCGACGAGCGGGTGCCGGGGGCCGAGGGCCGCGGCGAGGATGTCGTGGCTCCGTTGCAGGTCCTTGGCCGCGGTGGGCAGGTCCCCCCCGGCCATGGCGTCCTCTCCGAGGTTGTTCAGCACGTAGGCCACCTCGCGGTGCTTCGGCCCCAGGGCTGCCTCGCGCACCTTCAACGCCCGTTCGAAGCCGGTCCGCGCCGCCTCGAGATTGCCGTTCATGAGATCGAGCATGGCCAGGTGGTTGTAGCAGTAGGCCACCGCCGGGTGGTCCGGTCCGAGGTCGGCGGAGAGAATGTCTCGAGCCTCTCGGTAGAGCTTGCCCGCGGCATCGAGCTCTCGGCCCGATCGTTGCGCCAGGGACCGGCGGACGGAGGGTTCAACCAGCTTGATCGCCACGCGCTGGACCGCATCACCGTACTGCCTGGTCGCGAGATACACCCGGCCCATCCCGCCCCGCCCGATTTCACGCACGAGCTCGTAGGAGCCCACCCGGTCGCCGCCGGCTGGCTCGTCCGCCTCAGGGTCCTCGTCTGCGAGAACGCGGAGGGCCAGGGGTGCCACCGGGGTCTCGAAGGCGTCGCCCGACTCGTCGTGGGCGGCAAGGAGGGCGTCGAGCTCGCGTCGCAGCTCCGGATCGTTTGAACACGCGTCCGCGAGGAGGCGATCACGCTCGGCCGGATCCAGGTCGACGCAGTCGCAGAACAGTGCATAGATCCGATTGATCCCCGGTTCCCTGGACACCACTGCTGGAGCAGCTCGGTGATGGGGGTGGGTTGAGAGCTCATTCTTCGCAGCTACGGGATAACGGAGATGACGCCACCACCACTCGAAGGAGTCTCAGAAGTTGACGAGGATGCCGTGAGCCGTTTGCGTGCCCGATTTCGCTAGAGATGGTGGGAAGGGGTCGCCCGTTCGTGGCGAGCCCTCCGGAGCAAATATTTGTCGACCTTGTTCGTAAAAGGAGACCTCATGTCTTTCCGCAAGCGCCTACCAGCCGTTGCGCTCCTCGTGGTGCTCTTGGCCGCAGTGTCGACGAGCGTTCAAGCTCAGCAGACCATCACCGAATGGCGTACGACCACACCGCTGCCTCAATCTCTCCCCGCTGCCTATGCGGTCACCTATGGCGATCACATCATCGTCGCCTCCCAGGGGCGGTCGGTGTTCGTGGGCGACGTCCAGCCGTCGACCGGCGAGATCCTCCGCTGGCGACCGACCCTCTCGTTGCCCGACGGCTGGTCGATCGAATACGAGATCGCCAGGATCGGTGACTACGTCGTCCTGCCGGGGTATCCGATCTCCTCCGTCGCGCGCCTGAACCACGACGGCACGCTCCAGGAGTGGCAGGAAGCTCCGGGAACGAACGCGGCCGTCTGGACAGAGCGTGGGGTCACCACGGACGGCGACCGGATCTACGTCGCCGGCGGAGGAGCGCCGTACAAGGCGTTCAACGACGTCGAGATGGCGACCCTGTCACCGAACGGCACATTGTCGTCCTGGACGCGGTTGCGCTCCCTCCCGATCGTGATCCACCACCCGATGGCGAGCGTGTTCGGCGGCTATCTCTATGTCTTCGGCGGCGAGGGTGTGCCGCCGAGTGGCAATACCGCCCATTCCCGCGACGTCTATCGCGCGGCAATCCTCACGGACGGAACGATTGGGGCATGGGAGCTCCGGGGATGGATGCTCGACATCCGGCCCCACTCGAACTACCTGCGCTACGGCAACGACATCCACGTCATCGCGGGTGGGGTCCACTCGAACTATCGCAACACGGTCGAATCCGCGACGCTGGACGACTTCGGGATCACGTCCCGCCACCAGTGGAGCGCGCCGCTGCCGAACATCCTCAACCAGTTCGCCACGGCCGTGGTCCGCAACTACGGGTACGTGATGGGCGGCACCGCCGGGCTGTACGGCCGGAACCCGCAGGCCGCCGTCCACGTCACGACCCTCGGCCCGTCGAATCCGGCGTGGAGGCAGCCGCGGCGGGGCACTCTGGACGGCAGGTTCGTTCCCGGGATGCCGACGGTAGTGATCACCCACGGCTGGCAGCCCTGCAGCGACTATGAAGGCACACCGCCCGCGTGGCAGCCGGAGATGCGGGACGCGATCCGGGACCGGTTGGCCCGCTCGGGCGAGGCGGCGAACCTGCTGACGTTCACCTGGCCGGACGCGTTCACCGGGTCCTGCATCGGGACAGACCCTGCCACCGTCCTCGCCAACCTCTGGCTCGACCTCCAGGTCGCCAGCGCCTATGTTCCGTACAACGGCCAGGCCCTGGGGGACGCCCTCGCCGACCAGCTCGAGCCGAGCTGTCGCAACACAGACTGCCGGATCCAACTGGTCGGCCACAGCCTGGGGACGCTGGTCAATGCGGAAGCCGCGAAGGTGCTCACTCAGCGAGGCATCGAGGTCGACCAGGTCACGCTGCTCGACCCGGCCTTGGGGGGGACCCGCTTCAGCGAAAAGGACTTCCGACGGCTGCTGCCGCCCTATCCGGCGGTCCACTGGGTCGACAACTACATCGCGACGGAGCCCATCGTTCCAGGGGCCCCGGTCATCGGCCAGCCGATTCCGCCGGCCGCCCTCGATGGTGGCTTCTCGGTGCCGACAGACCACCTCGGGATCGTCGACGCGTACCTGGACACCATCCAGCAGGAGGCCGAGCGTCGGGGCTTCTACTACTCGACCGCGCTGGCCGAGGCCGGCGCCTTCCTGCCCGACGACCAGCGGCCCGAGCCATCGAAGTGGCTGCCCGTCGCAGTACGTCCCGGGTTGGTGAGTCGGCTGCCGGGCCTGCTGAGTGATGCAGTCCAGACCGGTTGGGAGGTGGCCACCGGGACGGTGCGGGAGGAGCTCCTCTCCCTGGGTCCGATCGCCGTGACGGCGCTTGTCCTGTACGAGGCGTCCGACAGCGCGATCGAGCTGCCGGTCACGATTCCGGACCAGGCGGACGTCCTGCGCTTCAAGCTCGCCTTCGTCGAGCCTGGCGACGGGGATTGGCTGACGGTCAGCTTCGACGGAGATCTGCTCTACAGCTTCCGCGGAGATTTGTTCGCTGACTCCGCAGACCCGTCAAACCCTCAGGTCGTCGGGGTCGAGATCCCTCTCGCCGGGCTCCAGGGAAGCTCAGGCGACCTGGAGGTCCGGCTGAACAGCACGGGTGTCGTGAACGCGGTGTTCGGCGTCTCAGACTTCGAGCTGGTGGAGCTGCGGGACAACCGGCCGCCGACGGCGGACGCGGGAGCGGACCAGACGGTCGCCGCCGACGCTGAGTGCACCGGCACCGTCGCCCTCGACGGAACCGCCTCCAGCGATCCGGACGGCGACGCCCTGAGCTTCCTGTGGACCGCGCCGGATGGGACGACAGCGACGGGAAGCACCCCGATGCTCGAGCTTCCGCTCGGCAAGAACGTCGTTACCCTGATGGTGGACGACGGCTACGGCGCCACCGCTTCGGACCAGGTCACCGTCATCGTGGAGGACACCTCCCCGCCGACGATCCAGAGCACCGTGTCGACGCCCGCCGTCCTCTGGCCTGGCGATCACACCATGCGCTCGGTGGCCGTTGCGGTCGAGGCCGAAGACAACTGTACGGCCGAGCCTGTCTGCGAGCTCACCGGGATTTCCAGCGACGAACCGGTAACCGGTCACGGCACCGGAGCCACGACGCCCGACTGGCAGACTCTCGGCCCGCTCGAGGCGTCCCTCCGGGCCGAGCGCTCTGGGCAGGGTGATGGGCGGACCTACACACTCGCCGTCACCTGCCAGGACGAGGCCGGCAACCCCGCCGAGTCCACCGCTCTGGTCGAAGTGCCGCACGACCAGGGACAGTGAGCGACGAATCGCCGGCCGGGTGGATCGGAACGCTGCTCCGCCCGGCCGGCGAGGGCTCAGTGAGCTCATCTGTGGCTGCGATCTGATGGGTCCGTCATGGGACAGGCCGATCCCCCTCTGCCCAGGCCGCCCGGTTCTCCTTGCGGACCACGAACCGGAGTCCCGAGTAGACCTCCGAGACGGCGCACACCTTGTTGTCGACCAGGCCGAGGTCGAGCCCCGCGCGCTGGACCTCCGCGAAGCCGAGGTCGGTCTCGAGCCCGGCCGCCTTCTTCGGCCACGCGATCCAGAGGCCGCCCGCGGGGGCCAGGCGACGGGCGGTCGGGGCGAGGCGGCTACGGAGGTCCTCGAGGGCGTGGCTGAACAGGACGATCACGTCCACGTCCACACCGTCTCCGTCGGGAAGATCGAGAGAGTCGACCGTTTCGACGCCGTCGGGCAGCGGGCCGAGATCGTCGCGGAAACCGGTTGGCTCCGAGAGGAGTGCCAACCGGGAGCCCTCCTTGATCCCCAGCTTCTTGGCGAGCGGCGTCTTCGAGTCGCCGGCCACAGACCCAGACCTCAAGGCTCGTTCGCCACCAGCTCGCGGAAGAACTCCAGGTACCGGTCCCGGTCGAGCATCTGTTCGCGCAGCTCGGACCAGGCGGTGCGCAGAGCGTCCTCGGGGCCGACGATCGGGGAGTAGGT
>Ga0210074_1000192_pt1 | contig 23693 bp, 14 predicted proteins | sample China_Galinas_Co_FD_184860 | JGI IMG/M metagenome (GOLD analysis project Ga0210074, IMG submission 184860) | Wetland microbial communities from San Francisco Bay, California, USA, that impact long-term carbon sequestration -... | ecosystem: Environmental > Aquatic > Marine > Wetlands ... | reverse complement strand
GCGCCCCGGTGGACGCCGCGCCGGCCGGCATCGGCGCCGCCCTGGCCGCCCTGCTCTTGGCCAGCCGCCCCAAGACGCTGCCGGCCGCCGTGGTGCCGGTGATCGTGGGCAGCGCGGTGGCGCACGCCCACGGCGGCTTCGCCCTCGGCCCCGCCCTGGCGGCCCTGGCGGTGGCGCTCCTGGTGCAGATCGGCACCAACTACGCCAACGACTACTTCGACTTCGTCCAGGGCGCGGACACGGAGGAGCGGATCGGGCCGACCCGCGCGGTCCAGGCCGGGCTGCTGGCGCCGCGCCAGATGCTCGCCGCCACGGTGGCCACCTTCGCCCTGGCGGCGGGCGCCGGCGCCTTCCTGGTCGCCGTCGCCGGCTGGCCCATGGTCTGGGTCGGCCTGTCGTCGATCGCCGCCGGCGTCTGGTACACCGCCGGCGGCCGCTGGTCGATGGGCTACCTCGGCCTGGGCGACCTGTTCGCCTTCGCCTTCTTCGGCCCGGTGGCGGTGGTGGCGACGGCCTACGTGCAGGCGCTCACCTGGCTGCCCGGGGCGCTGTTCGCGTCGCTGCCGATCGGCTTCCTGGTCGCCGCCATCCTGGTGGTCAACAACTACCGCGACGTGGACACCGACCGGGCCGCCGGCAAACACACGCTGGCGGTGCGCTTCGGCCGCGTCTTCTCCCGCTTCGAGTGGATCGCCCTGGTCGTCGCGGCGTTCGCCGCCGCGCCGCTCCACTGGCTGCTCGGCTACACCGGGGCGGGGCCGTGGCTCCTGCTGCCGCTCCTCGCCCTGCCGCTGGCCGCGCCACCGCTCCGGGCGCTGCTCGAATCGCACGAGCGAGACGGACACGGCCCCAGGCTCAACCGGGCCCTCGGCCAGACCGCCAAGCTGCTCCTGGTCTACGGCGCCCTCTACGCGCTCGGGATCGCCCTGTGACCTGGCTCGCCCGGCAGGCGCGCACCCGCCCGGACGCCGTGGCGGTCCGGGTGCCGGGCGGCTCCGGGCGGGATGGGGCCGGGCGAGTGGAAGCCGGGCGGGATGGAAACGAGCACTGGCAGGAGGTGACTTACCGGGAGCTGGCCCGGCGGGCCGGGGCCGCGGCCGCGCACCTGGCGGACCGGCCGGACGCCGGATCGGGTGGGCACGGCGGGCTCGGCGTGGGCCCCGGCGACCGGGTGGCGGTGGCCCTGCCGGCGACGCTCGACCACCTGGTGGTGATCCACGCCATCGCCTGGTGCGGCGCCGTCCTGGTACCGCTCGACCCCCGGCTCGGCCACGAAGAGCGGAACCGGCGTCTGGCGGCGGTCGGCGCGTCCCTCCTCGTCTGCCCGGAGGGCGCGCCCGTCGACCGGGCCGGCGGAGCCGGTACCGCTCAGCGGCCGGACGGAACAGGCGAGGCCCATCCGCCGGAGATGGCCGACGGGGTCGGTCCGGCAGAGAGGACCGACGGGATCGGCCTGGTCGCGGCCCCGGCGTGCCGGATGGTGCCCGCCGGCGTGCTCACGGCCGACCGTGCGGATCCCCCCGGGGCGTCTCCGCGCCGCGAGCCGCCCGAGCCGGTCCGCCGCGCCGGCGACGATCTCCACTCGATCGTCTTCACCTCCGGCTCGACCGGCCGTCCGGAGCCGGTGGAGCTGACCTGGGGCAACCACCTGGCCTCAGCCACCGCCTCCGCCTTCAACTTGGGAGTCGACCGCCGGGACGACTGGCTCTGCTGCCTGCCGCTGGTCCATGTCGGCGGCCTGGCGATCGTCCTTCGCTCGGTCCTCTACGGCACCGCCCTCACCCTGCTCGACGGCTTCGACGCCGCGCGGGTGGCGGCGCTGCTCCGCGGTGGACGCATCACCCTGGCCTCGCTGGTGCCGACCATGCTCCGGCGAATCCTCGCCCTGCCGGAGGGCGGGGGCGACGACCGCCTAGGCGCACCGGGTTCGACCGATCGGCCGGGGTATCACCGGGAAGAGGTCGCTGCCCCGGGCCTCCGGGCCATCCTCCTGGGCGGCGGACCCGCCGAGCCGGCGCTGGTCGAGGCCGCGTGGCGGGCCGGCCTGCCGGTGCTGCCGACCTACGGCATGACCGAGACCGCCTCCCAGGTGGCGACGCTGCCGCCCGATCGGCTCGATCGACCGGCCCGCGGCGGCCGGACCGACCGGCAGGGCACGCTCCGAGCGGGCAGCGCCGGCAGCCCCCTGTTCGGCGCCGAGATCGCGATCCGGGGCGGAGACGGCCGACCGCTCGAGGCGCCCGCGGACCAGGCAGACCCGGCGTCCGCTCCGATCGGCGAGATCTGGGTCCGCGGGCCGATGGTCGCCCGCTCCGCCCCGGCGGACGGCGACGGCTGGCTGCGGACCGGCGACCTGGGGCGGATCGACGCCGCGGGCGACCTGTGGGTGACCGGCCGGCGTGACCGGATGATCGTCACCGGCGGTGAGAACGTCTCACCGGAGCGGGTGGAGGCGGTGCTCGCGACCCATCCGGAGGTGGCCGAAGCCGCGGTGACCGGCGTCGACGACCCGGAGTGGGGCCAGGCTGTCGCGGCGGTGCTGGTGCCGCGAAACCCGGAGCGGCCACCGAGGCCCGCCGCCCTCGTCACCTGGTGCCGCGAGCGCCTGGCTCCCTACGAGGTGCCGAAGCGCTGGCTGGTCGTTCCCGACCTCCCCCGGACCGCCGCCGGCAAGGCCCGGCGCGACGAGGTGACGGCGCTGCTCGCCGACGCCGCGCCGCCTCCGCCCAATCCGGTCAAGGGTTGAGCGGCGCCCGGTCCGCTCCGCTCCGACTTCCCCGTCGCGGCGGCGGCAACCACCAGGCGAGCCCGATCGCCCCAGCCAGTGCCGCCAGCAGGGCTCCGAAGACGAACCCCACCGGCCGGTAAAGCAGGTCGATCCGGCTCTCTCCGGCGGGTAGCCAGACGCCGACGAAGACCTGGTTCGTCCGCACCGTCACGGCCGGCTGCCGGTCGACCAGCAGGTGCCAGCTCCCGTCCTGGTAGATCGAGCTGGCGAGGAGCCGCGGCTCGACGAGACCGGCCCGGGCGGACAGGCGGGTGGGCGAACGGTCCGCGCCGGCGGCCGGTCCGTCCAGCACCAGGAACGACGCCGCCGGCCGCGCGCTCGCCCAGTGCCGCGCGTCACCGGCGCCCTGGCCGGGTCCCTGCCCGGACGGGGCACCGGAAAGCGCCGAAACCAGGCTCACGCTGCCGAAGTCCTGGTTGGCCTCCATCCAGGAGAGCCACCGATCGGTGCCCACCTCGGCCGCCGCGGGGAGAAACAGTCGCGGCAGCGGCGGATCGGAGGCCTCGTAGACGAACAGCCCGTCCCCCTGGAACACCCGCCGGAGCGGCTCCAGGCGGAACGCGTCCCGGACCGCCAGGTAGCGCACCCCGAGGAGCCGGTAGAGCGGATGGATCGGCGTGTTGACGACGTCGGTCATCTCCCGCACCGACCGGAGCAGCGGCGAGACCACGAGGGTGTAGGGCCAGGGCTTCGAGGCGTTCGAGATCCGCGGATCGGCCAGACCGTAGACCGACGGGACGTTCGGCGGCAGGACGTCGCCGAGGCCGACGATCCGCTCACTGCGCCGGGCGCCGTCCGCGTCGCCGTCCGGGTGGTCGAGCGCGTGCTCCAGGAAGCGCGTCGCCTCGGTCTCCGGATAGAAGAGCGACCGGGGCAGGGCGGTGTTGGCCGGCGCGAACAGCACCACCAGCTCGGTGAACACCAAGAGCGCCAGCACCCCGGGCGCCGCCGCCCGGACGAAGGTCTTCCCCGCGCTCCGGCGCACGAGGAGCAGCCCACAGGCCAACGCCAGCGCCGCGATTTGGCCGACGGCCGCCCACCGGCGCAGATCCATCAGCGACGCGGGGACCTCGAGGCTCGGATCGCGCGGCGCATAGGCCAAGGTGGCGGCCAGCACCAGCACACCGACCGCGGCGCCGGCCACCGCCAGGCTGCGCCGGCGCGCCTCCCCGCGGCACCAGCGCTCGAGCGTCATGGCCGCGAGCACGGCGAGGAAGAAGCCCACCAGGAGCGTCACCCGCGCGTGGTCCGCGGGCGAACGGTCGAGCAGTGGGATGGCGGCGAACAGGTGGCGCAGCCCGGGCGGCTTCGCCACGACCACCACGGTGAGCGGCAGGCCCACCCAGAGCATGCCGCGCTCGCACGGGAAGCGCTTCCGCACCGGCCCGTACGCGGCCAGCGCCAGGGCCAGGGTCAAGGTGCCGGCGAAGGCGACGCCGTAGAGGTAGGTCGTCGTTTCCCCCCAATAGGTCCCGTACAGGTCGCTCCCCTCGGCGAGCGGCGCAGCGGTCGGCGCGAGCCGCCGGGCGATCTCGTCCAGGCGCGCCGGCACCCAGCCGGGCGCACCTCGGCCGCCCAGGGGGTCGAGCTCGTCCAGGCGCTGGTTGCGCCTCTCCAGCAGGTGGTAGCGGTGGGTCTGCGGCAGGTACTCCATCATCGGCAGGAGCGCGGGCGCCGCGAGGCAGCCGGCGACAACGGCCGTTGCGGCGTAGCGCCCCAGCAGGCGCCATCGCCGTCCCGGGCTCCGGACGACCGCCCGCACGCCGACCGCCACCGCGATCAGGACGACGTAGAGCTCGGTCTCCGGGTGCCCGGAGAGGAGCACCGCCACGGCGGCGAAGGCGGCCAGCGCCCAGTCACGCCGCAGGCCCCGCTCGCCAGCCAGGAAGACGGCGTAGAGCACCAGGGGGAGGACCGCCGCCGAGTTGGCGAGCGGCCACAGCAACCAGACCTGGAGGAAGGCGCCGAAACCGAAGGCCACCGCACCGAAGAACGCGGGCCCCTCCCCCAGACCGATCCGGCGCAGGAAGAGGAAGGTGAAGCAGAGCGCCGCCAGCACCCGCAGCCCCGCCACCAGGCTGAACGCCTGGGGCAGGGGGAGGACCAGGGCCGGCAGGGTGATCGGCTGGAGCCAGTGGGCGTGGGCCTGGGCGTCGGCCAGGATCGGCATGCCGGCACCCACGTCCGGGTTCCACAGCGGCCATTCGCCCCGGGCGAGGATCTTCCGGGCGATCACCTCGTGGGGCACCACCTCGTGGACCAGGTCGGCCTGGAGGCGATTGGCCGGCGGATGGGCCGGGGCGAGCTGCTCGAACGGCGGCGCCGCGGTGAGGAGGTGCAGGGGGAGAAGCGCCCGGCCACCGAAGAGCGCCAGCGGCAACTGGACGATGATCAGCAGGACGAACGCCCACAGAACCCGCCGCGGGAGCGGATCGAACCACCGGACGAGCACCGCGCGCAGGAGGACCGCGACCGTGATCAGGACCAGGCCCGGTGTCAGGTCGAGAAGCAGGCTGGTCGGCATGCTGAGTCTTCGTTCTCGGAAGTCCGCCTGGCCGGGTCGGGCCGGATCGGGCCGGATCGGAGCGGATCCGTCCGGATTGGGGCCGATGGCTCCAGAGGGATCGCGTGCGGCCCGGATCATACCTGCGGCCGATCGGGCAGACGGTAGGATGGCACCGTGTCCCGGCCCCGCGGCAGCATGCTGAAGCGGACGGCGCGCGAGCGTGCCGAGCCCGACCTCTTCGGCGAGTACGCCTCGCCCAGGTTCCGGCTGCCCGGCTGGGGGCTGGCGTCGCTGCTGTTCGCCGCGCCTGGCACCGCCATGCCCTGGCTGCTGCCATACCTGATCCGCCACGGGCTCTCCTGGTCGATCCTCCGGCCGCTCGTCCTGGTGGTGCCGGTCACCGCGGTCCTCGGCACGGTGCTCGGCGCGATCGCGATCCGGCGCGAGGACGGCGGTGCGGCGGCCCTGGTCGGTCTGGCCCTGAACGTGGTCGTCCTGCTGATGGTCCTGGCGGTCGTGGTGATCCTGGTGTTCTGACGGCGGCCGGCGACGAGGAGGAATGGAGACGCTATGGACCTGGAGCTCACAGGCAAGGTCGCGGTGGTGACCGGGTCGTCGCGGGGGATCGGTCTCGGAATCGCACGGGAGCTCGCCCGGGAAGGGTGCCGCGTGGTGCTCTGCGCCCGCGGGGAAGAGCGGTTGCGGGCCGCCGCCCGGGAGCTCCGGGAGGAGGCCGGCGCGGAGGTCCTGGCGGAGGCCCTGGACGTCACCGAGCCGGGGGCCGCCGAGCGGCTGCTGGCCGCGGCAACGGAGCGCTTCGGCGGCGTCGACGTGCTGGTCAACAACGTCGGCGGCAACCGGCGCAAGCCGTTCACGGAGACGACCGAGGAGGACTGGGACGCGATCCTCCAGGTCAACCTCCGCGCCGCCGTGCGCTTCTGCCGGGCGGCGATCCCGCGGATGCGCGCCCGGGGCGGCGGGTCGATCCTCTTCGTCGCCTCCATCTGGGGCCGGGAGGCGGCGCCGGCGGGCCTCAGCCTCTACGGCGCCACCAAGTCCGCGGTGGTCAGCCTGGCCAAGACCATGGCGCTCGAGCTCGCGGCCGACGGCATCCGGGTCAACTCGATCGCGCCCGGCTCGATCCGCTTCCCGGGCGGGAGCTGGGACCGCCGGGTCCAGGAAAACCCGGAGGCGATGGAGCAGTTCGTGGCGGACCAGATCCCCCTGGGCCGCTTCGGCCGCGTCGGGGAGGTCGCGGCTCTGGCCGCCTTCCTCGCCTCCCCCCGCGCGAGCCTGGTCACCGGCGCCTGCGTCAACGTCGACGGCGGGCAGTCGCGAAGTTTGGTGTGAAAGGGACGCCCCCTCCCGGAGGGTTCGCTGCCGGGGGGAGCAACGTGGCTGGGGGTCTGCGCGGAGGCCGGAATTCTCCCGGTGGCCTGGGGGTTGTGGAACTTGAGTCGAGCTCCCTCAGATCTTCGCCAGGCGGCGAGCGAGGGGGTTCTTTCGACACCGCCCGGAGCAATCTGGCGACGGCGGCGAACTTGCAAGGGAGTCCGGCAGAGGCATGACCGACGAAACCCAGACGACCGCTCACGAGATCGAACCCATGACACTCGACACGCTTCCGGTCCTCGCCCTCCGGAACTTCGTTCTCTTCCCCGGCGTGGCCGCCCCCATCCAGGCGGGCCGCCCGCGCACCCTCAAGGCGATCGAGAAGGCCCTCGAAGCCGGTGACAAGCCGCGCATCTTCGCGGTCAGCCAGCGTCATCCCGACGAGGAAGCCGGCATCGAGGACCTCCATACCATCGGCACCATCGCCCGCATCCTCCAGGTTCAGCGCGGCCTCGACGGCACCCAGCTCCTGCTCCAGGGCGACCACCGGGGCATCGCCGTGCGCATCACCGAGCACGACGGCTACTTCGAGGCCGTGGTTCGCGACGCCGAAGAGCTGGGCCCCCTGAGTGAGGACGACCCGACGTTCGCCGCCCTCTACCGGGAGGCGCGGGAGAAGGCCGCCGAGCTCGGCGAGCGCTCCGGCCTGCCGAGCGAGGGCGTTCAGCAGCTCCTCTCCACGATCGAGGACCCGGGCCGCCTGGCGGACCTGGTGGCCGGATACAGCGACATCCCGATCGAGCAGAAGCAGATGCTGCTCGAGACCCTGTCCGTCGAGGAGCGCCTGCGTCGCGTCCTGGTCCACGTTCAGCGCCAGCTCAACGTGATCGAGGCCCAGGAGGACATCAAGTCCAAGGTGCAGGAGGAGCTGGGCGGGCGCCAGCGGGAGATGTTCCTGCGCGAGCAGCTCAAGGCGATCCAGAAGGAGCTGGGCGAGGACAGCGCCGAGGAGGCCGACGAGCTGCGCGAGAAGCTGGACGCCAAGGAGCTGCCGGACGTGGTCCGCGAAGAGGTGGACCGGGAGCTCGGCCGCCTCGGCCGGATGAACCGGGAGGCGATGGAGTACCAGGTGATCCGCACCTATCTCGAGACCATCGCCGAGCTGCCGTGGACCGAGCGGAGCGTTGACCACCTGGAGCTCCTCCGCGCCGAGGAGATCCTGGAGGAGGACCACTACGGTCTCGAGGACGTCAAGGACCGGGTGCTCGAGTTCCTCGCCGTGCGCCAGCTGCGCGAGGAGCGCCGGGCGGCAGAGGAGGCCGAAGAGGCCGCCGCGGCGGACGAGGCGGACGAGGCGGACGAGGACCCGGTGCCCGAAACGGTCGGTGCCGCGGCACCGCCTGCCGACAGGGAGCCGATCCGCGCTGTCCCACCCGGGGCGGCCGGAGCCGGCGCCGGGGCCGGAGCCGGCGCCGGGGCCGGGGCCGGGCCAGGTGCAACCCCCGGCGAGACCCCTGCCGACGACGAGGCGCCCGAAACTCCGCCCGTCCCCGGCCGGATCGGGTCGGATGAGGCCAAGGGCCCGATCCTGCTCTTCGTCGGCCCGCCGGGCGTCGGCAAGACCTCGGTGGCGAAGTCGATCGCGCGCGCCATGGGCCGCAAGTACGTGCGCATCTCCCTGGGCGGCGTCCGCGACGAGGCGGACATCCGGGGCCACCGGCGCACCTACGTCGGCGCCATGCCCGGGCGGATCATCCAGGGCATGCGCCAGGCCAGGACCAAGAACCCGGTTTTCTTGCTCGACGAGGTCGACAAGCTGGGCATTTCGTTCCAGGGCGATCCGGCGAGCGCGCTGCTCGAGGTGCTGGACCCGGCCCAGAACGACAGCTTCACGGACCACTACCTGGGCGTCCCCTACGACCTGTCCGAGGTGCTGTTCATCACCACGGCCAACTTCATCCAGAACATCCCCGGGCCGCTCCTCGACCGGATGGAGGTGGTGGAGTTCTCCGGCTATACCGAGCGCGAGAAGCTGGAGATCGCCAAGCGGTACCTGGTGCCGCGCCAGGTCAAGGAGAACGGCCTGGACGACGAGCGGATCGTCCTCTCCGAAGACGCGGTGGCCAACGTGATCAGCCGCTACACCCGCGAGGCGGGCGTGCGCCAGCTCGAACGCTCGATCGGCAAGCTCTGCCGCAAGGTCGCCCGCAAGGTGGCGTCCGGACAGGCCGGCGCCGCGGGCGCACCGGGCCCGATCGAGGTCGACGCGGCGACCGTCGCCGAGCTGCTCGGCCGGCCCCGGGTCCACCCGGAGAAGGCGTTCGAGGAGGACGCGGTCGGCGTCGCCACCGGTATGTACTACACGCCGACGGGCGGCGACATCATGTTCGTCGAGGCCTCGACCATGAAGGGCAAGGGCGAGCTGTTGCTGACCGGCCAGCTCGGCGACGTGATGAAGGAGTCCGCCCGGGCGGCGCTGACCTACGCCAAGGCCCACGCCGACGCCCTCGGTATCCCGAGCGAGGCGTTCGAGAGCGACGTGCACATCCACGTGCCGGCCGGCGCCATTCCCAAGGATGGCCCGTCGGCGGGCGTCACCATGGCCACGGCCCTGGTCTCCGCCCTCTCCGGCCGCCCGGTGCGCCACGACGTGGCGATGACCGGGGAGATCACCCTCTCCGGCCGGGTGCTGCCGATCGGCGGCGTCAAGGAGAAGGTCCTCGGCGCCGTGCGCGCCGGCATCCGGGCGATCGTCCTGCCGCGGGAGAACGAGTCCCACCTCGAGGACCTGCCGGACGACGTGGTCGAGGCGCTCGCAATCCACCCGGCCGACGAGCTGGGCGAGGTGCTCGCCCTGACCCTCCGGGGTGCCTCGTTTCGCGAAGGCCGGCTGATGTTCAGCGACGAGACGGTGGCCAAGGGTCGCGCGCCGCGGCTGCCGCTCCATCACTGAGCGTTTGTTTCGGACAGGGCCGGGCGGCGGCGGAGAGTGCTCCGCCGCCGCCTGGAATCTCCCTTGCAAGGTCTGCCGTCGACCGAAGCACCGACATTCGAACCCGACGGAAGACCCGCCATGCACAGACTCCCACCCGCGCCTCCCGCCCTCGCGCGCCGCGCCGTCTCGGCACTTTCGATCCCGGCGATCGTCCTGGCCGGCTGCCTGGTCGCCACCTCCGGCTGCGCCACCTCCGGCGTCAACCAGGGCGACATCAACGTGCTGTCGTACCAGGAGGAGTGGCAGCTCGGCCAGCGCCTGTCCCAGGATCTCCGGGGCAAGCTGAAGCTGGTGGATGACCCGGCCGCGCTCGAGTACGTCACCGGGGTCGGCGAGCAGATCGTCGCCCAGACGGAGCTGCGCGGCCTGCCCTGGCACTTCCACATCGTCCAGAGCCCGGAGGTCAACGCCTTCAACATCCCGGGCGGCCATGTCTACGTCAACACCGGCCTGATCGCGGCCGCCGACAACGTGGCCGAGTTCTCCAGCGTGCTCTCCCATGAGATCGCCCATGGCGTCGCCCGCCACGGCACGGAGCAGCTCACCCGGGCCTACGGCCTGCAGCTCCTGGCGGGCCTGGTGCTGGGCGAGAACCCGCCAGCTTACGAGCAGATCCTGGCCCAGCTCGCCGCGACCGGCGCGATGGCCAAGTACAGCCGCGCGGCCGAGACCGAGGCCGATCGCCTCGGCGTGGACTACATGGCGCGCGCCGGCTACGACCCGGAGGGGATGGCCGACATGTTCCGGGTGCTCCTCGAGCGGCGCCAGAGCCGCCCGGGGAGCGTGGGCCAGTTCTTCGCCACCCACCCGCTGACCGAGGAACGGATCCGCATCGTGGAGGCCCTGGCGGCCCAGATCGACCGCTCCGGGCTGACCCGCACCGACCGCGGTTACCAGCAGCTGCGTAAGCGCCTGGGCGACTGACGGCGCTCCCATGGCCAACCCGAGGCATTTCCCCGGCACCGACGTCCGAGCGCCCCGCCGCGTCCGGGCAGCGCTCCTCGCCGCGTTGCCGCTGCTCCTGCTGGCCACGCCGCCGGTCGCCCGCGCCGGGGTCTGGCCGAGCTCGTCCCCCGCCGCCGAGGGGCTGGACCAGGAGGCGCTCGACCGGGGCGTCGAGCAGCTCGTGGCCCTGGGCGGTGTGCGCAGCGTCCTGGTGGTGCGCCACGGCCGGATCGTCGCCGACCGCTCGTTCGGCGGACCCGGGCGGAACGCCGAGCCCTACAACTTCAAGTCCGCGTCCAAGAGCCTGCTGTCGGCGCTGGTCGGCATCGCGCTCGATCGGGGTGTATTCGGTGAACGGGGGCTCGACGCCACGGTGGGCGAGCTCTTGCCCGACGATGCGCGCGACCTGCCGAAGGACAAACGTCGCATCACCCTGGAAAATCTCCTCTCCATGGAAGCGGGGCTGCGCTCGACCAGCCGGGATCGCTACGGCGCCTGGGTCGCCCACGACGACTGGGTGGCGGCCGCGCTGGCCGAGCCGCTGGTCGCCCCGCCCGGCACCGCGTTCGACTACTCGACTGGCGACACCCACCTGCTCTCGGCAATCCTCACCAAGGCGACCGGCAAGAGCACGCTGGAGCTCGCCCGCTCCTGGCTGATGCGCCCGATCGGCGGCGACGTCGCCTCCTGGGACCGGGCGCCGGAGGGCACCTACTTCGGCGGCAACAACCTGTACATGACGCCGCGCGACCTGGCGCGGCTCGGCCAGCTCTACCTCCAGGGCGGCCGCTGGGGCGGCGAGCAGGTGGTTCCGGCCGCCTGGGTGGGCACCTCCACGGAGCGCCACGCCACCGGCTGGCCGGACCGTTACGGTGCCTACGGCTACCTGTGGTGGATTCCGCCCGACGACCCGTGGGAGTCGTACGCGGCGATCGGCTACGGCGGCCAGTTCCTCTATGTCGTGCCGGAGCTCGACATGCTGGTGGTGATGACCTCCACCCTGGAGAGCAAGGGCGCGGCGTGGGACCGGGCGGCGTTCCGGATCTTCCGCGACCAGATCTTCGGCGCCGCGATCCGGTAGGGCAGGCGCCCCCACCCGCTCACTCCTCCGGCTCGACGCCCTCGGGCACAATGGTGCGCTCGATCGCCGGGCTGAAGAAGATGGCGTTCATCATCAGGCGGCTGGTGCCATACCAGATCCCCCGGAAGCTCGGGTCGTCGACCATCCGGATGACCAGCCCGCGCTCGACCCGGCTGGCGATCACCGCCGGCTGGTCGGCCAGGCGCTCCAGGTTGTCGGCCGAGACGTAGCCGGCCAGGAGCGGCTTCGCGGTATAGCGCACCGGCGTGTCGTAAGGGTTGCCGCTCTCCTCGAGGGTCAGCGTCGTGTCCCGGAAGACCGGCAAGAGGTCCCGGCCGAAGCCGTAGCCCAGCGGGTGGGTCCGGTCGATCCGCGCCTTGAAGATGGTGCCGGCGATGAGCGGCACGGCGACGTCGTCGCGGAACGCGGCGTAGGGCCGCGACTCCACCCCGTCGTGGTGCTCTTGGAGGTTGATCTCGATCGACCCCGGCTCGCCGTTGTCGCCCATGCCGAGAAGCGTGTGCTCCGCCCAGGTGGCACCGCGCTGGATGCCGATCAGGGTGCCCCCCGCCCGCACCCACCCATCCAGCGCCGCGACCTCCGCCTCCGACAGGTCCTGCCAGGAGCCGTCGACCAGGATGATGTGGGTGTAACGGTCCAGGTCGACCTGCGGCAGGGTGGAGCGGTCGACGAGCGACACCTCCAGACCGAAGCGGCGGTCGAGGAGGTACCAGATCTCGCCCGCGGCGTAGCTCGACACGCCGTCGCCGATCACGATCATCGGCTTCGGCTCCTCGAGCGGCCGGAGGCTCGGGCTGCCCAGGTCGATGCCGTCCGGGGTCAGGCCGGAGGTGAGGGCGTAGACCTGGGTGCCGTCCTCGCGGGCTCCGGTGGCGAGCAGGCTCCGGATCTCGCCTTCCCGCTCCCGCTGGAGGCCGACCGGGATGACCACCGTGCCGTAGTCGAAGCCGCGGACGCCGTCCGGGGTCGGGGCCTCGAACGGGCGGGTCGCCACCCGGGCGTAGACGCCGGCCCGGAGCAGGCGGCCGAGGGTGCGCGGTGCGTAAGTCCCCGTCCACTCGAATGCCCAGGCGACCGGCGCCACACTGCCCGGCGCCTCCACGGCGCCAGCCGGCGGCGGCTCGTCGGCCGCCGGGATCGCTCCGGCCGTCTCGCCCGGCGCGCCCAGCGGCTCGCCCTCCAGGTCCCCGCGGAACGCCTGGGCGTCCAGCTCGGCCCAGGGCAGGTCGAAGGCGAACGGCAGGGTCCAGGCCGAAACGTCGTAGAAGGTCGTGTCCTGGAAGTCCACCCAGCGCTCGAACAGTGCCCTGAGGAGCCGCGTCTGGCGCTGGCGGACCGGGACGACGACGGCACCGTCCGGCTGGAAGGTGTGGGCCTCGCCGAGGGCGTCGGTGGCGTTCACCTCGTGCGCCAGGTGGTATGCCCGGATGCCGTGGCGGCGGAGGACGTCGGTGAACGCCTGGAGGCGGGCGCCGTCGCCGGCGGAACCGACCACGTAGGCCTGAACCGGTGCGTCCGCCGCCTCGGCCAGGGCGTCCCGGTAGAAGCCCCGCTGGTAGTCCAGGAGATCCGCCCGGTGGTCGGCCGCCGCCTGGAGGGTGGAGAACGAGGTCATCGCCTGGTTGCGGATGGCGAACGGGAAGGTGATCGGCGCCCGCTCCCCCTCCTGGCCCTCTTGGAGATGGCCGCGGGCGCTCGCCTGCTCGAACAGGATGCCGATGGTGCCCTGGACGTCCGGGTAGGTGGAGCCCTTGCCGAAGTAGAAGTCGTCGAACGTCTCCTCGCTGAAGTAGAGGCTGCCAGCCTTGTCGAGCGCCCGCGCGTGGTAGCGCGCGAACTCCCTGGTGAGGTCCAGGTTCTTCTGCGGGGTGAGCGGGTTCTGGCGGCTGGGCACGCCCGGCTGGAAGAAGTAGGTTGAGCGCGAGCCCATCTCGTGGAAGTCCGCGAGCACGTTCGGGCGCCAGCGCTGGAACACGCGCACCCGGTTCCGGCTCTCCGGATGGACCAGGAGCAGCCAGTCCCGGTTCAGGTCGAACCAGTAGTGGTTGGTGCGGCCGCTGGGCCAGGACTCGATGTGCTCCCGGTCGTTGGGGTCGGCGACCGCCTGGGCGCCCCGGTACATGTTCGCCCAGTGGGCGAAGCGGCCCAGGCCGTCCGGATTGAGCTCGGGGTCGAGCAGGACCACCACCCGGTCGAGGAGCGCCCGCACCTCCGGGCTCTGGGAAGAGGCCAGGTGGTAGGCGACGACCATGGAGGCGTTGGCGCCCGAGGCCTCGTTGCCGTGGATGCTGTAGCCCAGGTAGACCACCGCCGGCATGTCGTCCGGGATGGGCGCGCCCGCCGCGTCGCCGTCGGCGCCGGCGTCGAACGGGGGCTCGCTCAGCCGCCGGTGGGCCGCCAGGATCTCGTCCAGCCGGGCCTGGTTCGCCGCCGAGGTGATGGTCGCCAGCACCTGGGGCTTCCGCTCGTAGGTGCGGCCGGTCTCCTCCAGCTTGACGCGGTCGGAGGCCGCCGCCAGGCGTTCCAGGTAGGCGACGATCTGGTCCGGCCGCGCGTGCCAGTGGCCGACCTGGAAGCCGAGCACGTCCTGGGGCGCCGGCACCGCCGGATCGTGGGCCGCCTCGCCCCCCGGCAGGGCCGCCAGGTAGTAGCCCAGGTCGACCGTGTCCGGCGAGGCGCTCTCACCCGGAGCGGACGTGGCCGTGGCCCCGGCCGCGACGCCGTCCGCGTTCGGAGCGGGCCCCGGAACCGGGACGGGCGTGGGGGCGGCGGCCGACGGTGAAGGCAGCAGGAGCACGGCGAGCAGCAGGCCGCGGCGGACCGCGACAGCGGGCAGGCTCGCCCAGGGGCTCGGGAGGTCGGTCGGACGCTGTGGGGTCGTCGGGCTCATGAAATGGTCACCTCGTCTGAGGGATCGGTCGGTGCGGCCGGGGTCGGCTGTTGGCCGGTCGGCAGGAGCGGCGGGCCGGGAGCGCGGGGCCGGGCTCGCTCCGGGGCGGGGCCCGCGGGGGCTCCAGAAGTCCGTCACGCGACGGCGGCCGCCTCGAAGATCGCCCGCTGGAGGGCGATGTTGTCCCGGTGGCCGGTGAGCTTCGCGGTCACCTTGCCGCGCACCGGGTAGCCGAGCAGGTAGAGGTCGCCGATGATGTCCAGGATCTTGTGGCGCACGAACTCGTCCGGGAAGCGGAGCTCGGTGTTGATCACGTTGTCCTCGCCCACCAGGATGAAGTTGTCCAGCCGGCCGCCCGAGCCCAGTCCCAGCTCGTTCATCATCTTGAGGTCGCGCATGAAGCCGAAGGTGCGGGCCGGGGCGATCTGCTCCCGGTAGGCGTCGAAGTCGGTGAGCGTGAACTGGTAGGTCTGCTCCCCCACCGGCGCCGGGTAGCGCAGCAGGTAGGAGACCGAGAACTCGTCGGCCGGCTCGATCACCAGGCTCTTCTCTTCACCGCTGCCCCCGACCTGGTAGCGGCGGTCGATCACCAGCTCCTTGCGCGGCGCGTCCTGGTCCTCGATGCCGATCGCCAGCAGTCGCTCGCAGAAGTCGAGCGCGGAGCCGTCGAGCACCGGGATCTCTCCGTGGACCTTGATCAGCAGGTTGGTGATGCCGGAGGCGTGGAGCGCGGAGAGCAGGTGCTCGACCGTGCGGATCGACTGGCCCTCGCGCTCGAGCGTGGTGGCGTAGTCCGTGTCCGCCACCGAGCCGACGTGGGCCGGGATCACCGTGTCCTGGGGCAGGGTCAGGAAGTGGATGCCGGTGTCCGGCGGCAGCGGCTGGATCGCCATGCCGGTGCGGCGCCCCGAGTGAAGGCCGAGGCCGTAGATCACGCTCGACTCGCGGATGGTGCGCTGGGGAGTGTCCGCGACGACGAGCTGGGGGAGCTCCGGCGGCGGCTCCAGCCTGCTGAGCGTCTCGGCGCGGGTCTTGGTCAGCTCGAAGCCGGCCGCCCCGTGGCCGTTGGTCCCTTTGCCGTTGCGGTGGATCGCTTCGCCGGTGGCGCCGGCCGCTTTGGCCTCGAGCGCCGCGTGCACCGCCGCCACCGTCTGGTCGTAGGAGAGGGGCTTCTCCAGGTAGTCGTGAGCCCCCATCTTGATCGACTTGGCGGCGGTCGAGGCGGTGCCGTGGCCGGAGATCATCACCACGGCGGCCTCCGGGTCCAGCTCCTTGAGCGCCTGGAGCGTCTCGAGCCCGTCCCGGTCGGCCAGCCAGATGTCCAGGAAGACGACGTCCGGCCGGTCGCGGCGGTAGATCTCGAGCGCCTCGCGCCCACTCGAGGTGGTGACGGTCCGGTACCCCTCGTCGGACAGGATGTCGGAGACGGTGGTGAGGATGCCGGGCTCGTCGTCGACGATCAGGACCAGCTCGTTCATGGCGGTGGGGAGTGTAGCAGTGGCGGCGGCGAACGGCCCGCCCGGGAACTTCCGACCGAAGAGCGCGTATAGATCCGTCAGATGCTGGAACGGAGCTCCCAGAGGTTCAGCCCGCAGGGGGCGAAGAATCGCGCGCTGCGTGCGGGGGTGTCGGTCGGGATCGGCTGCGCGATCGGCTTCGTCCTGTGGATGGGCGGCTCGGGTGGCCTCCTCTGGAGCTACCTGCTGGTGTGCGGCTGGATCGGCCTCGCCATCTATTTTGTGGCTTCGGCGCTCTTCGCCCTGGCCCGCCCGGTGCTCGCGCGCTTCGAGGGTTGGCGCCTGCGCATCGTGGTGGGGTTGCTCTACTTCGTCGCCGGTGCCGCCGGATTCTCCGGCGCGGTCGCCAGCCTCGACTGGGTGCTCCGCCACACGCTCGGTGGCGGTGTCAGCGTGGGCGAGAGCTCGAGCGCACTCCTTTCGGTCGGCTTCCCGGGCCTGGTCGGCCTGGTCGCCGGGCTCACCTTCTTCACCTACGACTCGCTCCGGGAGCGCCTGCGCCTCTCCGTCGAGCGGATCAAGGAGCAGGAGCACGCGGAGCACGAGCTGGAGACCGCGCGGGCGATCCAGCGGCGCCTGCTGCCGCCGCCGGTGGCCGAGGGACCGGGCTACCGGATCGCCGCCCGCAACCTGCCCGCGCACCAGGTGGCCGGAGACTTCTACGACATCCTGCCCGACCTGGCCCAGCGCCCCGACGGGGCGCCCATTCCGACGGACGGTGGGACGGAGGGCCACGGGTCGTACGAGGATCGAGGGGCAGGGAGTCCCGAGGATCGTGGAACGGAGGGCACCGGTCCGGACGAAGAGCGGAGCGCCGGGGAAGACGACGGCCGAAGCGATGGCGGTGACGGGGACCGCGACGGCGTTCTGGGGCTGGCGGTGGGCGACGTCTCCGGCAAGGGGATGGGCGCGAGCCTGGTGATGGCCTCGGTCAAGGCGTCGCTCTCCTTCCTCGCCCCCGGGCGCTCGCCGGCAGAGATCCTGGTCGAGCTCAACCGGCGCCTGGTGGCAGAGCTCGGTCCGCGGGAGTTCGTGGCCCTCTGTTTCGTGCTCTACCACCCGTCGACCGGTGCCTTCGAGCTGGCCAACGCGGGGCTGCCGGACCCGTACCTCGTCCGGGTGCCGGCCGGGCCGGAGGACGCCCCGGGCGGGGCTCCGGACGGCGAGGCTCCGAGCGGAGGCCGACACGGCGCCCCACACGGGGAAGGCAGCGGCGGCACGCCTCCCGAGGCGGTCGTCGCCCCGGAGCCTCGGCTGCCGCTCGGCCTGCGCGAGGGCATGGCCTACGGCGCGGTGCGCGGCCGGCTCGACCCCGGCGACCGCCTGGTCCTGGTCACCGACGGTCTGCCGGAGGCCCAGACGGGGGAGGGCGAGCCGCTGGGCTACGCCGGCTTCGAACAGCTCCTGGCCGCGACCACGGGGCACCGGGGAGAGCCCGAGCGCTGGCTGGACGGCCTGTTCGAGCGCCTCGCGGCGGAGACGCTCGAGCACCGGGAGGACGACTGGACGGCCCTGGTGCTGGAGCGCAGTGCCTGAGACCGCTCCGGGCGACGGCTACGGCTCAAGGCGCTGCGCCAGGCTCTCCAGGCGTGTCGGCGGATTCCAGACGCCCGGGGTCCTCTTCTCCTCCAGCCTCTCCGGGCGGCGCGGGCGGCAACGGCGGTGCCGCCAGGGCGCGCCGGTAGCTCTCCTCGAGCGCGGTGAGGTAACCGCGCTCCTCCCAGAGGTCCGCCACCAGGCGGTCGAGGACGCGGCCGAGCAGGCGCCTCTCCTCGTCCTCCGGAAGGGCTCTCTCGGTCTCTATTCGCGGTCCTCGAAGCCCTCGGCGCCCGCCGCCTCGCCGGGTCAGCAGGCGGGCTCCCCGCCCGAGGAGCTGGCGGCTGCCGCGGAAGGTCCGGCGGAGCGCTTGCTCGAGCGGCCGGGGATCGACTGCGTCGAGGGTCGCCTCGATGGTCCGGCGCACCGCCACGGCCCGGTCCAGGTCGAGGGCGGCGTCGAGACCCCCGGCGCGACCGGACTTGGAGCCGGAGCTGGCGCCGGAATCGAGCCCCGACCCGGGATCAGGGGCGCCCGGCCCGGCTTCCTCTCCGCTGCTCCAGGCCGGCACCCAGGCGAAGGTCAGGTGGAGGAGGTAGCCCTCGTGGAAGACCCGCGAGGCGGTATCCACGCTCTCCTTGACCGCGAAGATGATCAGGATCTTGCGGAACAGCTTGGCCAGCAGGCGGAGCGTCAGGCTGAAGGCGATCCAGCCGATCCAGCCGAGGCACCCGCGGCTCTCCCCACGCGTCCCTGCGAGCACGTCGACACGTTCGCGATCGAGAGCCAGCGAGCCGGTCAGGCCCCGCTCGGCCGCGAGGTCTCGTACCATCTTGCGCCGGACCCCGGCCAGCACCCGGTCGTCGAGGAAGGGGATCGGGATCAGCGGGCAGAGCCCGGCCAGCAGGCTGTGAAAGGTGACCTGGCGGAACCAGGAGGGGCGAACGGCGTCCGGCGCCCCGGCCTGGCCGGGTGGCCCGGGTGGATCGGGTCGGTTGGGCTGCTTGGGGTCGGTCTGGTCCATGATCGCCGGTCGGAGCGCTGCCTGCGCCCGTCGGGCTAGTATCCTCGCAAATCGCGCGCCTTCCGTCTTCGACAGCCCCTCGCCATGCCCTCCGCCCCGCCACCCGCCCCCGCCGTCGAGCCGCCTGAGACCGTCTACCGTCGGCGGAGGGAGCGCTACGAAAGGGAGGCGCGGGAGCTCCGCCGCCGGTCGAGCGCCGTCACCCGGGGCCGCGTCGCTACCTTCTTCGGCGGGGCTGTCTGCCTGGCGCCGGCGCTGGTGGGCACGGAGGACCCGCGGGTTCCCTGGCTGGTGGCTGCGGGCGCGCTGTTCGTGGTGTTCTTCGCGCTGGTGGCGGTGGACGGGCGGCTGGCCCGGCGCATCCGGTGGATCGAAGCGCTCCGCGACGTCAACGGGCGGGCGATGGCCCGCCGGTCGCGGGACTTCGATCGGCTGCCCCCCTGTCCGCCGGCGGCCGAGCTGCTCGGCTCCGGGAGCGGTCGCGCGGCCCGGGCGGCGAAGGGCGCCGCGGACGGCTCGATTGACGCCGAGGCGGAGGAGCCGACGGAGGAAGACGGCGCGCCGGGGCCGTTCGTCCGCGACCTGCACCTGTTCGGCCGGGCCTCCCTCTTCCGCCTGGTGAGCACCGCGCGGAGCCCCGCCGGCCGGCGGCGGCTGGCCCGCTGGCTGGCGGAGCCGGCGACGGCGGCGGAGGTCGTCCGCCGGCAGGCGGCGGTGCGGGCGCTGGCGTCGGCGCTCGCGGAGCGCCAGGAGGTCGAGGCGGCCGGCATGGGCGTGGCCGAGGGAGCGCCCGACCTGGAGCGCTTCTACCACTGGGCCGAGGGCGACTCCTGGCTGGCCCGGCATCGCTGGCGCCTCTGGGCCGCGCGGGTGCTCACCGTCTTGGTCCCCGGGAGCTTCATCGCGTTCCTCGCCGGGCTGGTGTCCTGGGAGCTCTTCGTCTCCCTCGCGATGGCGAGCTACCTGCTCTCGGCCGCCAGCGCCGAGGTGCTCCACGACGTCTTCGACCGCGCCACCTTCGGCGGCGACGGCTTGCTCGGCTACGGGCCGCTCTTCCGGGCCGTCGAATCGCTCCCCGGAGGCACGGCCGCGGGCCGGGCCGCGGGCAAAGGGGACGAGAGCCCTGGCGGGACGGAGCCCGGCCTTCCGTACGAGGGCAGTCTGCTGGACGATCTCGCCGGCCGGCTGGCGCCCGCGGGCCGCTCGGCGGCCGAGTGGATGGACCGGCTCGAGCGGCTGACCGTGCTCTCCGACGTCCGCCACGGCCTGATCTACTTCTTCGTCCAGGTCGTGACCCTGTGGGCCTTCCATGTCGCGGCCCGCTTCGAGGTATGGCAGCGGCAGGCCGGACCCTCGGTGCGCGGCTGGCTCGAGGCGCTGGGCGAGCTGGAGGCGCTCTGCTCGCTGGCGGCCCTGGCCCATGCCGAGCCGGAGTGGGCCTGGCCTGCGGTCGGGGTCGGGGTCGGACAAAAGGGTGGAATCTCGGAGAGCCCCGAACCGCCCCAGAGTCCGGTCAAGGCGACCACCCAGCGTCCAGTCGACGCACCGGCCCGGGAGCCGGTCAAGGCGCCGGACACCTTCCGGGCGCTCGACCTGGGCCATCCCCTGATCCCCGGCGACCGGCGGGTGGGCAACGACGTGGAAGTGGGCCCGCCCGGCACCTTCCTGCTGGTCACCGGCTCCAACATGAGCGGCAAGACCACCCTGATCCGGGCGATCGGCGTCAACGCGGTGCTGGCCGAGGCGGGCGGGCCGGTCTGCGCGCGGGAGCTGACCATGCCGCCGCTCCGCCTGGCGACCAGCATCGTGGTCGAGGACTCCCTCGAAGAGGGCGTCTCGTTCTTCATGGCCGAGCTGCTGCGCTTGAAGAGCGTGGTCGACGCGGCGGCGACCGAGGCCGAGGGGGCGGACGGACGGCGGCTCCTCTACCTGCTGGACGAGGTCCTCCGCGGGACCAACAGCGCCGAGCGCCGGGTGGCGATCCAGCGCGTGCTCGGGCGCCTGCTCGAGCTGGGCGCCATCGGCGCGATCACCACCCACGACCTCCAGATCCTGGCCGAAGGCGCGCTGGAGCGCTCGGCCGTCCCGATCCACTTCCGCGAGACCATCCGGCCAAAGCCCGAAGGCGGCGCGGACATGACCTTCGACTTCATCTCCCGGCCCGGGCTCGCCCCGACCACCAACGCCCTGCGGCTGCTCGAAGCGGTCGGCTTGGGGGACGGAGAGGAGCCAGCCCCCAGCGCAGAAGTCGAAGAGCGGGTCGCGGAAGACCCGGTCGGCACCGGCTCCGGGCCGGAGCCGGCCGGTGGCGGGCACGAGGAGACCGGCCGATGAAACCCTCGACCTTCTACGACGGCTGCGCCACCCACTACGATGCCGACTACGCCTCCGCCGGCTACGAGCACGACATCCCGTTCTACGTCGAGCGGGCGCGGGCGTCGGGCGGCCCGGTCCTCGAGCTGGGCTGCGGCACCGGGCGGGTGCTGGTCGAGATCGCCCGCGCCGGCATCGAGATCGTCGGCGTCGACCTGTCCGAAGAGATGCTGGCGCGGGCCCGCGAGCGGCTCGAAGCCGAGCCGGCAGCCGTCCGCGAGCGGGTGCGGCTGATCCATGGCGACATTCGGACGGTCACCGTCGACGGCGGCATCGGCCGGTTCCCCCTCGTCATCTCCCCCTTCCGGGTCGTCCAGCACCTGGTCAGCCGCGACGACCAGAAGGCGTGGCTCCGTACCGTGCGTGCCCACCTGACACCGCCGAAGGCCAGCAGATCCCGCCCGTCCGGCGAGGAAGAGCGGCCGGGCTCATCGATCCGATCGGATCGGGCGGACCGGCTGGGCGAGGCAAGCGCGGCGGGTCAGGTACACCAGACGGACCGGCCGGGCGGCGAGCTCATCTTCGACGTCTTCCAGCCCGACTTCGGGCTCATCGCCGACAGCCTGGACGAAGCGGCCCCCTCCATCTCCGTCGACGTCCAGCGGATCGATCCAGAGACCGGCCGCACCGTCCGCCGCGTCTCCCGCTCCCTCCACACCCCCGAGCTCCAGACCTTCGACGTCACCTTCGAATGGCTGGTCGACGAGCCGAACGGCACCTCCCGCACCGAACGCTCCGTCGAATCCACCGTCCGCTGGTTCACCCGCGCCGAGCTCGAAAACCTCCTCGAGCTCGAAGGCTTCGAAGTGCTCGACGTCTGGGGCGACTTCGAAGGCACCCCCTTCGGCGAAGGCGCCGAAGACCTGGTCGTCCGGGCCCGGCTGGCGGGCTGACGGCCCGGCCGGGCGCCACCCCGATGGCGGCTCGGCCGCCCCAGTCCGCCCCTTGGCAGTCGGGCTCCAGCCGGCTCCAGCCGGCTCGAAGCGCCCCCAACCGCTCGCCCATCCGGCCCGGACGGACAGCGGGCTCTCGCCCCGACTCGTGGCCAAGCCGAAACGGAGTATCCTCCCGAGGTCAAAAAATCTACCTATGGACAATTTTCTCTTAGTTGCTGCATCAACGGGAGGGCATCTATGCGCCTGGGGCCCGCGATCGGCCAGTTCCTCGTCGGCTACTTCGCCACCCGCGACCGGAGCGAGAAGACCTACAAGGCCTACGCCTGCGACCTCGAGCAGGTCGGCAAGTTCCTCGGCGCGAGCCAAGAGCTGGCCGCCCTCGGCCCTGAAGAGATCGAGCGCTGGGCCGCCGAGCTCAAGCGCCGCGAATACGCCCCCGCCTCCATCCAGCGCAAGATGGTCTCGCTCCGCGTCTTCTGCCACTACTGGGTGCGCAAGGGCGAGATCGAGCAGAACCCCTTCTGGCGCGTCCGCCTGAGCTTCGGCCGCACCCAGCAGCTCCCCCGCACCCTCACCGAAGGCGAAATCCGCCGCCTCCTCGACCAGGCCCGCAGAGACTGGCAGACGGCTCCCGACGACCGCGACCCGGGCCAAGCTCCAAGCGGCGACCCGTCCGGCGAGCGGATCGGCCAGACGGGCGCCGACCCAGGCGAAGGGCTCCGAGCCCAACCGAGCGCCGAGTCCGGACCCGCCAGCCAACCGGCCGACCCCTCAGGCAACGGCCACCAACTCGGCCCCCTGCCCAGCCCCGGCTGGATGAGCCCCCGCTTCCTGGCGCTCCGCAACTACGCCTTCCTCGACCTCCTCTTCGCCACCGGCATCCGCGTCGGCGAAGCCGCCTCCCTCACCCTCGCCGCCTACAACGAAGAAGAACGCGCCTACCACGTCCGCGGCAAAGGCCGCCGCCCCCGCCTCGCCTTCCTCGTCGACCCCAAGAGCCTCCACCTCCAAGCCACCTACCGCCAAGCCCGCCGCGCCATCCAAACCCCCACCGACGCCCTCTTCCTCAACCTCCACCGCGCCCCCCTCTCCACCCAAGGCATGGCCAACATCCTCAGAAAGCTCCAGACAGAAGCCCAACTCACCCGCCGCGTCACCCCCCACATGATCCGCCACACCATCGCCACCCTCCTCCTCCGCAACGGCGTCGACCTCCGCGTCGTCCAAGAATTCCTCGGCCACGCCTCCATCACCAGCACCCAGCGGTATACGCACGTCAGCAAGACGCACCTGATCGCCGCGTTGCGGGACGGGCATCCGGGGTTGGTCTGACGCACTGATTATTGGCTACGAAGTCTCTTCGTGAGTTGGCATAGGCGTTCCTCCTGACGAACGCGCCAACCTGCCCCGGTGCTCAACTTCGCTTCCCCGGCTACGACCCCTTTCAGGGAGCGCACAGCCCAACCCGGCCTAAGTGAGGACTGCTGCAACAGGTCCCTTTTCAACCACGCTCCAGGTCCGAATATTGCTATTTCTACTAGCGGCGGACTTGGTGAATAGATGCAGGAGGTAGCGTCGAAGACCGTACAGATCCACCCGGTGCTATATGAACCCAGGATTACTGGATAATGACCCCTAGGTCCAATACTCTTCACTTAGAGGCCAATTCGTTGTATTCTCTCCTCACCAACCGAGGAGGGAACGATGGCGAGAACAGTAGCGGGACTTCCAGCAGGGACGCGGGTCACCGACTTCATCAGCCTGGGTGCGGTCGCTGGGTGGATACCGA
>Ga0210074_1000191_pt1 | contig 23762 bp, 14 predicted proteins | sample China_Galinas_Co_FD_184860 | JGI IMG/M metagenome (GOLD analysis project Ga0210074, IMG submission 184860) | Wetland microbial communities from San Francisco Bay, California, USA, that impact long-term carbon sequestration -... | ecosystem: Environmental > Aquatic > Marine > Wetlands ... | reverse complement strand
ACATCCTGGTGGCCATCCCGCTCGAGGAGCGCGACCTGGTGAGCTTCCACGGCGACGCCTACCGCGAGTACCGCCGGCGGGTCCGGATGATCTTGCCCCTGCCGAAGGGCGAGCCCGCCGCCGACGGCTCAGAGCCCGGCCGGCAGATCCCGGTGGGAAAGGAAATCGTCGAGGTCGATGGAGCCGGTGGTGCCCGGGTCGACTCCTTGCGCACCCCAGCGAACGGAGTCGATCCGGCCGGCGTGGTCGTGGGCGAGTGACACGCAGGAGCTCCGGCTACCGTCGTCGTTGACGCAGAGGGCGGCCTTGCCGTCCGGCACCCCCGGGGCGCTGGCGGCTTGCCAGTCGACCTCGACGCTGTTCCAGCCGGCGGCCAGAGCCAGCTCGAACGTCCCCGCGGTGCTCACGAAGGTCCCGTCGTCGAGCCGGGCCTCGAGCACGAGGCGATCTTCGGCGAGCGGGGCGTCGTGGGTGACGACGACCCGGAGCTGCACCGCTCCCTGGTCGTCGTAGGCCACGAAGTGGTCGAACCGTTCCGTGCTCGGCAGGGCCAGGGCCGTGGGGTCGACGGAGAGCTCGGCGCGGTAGCTCGTCTCGGCGACGGGCGTGTCGTCCCGGACGTAGGCGTCTCCCTTGATCGCGGGGTCCACGACAGCGGCGAAGCTCGATCCGGCGGCGACGCGAAAGCCGCTCCCCAGGGCGATCAGATCGCCGGCGGTGAAGGCCACCGTGCCGGAGACGTCCGCCGTGGCGGTGATCGTGTGGCAGGCGGTCTGGTCCGTGGTCACGGTGCCGGTGAGGGCGAGGTCGGCCGGCGCGGTGCAGCCGGCCAGGCTCAGCCGGGCGCCGAACGTCCCCGTGCGGGCCGCGGCCCCCAGGACGGTGATCGAGCTGCCCCAGGCGACTCCCGGAACGGCCACGCCCCACGCGCCGAGGAGGACCGGCACGGCGAGCAGGAGCGCCGGGGCTCTGCGATGGGGACGAGGGCTCATTGGATCACCCAGCCGGCCCGCCGGATCAGCTCCGGCTTGGGGCCCGGCCCCAGCTCGACGAGGTAGCACCCCTTCGACGCGTAGCGCTGCCCCGGCCCGAAGCTGAGCCGGGGGTAGGCGGCGACGGAGTAGTACTGATCCCGCATCATGTCCATGACGTCCAGGAAGTAGTCACGGTAGAGGTCGTGGCGCATCTTCTTGATCACCCCGGAGAGCATCCAGCCCAGCAGGTACATCTGCGACTGGATCCGCGCGTCGGCCACGGGGATCCCCCGGCTCTCGAGCCACCGGCGCGTCACCAGCTCGGCGCGCGGCTTCTCCCCGGGCAGGCTGAAAGGGTGGGTGAGGAGCGTGAAGCGCCGCACCGCGTCGGGGACCGCGGACCGGTCGTCCCCGAGGAGCGGACCGGACAGGAAGACCCGCGGTGGCCCGGCCTCGTCCCGGTCCGCGATCGCCTCCAGGCCGGGCAGGTCCCGCCCGCGGAGCCAGAGGAGGAGCACGGCCCGCGGGTGTGTGTCCGCCAGGCGCCGCCAGAAGCCCGCGTCCGGAGCGTCCTCCACGCCGAGCACGCGCTCCACCGGTGCGGGGCGACCGAACGCCGCCCAGGTGGCGCGAAATCCCTCGGCCAGGGCCCTGCCTTCCGGATCGTCCCGGTAGACCTGCACCACCGGACGGCCGGCGGCAGGCCCGGATCCAGGGTCCGGGCGGCTCCGGAGGTAGCGGGCGACCGCTTCCCCCTCCTGGAACCGGCCCTTCGAGAAGTAGAGGGTGTACCAGTCCGAGGCGGACACCACCGGCAGGTCGGTGATCGGGAAGAGCGCGGGGATCCGGTTGGCTTCGCAGAACGCGTGGATCGGCCACCACGGACCCCCGGTGACGCCGCCGAGCAAGGCGAACACGGGCCGGTCCCGGTAGTACGCCTCCAACTGGCTCCGCCAGGTCTCCGGCGGCCCGCGGAGCTCCCAGACCGAGAGCTCCAACCGGCGGTAGGCGGTGTACTTCTCCTCCTTGTAGAACGGCCCCGAAGCCGCCCGCCGCTCCTGCTGCCGGGTCTGGGTGTTGGCGGCCGCGACGTGTGCCCGCAGGGGGAGGAGCATCGCCGAGCGTTCCGTCGCGCTCGCCCCCGCGCCGACGACCGTGGCGAAGCGGATGGTGTCGTCAGTGACCCCCGGCGAGGGCGCGGCCGAGAGGTGCTCCAGGTAGTGGACCAGCACCGCCATGTCGTCGTCGTCCAGGGCGTAGCGCGGCATCTGGGGCCCGAGCGTCCTGCCGGCGGGGTCCACCCCGGTCCGGAGCACGCGGGCCAGGCTCTCCACCGTGTAGGCCGGACGGATCTGCTCGCGGCGCAGGTGGGCGGGCAGCCTCGCCCTGGCGGTCTCGGTCATGCGCGCCCCGCGGAAGGGCTGGAACAACCACCCGGCGTTGGTCGGCAGGGTGATCACGGTGCCTTCGATGGAGCCGACGCCGCTCCGCAGGTGGCAGCTCTGGCAGCTGAACATGGTGCCGTCCACCGGCACGTCCCCCTGCACCACGCCGGTCATGGGCTCGCCCGAGGGCAGGATGCCCCGGCGGTACATGCGCTCTCCGAGGCGCAGGACCTCGGCCTCGGTCCGGCCGCCGGCTCCGGCCGCGTGCGCCGGCCGCTGGGCCGCCGCCCCGATGAGGGGGGCGAGGACGGTGAGCGCGAGGACGCCTCTGAGCCCGGCGCGGCTCATCTCACGGCTCCAGCAGGCCCCGGACCTCGGCCATGAGCTCCCGGGTCGACAGGAACCCCAGGAGCCTGACCCACTGCTCGTCGCCGGGCGCCCGCAGGAAGATCAGAGGCCGGTGCGACATCTTGTCGGGAACGTAGGCGTCGAACGCCCGCATGACCCGTTCGATGGAGGCGCGGTCGGCGGTGAAGAAGTCCCAGCCCGGTCGGGCCCGGTACCTCTCCAGGTACCGTTTCATGACCTCCGGGGTGTCGTGCTCCGGGTCGATGGTGATCGAGATCAGCCGCACCCGGCCGGCATCGTCTCCGAGCTCTTTCTGGAGGTTCGAGAACCCGGCCGACAGCACGGGGCAGATGGTGGTACAGGTGGCGAAGATGAAGTCCACCAGCACGGGTCGGCCGGAGCCGACGAGCTCGTCGAGCCGCACCTCCTCCCGGTCCTGGCTCAGGAGGATGACCTCCGGCACCTCGTAGCGCTGAACGCTCCGCTCGAACCCCTGCCGGTGGTCGCCGTGCCCGGCGTGCTGGGCCACCGCACCCCGGGCCTGGAACGCCAGCCCCAGGAGCATCGCTCCGAGCAGCCAGGTGAAGCCTCTCCATCTCTTCATCTCCAAGCCCTCCCGTCCGATCGGTGTCCTCTGCCTGTCGCGGCCCCGCGATCCGAGGCCGCGGTCACCTCCACGCCCTCTACGCCAGGGCGCGGACCGCTCCCGCCCCCTCACGGCGGCCCGTTCGGCCAGTGGCTCGACCACGCGGACAGGTCCCCCGACTCGAACCCGTCCGTGAAGATCGGCGAGGGGACCGTGCCCAGGATGAAATCGTCGGCGAACACCAGGCGCACCTGCCCCACCTTGCCGTCGGTCTCTTCCACCCGGAAGGTGGTGAAGCCGGCCGTGTCGATCACGCCGAAGAACTGCTCCACGCCCACCGGCACCAGGCCGAGGCCGATCGGCGCGCCGCCGTCCAGGATCATCACCAGCTTGGGTCCGGAGATCCCCGTGAAGGTCGCGCCCACACCGTAGAGCGGGCTCTCCCCCGGCGCTCGGGTTCCAGTGACGCCGTCCTTCAACAGGCACTGCGACGGCGGCATGTCGACGTCACACTCGGCGGGGGTGCCGGTGGCGTAGCCATGGTTCGGGTCGTACACCCCCCACGAGCCGGTGACCGCCGCCCCGGAACCGGTGGTGATCTCGTTCGAGGCCGGCGGATCTGGGTGGTTGGTCTGCCAGAGGACCCCCTGGCTCGAGACCGACAGGGCGGTCGCCGGGAACCGGGCGCCGCCCCAGGCCCCGTCCTCCTCGAAGCCTTCCTGGATGGTGCCGTATCCCAGCTCCTGGAGCAGCGCCAGGTAGGGGGCTTCCTGCCAGCAGGTGAAGACGGCCGGGCCGCCGCTGCACGCCGTCGAGGTCACCGTCGCCAGGGCCGCGTCGGCCCCCGCGACGGCCTGGGCCTCGGCCGCCGTCGCCGAAGCGCCCAGCAGCAAGCCCAACCACCACGAGACCCTGCTCAGGGTCGGTCGCCCGGTCATCGGTCGAGCCTCCGTGGAGCGTCCGTTTCCACCTCCCTCTACCGGCAGGATCGGTTGCGGTCACAGTCGGCGTCGGCGCAGTCGACGAGCCCGTCGCCGTCATTGTCCAGCCCGTCGGAGCAGGTGGAACCCTTGCCCTCCACTCCGCCGGTGTCGCCCCCGCCCGGGCAGGGCTTGCCACCGGTCCGGTCGCTGCCGTCACAGTCCTGGTCGATGCCGTCGTTCTTGACGTCGCAGGCGCCGGGATGGATGCCGGCGTCGAAATCGTTGCAGTCCGGCTCCGTGCCGCAGCCGGCTTCGACGAAGTAGGTGTCGGCGTCGGCATCGGTGCACACGGGCCCCGGGTTCCGGAGCCAGATCTCCGCCTCCACCAGGTCGATCAACCCATGGCCGTACGTCCCGTCGGGTCCCGCCGCCCCCAGGTCGGCCGCCGTCGCTTCCAGGGCCTGGCGCAGCGCGGCCGGTGTGGCCGCCGGGTGGGCGCCGAGCAACAGCGCCATGGCGCCCGCCACGTGCGGTGCCGAGAACGAGGTGCCGCTGACCTGGGCGTAGGAATCCGGGAAGACGCCGCCGAAGGTCAGGTCCGCGGTCCTGACGCCGGCGCCGGGCGCCACCACCTGCGGGTAGAGCGTGCCGTCGCAGGCGGAGGGGCCGCGGCCGCTGGAGGGAGCGATGGCGATGGTGTCGTCCACGGACCCGACCGCGTAGCCGGCGGGGTTGTCGGCCGGGCTCTCGCTGGACGGTGCCGCCGGCCCCAGGTTGCCGGCCGGGAAGACCACCGCGATCTGGGCCGCCTCGAGCACCTCCAGGTCGGGCTCGAATTCGAGGAAGCAGTCGTTGACCTGGTTCGGGAAGCCCCAGGAGTTGTTGACCACGTCCGGGGCGTCGTCGGTGCCGGCGTCGCCGTCCGGATCGAGCAGCCACTGGAAGCCCAGGTGGATGTCGCTCAGCTCCGCGACCCCGGCATCGTCGAAGATCTTGACCGCGATCCACCGGGCGTCGGGCGCCACGCCGATGGCGCTGCCGCCGGCCGCGCCGCCGACGATCAGGCCCATGACCCGCGTGCCGTGGCCGGAGGCGTCGTAGGGGGTGGCGTGCTCGCCGTTGGGGTCGTACCAGCTGTTGGCGCCGCCGCGATAGGCGCCCGCCAGGTCCGGGTGCAGGGCGTCGACACCGGTGTCCATCTGGCCCACGAGCGCTCCGGCGCCGGTATGGCCCAGGGCCCACAGCTCGTCGGCGCGGATGGCGGCCAGGTTCCACTCCGCAACGGACGCCTGGCCGGGGCTCTGCCCGGGAGAGGGTGCATGGACCGTGGCGTCGAGCCGCACGCTGGCCACACCGGGCTGCTCCGCCAGCGCGCGGATCACCTCCGCCGGTGCCCGGAACGCCAGGGCGTTGACCGCCCAGAGCGACACGACGTCGGAGACCCCACGGCTCTGGAGCCAGCCGATGATCGGCCCCTGGGTTGTTCGTGCCAGGTCCCGGAGCGCCCGCACCAGGTCCGCGCGCACCTGGGGCCGGCTCCTTCCCGGACCGCCGATCGCGGCCGGGTCGACCCGCTCCGAGAGGCTGGCGAGGACGGGGACCCGCTCACCGGGTTGCAGGCTGGCGAGCGCATCTTCCAGCCCGGGAGCGAGACCCGGCGCTTCGAGCGCGGAGGCGACCGGAGCCGATCCCAGGAAGGTCGCCCAGAGCAGGGCCCCGACCAGAGCCCCGACCAGGGCCCAGGCCAGAGCCCCGAGCAGGGTCCCGACCAGAGTCCAGACCCGGGGCCGGCGGGAGCCGAGAATCGGTCGTCGTGGTCTCTCGTGCCGCCTCATGCTCGCCTCCTACTCGACGACGATGTCCTCGACCCGGAACTTCCCGATCACCACGGTCACCTTGTCTCCCGGCTGGACGATCTTTCCGGCGTTGCCGAAGAACATCCAGTAGATCCGGCCCTCCTGGGGAATGTTCGAGTTGCGGAGCGGGCCGAGCTTGGCGGTCTCGGGAACCGCCAGCACCTTGCCGGTGGGCTGGTGGATGAGGTACGGCTTGATCTGCCGCTTGAACAGATCGCTCGCCTTCGCCGCGTCCAGGACGCGGTAGCGGTAGTCGAGCATGTGGCCGTTGGCGCTCAGCCGGAGGCTGGTGATCTCGATCCCCCACTGCTCTTCGATCCCCCGATGCTCGTCACCCCGCTCCCCTGCCCCGCCCGGCTCGTCCCCGTGGCCGGCCGAGCCGGTGTCCTGGCCGGGGGCCGCCACCGCCCGCTCGTCGGGCGGCGCCTGGGACAGAGCGCCCGCCTGCCCGGCGGGGGCGAGCAACGCCAGGCAGGCGAGCGAAACCGAAGCCGCCAGGAGACGGGGTCTCGAGACCGAGGGAACGGGGAGGAAGGGCGCCCCGAGATGTCCCGGCCGTGTCATCACAGCACGTTGATCCGCACCGTGGCCTCGTTGGAGGTCGCGCCGTCGTCGTCGTCGACCGTGTAGCCGAAGGTGTCGGTTCCGCGGAAGCCGTTCTTCGGCACGTAGGTCACCGTGCCGTCACCGTTCTCGACCACCGTGCCGCCCCGTTGGGTGTTGGGACCGGTGGTGATCACCACCGTGGTGACGTCGATCGTGCCGTCCGGGTCGACGTCGTTGGCGGTGACGCTGAAAGTGATCCCCGCGCTGTTCTTCACCGTCTCGGCGAAGTCGTCGTTGGCGAACGGCGGCAGGTTGGCCGCCGGCGGCACGATGGTGATCGTCGCCGTGGTGGTGCTACAGAGCGGCGCCGGGTCACAGGCCTGGTAGTCGAACGCCACCTGGTCGCCCGCGTTCAAGCCGGTCCCGGCCGGATCGTGGGTGAACGAGCCGTCGGCGGCGAGCATCAACACCCCGGGTCCGCTCGCCGAGAGATCGGCGTCGAGCGCCACCACCGGCCCGGAGACCAGGGCCGCGGTCAGGAGATCACCGTCCACGTCCAGGTCGTTGCCGAGCACTCCGGGGGCCGCCACGAGGAGGGTCATCCCCTCCTCCTCGTCGTAGGCGTCGGCCACCGCCACCGGCGCGTCGTTGACCGGCGTCACGGTCAAGGTCACGGTGGCCACGTTGGAGCTCGCGGTGCCGTCGTCCGCCCGGTAGGTGAAGAGGTCGATGCCGTTGTAGTCGGCGTTCGGGGTGTAGGTGAAGGAGCCGTCCGCCGCCAGCGCCAGGGTGCCGGACGACGCGCCGGCGACGAGCACCGCCGTCAGCGGGTCGTTCTCCGGATCGGTGTCGTTGTCGAGCACGCCCGGGGGCACGCCGGCGGCCACGGTGACGAGGCCGGCGTCCTCGGCCACGGAGTAGGCGTCGTCCACCGCCGTCGGCGCTCCGGCCGCAACACCTGCCTGGAGGTAGGTCAGCATGCCGCCGCCGGTGGCGTTCTGGTTGGTGAGCGCGAGGGCCCGGTCGTAGAGCGCGTAGGTCCCCGCCGCGGCGACGTTGACCACCGCGTCCAGGGTCTTGGCGGCCGGCAGCTCGACGGCGTACTGCTGGAGCGGCTGGGGATAGCGGTTGCCGTCCTCGGCCACGAGGTCCATGTAGAGGCCGCCTTCGAGGCTCGGTACGACGGTCTCGAGACCGGCGTTGACCAGCCGCAGGAGCACGTCCTGGCCCACGGCGGCGACCACGGGGGCCGTCGCCGGGAAAGCGGCGCCGTCGATCAGGAAGTAGCGGGGGCTCCAGGTGGTGACGCGCGCGCCGCCGAAACCTGCCGGGTCGGCGTTCAAGGCCGGGTCGATCTCGCTGAAGACCAGCACCTCGTCCTGGTCGTAGGTCACGTCACCGTAGGCCTGGCCGGGCGCCACGTCGACCACCAGGGCGCCGTAGAGGCCCATGGGCACCTGGGTCCTGAGGTCGGTGGCGCTCTGGTAGAGGTAGGTGCCGGCACGCAGCGGCGAGAGCGTGTACGTGGCCGTGCCGCCCGCGGGCACCTGGTCGGTGATGACGCCGGCGCTGCCGCCGGTGACCGTCGCCCGGTAGCCGGGAACGAAGAAGGAGACCGGCACGGAGAGGGCGTTCGACAGGTGAACGACGAGCGTGCCGCCGGCCGTGGCCCGGAGCTCGGGGCCGGGCAGGGTCGCGAGGCCCGCCGCGCAGGGGCCGCCGCCCGTGATGTCGGCGTAGCCCCAGATCGGGATGACCGCCGTATCGGGCATGACGATGGTGCCGTCCGAGGCACACAGGTCGTAGGTCGTCTGCGCGAAGGAGGGCGCCACCCCGGCAGCGAGGACCGCCAGCGCCAGGAGCGCCAGCCGAGACGTCCGCGAGAGCTTCGTGGTGTTCATCACTGTTCCCTCCTCTCGTCAGGGAATGGGCGTCCCGGGCGGTTCGACCACCATCATGCTGAGCATGCCGCCGGGGAAGATGTCGAAGTTGGTGAGCTCCTTCTCGGCGTGGGAGTGCCACATGAAGAAGAAGCCGCCGAAGGGGTTGAGGCCGCCCTCGCCCGGGGGCAGCGGCTCGACGTCGCCCATGAAGGGGCTGCCGGACCACCAGCCGCCGAAGGCCAGGTTCTGGTTCTCGGGCAGGACCACCGGGAGATGCTTGCCGTGGTCGGGGCAGTACTCGTGGTCCCAGGTGGTGCCGGCGCCCAGGTCCCCGAAGCCGTCGTTGTCGCCGTCGATGCAGACGTGCGCGTACGCCGGGTCGGTGGGGTCGCCGTAGATGTCCCAACCCAGCTTCTCGCCGGTCCACTCGAAGATCGCGTCCACCGTCTGGCCCGGAACCGACAGGGTCGTGAAGCGGAACCGGGGGGCGAGGGCGCCGCCGGCAGTCTCGAGCAGCCGGCCGTCGCGGGCGATCTCGCGGTAGTGGTTGCCGTGGAGGTGGAGCGGGTGCTGGTCCTGGTCGGCGCCGATGATCCGCACCAGGAGCCTCTGGCCCGGGCTCATGCGCGGCGTGCAGTTGTAGGGCTGGTGCGGCAGCCAGGCGACGAACGAGCCCACCAGGTCGTCGGGCGCGGCCCGGCCGTTGATCAGCCAGTAGACCGGCCAGCGCGCGCTCATGTCGATCGCCCCGAGCTGGCCCTGCTCGGCGAGCTGGTGGATCACCGGGTCGATCGAGGTGAGGAGAAAGAGCACCTCGTGGTCGAAGGCCGTGTCCGGATGGTTGTAGGCGTGGTCCTCACCCATCACCGGGCGCACGATGAGCGCTCCCACGAGGCCCATCTCGATCTGGAGCTCCATGGCGGTGCCCGAGTGGTAGGTGTAGGTGCCGGGATGGCTGGCGGTGAAGGTGTAGGTCACCAGGTCCGCCGGCCCGCAGCTCTCCCGGGTCAGGAGCCCCGGGCTGCCGCCGGAGGCGCTCACCGCATGGCCCGGGAAGACCATCGAGGAGCACTGGCCGAAGGGCAGGTCGCTCTTGAAGTGGATGGTCACCTGGTCGTTCTGGTCGATGATCAGGGCGGGCCCGGGGTACTGGGGCAGCGCGCCCAAGGGCAGGCCGCCGAGGTTCGAGTCCTCCTGGTAGCCCCAGAAGTGCATGGAGCCGCCGTCCGGAGTGCTGATCTCGCCGGCCTTGGCCGTGAAGTCGAAGCTGGTGCCGCTGATGCCGTCGATCCGGGCCTGGGCCTGGACGCCGCCCGCGGACAGCAGGGCGAGCGCGGCGGCCGCGCCGATCGCGAGGGCCCGGGAGGCGGCGAACCGTCTGGTCTTTCTGGTCATTGCGATCCTCCTACGGGTTGATCACGATCTGGGTCATCATGCCGCCCAGGCCGCTCGGAGCCGTCGAGTCGAAGTTCGTCAGGTAGTGAAGGTTGGCGGCGTACAGGTAGTACACGCCGGGAGCGACGCCCGCGGTGTCGAGGATCACGTCCGCCGACATGCCGCCGCCCAGGGTCACCGAGTTGGTCGTGTAGTGGAGCTTGGTGCCGTCGTCGGCCACCAGCTCCCGCGCGTCGATGCCCACCACCCGCATCGGGATGCTCGGGCTGATGAGCGTGTGGGAGACGGTGATGTTCAGGTTTGACAGCCGGAGCAGCACGAGCTCGCCCTGGGTGGCGGTGATGAGCGACGACTCCACCTGGGACGGGATGCCGCCGTTCTCGGGCGGCGCCGGCAGCGGGTTCGGGTCGATGGTGTCCGGGAAGCCGCGGCCGTTGATCATCGGATAGCGGTCCCGCATCATGGCGAACGGCAGCGGCTGCACCATGTAGCTGGCGTCGTGGAAGGCGGGGTCGAAGCCGCCCAGTTGGAGCGGAACCTCGACGTCGTAGCGGGTCGACCCGTCGCCGTCGTTGTAGGTGTACTTGTCTCCCACCAGGGGGTCGTCGAGGCCGAGCACCGGGTTGTAGTCCGGATTGCTGTGGACGTGGGCGCCGAGCAGCGTGCCGTCCGGCAGCCGGTTCTGGATCGGCCGGATGTAGAGGCTGCCCAGCATGCCCATCTGCATGTGCTCGGTGGCCTCCACGTGGCAGTGGTACATGAAGGTGCCGGGCCCGACCAGGTTGTAGTAGTAGGTCAGGGTGGCGCCCATGTTGATCGCGATGCCCGACTCGGGCAGCCCGTCGAACACCGTCGACGACTGGGGGAAGCCGTGGAAGTGGACGGTGTGGGGGTCGAAGAGGTCGGGGCGGATCACCATGCCGACGTTGGTCAGGCTGAGGTAGAGCTGCTGGCCTTGATCCCCCACGACCACCGGCGCCGGAAACGCCGCCGCCAGAGCCCCGGCCGCCATCACGTCGTCCGAGATGTCGCCGTCCTTGGCCGCCACGTCCCCGTCCTTGATCCCGGTCAGGTCGGCGAAGCCGAAGATGTACTGCAGGTAGCCGTCCGCCATCACCACGAAGCCGTCGCCCCCCGACAGGTGGATGCACTCGACGTTCGGGTCGTAGGCCGGGTTCGGCTGGTTGGGGTTGGGGTCGCCGTTGCCCTTGAAGAAGAAGGGATCGGGAATGGCGTCCCCGTTCAGGTCGCCGGGACATTGGACCAGGACCTGGGCGACGGCCGGTACCCCTCCGAGGAGTGCCAGGCAAACCGCCAGGGCCACCATTCGATCGAGCCGTTGCGCCCTCATGGGTGTCTCCTTTCCCGCGTGCGGAGTGGATTGCGTCTCACGGCTGCACCTCGTCCGCGCCGATGTCGTAGTCCGTGGCGTCCGGCCGCGGCTCGAGGTCGAAGTCCCACCAGAGGGCGTCGTCCCAGACCGGGGTGTTCAGCCAGACCGTGATGTCGATCCCCGCGTCGAACGCGAGCGACGAGGCGAGGATGTGGTAGTCGCCGAAGAGGGTCCCCGGAGCGCCGTCGCCGGGCGTGGGGTCGTCGTAGAGCGACAGCGGGCCGAAGCGCGACCGGATGAAGTTGCCGCCCTCGTCGAACGCCGGAGGCGCCTGGATGGCGGTGGTGGTCCCCAGCGGCACGACGCTCGCCGCGGCACCGTTGAAGTACTCGGCGACGAAGAGCGTGCTCGGGTCGCCCGGCCCCGGTGGGGTCCAGGGATTGGGGGTGAGCAGGTTGCCGTTGCCGGTCAAGGTACCCACCGTGCCGAGGACCGCCAGGTCGTCGAACACCGGGTCGTTGCCGCCGGGGCAGACCAGGCCCGCGACCGTCCCGCCGATGTCCGGGCACAGGCCCCAGATACCGGGGCTCCCGGGGTCGCCCGGGGTGCCGTCGCCCACCAGGAAGAAGAACTGGCGGTTCTGCCAGACGATGTTGTTGTCGAAGGCGGTGGGATCGGAGAACGTTCCCACGCCCGCCGAGGCGGCGACCAGCGCACCGCTGTGGGCGCGGCTCGCGATGCCCGCGCCCGGCTGCGGCGTCGACTGGTTGGGGCTGCCGGGCGCGAACGCCTCGCCCGCGGTCGCCAGGCTGTCGTTGTTGGCGATCGTGTTGTGGATCAGCCGCACGTCCGCGGCGTCCTGGAGCGAGATGCCGCCGCCGGCCAGGGCCGCCGCGTTGTCGACGATCATGTTGTTGAAGACGTCGACCGCGTACCAGGGGGGCGGATCGTTGTTGTGGGTGGGAATCGCGTTGGTCGGGTTCGCCGCCACCTCCTGGCCGTTGACCAGGGCCAGCCGCAGGCCACCGCCGTCGCCGGCGCCGGCCGAGTTGCCCTGGACCAGGTTGCCGATCACCTGGACGTTGCCCGCGCCGGGGGTGAGGCCGCCGGGAGCGAGGGGCTGGGCGCCGCCGACGAAGATGCCGCCGCCCGACACCGTCTGCCCCTGGAAGAAGCTCTCGTTGAAAAGAACCGTGTTGTGGGCGATGAGCGGCGAGGGCTCGACCTGCACCCAGGTTGCGTTGCCGCCTCCTCCCTGGACCTCCCAGGCGCCGTCGCTCAGGCCGAGGTGGCCGATGCCACCGCCTTCGCGCAGCGACAGGTTGCCGCACACCCAGTTGTCGGTCACCCGGTAGGAGTCGGCGCCGGTGCACATGGAGATGCCGCCGCCGGCGCCGCCGAGGCCGCCGTTGAAGACCACCTGGTTGTGGTGCACGTCCACGTAGTCGTTCTCGGCGTCCGGGTAGCAGATCGGGCCACCGTCCGGACAGCCGCCCTGGATCAGGTCCGCCTCGGCCACCAGCTCCGGGTGCCCGACCCGGATGCCGCCGCCGTAGAAGCCGCTGTTGTTGGCGATGCGGTTGTTGGAGATGTCCAGGTACTGGCCGTAGCCGTTGACCATGATGCCGCCGCCGGTGTCCGCGCTCTTGATGGTGAAGCCGTCGATGCGGGCGCCCCGGTTCTTGGGCTGGCTGAAGGCGTTGCCGCCGCCGGCCCTGGCGAGCACCAGCACGCCGGCACCCTCTTCGGTCTGGAGGGTCCCGGGCTCGGGAGGCCCGGCGCCCACCTCCTGGCCGGGCAGCAGGTCGACCTGGCCGCCCGCGATCAGGCCGTCGACCAACCCGCGCCAGACCTCGAGCTTGTCGGTCGGCGCCTTGACGGCGTTGATCACCGTCGAGCCCTCGCCCGCGCCCTGGAGCTGGACCGGCTTCCACATCACGACCAGCTCGCTGTAGATCCCGGGCTTGACCAGCAGGAGGTCGTTCGACTGGGCCGCGTCGATCGCGTTCTGGATCGTGTGGTCCAGGGGGCCGCCCGGGGGCGGACCGACGACGATCGCGTTCGCCCCGGAGCGCAGGCCGACCTGGACCGTGACGCCGGCGACGGTGGAGCGGCCGTTGCCGCGGGTCACCGTGAGCTGGCGGCCGCCGAGGTCGCTGAGCGGCGTGCCGTCGGCCACGGTGCAGGTGATCGGCTCACCCCAGGTGCAGGGGAGCGCCCCCAGGTCGCCCAGGGTCACCGTGCCCGGCGCGCCGAAGCCGTAGTCCCGGGTGACGACCTTGTTCACCAGGTCCGCGCCCGCCGGGCAGGCGCCCGACGCCGCGTTGCAGTAGCGCGGGTTCTGGACCTGGGTCGCGCCCATGGAGGTGATGGTGATCGTGTGGTCGCCGACCACCACCGGCGGCGCCGGCCCCGACGGATCGACCGCCGGGATGTAGGGCCCACCGCCGACGCCGTTGGTCAGGACGTCGACGCTGTAGATCCGCGGCGTGCCGTCGGCGACCTCGCAGTCCAGGGGGAACTGGTCCGGGCCGGTGAAGGCCGCCACCGGCACCACCGGGGTGTCGAGGTAGGTGGTCACCCCCGGCATGTACTGGAGCGTGTAGCAGAAGGTGCTGTAGAGCTGGTTCCAGTTGGGGTCCGGGGCGTTCGGATCGTCGCCCGGGTCGTTCATGCAGGTGGTGAGCATGTTGGGCGAGATGCCGCTCGGCGACGGCAGGTGGGCCGTGATCGTCGAGGGGGCGAGGAAGTTGTAGCGCCCGTACTGGTCGGAGAGCGTCTTGCCGATGATCCGGCCGGTCCAGTCGCGGACCGTGATCGGCAGGAACGGCGGCGCGTACTTTTCGCCGAACTGGGGCGAGTTGGGATCGAACTCGCTCTGGGTGTCGTCGAGGATGAAGCCGAAACCGTGGGCGGCCACCGGGACCTCGGTGAAGAGCCAGAAGTCGGCGGCCGCGTTGGCCCCGGCCGAGACGACGACCTCCTTGCGGTCGCAGAGCGGCCGTTCGACCGGTTGGTAGACGCCCGACGTCCACGCCAGCGGCGTCTCGACCTGCTGATCCGGGAAGAGGGTCAGGTAGGGCGGGAGCAGGTGGAGGTCGCCGACGCAGGGGGGCGGCAGAAGATCCGGCGACGGCTCGTAGTCGTCGCCGAAGTCGACGTTCTTGTCCTCCGGCTTGACGATCTCGTAGCCGGGGGGAGCCACCACCTCGACGATGTAGTGATCGGGCTTGAGGTAGCCCACGTTCGCCACCGGGTCGGGCACCTGGAGCCAGGCCGGGCAGGTACCGCCGAAGTCCGCCACGCAGTCGAAGCTGGGGCCGAAGGCGTACCCGCCGTCGAAGACCGCCGGGCGCACCTGGTTGAAGTTGCGCAGCCCGTCGTAGCAGTCGGTGTCCTTGCCGAGGGGGCCGGGGCCGTCCGGGTCGAAGTGGAAGGGGCCGGTGGCGCCGTTGCCCCACTTGCAGCCGGTGGGGAGCGCGGCGTCCCAACTGTCGGTGGTCGTGGTGGCCAGGAGCGCGCCGCGGGTGGCCACCCCGGTCTCGGGATCGACCCCGAGGGACTCGTACAGGTTGACCGTCACGCCCGGGATGCCCGCCTCCCACGGCTCGGCGGCGGCCAGCTCCGGATCGTTCTCGGCACGGGTGACGGCGTAGAAGACGATGCCGGAGATGCCGCCGTTCTCCCCGTCGGCGTAGTGGCGCTTGCCCCACTGGAAGGCGCTGGTCTCGCTGATGAAGCCCTGGAAGCCGGCCAACAGCACCGGACCGACGTCGATCCGGTGGGTCGCGGTCTCCTCGCAAGGATCTCCGCCGGCGATCGTGCCGCACTCCGGGTCGGGCGGGTTGGTCTGGTCCTGGGGGGTGATCGCTCCGCCGAAGGTCAGGTCGTTCTCCGGGCTCGGCCCGGGGACGCCGCCGAGCGGAATCGGCCCGCCGTCGTCGACCACCACGGTCAGCGAGGTGGCCTCGAAGCGGGCGAAGTCGACCTCGGCCACCAGCCAGGAGAAGAACGGGAAGGTCTGGTCGAAGGCGTAGAGGCCCTCGGCGTCGGTCACGTTCGTCTGGTAGACGGTGCCGTCGCGCCAGCGCAGGTTCAGTCCCTGCTCGAGGATCGGGGTCTCACCGTCGAGCGGCTCGTAGACGCCGTCGGCGTCGAGGTCGTTGTAGACGAAGTGCTCCTGGCGGTGGAACCACTGGAAGACCGGCACCTCGCCCAGGGTGCAGCCGGTCGGCGTATTGCACACCCCGCCGACGATCGAGATCCCCTTGAAGGCGTAGATCAGGTCCAGGTTCGAGTCCCAGATGACCAGCTGGTAGTTGCCGTCCGGCACGTTCGGGATCGAGAAGTTGCAGTCCGCGTCCGTGGGGCCGGCGAAGATCGCCCTGCCGACGCCCACCGAGAGGTCGTTCAGGCCGACCCAGGGCGTGGTGTGACCGAAGCAGGTCCCGTTGTAGAAGGCATAGTCCGGCGGCCTCGATAGATGCTGGTTGACCACCGTGCCGGTGAGGGTGGCGCCGCCGGTCAGCGCCGACGGGTCGGCAAACTCCCTGATGAAGCCGATGAAGACGTGGAACCCGGGCGGGCCGAACTCTGCGAAGAAGGGGGGCTCACCTGCCTTGACCCAGGCGTCGATCACCTTGGTCCCCTCGATGGTCGAGGTCTGCTGCCAGCCCGCGCCCGCCGGCGGCACCGCCTGGATGCCGTACTTGCCGGGGGCCAGGTTCTTGATCGTCAGCCGGCCGGTCGAGTCGGTGACCAGCGGCTTGAAACCGATCGGGTTGCCGAGGGCGTCGTAGATCGTTCCCAGGGGGTTGCCGAAGGCGTCCTTGGACTGAACGCCGGCCGAGGCGCCGTAACGGCCCCCGGCGTCCTCGACCACGATGGCGAAGCCGCTCATGTCCGTGGCGCCGGGGTTGGCCGGATCCTCGCCCGGCAGGTCGGGCGCGTTGTTGATCGGAAAGTTGTCCTCGAAGACGAGGATGGAGATCTGGGCGGTGGGGATCGGGTGTTGGTTGACGTAGACGGTGGCGCCGACTCCCGGAACGTACTCGGCGCCGCCGATGCTGTAGCCGGAGCGCGGGACGACCGAAACGTAGTAGTGGCTGCCGCCATCGACGAAAGGAAGCTCGTGGCACGCGCCCGCCGCGGCCCACACCGGGTCGCCCGCGCACCCTTTGGCCACCACCGGCATGTAGCTGCGGTGGAAGCTCACCGACAGGGTGTCGGAGTCGGATTGGGGAACCCCTCCGACGATGGGCACGTGGTAGTTGAGGTCCTCCTCCACCAACCAGCGGTAGTCGGTCAACGGGGTCTGGTTGCCGGCCGCGTCGACCCCGATCACCGTCAGCCCGGGCAGGTTGGCCGCGAGCGATGCGGGGGCGGTGACCAGCATCAAGACACCCGCGACCGCGAGCCGCTGGACGCCCCTCGCGCTGAGAACTCGTAAGACTCGCGTCATGATTCAGCCTCCTCCTTCTCTCACGTTCGTCTGCTCTCCGTCGAGACGGAGGGCCTCGAAGCGCCATGAGCCGCGGTGCCGGTTCAGCCCCGGATCTTTCCCGCTCGGGGCGGCCGGCCGGTCATCTCATGTTCTTGACGTCTGGAGGGAGAGACCCGCAAGGAAAGTGCCAACGGCGGGCAGCAGCGGCCCTCACCCTACAAGCGACTGAAACCGTGCGACTTACGATGGATTGACAGGATGCTCGGCCGGCGGCCGAGGCGCCGCGACGAACGCTCGCGCGGGGCCGGCGATCGCTTCGGTGCCAGCGGGTCCGGGGAGAGGTGCAAGCCGTTGATTCGGCTCGCTTTCCCTGGAGGTCTCCACCCCGGCCGCATCCCGATGTGGCGCCTTCGCGGAAATGTGGTGTATCATGAGACACTGAGACACAAGAGACGCCTGCGACACACTCGGTTCATCTCCTGTCCCTTTCCCGATCCGCGAAGCCAGAGAGCTCCCGGCGCTCCACGGAGCCTGCCGGGAGACGATGGCATTGACACCTTGATTGGAGGAGGGTCGCGTGACGAAAACGCGCTCGAACTCGGGGACCGGACAGCGGCTCGAGGCGGTGGCGCGGTCGATGAGCCTTCCCCCGACGCCCCGGCAGTTGATGCAGGAGCTCCTGGATCCGACGCGCGGCGTTCTCATCGTCGACCGCGCGCGGCGGATCTGCAGCGTCAACCGGGCGTTCGAGGAAGCTCTCGGCTCGCCCCGCGGGCTCCACATCGGCAAGTGTCTCGGTGATGCGCTCCTCTGTGGCCATGCGGTGCATAGCGGCAATGGATGCGGTGAAAGCGCCGAATGTGAGCACTGCGCGGCACGGTCGATCACCCTCGACGCGCTCAACCGGGACGAGACGCACAGAAGCCTGGCGCGTTTCCGCCTCCTGGCCGGTGGCACGCCCCGGGAGGTGACCCTCCCCCTGTGCGCCGCACCGCTCGAGCTCAACGGCGAGCCGCTCGCCGTCCTGATCGTGGAGGATCTCGGCCCTCTACGGCACCTGGACCGCATCGACACCGCACAGAGCTTCCACGGAATGGTCGGCCAGGACCCGCAGATGCTCTACCTGTTCGACACGGTCCGCCACGTCGGACCGATCGACGTTTCCGTTCTCATCGAGGGTGAAAGCGGAACCGGCAAGCAGATGGTCGCCCGGGCCCTCCACCGGGAGAGCCCTCGCCGCGATCGCCCTCTGATCAACGTCAACGCCTGTGCGCTGGTCGGCGAGCTCGCGGAGAGCGAGCTCTTCGGTCACGTCAAGGGTGCGTTCACGGGAGCGGTTCGGAACAAGCGCGGCCGTTTCCAGCTCGCCCACCGCGGAACGATCCTTCTCGACGAGGTGGGCGAGCTGAGCACCGAGATGCAGGTCAAGCTGCTCCGGGTGCTCCAGGACGGGACCTTCGAACCGGTCGGCAGCGAGGTGACGCTCCACGTGGACAGCCGCGTGCTCTGCGCCACCAACCGGACGCTCCAGACGGAGGTCGACGCCGGGAGGTTCAGACTGGACCTGTTCTACCGCCTCTGCGTCGTTCAGATCAGCCTGCCGCCTCTCAGGGAGCGCATCGGTGACATCCCGCTCCTCGCAGAGCACCTCCTGGCACGCGCCGCGAAGGACTTCGGCCGGCCGCCGCCGAAGCTCATGCCCTCGGCCCTGTCGGCCCTGAACGTTTACCCCTGGCCCGGGAACGTCCGCGAGCTGGACAATGCCATGCGCTTCGCCCTGATCCACTCGCGGGGAGAACCGGTCGGCTCCGAGGATCTGCCGGCCGCCATCCGCCGCGGGGCGCCGCCGTCCCGAGAGACGGCCTGGAGCTCGAGGCCCAGGAACCGGGCCGAGGTGACGGCCGAGATGATCCAGAAGGCCGTACGCGTCTCCGGGGGCAACAAGTCCGAGGCGGCCCGCCGCCTCGGGATCTCGCGTGCCACCCTCTACCGCCGTCTCGCCGGGCCGGAACGGGGGCGTGGACCGTGACCCCTCCCTCGGCCAAGCTGCGCCACAGGTGGCCCCTGGCGGAACGCTCCTTCCACGCGGACGACATTCTGCGCACCCTGCTCGAATCGACGACGTGCGGCAGCCTCCTCGTCGACAGGGATCACCGGATCCTCCTGTCCAACACTGTCTTCGACGACACGCTCGGGATCCCGAGAGGCACCGCGGTGGGGAGCCCCGGCGCCGCCGTCCTGTCCTGCCCCGGCCTCTCCACGAATCGACGCCGGTGCACTGCCACCGATCCCTGCATCGCCTGCGCGACCTGGAGCATCACCGACCGGGCGTTCCATGAGAATCGCGAGCTGAAGAGCTCCCTCCGGGTCGAGGTCGAGACGCCCGCCGTGGTCCACGTCGTCGAGGTGGGGGTTCGGGCGGCGACCCTCCGCCTGGAGCACGAGCGCTTCGTGATCCTGATCTTCGAGGGCCTCAACCGGCTCCGGGAGTTCCGCTGTTGGGCGGAAGAGGGCGGAATGCATGGGATCTTGGGCTCCGAGCCCAAGATGTTGGAGCTGTTCGAGACGATCCGCAGGGTGGCCCCCTCCGACGCGCCGGTCCTCATCCGGGGCGAAAGCGGATCGGGCAAGGACCTGGTGGCCACGGCGGTACACAGAGAGAGCGCGCGCAAGGACGGTCCGATGGTGCCGGTCAACTGTGGTGCCCTCTCTCCGGGCGTGGTGGAGAGCGAGCTGTTCGGGCACGTCGAGGGCGCTTTCACCGGCGCCTTGCGCGACAAGAAGGGCCGGTTCGAGCTCGCCCACGGCGGCACGATCTTCCTCGACGAGGTCGGCGAGCTGAGCCTGGAGCTGCAGGTCAAGCTCCTCCGCGTCCTGCAGAGCGGCAGGCTCGAGCGCGTCGGAGGGGAGAGGACCGTCTCGACCGATGCCCGGGTCATCTGCGCCACCAACCAGGACCTGGAGCAGGCGGTGGCCGACCGGACGTTTCGCGCGGACCTGTTCTACCGGCTGTGCGTGGTTCCCGTCACCGTGCCGCCCCTGCGCGAACGGCCCCGGGACATTCCTCTCTTGAGCGAGCGCCTGCTGGCCAAGGCAGCCGAAGAGTATGGGCAGGAGGTCCCCGACGTGTCACCGGAGCTGAGCGACGCCCTGTCGGCCTACCCCTGGCCCGGCAACGTGCGCGAGCTCGAGAACGCCCTGCGTCACGCCCTGGTCACGTCCGGGGGAACCACGTTGCAGCCGGCCCACCTGCCGAAGCCGATCCTGGAGCATGCCGGCCGGCGCCTCGGCAATCCGGCGAAGCATTCCGCCCTGGACGACGCGACCGTCTCCCGGGCCCTGCGCGTGGCCGAAGGCAACAGAACGCGTGCGGCCCGTGTGCTGGGGGTCTCCCGGGCGACGCTCTACCGCTACCTGGCCCAACGGCAACAGCGACAAGGCGACCGCGGCCGCGCGGGTTGAGGGATCCGAGGGTGGCACCGCGGCGCTCTCTCCGGCCGGGGCCTCGGTGGAGATGCTTTGCGAGAACACGGGACGAAATCGCGATAAGCTGCGCGATACCTGGATCTTGAAAATATTCATCGATCGCGAAGTTATCGGAGAGGATGGTCAACATGTCCGACGAGCCGACCCGTCTCCACCTCCTCGAGCAGGCGCTGGCGACCATGCAGGTCGGCGTGACCATCGCGGACCGGGCCGGACGGATTCTCTACGTCAATCCCGCCGAGGCCCGGATGCACGGGTACGCGCCCGGCGATCTCGTCGGGCAGACGACGTCGGTCTTCGCCGCGGCCGGCACCGGCGAGCCCAAGGGCCCGCCCCGGCTGGATCGCGTGCAGAGCTGGAAGCGGGAGGCCGTCAACCAGCGGCGCGACGGCAGCACGTTCCCGGTCGAGCTGCTCTCGGACGTGGTGACGGACTCCGCCGGGCGGCCGACCGGGCTGGTCACCATCTCCCAGGACATCACCGAGCGCAAGCGGCGCGAGCGGGCGCTCCAGCAAAGCGAAGAGCGCTACGCCCTGGCGGTGCGGGGCAGCAAAGACGGGATCTGGGACTGGGACCTGGCGGAGGACGAGCTCTTCTGCTCGGACCGCTGGGACGAGATGCTCGGCCTCCAGGACGCCCGGATCGAGTCGATCGATGACTGGCTCGAGCGGATCCACTCCGCGGACCGGGAGACGTTCGGAACCGAGCTCGAGCGCCATCTACGCGGCGACACCGACCAGTTCGAGTGCATCCACCGGCTGCGCAGATCTGATCAGTCCTTCCTCTGGGCGCTCGCCCGAGGCGAGACGGTGCGCGACGAGGCGGGCGCCCCGCTCCGCATCGCGGGCTCGCTCTCCGACGTCACCGCCCAGCACGCGCGGGACCCCCTGACCGGCCTGCCGAACCGGGTCCTGTTCGAGGATCGGCTGGCCCACGCCCTGGCACGCTCCCGCCGCCAGCCCGCCCTGCAGGTCGGCCTCCTGTTCATCGACCTGGACCGTTTCAAGGTGATCAACGACAGCCTCGGTCACCTGCTGGGCGACGACCTGCTGACCCAGGTGGCCGAGCGGTTGAGCACGGCCATCCGCTCCGGCGAGACCCTCGCCCGGCTGGGCGGCGATGAGTTCGTCGCGATCCTGGAGGAGATCGACGGCGTCGAGGGGGCGCAGCTCGCGGCCGAGCGCATTCATCGGGTCCTGGAGGCACCGTTCGCTCTCGACGACCACGAGATCTTCGTGTCGGCGAGTATCGGCATCGCCCTCGGGCGGGGCGAGGACCGCTCGGTAGACGATCTGCTGCGCGAGGCGGACACGGCGATGTACCGGGCGAAGACGATCGGCCGGGCCCAGACCCGGGTCTTCGACGCCGGCATGCGCGACCTCGCCGTCGAACAGCTCGAGCTGGGCAATGAGCTCCGTGCGGCGCTCCAGCACGGGGACCTGATCCTGGAGTACCAGCCGATCGTCCGCTCGAACGGCCGCGAAGTGGTCGGGGTGGAGGCGCTGCTGCGCTGGCGCCACCCGCAGCGCGGCCTCCTACCGCCGCGGGCCTTCCTCCGCCTGGCGGAGGACATGGGCCTGATCGTGCCGATCGGCAAGTACGTGCTCCACCGAGCCTGTGCCCAGCTGGTGCAGTGGCATGAGCGGCTGGGTGACGAGAGACGGCTCAGCATCAGCGTGAACGTGTCACCGAAGGAGCTCGCGCGGCCGGACTTCGTCCCCGGAGTGATCGCGATCCTGGAGGAGACGGGCCTGCCACCGGAGAACCTGTGGCTCGAGATCACCGAGCACGTGCTGATCGAGGACCCGGAGCAGACGGAGGCGACGCTGCGGGCGCTGCGCGACCACGGCATCGGCATCGCCATCGATGACTTCGGCACCGGGTACTCGTCCCTGGCCTACATCGACCGTCTGGCCATCGACACGCTCAAGATCGACCAGTCCTTCGTCGCCGACATCGAGCGAGTCGACACACGCCGCGAGCTGATCGAGAGCATCGTTCATCTCGCGCAACGGCTCCAGATCGAGGTGGTGGCCGAGGGGGTGGAGACCGAGTCCCAGGCCAGCCAGCTCACCGACCTCCACTGCAATCTCCTCCAGGGCTTCGCCATCGGCGAGCCACGGGACGCCGAAACGACATATCATCTGCTCGCGCGCGCCAGGGGAGATTGATCCATGTCCGTCCACGGCATCCACCACATCACCGCCATCGCCGGCGACCCCCAGGAGAACCTGGAGTTCTACACCGGGGTCCTGGGCCTGCGCCTGGTCAAGCGCTCGGTCAACCAGGACGCCCCGGACACCTACCACCTGTTCTACGCCGACGGGGAAGGCCGGCCGGGGACCGACCTGACCTTCTTCCCCTGGCCGCAGATGCGCCCCGCGCGCCGCGGGGCCGGTCATGCGTCCGAGGTCGGCTTCGCCGTCGCCGAGGGCAGCCTGGGCTACTGGGCCGAGCGCCTGGCCGGCGCCGGCACCGCGGTCGGCGAGCCCGCCAGGCGCTTCGGCGATGCGGTCTTGACGTTCCGGGACCCGCACGGCCTCGACCTCTCGCTGACCGAAACCCCCGCGGCGCTCGACGCCGCCCCGTGGAGCGCCAGCCCGGTGCCGGAGCGCCACCAGATCCGCGGGTTCCACGGCGTGCGGCTGCTGGAGCGGAACCTGGAACCGACGGCCCGCTTCCTGATCGGCGTGCTCGGCTTCGAGGCCGTGGGCGAAGAGAGCGGCTGGCACCGCTACGGCGTGGAGGGTGGCGGTGGCAGCCGCCGGGTCGAGCTGCGCGAGATCCCGGGCGGGCCGCTCGGCCGCTGGGGCACCGGCGGCGTGCACCACGTGGCCTTCCGGGTAGCCGACGACGCCGAGCAGGCGGCGATCCGCGAAACCGTGGTGGCCGCCGGCAGCCGCCCGACGCCGGTGATCGACCGGTTCTGGTTCCGGTCGGTCTACTTCAAGGAGCCGGGCGGCGTGCTCTTCGAGCTCGCCACCGAGGAGCCCGGCTTCACGGTCGACGAGGACGCGGCCCACCTGGGCGAGCAGCTCATCCTGCCGCCCTGGCTGGAGCCCGACCGGTCGGAGATCGAGGCGGCCCTGCCGCCGCTCCGCGGGCCGGCGGCGAGCTGACCGGACCGGCCAACGGCCAGACGAGAGCGCACCCGGAGCGCCCGGGCGCCGCGGCGGTGGAGCGAGCTCCGAGTCCCCGCCGTGGCATGGATGATGCTGTGAAGGGGAGGACGTGCATCGTCCCGCCCTCCCCCGCCCCCGCCGATCCGCCCCGCTCCCCACCGCACCGCCGCCCGCACGCGAGGCCGCCACCGGCTCTGTAATTCCTACAAGGATCACGGGGTAGGCCGGATGCAGAGCCTCCTCCCGACGCTCAGCCCGGCGGCCCCCCAGGCCGCGGCCATCCGGTTCCTGTTCTTCGTCACCATCGGGATCTCGGTGGTGATCCTCGGCGCGGTGATCGGCATGATCGCCTACGCCCTGGTGCGCTACCGGGCGCGAACGCGGGAGGAGGTGGGCCGCCAGACGACCGGTAACACGCCGATCGAGGTGCTCTGGACGGTGGTGCCGACGCTGATCCTGGCCGGCCTCTTCGTCCTCACCGT
>Ga0210074_1000190_pt1 | contig 23782 bp, 21 predicted proteins | sample China_Galinas_Co_FD_184860 | JGI IMG/M metagenome (GOLD analysis project Ga0210074, IMG submission 184860) | Wetland microbial communities from San Francisco Bay, California, USA, that impact long-term carbon sequestration -... | ecosystem: Environmental > Aquatic > Marine > Wetlands ... | reverse complement strand
CTGCAGCGATGGAGTTGCGTGAACAGGGGAACGGTTTATATAAAGAAGGCTTGTTAGACGAGGCTCTGGAAAAATACCAGCAATCCTGGGCGTTGTTGGCAGAAAGTTATCGCCGTGACCGAAGCGAGCTGGCGACCTTTTTCGAGCTTGGCCAGGCAGAGTTCTATATCGGTCTGATGCTCTCCGAACTGGGTGAAATGGACAAAGCTGAAAAGGCCTTCATGGCTTATGCTGAAATAACGCGGCGATTGATCGTACTGCAACCGGAGAACGCTGAGTGGGTGTTGGAAATGGCCTACGCGTTGACCAACCTGGGAAACCTCGAAAAATTGCGTGGGGGCAACAAACCCGAACGAACTTTGCAATTGCTTCAGTCCGCCCTGGAATATAACCAGATAGCACTGGTTCTTGATCCAAAAAATCAGCACTACCGGTCAGAACTCGGACAATCGCACGCCTTCCTGGCTGATGCTCAGCTTGGTGTATGTGACCTGGAAGGCGCATTGCAATCGCGGCAGAAAGATGTCGAGCTTGAGAAGGAACTTTTGGCGGAAGACAATCAGAACATAAACAAGATGCAGCGACTCGCCTGGGCTTTAAGTGGTTATGCCAAGGTACTAAGTGAAACCGGACAAAACGATACTGCCATTGAAATCCTGGAAAAATTAATGATTTTGATGGTGCCTGTGATGCTCGAGAAACAGGGTGTGCAGAGAACCGAGCGTTTCATGCTTTCCCGTCAATATCGCCTCATTATGTTGAAAGCCCCTGTTGAAGATGTTGATCAGACCTGGGAGCACCTCGATGAACTTGATGCCGGTTGGGAAGACTATTTTCAAAGCGGCGCCACGGCTGAGTCCAGTACTGAAGAATACGCATATTTTCTCCTCGGGCGAGCGCAAATTGCTCAATCTTTGGGTGAGGCGGACAAGGCCGGTGAGTATTTGCAAGATGCAATAGGGTACCTCGCCGGAATCCTGCAAACATTACCGGGCAACCGGGAAGCAGAAAACATGCTGACGCTGGCCGTATTCCAGTTCTGGGAAACCAAACAGCAGTTACCACCAGAAACCATTCTGCAGGAACTGCCCGACTACAGCGCCAACATTGAACGAACCCGGACCTGTTTTGATGCAAGCCTGGCTGTCAGGCAAGCAATCATGCAGGATAATATGGCCCGGGCTCGCGAGATATCTGAATACCTTTTGAAGAGCGGATATCGTGAATCCGATTTTATACGCGTGTGTGAAGAATATTCTTTGTGCCAGGGGCAGCACTGAGTTATTCAACAAGCCCCCCAAAATGGCCTCGCTAAATCAATCATAACCCTGGGAGAAAATAATGAATGGAAAAAGAAAAACGTTGAGTGGAGATAAGCGCCTGTTTTTAACTTTTTTATTAACCGGTATTTGTTCAGTAGCAGTGGCGGATATTCACTATTTTGTGCAAATGACCGTGCATGCAAGTGAAAATGAACTGACAATCAAAACCGATAGAAGTAGCGCCGGTGGTTGCAGGATTGGCAGAGAAAAAGGCTGCGTGCGGGCAAAGCAAGGTGAGCGTGACATAAAATTGACCTTTTTATTGGCCGGGAATACAAAGTGCAACTTAACAAATGGCGTTAACTGGAAGCTGAAGGATGTCACGCTTGGCGGTAAAAACAGCAGTAGTAAACCGTCTTCCTGGGGAGGGTTCGGCACCGATGGGGACGTCAAGGGCGACTTTGATTTCCAGGACGCAGATACAGGTGTATTGAATCCCTACACAACACCGAGTGATCGGCAAATTACTATCCTTGACAAGAACAAGAATGCATATTTTCTTTATTACAAGGTTACAGCTGAATGTCTTGATGGTTCGGGAAATGTATTAAAAACGATCACCACGGACCCACGCGTTATCAATGAAGGCTAGCTGTGAATTCCAGCAACGTTGCTGGAATTCACAGCTAGGAGCTTGTCAGGTATGACCGGTTGTAGCGAAGGAAAGCTAAAAGGCAGCGGGTAAATCACAGCCCGCATGGCAGTATAATAAAGCCGTACTTGTTGGCAGGCTGAAACCATGCACCTTGGACTAACGGCGTTACTGGAATTTTACCGCGCACACCGAACGGACGATGCCCTGGTACTGGGTACTGTTGTTGCCACTTCAGGCTCAACCTACCGCAAACCAGGTGCCATGATGCTGATTGCCGCAGACAGCAGTTATCGTGGTCTCATATCCGGTGGCTGTCTCGAAGCCGACCTGGCCGCGCAGGCAAGAGAAGTTTTTGCCGACGGAAAGACCCGCAACGTCTGCTATGACATGAGCGAAGGTGATGATTTTTCCTGGGGTCTCGGTCTCGGCTGTGACGGGATCATTCACCTGATGCTGCAACGTCTGGATCGCGACGCCGAGTTCGGCTTTCTCCAAACCCTGGAGCAGGCCTGGAAAGCAAAAAGCAATGGCCTGTTTAGCCTGGTCACTGCAAGTAGCAACCCGCTTTATTCAGCCGGTGATTTTGCGCTCAATTGTGGTTCCGTATTCAGCACAGGTGACCCCCGCCTGATGAAAGACCTGCAGACACACGAAGGGGCTTCGTTTTCCGCGGGGCACGACATGTCCCGGCGTTATTGGCAGGACAGTATTGATACGGGACCCGGCAAAGTCGAACTGTTGCTGATCCCTGTTATGCCTCCACCCGTTATCCTGATCTGCGGTGCGGGTCATGATGCCGTACCCGTTGCCCGTCTCGTGGCCGGGATGGGTTGGAGCTGTTTCATCGTCGATCACCGGCCCGCTTTTGCCCGTTCGGATAGATTTCCGGACAGTTGTGAGGTCCGGGTGTTGCAGCCTTCTGAACTCAGCCAGCACATTCCGCTGGAGCAGGTGAATGCGGCAGTCCTGATGACCCATCACCTGGGTCACGACCGGTCTTACCTGTCGCAGGTCGTTGAAGCCTGCGTCCCATATATCGGACTATTGGGTCCACGCGCACGCCGTGATCGCCTGCTTGGCGAGATAGGTGCTACGGATGTGCATGTCCACGGGCCTGCCGGCCTTGATATCGGCGCTGAAATGCCCGAATCCATTGCACTGGCAATCGTTGCTGAAATCCACGCGTTTCTGAATCGGCGTGACGGCAGCATGTTGACCCACACCGGCGTATGAGCCACCCGCAACTCAGCATCCTGATTCCGGCCGCTGGCGCCAGTAAGCGTTTAGGACAGGCAAAACAACTGGTGCGCTACAAGACGGGGACACTGATTCAAAATGCGGTCAACACCGCGTATTCAATCGCTCCACGGGAAATCATTGTAGTAACGGGCGCAAACGCAAATACCGTGAAGGATGCGGTTCAACATACCCCGGTACGCTGGGTGCACAACCGGTATTGGTCGAATGGAATAGGAAGTACCATTGCAACCGGCGCTGCCCACATCGATCCGGAATCGATTGGCTTGATGATTTTTCTTTGTGACCAGTGGCGATTACAAACTTCGGATTTGCGCTTATTGACAGAGACATGGCTGGCTCAGCCGGAACGTATCGTTTGTGCGCAGGTGAAAGGCCAAAACATGCCGCCGGTTATTTTTCCTGCCGCCTTTTTCATCCAGTTGCAGGCACTCGGTGGCGACAGGGGCGCGCGTAGCATACTTAACGAAAACCCGGGGATTCTCACAGTGGTTCCGGTGAAAAATGCAGGGTTTGACCTGGATACGAAAACTCATTTGGATCTACTCTCAAACCCTGGTCTGTAACGCGCGGCAGCAAACTTTTAATCGCATACCACCAGGCAAGCGGAGGCCTGCAAATCAATCACTGACGATTTTGGTCAGTTTTTCTGACGCAGAAAGACCATAACGAGGTCTTTTGTCAAGTAGTCATTAAATTATAATGACTATATCCTATTGTATTTATTAGTTTTTAATTTAATACCCTGATTCGGTATGAATATTGCATTAACCAATATGAATGTACCAGTAAGCCCTGCCGCCTTTGGCAGATATTTTCGAGACTACATTCAGGCCAGTTAATACAGAGAGTGCAAGATGCAAGGAAGCGTCATTATGAGAACTAAATTATTGAGCACAATAGCGTCCACCCTGATCCTGTCCGCGTGTGGACAACCGGAACCCATCACCTACGAGTCGCTGGTCTGGGTCAACAACTATTATGTTGAGCACCCTGTTGCCAGTCTGAGTGCAACCGCCGGCGGTTGGTTGTTCAGGGGTGCAAGAGAATTTGGCACTGAGATAAGGGTCGGTTTTCTTCTTCCAACCCCCATGAACCCGGATCCGGCAAAAAGGCAGGCCGTACTTAACACGATTTGCCCTGCCAAGTCAGAAACCATTTGGAAGGCTCTACCCGAAGATAACAAACTGGTTATCATAGTCTGGACCGAAGACAACAAATTCAAGGACTCGGTGACCTGTTAACCAACCCAGGGAGCCATGTGCCGGTGCCGACCCACGGAAGGGTCGGCACAAACCATTCAATGACAAAACCGGATACTGACGAATTCCTCAGCCACAGCCACCGCTGGTCGGTGCGCGTTTTAACTCGAGGATAATTTTTGGTTCGAATTTCAAATCCAGCTGATCCGGGTCAGGTTCGGCAGCGGCATGCCGGGCCCCGGTCGCAGCGTTAAACCTGTAAGCCAGTTGATCCTCCTGGCGGTTGTAGACCCTCTCGGCATTATCCGGACTGTCACCAGCATAGGTATTCAACCAGGCATTGATTCCGCCTTCGAGAATGTAGATATTCGGTACACTCTCAGCCCGCAGGATCTTCCAGGCTTCGGTCGCAGCAGCCTCATCATTGCTGATGGTAACGAAAACGGTATTGGCGGGTTCGAAATGAAGTTCCTTGGCTTTAGCCTGTACCTGGGCCAGCGGCACATGCACCGCGCCACGCAGGTGAAACAGGTTATAGTCGCGCTCCTCGCGGACGTCCAGCGGAATGATCTTGATCTTCTTGTCATCCCTGTACTGTAAAAATTCCGCAGACGAAATCTGTACCTCGCGGTTATCAAGCCTGGCCTGGCTTTCGGCCGCCACCGCCTGCCAGCGGTCCTCGCTGGTGGGTTGTCCCATCGCCAGGTTGACAGCGGCCAATGCCACCAGTGCAAAAGCAGCCGGCTTTATCCAGCCCGGGAGTTTTTGCTGTGGCTCGTCGTTGATCATGGCCTCAACTTTTTCTGCCACGACAAAGAGCAGGAGCGCAGCCACGACAACGCAGATCACCACGGTTCCATAACTGGCATTGAACAGCTCAGGCAGTGTAAAGCGGCCCATGTAGGAGCTTTCAAAGAAAGTCGCGAACCTGCTGACGGTTTCACCAAACATGTAGATACCAAAAAGTACACCAAACACAAACATGATTGCATCGAGCTTGCCAGTCGCCATGCCCACCAGCGACGTACCGGGACAAAAGCCGCCAATGATAAAGCCGACTCCCATGATCAGGCCGCCCACGATGCCGGGCCATAAATAGGTGGGTGGCACCCAAATCAGGTTGTAATCAAGCAAACCAAATGCGGAGGACAAAAATATCAGGGTCATTGCCACGATAATGGCGGTGAACATAACCTTGAATACCCGCATGTCCTTAAAATAAAACTGGGCGGCCAGCAGTTTTGAATTTCCAAAGCCGGCGCCCTCAAGCGTCATACCAAACGCGATACCGATAATTGCGTAAACAACGTAAGAGCCCCAGTGACCGAACAGATCGGCGAGAGGAAGTGGGAAATTAGCCATCATGATCCTCCTCAGTTCCAGAACTTACGGAAAAAGTAAGCCAGTGCATAAGCACCGCCGAACACCGCAAACATGAAAGCCCAACTGCCGACCGACAATACTGCGCCACCCGACAGCGCCTGCCCCGAGGTACACCCCCTGGCCAGTCGTGCGCCATAACCCATCAGCGCTCCACCGATAAATGCCATAATCCAACGGGTTGCGGTGCCAATCTGTGGCCCCTTATTGGTCTCAATTTTTACACGGTGACCGAGTAAACCTGAAATAAGCCCGCCAAAAATGGTTCCGACCGTCAGGAATACAATCCAGCTATCCAGCGGGTTGGCGTTGCCTCCGGCCATTTTCAACAGATATGCCACCTGATCGATATGGTCCGGGTCGACTGCGTTTTGCACATACACCAGCAGGCGGTTCAAACCACCGGACGCACCCAGGCCGGACCCGGTAATAAAAAATGCGAGGAACAGCACAATACCCAACAGGGTACCGGCCAGGTAGGGGTTTAAATAGGGCTTCGCCCTTGATACTTGACTCATTTTGACTCTCCTTGCGGGTTGCCCGGAACCGGGTTACCCGTGTGTTTCTCTACTTCATCCCAACCCACGATCATGGACTTGATGCCCGCTGTCGGTGAATGCCCGGTGGTGGTCAGATAGATGTGCATGACGATAAACGCGGCGAATGCCCAGGCTACCAGGGTATGCACAAGAGCGAGCGTCGGTAACCCGCCAAGCTCCGCCGCAATATGGGGCCAACGTTGTAAACCCCATATCAAAACACCGGTTATCACCTGTGCCGGCAACAGGATATTCAGAATCGCCAGGTAGGTGATCTGTTGCAGAGGATTAAGTTTTTTATCCTTGGATTTTTCCAATGGATGCGCTGCACCGGCAAAAATACCCTGGCTGTAGTACATGGCCTGGGCCAGCGAGCGATGGATGAATCCCTTGGGCTCAGGCAGGTACTGACGTATCTCACCGCTGGCGAGATTGTAAAACAGCGCGAGCGCGGCATTGATCAACAGGATAAAGCCAAGCACATTGTGTATGTTAACCACGTAAGGGAAACTGAACATACCGAAGAAATGCGGTTTGTGGATGATCAGACCGGTGAACAGCAACATCAGGATCGCACTGGCCTGCAACCAGTGCCAGAGGCGCTCATACGCGTCATACATATGGACACGTTCATACTGGCGTTCAACCGGCCCCCTGCGGCGTGATGAAACGTAACGCGCAAGCGCGTGGATACTGACACCCAGTGTGATCCCTAAAAACATCAGCAGGCCCAGCAGGTCTACCCAGCTTTCGGAATGCAGACCGATGATGTAATAACCTGCGCGGTGACTATCTGAAAGAAAGCTGACGCGCCCATCAGCAGCCTCTGACACCTCGCCGGAAAGCTTGACGCCTGCAAGTGTTGGCGTCTGCGGCAGCACGTTTCCAGGCAGGTAGTCAGACAGGGTAAATGACGCTGCCAGTAACGAATCACGGTCATGGCAATTGGAGCAATCCCGGGTTGCCTGGTGGCCATTAACGGCATCGTGGCTGATAGAAAAAGGCGTGATTTCACCGCGTATCTGTAAGCCGGTCAATCCGACCGCCTCCAGGCGCTTTCTGACCGCATTTATGCCGGTCTCATCGACCAGGCGTAATTCGGCACCGGATAATTGGCCATCTGCATCTGCGTCCAGTGCTGCGACGAGGTCGGGATGATAGGCACCATCGACGAATATTGCGTCTTCAAGTTGCGCCCTGGCGACGGGCGCGGCCGGATCACCCGCGGTCCAGTACCAGGTTGTCACCAGGTTGAACGGGGCAAGATGAAATTCGTCCTTGCCGTTGGCCCTGGGCAGAATCAGTGGTCTGAATCCTTCAATCAGGTTGTCGCTTGCGACCGGGTCACCGGTCACGTTGCGGTATTGTTTTAACGGTTGCTCTTCGCTATCGAGCATGGTCCAGTCGACCACCTGTAAACCGGGGCCGAACAACTTCGGTATATGACACGATTCACATGCCAGCGAGGCAAAGTGCCGCTGTTTATACGGTAGCCATTCGTGTACATTTTCGGCTTCGTGACAGGACTCACATCGGCGCAGGCTGTTTTCAGTGTTCGCAGCCGCGAGGCCCAGCGTAGAACGGCCCTTGGCAAACTGGTGAAGGGGACGGACCAGGTAATCTGCGATGGTCAGGCGGCGCGGATCAAAGTCGAGGTGAACCGGCCTGCTTTCCTCGCGCTGTCTGAAATAAACGGGGTTGTTCAGAGAGTAATGGCAATTAACGCAACCCACCACACGAGCGGTATGTATATCGAACGGGAAATCCAGGAACTCTTTATCAGCGATATTCAAACCACTGTTCAACAGCTTCTGTGGTGAAATTATCTGACCGGTCCGGTCCGTGTTATGCCGTTGGTTTTCATCTACCGGTATGGTGAGGGGTTTATCCAGGTCGTTTTCGGCGATTCCGTGGCACAAAGCGCAATTTTCATCGCGGGGTTTATGAATATCGAGCAGGCCTTCTTGCAGAGCGCCGTTGGCCTGAAATTTCGTCGTATCCCATAGCCACTGACCGTCTTCGTTCAGCAATATCCCCAGCGAGGACAGCGAAGCCGAGTTCGCCCAGGCAAAGTCGCCGCTGGCAAGTGCCGCTTCGCGTGCGGAATGGTCACTGATAGCCGTATGGCAAAGCAGGCAGTCCATCTCGACGAGACCTGCAACCGGCCCACCACCAACGTGCCTGTAACCGTAGCGTTTCAACCAGGCTTCCAGATCCATTTTACCGTCCGGCGTCAGGCCATCGGTATCGTAGGCGATTGGATCCCATCCGCCGAAAAAACCGGGCCCCTCTTGCCAGTCGTGGGCGTTTTCACCTTGCCCAATCTGACTGGCGCCGGCATCGGCATGATCGCTGTTGGCCATGATATAAGATGTCTGATGACAGTCGCCGCCACAACTGATCATGGTCGACATCGGCAGGCCGCTTGCAACGACGGGATTGCCCATGGCGTCCAGTATCGGTACTTCCGGATGCAGGCCATTGGCTGTTGCAGACAGGCTGAAAAGCATCAACAACAACCCACCCAGAATGGATGTTTTCATGTAATTGTTGTGGTTATTCATGATTGCTACCCACGTTCTCATTTATGATTCTTTTACGTGTTTGACTACCTTGCTTGATCGGATCGCCGTCGTATCCCAGCGCCTGCCAATCCATTCTGCCACCTTCCGAATGACAGGCCTGGCATTGCAATGCCTTTTCCTTGGTCGCCACCATGTGCGTCGACGGCCAGAACATTTCCGTTTCAGCAAATCCATAGTGACCGCTGTACTTGAGACCGGAGGTCTCTTCGCCAAGACGGAAGGCCTTGTCCCAATCAAAATCGATCCAATAACCGCCCTGACCCGAGGTTACCGGCATCAACAGGTAGTTGTATTCGGTATCAAAGGGCTGCTCGGCGCGGTGTATCTTGAAAGGCCATATCTTGGCATTGGGATCACGGATATCACCAAGTGGAGCATTCAGGGCGGTCACACCGCCGGTGTTGATCTGATCACCCACCAGGTAACGTGCAGCGAGTCCGTTGGACCAGCGATATTCGGGCTCCAGGTTCTTCTCATAAATAAATTCGCCCTTGATCTTCAGGTAGTGGTGCGTGCTTTCCTCCCTGGAACTGTCACCGGCTTTTGACCAGTCCCAATGGGTCTTGGTGGCCTGTTCAACGGCAATTTCCGGAACGTGGCAGGTTTGACAGGCGACCGTATCGGTGTGCGCATTGATACGTTCATCACTGTGCAATTTTGGATTATGGCAATCCGTGCAGGCGATCTGGTTTGCATTGTCCAGGCTGACGGAGGTTGAACGTCCACCGATGACGTGATCTTTGGTCTTGTGACAGTCCACGCACTGGAAGTTATAGCGGCCCATATGCACATCAACGCCTTCGGTCGGGTAATAGAGACTTTCGTCCAGGTCGCCATGCTTGACCGCATTGCCACCGCCTCCACGGAAATGGCAACCACCGCAGTTTTCACGCGTGGGAACGCCGACGCTTTTCGCCGCCGTCAGCAGGTCCACACCATCGAGTGGGATGCCCGCCTTGCCTTTACGGTAAGTACCGGAATTGTCATGGCACACGAGACAGTCGATATGGGTCTCGTCGTTGAAATCAAAATCGGCGCTATCCCAACCGTAGCCCGCATGGCAGGATGTGCAGGATGCCCAGTTACCCTTGATACCGATACAGAAATTATTGATGGATTTTTTCTTACCGGTGGTGAAGAGCCCTTCGCGGCCTTCAATCTCAGTCGGTTCGGATTCCCATTTCCAATGGGCCGTATGCAGTATTTGCTCACCCGCACTGGCGTGACAGGTAAGACAGGCCTCGGTCACTTCCGGACCGGTTTTAAACTCAGCAAAACCATCGAAAAGGTTCTTGTGATCAACGTGCTCAGGACGCCTGGGCACGTTTTCCCAGGGCGTATCAGCGTTGGATTCAGTCTCACCGGTGAAATACCAGACCGGGATTCCGATCAATAGCAAGATCGCAATAAAGCCGGGCAACCAGTTACGTTTTCGTGTGTTCATACCGTTCCATCACTCAAATTTGAAAGCGTTTTAGAATATTAGTATTTTATAATATATGGGCTTTCACGGTAAGCTGAGGTGCGACGCGATTACACTTTTACTTGAGTTAGATCAAGTTGAAACGACTTATTCGAAGCGAGCAGAAAATATCATCAAAATTTGAAAATATATGTGATTGATCCTGACAAGAACCGGGGCCGGTTCTTGTTCTCACGAGGGTTTTACTTTAATTTTGTTTTTATTCCATCTCCAAGATCAAACCCTTCAAAACGATATCCGTATAGCTTACCAGTCCGATAATTTTTTGGTTTTCGAGCACCGGTGCGCGCGACAGTCCGAAACGGTCGAATAAGCGCGTGCAATAACGAATATCCATGTCGGGGTGTACAGACACCACTGGTTTGGACATGATTTCATAGATATTCACGCGGTTGGGCGAAGTGCCGCGGGCCAGCACTTTTTTTGCCATATCCCGAAACATGACTACGCCGTATTCGTCGTCTTCGTGCCGTTTGTCTACGATCAGCGTACGCGTATCCGGAAAATTCATGGATTTCAGTGCCTCGGACACGGTCAGCATGCCATCCACGATATCCAGTTCGGTTTTCATAACGTCACGCACACGGATAATGTTTTCCAGCTTTTTCATAACCTCTCCTCCACTGCCCCAACGAGTGCGGCAATCTGGTGACGCACACCAATTGCATCTTCAACATCAATTTGGAAGGCGATGCCGGATCCGGGTAATTCATCAAACTCCCCGGCGGCGGCCACCATTTCCATTATTTCCCTGCTCATATGCTCTTCAGCCAACATCAGGATGACATCAACGTGGCTGTCGATACTCAAACCAAGAAAGGTTTTCGCCGGCTCAACCCCTTCACCACGCGCCTGGTTAAGCACCGTACACCCGGTTGCACCCGCCTCGCGCGCGGCATCCAGAATATTCTGTGTCCGTTCGTCTTCTGCCATGATAATAATAAGTTTAAAGTGCATGTCGTTACCTCAATATTAAGAATAGACTATTTCTGTTCATTACTGCGTTTCAAACGTTTTGCTTTCCAGTCACCCAATTGTGCATATGCCATGACCGCAATAATCGGGAATAAGCTGGCAAATGCGATGAGACCAAAACCATCCAGAATGGGACTGCGACCGGGGATCGTCTCGGCCAGACCAAGACCCAGTGCGGCAACCAGTGGGACCGTCACCGTTGAAGTTGTTACACCGCCGGAATCGTAGGCCAGGGGGATGATGAGTTTGGGTGCTGACATGGTCTGGATCAGGACCACGACATAGCCGCTTATGATGAACCAGTGGAGCGGCATACCGGTCACGATACGGAATGATCCAACCGCCACGCCAACTGCCACACCCAAAGCAACAGCAAAGCGCAAGCCGCGAACGGTTATCGTGCCACCTGAAACCTGGTTGGCCTTGATCGCAACCGCCATCAGGGCCGGTTCGGCCACCGTGGTTGCAAAACCAATGGCTGCAGCAAATGCATATATCCACAGGAAATCCAGCCAGTGAACGGGTCCTGCAGCGGCGGCCGCTGAGTCATAAATAAACGCCGGCGCGGTCAGTTGCTGAGCCATCAGTCGACCGATCGGAAACAAGGCCATTTCCAGGCCTTCCAAAAACAGGGTGAGACCCAGCAGCACGAAAACCATGCCCATGGCGACCCGTGCCGGGCTTTTTATCTTGCGACGTAATACCAGTGCCTGAAAACCAAACAGAATAGCGGCGATGGGAACTACATCGCGTAACATCGTCAGCAATGTGGCACCGAAACCAACCACGCCGTCCATCAGTACAGCATCCCGAAGGCCATGACAAAGATCATGGGTGTCAATGACGCGAACGCGATAAGACCAAAGCCATCAATTAACGGGTCCCGGCCATGAATGGTGTGAGCCAGACCTATACCCAGCGCCGCAACCAGCGGCACGGTTACCGTTGAAGTCGTGACACCACCGGAATCATAGGCAATACCAATAATCTCGGGAGGGGCAAAGAAAGTCATGAGCACGACACCGAAATAACCACCGATGATCAGGTACTGCACCGGCCAGCCTTTAAGAATCCTGAAGACGCCAACCACCAGGGCGATACCCACGGCGAGTGCGACCGTCAGACGAAGTCCAATGGCGTAACTGCTCTGTGCTTCAACCGAGTTTGCAATCACCTGTTCTAAAGCAGCGATGCGCGCAGCTTCTTCCGCAATCGCAATCAACGCCGGTTCCGCCACCGTGGTGCCAAAGCCAAGTGCGAAAGCAAACACCAGCAACCATGACAGGCTACCCTTGCGCACAAAGTTATAAGCCATTTCTTCACCGATGGGGAACAGTGCCATCTGCAAACCTTGCACGAACAGCGCCAGGCCCAGAAGGACTTGCAGGAGACCCCACATCATCTGTCCGAAGTTTGGAATCGGCTGCCGAAGAACTACCATTTGAAAAAAACCAATGACCAGAACGATGGGTACCAGCGCAAGCGCACTGTCGGTCAGGGGCTCTGCTGCCTTCCGCGTCTTATGCCAGATAACTCTTAAACGCCCCACTTTGTAAGGGTGTGAAACGAGAGGGTTATCTGCCGGGTGCATTATTTAAGTTGTTATCTTCCCATTCATTAATTGAACTTGAATATGTTTTATTCCACCTCAGACACGCAGAACGACTTTCTGGTAAAGACCACCAAAGTAAAAATTGGCGGTAACCTGATCCGGTTTGATCCCCGCCGGCATGAATGCGGGCAGTTCCTCACGCCAGAGGTCCATCGCAAATGGCTCCAGCAGCATCAGGATGGGTTTCATCACATAACGCATGGGATTGGAACGGTTTGGCCCATGGTAGTCAACAAAGAGCACCCTGCCACCCGGGCGAGTGACACGGATCGCTTCAGCAACGGTCTTGCGGCGCGCATCTTCCGGCTGCTCGTGCAACAGGAAAAACACCACGGTCTCATCGAAGCTGTCGTTCGGAAATGACATGCAGGTGGAGTCCTGGTGATGAACCGAGACATTATCGTGGTCCGCCAGTTTTTTCTCGATATTGCTGATCTGAATGGGGGCAACATCCACAACACTGAGCCTGGAATCAGTATGCCCCAGGTGTGAAGCCAGCCTGTTTGAAAAATCACCATAGACACAGGCGACCTGCAGCACACTGCTACGTGGCTGGAGGTTCAATTCATCCAGCACCGATCGTGTGAGCTTTCGCATATTGCCCCACAGGATCAGGTTAACCAGCCACTCACGCTCGAAAACCCAAACGGACTTCGGATGGACATAGGCCCACCAGTAAGTGTCCTGAAGATAATCGGGGATGGGCGGTGGTGCCGTGGGAGCGCCACTGACTGCCGCTTCCTGCCCCATCTGATCATCTGCCTCGTAAGGGTAGTCCTCTGCTATCGCTCTTGAATCATCATTCATATCAGTTTTAGTCGCCAGAAATCAGGGCCCGGCGACTGAAAATTCATTCTCCCGGGTTTTAATTAATCGTCAACAAATAAAAAGCCGCCAGTACGGTACCGATAGCGGCACACGCGTAGACGGCGTTGGCCACCAGCGTATCTTTTCTGATCCCGAAATCGTGAGCCACGACCCGCAATCGATGCGCTGCATGCCAAACTGAGAGAAAGAGTACGATGAATAGGCATGCTTTGCCAAGCCAACTCGACGCAAAAGAGTGAATTTGTTCAAATTGCAGGCCTTCGGGCACATTTCCGGTTGCTATTACCAGAAAAAGAGCAATCAGGGCGGGGAAAACAAATGATGTTAAAGTCCCGCCTGCTGCGAACAAGCCCCAAACCACTGCTTTTTTTGCAATTGCCATTATGTGCTACTCCTAAATTACGCCGACCAACCAGAAAATAAAGATGCTGACCACCGCCCAGGCCACATAATGGCCGATGATGATGTAACTGTCGGGCAATTTCTTTTCACCCACTTGCACCGGCATGGCCTTCGGTGCCAGCTTAAACCATGGAAAGGTCTGGAAGAACAGGAAATACAATAATGCAAGGCCGTGAAAGATGATCATGGCTGTGCTTTGCTGGGAGGCAAGAAAGGCATTCCAGCGTTCCGGCGAAGCGGCCAGGGCCGCAAGCCCAAATATCGTCAGAAAGCTATAAAACATAACCAGGAAACTGGTTAATTCACGTAATACATAGACCTTGTAGCGCCCATTACGCATATACCAGGTGGTTGTCGACATTGGCCTGATGTAGGGTTGGCGACTCATGATTTGTCTCCCGTGATTCCCATTTTCTGCTTCCAGAACTCCAAAGCACCATCAACTTTCATCTGCTGGATCGCTGCTGCGGGATCAACATGTTTCGGACAAACCTCGGAGCAGGCGCCAACAAAGGAGCAGTCCCAGACACCGTCGTGATCCGCCAGGATATTCAGCCGGTCAGATTTACCCTGATCCCGGGAGTCCCGGTTGTAGCGATGGGCCATCGTCAGTGCCGCCGGGCCGATGAATTTTTTATTGAGTCCGTACTGCGGGCAAGCTGAATAACAAATCATGCAATTGATGCACATGGTGAGTTGTTTGAATTTTGCCAATGCAGCGGGTGTTTGAATGTATTCCTTGTCTTCGGCCGGCGGATCGTCCTTGCGGATAATGTACGGCTGTACCTGGTACAGTTTCTGTATCACATCATCCAAAACCACCACCAGGTCGCGCTCAATTGGGAAATTCTCCAGCGGTTCAATACGCACCTTGTCAGGCAGATCACGGATAAACGTTTTACAGGTCAGGCTGGGTTCACCGTTGATCATCATGCCGCAACTGCCGCAGACCATCATGTGGCACGACCACCGATAGGCCAGCGTGGTATCGAGGTTATCTTTCACATAGTTGATGGCATCCAGGATCACCCAGTCTTCCAGACAGGGAACCGTGTAATTCTGAAACCAGGGAGCTTTGTCCTTCTCGGGATCGTAGCGCATGATTTCCAGTTCAAGTTGCCGCGTACGCATTATTTTTTACCCCCTGAATAGTCACGTGTACCCGGTTGGGAACGTGTTATGAGTACATCCGACCACTCAATGTTGGGACGGCCATCCCGTTGGCGGTAACACAATGTATGTTTCAGGAAATTGACATCATCACGTTCGGTATAATCCAGGCGTTGGTGAGCGCCGCGAGATTCACGCCGCTGCAATGAGCCTTCGGTAATCGTCTCGGCCACATCCAGCATATTGCGCAGCTCGAGTGCCGACTGCAGATCGGTGTTAAACACATTGCTCTTGTCGTTTATTTCTATGCCCTTGTAACGCTCACGGATTTCCGCAATTTTCTCACAGGCAAAACTCGCGCTTTCTTCATCGCGGTAAATTCCGGCGCCGTCCTCGAGCACGGTTCTCATTTCCCGCCGCAGACCGGAAATGGTCTCGCTTGCACCACCTTGTTGCAACAGCTCACGCACACCCGTCACGATGGCTTCGGCCTGGGCTTTCAATGCTTCTTCACCACCGCTCTCATTGGCTTGTTGCGCATACTTGATGGCATGATCTGCAGACCGCTTGCCAGATACCAGCAATTCGGTCAGTGAATTGGAACCCAGGCGGTTGGCGCCGTGCAGACCGGAACAGGCAGTCTCACCGATCGCAAAAAGACCGGGCATCGGGGCTTCACCATTTATATTGGTATCGATACCACCCATCATGAAATGTATGACCGGACGCACCGGTACCGGATCCTTGATCATGTCTACACCCACGTAGGCATGAGCCAGTTCCTGTACCAGCGGCAAACGCTCCATGATTTTCTTGGCACCCAGGTGGCGCATATCCAGCAGCACACAGTCGCCCCACGGGGTTTCAACGGTGTTGCCCTTTTTGTGTTCATGCCAGAAAGCCTGGCTGAGCCGGTCGCGCGGACCGAGTTCCATGGTTTTAAAAACCGGTTCCCCGACCGGGGTTTCCGGACCCATACCATAATCCTGTAAATACCGGTAACCATCCTTGTTGACCAGGATACCGCCCTCGCCGCGGCAGCCCTCGGTCAGAAGGATACCCGTTCCCGGCAAACCGGTCGGATGGTACTGCACGAATTCCATGTCTTTGAGCGGCACACCGGCGCGATACGCCATGGCCATTCCGTCGCCGGTCTTGATCGCACCGTTGGTCGTAAACGGGAACACCTGTCCACCGCCACCGGTCGCCAGTATGACCACCTGAGCATCGAACTGGAAGAACCGCCCGCTGCGCATTTCCATGGCAACAACGCCACGGCACTTGCCATCGAGATGCAGCAGGTCAAGTGCAAAATATTCGTCATAGCGCTCGATGGAGGGGAACTGCATCGAGGTCTGGAACAGGGTATGCAAAATATGGAAGCCACTCTTGTCTGCAGCATACCAGGTGCGCTTCTTCTTCATGCCGCCAAACGGTCGAACTGCAACCGAACCATCGTCTTCGCGGCTCCAGGGGCAACCCCAGTGTTCAAGCTGCATCAGTTCACGTGGTGCCTGCTCGACGAAATACTCGACGACATCCTGATCGCATAGCCAGTCACCACCACCGACCGTATCGTTGAAATGCATCTCCAGTGAGTCATCCGCACCTTTGACTCCGGCGGCTCCACCTTCTGCTGCGCAGGTATGGCTGCGCATCGGGTAAACCTTGGAGATCAATGCAACTTTGAGCTTGGGATCGGTTTCTGCAACTGCGATGGCCGCACGAAGGCCGGCGCCGCCTGCACCAACGATTACGACGTCTGCCTTTATATGTTCCATAATCACTATACTCTGTAGGCTGTATATTAAATTAATTTAATGTATATACGGTAAACAAGGAATGACCCATGTCAACCGGACCGGGAAAATCTCCCGGCCATGTTGTTTATTTGTCCTTCTTTTCAGAACCGGTAGCTGGCCTGAATACGGGCATACCAAATATTGTATTCGGGGCTTTGCTCACCCATCGTCAGTACGGAATTAATGCCGTTTACACCCAGTCCGTCAATGGCCCAATCCTGGCTGCGGTATTTCTCGAATTCGAGATACAGCTTATAACCCCAATGCTCATTGATCTCGCGATCGTAATGGAGCTTGGCGTTGATCAGGTCGGTCTTCAAAGGTTCAAATGGCGGTTCATCCGCAGTTGTCTGTACCGAAATTTTTCCTTTGGAATCGGCGGACACAAAATCGAAGCCGATGCTGGATTTTTCATTGATTACAGAACTCAATCCGAAGCCAACCGTGGTGATATCGTCGCGGGTATCTCCACTCCATGGGGGCGTACTTCCACCTATGGAATTCAGGATGTCAGCGTTAATGTCATCGCGGGTGACAAAAGCATACACATTGACTTTTGTACCAACGGCATAGTTCACATTGACGGTGACGCTTTGATCTGTGCTTTTTTGCAAACCGATAGGTGACTCACCATATTTCGATTTCGCGTAGAAATAATTCAGATTAATACCCAGCGCCTCGGTCGGCATATAGTCAACTTCCACCAGGTAACGGTCACGGTCACGGTCAGCCATGTTGAACTTGCGCATCAAAGGATTATCCGGTGGTCCGCCATTATCGATCTGCAGGTAATCTGAGATATCACGATTTGAGGACTCCGCCAGCAGCCGGGTTTGTACCTGTGCAGTTGGATTGACCTTGAGCTCGCCCCACCAGGTGGTTTCCTTGGTGCGCTCCACAGACTGCAGGGTGCGATCCAGGTTCTCCTGGCGGCCACCGGCACTCAACCTGATAACACGATGAGCCCGGTAGCTGACATCTGCCGAATATTTCTGCCGCTTGTAACTGTAAGGCGTGTTATAACGCGGAGCGGTCGGTACCAGGTCAGTGACCACCGGTGTGTAAATATCAACCGGTGTCTTGTTATCCCTTTCATCCCACTTGCCACGCGCAGTAAAGCTGAAATTTCTGCTCAGCTTCGCGAACAGTTTGCCGGCGAAGTTGTAGGTGCTGGTATCCAGTTTTCCATTCAGTGACTCACGCGGTAGTGGCAGGTCGCTGTACAAGGGGTTAATGGTATATGGCAGGAACGCATCGTTCTGAGTCAGACGGCCAATCGCGGCCCGTCCGGACAGTCTAATCATCGGTGTGATTGCAAACGCACCTGACAGGCTGAACTGGTGAGCCTTGTTACCGGGTTCAAGTGCTGCCCTGAAATTATAGAGATCCGGTAGAGAGCTAAAAGGATTTTGCCAGGTCAAAGAGGAATTACCATTATCAAACTTGGAACTGGTGAAACCAAGCTCAACCTGCGCGCGTTGTGTCGACCATGTCAGACCCATGTCAAACAGGTCCGTGGTGAAATCAATCGGTGCTGGCAGGATAGTGGAATTACTGTAATAAAGCCCGGCGCCGAGGGTACGCGTACCCTCTTTTTTCTGCTGCTGATAATCGATTCTGTACGACCAGTTGGAGAGGAAATTCCATGTCGCTCCGGCATCAAGTATCTTGCGCTTGGTCTTCAACTGAGCCGCTGCCAGGCTGCTCTCCAGTGCGCTCATACCAACCGTGGTGTTTGCTTTTACCCAATTTGCCGGCAGGGTCAGAGAGTCACTTCCCACGCCGAGAAATGGCGTTTGCGTACCATAACCAAGGTATCGGGGTATTTCCTGGTAGCCAAATCGAAGTTCATACTGGCCCGTATTACCACCTTGCATATCCAGCTCACGGCTGGCATAACCGAGGTTATCCGCATACAGGTCAAAATAACGGCCCTGCAGATTTCTGAAGTGAAGGTCGCCGTCGATAGCGGCATAAAAACCCTGCTCATCCAGACCACGATAATCGCCGAAGCGCGCTGAATCGCCGCTGACCCAACCCAGTCCAAAATCCAGGATACCGCGCCAACCGGTGTACTTAACACACTGTTTACATGAGTAAATACTTGGGTCGGCATCTTGCGCTTCAGTCACCGGCGTATGTGTGCTTAACAATAAAACCGGTAAGAGAGTTGATATGCTGAAACCGAATTTTCTTGAGAATCTTTTCATTGTTCCTGAAACCTCTTGTTCAACATTCATTACCGTGTACCTGATACACCGGATGGATGGTTCGAACCATGAACTTGCGAATGACAGTTAGTGCAAGACTGTGCGAGCAGAAATCTGTTCTGGAAGGAATTATCCTCGGACTCGCTGGTATAGGCCGTTGACGGATGTCCGCCGGGTGAGTGGCATTGCTGGCACAATAATGGTGGGCGCTGTACCAGCAGTGCTTCCAGGTTGCTGCCGTGCGGGTCGTGACACAGGCTACAGTCTTCGCTGACCGGTGCATGCTCCCAAAGGAACGGGCCGCGCTTCTCGGCATGGCAGGTGTAACAGGTATCGTTGACAGTCGAGCGAACCAAAAGGAAATCGTTGGCACCATTGTGTGGATTGTGACAATCAGAACAGGTCATCTCACCAAAACGAAGTGGATGGCTACTGGCCATGAAAGTTGCCGCACGGTTACGCGGATGACAGGCAAAACACCTTTCCTGTTGCGCCAGTTTGTCGAAAACCGGATCCCGCTGCGCGTGCACTTGATGACAACTGACGCAGGCGACCTCTTCCTGTTCATGCATGCTGCCAAACCAATGAATCATATTGCCGCCTTCGTGACAGCCCAGACAAACTTCATTCTGTGGTCCTGTCGGGGTGCCCTTGGCAAAAGAAATCGCCGGGGACAGACGCGTGCCATCCTTCTGTTTCCTGCGGTGTGATTCGCTTGGACCGTGACAGGTCTCACAATCATGACTGCCTTCGGCAAATGGTGAGTCAGCTGCGCCACTGATACCCATCGGACCCAGGAATATTTCGTGCGCAGCCGGCTCTTTGCCCTCGCTATGACACATCATGCATTTGGCTGCACCATCAGAGTACTCGGGTTTTGCGACGGTTTCTTCATCCCCCATGGCGAGGCCGAAGTAGCCAATCAAAGCGAGGAATACAATTGCGCTGTTCAAACCATTCCGGGGTCCCGGTTTCTTTAACATGATCTTACCCACTCCTTGATCCATTTAGTTTCTGCGTCAAAGTTTAACGAATTTTTCAGGATTGATCTGCAATCGTTCCCGGGCAACTTTGACTGAATTATCAAAAGCTATCGAAATAACAAAAAATAACGACCTGTTTAACCCTGGTTTCTAGTTGTTTTTTGCACCCTGCGCGATCCAGGACCGGATGGTTTGTATATCCTGTTTGGAAACCGGTTCATTCTTGCCATGCGGCATGCTGATAGAAGGATCAGCACGCCCCTCCATCAATACCAGTATATTGCTGCCTTCAATATCACCTGCAATGATCATCGGTCCGGCATCCGTACCTTTCATCAAGCCTTCATACGTTGTCATATCGAGCCCGCTGGCCACTTCACCCAGACCGCCCGGCTGGTGACACTGAATGCAGTTTTGCTCAAGAATGGGTTGTACATCCTGGGAGAAACTGACGGCAGGCTCGCCACCGCAGGCCGTCATTACCAGCGGAAACGCACATAACGTGTAAAACTTCCTGAACATTTTCTGATAATGCGTCATAAGGCCCTGCTCCATTGATCATACCTGCCTGACCCGAAAAGAGAGCCGGTTTCAGACCGGTACAAAATTACGCTTTCGATGATCTTTTGTTCATGACATATGTCAACATAACTGAAACTATTACAGCAACCGGGTATAAAAAGAGGTTAAATTCCTCATCGTAATTTTTAATATCGATTTTGCAAGTGCAATTTACCATAGCAAAGAGGATCCATGAAGATAAGTATAGTCGGCGCAGGAATTTCAGGGCTGGCAACCGCCCAGGCATTGCTGGCCCGAAAACCCGATGTGGAACTTACCCTGTTTGAAGCCGATCAGCGTGTCGGTGGCAAGGTGTGGACAGAAACCAGTGCCGAAGGTTACCTCTGTGAAGGTGGCGTCAACGGTTTCCTCGACAAAATACCCAGGACCCTGGAGTTGTGTCAGGAAGCGGGTGTGCAACCGGTACCAGCCGACGCTTCCGCACAAAAACGTTATGTATACAGCCGCCGCGAGTTACACAAACTGCCCGAAAAGCCGCCTGAATTCCTGAGGTCCCGTCTGCTCAGTGTTCCGGGGCGATTGCGGGTCATTTACGAAACCATCGCAGGCGGTACCGACAACCCCGATGAAACATTGGCTCAATTTGCTACCCGCCGTCTCGGCAGAGAAGCCTACGAGCGTCTGATCGATCCGATGGCCTCCGGTGTATTCGCAGGAGATGCCAGCAGGCTGAGTCTCAAAAGCTGTTTTCCACGAATACACGAAATTGAATCAGAATATGGCAGCCTGATACGTGGTCTGATCAAGTTGCAGCGAAAGGCAAAACGTGAGGGCAGGAAAAACACACCAGGTCCGGGTCCCGGTGGCACTTTGACATCCTTTGCCAACGGTATGAGTGTGTTAACCGATCGTCTCGCTGAACAGTTGGGCTCGCGCATCCGCCTCGCTTCGGCGGTTAAGGATATCAGCCGCAGTGGCAATCGTTACCAGTTGCAACTCGCCGACAACAGTGCGGAAGAAAGCGATGTTTTGATACTGGCCGCACCGGCCCATACCCAGGCGCGGATGTTGCAGGCAATGGATCCGGTACTTGCCGGTTTACTTGGTGAGATACCCTACCCCGCACTCTCCGTGTGCTGCTTTGGTTATCGGAAAAAACAGGTTGGCCATGTGCTTGACGGCTTCGGTTTTTTGATCCCGTCGAAAGAGCAACGCGCCATATTAGGGACCATCGTCGATTCCAACGTTTTCCCCGGTCGCGCGCCAGAGGGTTCGATCCTGTTGCGTTCCATGGTAGGCGGTGCCAGGACACCGGAGCTTGCACTGTTAGAAGATGAACAACTAATCAGCCGGGTCAGGTCCGATTTGCAGGACATCCTGGGACTCAGGGCGGAGCCTGAATTCATACGCATTTTCCGGCATACCCGGGCCATTCCCCAGTACCTCGTAGGACACGCTGCCCGGCTTGAAGCCATCGATGAAAAATTACAACGGCATCCCGGACTGGTGCTGACGGGTAATGCCTTCAAGGGTGTCAGTCTGAATGATTGCGTAGTGAACGCCTGGAAAACAGCACAGTCGCTGTTTCCGCAATCACAAGAGGGTGCAAGCTAATGGTCGAGATGAGGAACAGCGTGAAATTCAGAGTCGGGTTCTACCTGATGGTTGCGCTGACGACTGCAGTTTTTATATTCACCATGATGGTGGTTCACAATAATCGCGAGGAACTGCTGCAGCAGGTCAACACTAACAGCGGTCAGTTATCCAGGGTGGTGATCAGCAGCACCCGATTCGCGATGTTGCAGAATCAGCCGTCACATGTCAGCCAGATCATCCAGGACGTCGGTGATCAACAGGACATTGAAAAAGTCCGGATTCTGAGCAAAGACGGTGTCATCATTCACTCGTCCGACAATGCGGAAATTGGCAAAAAGATAGACCAGGAGGCCGAGTCCTGCGTCGCCTGCCACCTGGATGAAAAGTCCCTCGAGCAGAGTCCCAAGTTCGGAAGAACAAGATTCTTTTCCGATGAAAAGGGAAGAAGGATGCTGGGAAGCACAGCAGTGATTCACAACGAGCCCACATGTGCCGGTGCGGGCTGCCACAACAGCATAAAGGAGCAACCCGTACTCGGTGTATTGGACATCATATATCCTTTAGACTCGATTGAGAAAACCCTGCGCTCCAACACTTATAGCGTCTTCGGCCTGTCATTTGGATTCATAATATTGGCAGGTTTGCTGGTGGGTTACCTGGTTCACCGCATGATTTATCTGCCGCTCAGTGACCTCGACAGCGGTGCGGCAAGGCTTGCGTCAGGGGATCTGGAACATCCGATCCCGGTTCGCGGCAAGGACGAATTCGGCCAACTGGCCAGTTCATTTAATAGCATGACAAAGGCCTTAAAAAAATCACGTGCGCAACTTGAAAACTGGGGCCGAACACTGGAGCAAAAAGTTGAGGAAGCCACCCAGGAGCTACACAAGGCCCAGGCCGAATCCGCGCGGAGTGAGAAACTGGCCTCGGTAGGACTACTCGCCGCCGGTATTGCGCACGAACTCAATAATCCTTTGACCGGTGTGCTGACCTTTTCCTACCTTGTCAGGAAGAACCTTCCGGACGGCAGTCCCGATGCTGAGGACCTCGACCTGGTCATCCGCGAAACCAAAAGGTGCGCAAGCATCATCCGCAGGTTGCTTGATTTCTCCCGTGAAAAAACACCGGAAAAAACTTTTGCAAATCTTAATATACTGATCGAGGAAACCGTGCGCCTGATTGCACAGGCAGCACAGGTTAATGATATCGAGATCAGCACTGATCTCGATGAACAACTACCGGAAATCTGGGTCGACGAGAACCTGATCAACCAGGTTATTATGAATATGCTGGTAAATGCACAACATGCCATAGAAGGTGAGGGCCGGATAGAGATCAAAACCAGATTGATTGCTGCCGGCGATTGCCCGGATTCTATC
>Ga0210074_1000188_pt1 | contig 23998 bp, 20 predicted proteins | sample China_Galinas_Co_FD_184860 | JGI IMG/M metagenome (GOLD analysis project Ga0210074, IMG submission 184860) | Wetland microbial communities from San Francisco Bay, California, USA, that impact long-term carbon sequestration -... | ecosystem: Environmental > Aquatic > Marine > Wetlands ... | reverse complement strand
GAGGTCAATTTCATAACTCAGATCGAGAGGTGTTCGCAGAATAGTTGTGGTTTCAGCAGTGCCACCATTCAGGCCTGCCGAACTGCGCCCGCGCAACGCGGAGGGGGCGAGGTCAAGCCGGGGATAGAGTGCACTTTCACTTATGCGTGCTGCTGCCCGAGCCTGGTCGACCCTTGCTATCGCTGCCTGCAGGGTCTGGTTTGCAGCCTGTGCGCGCTGCTGCAAGTCGTCCAGAACCGGGTCCCCGTAAGCCTGCCACCAGGCGCCTTTATCCAGCTCATCGGCAGGAGCGGCTTCCTTCCACGGTGACTCCTCCCGGTAAGCGACGGGGACGGTCACATCGGGACGTTGATAATCCGGTCCCATGGTGCACCCGGTCAGCCCGGCAACCAGGACTAAGGAATTCATCAGGAATAAAGTCCAGTATTTTTCAGTCATGGCAAGAACCCTTCTGTGTTTAGTTCAGACAGAATGACCGGTCTGGGCCGTTGTCGCCGGCGTTTCTACGCGGTCATCGTGTTTTTCTCGGCGACGGGCAATCAGCATGTAGGCCGTTGGCACGACAAACAGGGTCAGGATTGTGCCGAACGACATACCGCCGACGATCACCCAGCCGATCGCCTGGCGGCTTTCAGCTCCGGCGCCGTGCGCCCATGCCAAAGGTAGCGCGCCAAGCACCATTGCACCTGTGGTCATCAGGATCGGGCGCAGACGCAGGGTTGCCGATTCAATGACCGCTTCGAGCTTGTCGCGATTTTGCTCACGCAACTGGTTGGCAAATTCAACGATCAGAATACCATGTTTGGTGATCAGGCCGATCAGAGTCACCAGGCCGATCTGGCTGTAGACGTTCAGTGTGTTACCGGTCAGTTTCAGCGCGAGCAGCGCCCCGGTGATACTGAGCGGCACGGACAGCATGATGATCAATGGATCGACAAAGCTTTCAAATTGCGCTGCCAGCACCAGATAGATAAAAGCCAGGGCCAGCAGGAAGGTAATGTAGAGACTGGCGCTACTCTCCTTGAATTCGCGCGACGGGCCGTCGTAATCGACAACAGCACTGCCAGGCAGAACCTCGGCAGCGATTTCCTCCAGCTTGCTCAAACCGTCAGAGAGAGCGTAGCCGGGAGCAAGGCTGGCGGTGATCTTTGCGGCACGCAGCTGGTTGAAGTGATTCAGCTCCTTGGGCGCCACGGTTTCCCTCACCGTGACCAGGTTGGCCAACTGGATCATCTGACCGGTTTTGCCGCGCACATAAATCGAAGCCAGGTCGTTGGGGGTAACCCGGTCGACGTCTGCAACCTGGACGATAACATCATACTGTTTCCCTTCACGTTTGAAGCGTGTCACCTGCCGACCGCCAAGCATGGTCTCCATAGTTCGACCTATGGTCGCCACATCTACCCCGACATCAACTGCCTTGTCGCGATCGACATCGACAGAGAGCTGCGGCTTGATCAATTTGAGGTCGGTGTCCAGGTTGATGAAGCCCGGCCATTCACGAGCCTTGGCCATCACCGCATCGGTCATTGACTGCAGCTCCTCGTAGGCGGCCGTGGTCTGAATGACGAACTGCACCGGCTTAGCCAGGGGACTTTGTCCCAACGGTGGTCGGTTGAGCGGAAAGGCCATTACCCCGGGGATGCCGCCAAACAGCTTCGGCTGCAAATCCTTGACGATTTCCTGTTGCTTGCGAGTCCTGTCCTGCCAGTCAGTGAGCAGCGAAAACGAGATGACCTGAGAAATCGACGGACGGCCTGCAGCAACGAAATAGCGATCGATCTCCGGGGTGCTGGCCAGGACCTTCTCTATCATACGGGCATATTTGTCCGTGTAGCCGATTGTGGCCCCTTCCGGAGCGATGCCAACGGTTATAACAATACCTCGGTCCTCGAAGGGAGCCAACTCCGATTTCAAGGAGACCAGCAGGCCCCCTGCTGCTCCCGCGACGAGCAAGACTATCACGATAATCACGATTTTCGCATTTAAAACCCGGCGTAAGAGGTGTTGATAACCATTGGTCAGCGCGACAAAAAATGATTCGATGATGTTGTAAATGGCCATGTGCTGTTTTCTATGCCGCAGCATCTTGGAACACATCATCGGTGAAAGAGTCAGGGCAACAAAGCCCGAGACCAGTACCGCCCCGGCCAGGGTCAGGGCGAACTCGGTAAAGAGTCGCCCGGTGCGGCCCTGCATGAAGCCGATCGGAGCATATACCGCCGCCAGGGTTATGGTCATGGCGATGACAGCAAAGGCAATCTCACGACTGCCCTGGAACGCCGCCTGTCGCACCGGCATGCCGTTTTCTACATGCCGGAAGATATTTTCCAGGACAACGATAGCGTCATCGACGACCAGGCCGATGGCCAGCACCATGGCCAGCAAAGTCAGGGTGTTGATGGTGAATCCGAACAGGTACATCAGGCCAAAGGCGCCGATCAGTGACACCGGGATGGTGACCAGGGGGATCAGGGTCGAGCGGAAGCTGCGCAGGAACAGGAAGATCACCAGGACGACCAATATGACTGCTTCACCGATCGTCATAAAGACGTTGCTGATTGAGCGGTCAATGAAGATCGAGCTGTCATAAGCGACATCGACTTTCATCCCTTCCGGCAGACTGGCCTCGATTGCCGGGATGGTCTCCTTGACCGCCCTGGAGATGTCGAGGGGGTTGGCGGTCCCCTGCTTGACCACACCCAGGGCGACGGCCGGTTTACTTTTAAAGCGGACGACGCTGCGTTCACTCTCGGCGCCAAGCTCGGTCCGGCCGACATCCTTGAGCCGCACCAGGTAGCCGTCCGCATCCTTGAGAATCATCTCGTCGAACTGAGCCGGAGTGCGCAGGTCAGTTTCGGATAGCACGGTGAATTCGCGCTCGGTTGATTCGATCCTTCCGGATGGGATCTCGACGTTCTGTTGACGCAGGGCATTCTCCACGTCCTGCGAAGTCAAACCGAACGCTGCCAGGCGGACCCGGTCGAGCCAGATGCGCATGGCGTAACGGCGTTCCCCGAGCAGCAGTACATTGGCGACGCCCTGGATATTCTGCAGACGGTCCTTGACGAACCGGTCGGCGTAATCCGTTACCTCGAGAGGGGTGTGCTCGCTGGAAGAAAACGCCAGGTAGATGATCGGTTGGGCATCAGCTTCCACCTTGCTGATTACCGGGTCATCGATGTCGCCTGGAAGTTTGCCGCGCACGCGTGCGACCCTGTCCCGCACATCATTGGCTGATTCATCGGGATCGCGAGAAAGCTTGAACTTGACTGTAATCTGACTCTTTTCCGTACGCGATATCGATGTCATGACTTCGATCCCCTCGATTCCGGCCAGGCTTTCTTCGAGGGGCTGGGTGATCTGTGACTCAATGATTTCGGCGGTTGCACCGCGGTAGGTCGTTTCGACGTTAACAACCGGCTCATCGATATTCGGATATTCACGAACGGTGAGGCGGTCATAGCTGATCAGGCCGATCAGCACCACGACCAGGCTCATCACGGTCGCAAGCACTGGGCGCTTGATGGAAAGATCAGAAAGTACCATGGTATTATTTCCCGCCCTCTGCTGCATCCGGTGTTGCCGGAAGCGCCGTGACCTGCATCCCGGGCCGAACCTTGATCTGGCCGGCAGTAATGATAGTTTCTCCCGGCTCCAGGCCCTTGGTGATCTCTACTTTGCCTTTGGTCCTCAGGCCGGTTTCCACCACTGCTGCCTCGACCTTGCCGCCAACGACCTTGAAGACCTGTTGCCGGTCGCCACCTGGAATCAGGGCTTCCTCTGGGATCATCAGTGCATTCGGATGCTCTTCGAGAACCAGGGCGACGCGGGCGAACATGCCCGGACGTAGCGGGCCTTCTTCCTGTACGACCTTGGCTCTCAGCATGACGCTTCGGCCGTTGACATCGATCTGCGGATCGATGGCGAAGACTTTACCCGTGAATGTTTTCCCGGGGACTGCGTCCACGCTCATACGAATGGCTTGGCCGACACGCAACTGGTGGGCAAAGACCTCCGGAACCCTGAAGTCGACCTTGATCGGGTCGATGTCGTCCAGAGTGACAATCGTTTCTCCCGGCTGCAGATATTCACCTATGCTGACACGACGCAAACCGAGCATCCCCGAGAAAGGTGCTTTGATCACGGTCTTTGCCAATTGTGCTTCCGTCAGCCGCAAGGTGGCTTCATCAAGACGCCATTTTGCATAGGCTTCGTCGCGTTCCCGCTCCGAAATTGCCTGCTCCTTGAGGAGCCGTTCGGCTCGCTTGATGTTGGCTTCACTCAAGTTGAGGTTAGCCTGAGCCCGGTCCCGTTCGGCACTCAAAACCGACTGGTCGAGCTGCAGAAGAACTTGTCCGGCAGCGACTTTTTCGCCATCATCAAAGAACAGTTGCGTGACCTTGCCGGCAACTTCTGCGGCGACAACAACGGACTCGTTGGAGTAGAGAGTCCCCGTGGCATTCAACTCGTTACTTAAGGGAGTGGTCGAAGTCACAATGGTCTCAACGGGTAGCCCCTGCTGCTTGGCCTGAGGCTGGTCGGCCTTTTTTGTCTCCGCGCAGGCAAATACAGAGGTAAATGCAAGACACAGGGTGAAGATTATTGCAATGGCAAGTTTATACATAGTGGTTGCTCCCGAGGCCACGGAGGGAAAACTGCGTAATATGTTCAATGACGTCTTCGATAAACGTCCGGTTCTGTTCCGGGCCGTGGATACTGCGTAAAATATCTCTGCTCCGGATGAAATGCAGAACCTGCCCGGTGATGCTGCTGACGCAAAAAGAGGCGCGTTTTTCGCCCAGCTTAGGGTTGGCTTTCAGGATCAACTCCTTGAATGCCTGATTGATCGGTACGATCAGTCGTGTTGCGACCAGGTCGCCAGTGATTGCATCCGGTCCCATCTCCCGGTAGATCGTCTGCATGAGTCGGTCGCTGTCGCATGAAGCGAGATGCGAATCAAAAAAGCTGTGGATATATGCGCTTAAAATTTCCTCCAGCTTTGCGGGAGGCTGCTGTTTGTCGAGTTTTTCGAGCAGGGCAAGCTTCTCTCTGGTGATGCGGTCCAAAAGGCTTGCAAGAACTTCACGGTACAGGCCCGTCTTGTCGCTGAAGTGGTAGTTGACAGAGGCCACGTTATTACCGCTTGCTCTGGTGATCTGGCGAATGCTGACACTCTCAAAACCATGGGCAAGAAAGAGTCTTTCCGCGGATTCCAGAAGGGTTGCTTTGGTATCTTTATTGTTCAGGGTGCGATTTTGCATATGAACGATGTTTTAAACATCGTTTGAAATAATGTCAAGCGCAAATCCCCTACCAATGTGAAACAGAAAAGGGGCTGCTGGAGAGCAGCCCCTTTGGTCTCAAATCCGGTCTCCGGGAAAGGGTCGAAAGTCATAGCGGTCGTAATGCACATAAAGTTTTCTAGAAAGAAAACTCCGGACCCTTGCCAGGCTTGTTCTCGTCTTTGGGGGGAGCATCGGCAGGAATGGTCTCGCTGTCAACGTTGAAAGGTTGGTCGAGGCTGATATCCCGGTTGTCGCTGACGAGGGAAACGCTTTCGGGCGTTTCAGTGCTCTGACCGTCTTCTTCATCAAGAAAGTCGAAGCCAAAGTCGATAGATTCGTTCTCTGTACTATCAAACGTGGCTATGCTTTCTTCATCAACCTCTGCTTGTGTCGCAGCTGAAGCGGCTTCTCCGATGGCAACGAATCCGCGTAAGTTGTATTTTTCCTTGTGGTCACTAAGCCCCTGGCCGCATTTCTTGCAGCTGTCAAGGTACTCAAAGCTGTGATACCCGCATTTCGGACACTTCATGGTTTCTCCTCGTGTTGATTGAGTTCTTCGCTGATCGGGGCTTGCCGCCAGTCACCATAAAGGTACTGCAAAATGGGGGCCGCTGCCAAGCCCGCAGTTTCAGAGCGTAGAATCCTCGGGCCCAGATGCACGGCCCGGAACCCCGCTTCTGTAATTTGCCTGATTTCCCGGTCGGTAAAGCCACCCTCCGGTCCGACCAGCAGCGTGACTCCGGAGGGTTTCTCGTCAGGCAATGCCTCTGCTAGCGGAACGGAGCCCGCCTCCCACAGCACAAGCTTGAGGTTGTCGGTCTGTTGGTTGATGACTTCAGCCAGTTTCTGTACCGGCTTGACATGAGGCAGAAAGTTGCGGCGGCACTGCCTGGCGGCTTCGGTCGCTATGCGCGTCCAGCGCTGTTCTCGCTTGATCATCCGGGCAGCATTGATCTGCGGAACTGTGTGGGAAGTCTCGACCGGTCGGAAACAGCGCACCCCGAGTTCGGTCCCCTTCTGCAGGATCAGGTCAAACTTGTCAGCTTTCGGCAGGCCCTGGACCAAAGTGATCGGCAAGGTATGGTCTTCATCCCGCCAACGTCGAATCACCCGTGCGGTTGCCTCCCGATTGTTGATCGTCTCCAGCTTAACTTCACAGCAGAGCCCCTGGCCGTCGAGCAGAGTCAAAACGCAGCCCAGCCTGGCGCGCAATACGTTATGCAGATGGTGATGTACATCGTCGCTGATGGTCACCTGGCCGCCCAGCAGGCTTTCGGGCGGAACAAAAAAACGTAGAGGATCACGCATGGCTCTGGTAGACGATGCAGGTCCAATCGTCGCGGTGGCTGGTGGCGAGCAGAGTCAGAGGAAAGCCGGCAAAGCCGTTGACGACCGACTGCTCCTGCTCAATCAGGATTCCGGACAGGACCAGGCGCCCGATTCCGGGAGTGAGGTGTGCAACCAATTGGTCGGCGAGGCGCAGGTTCTCGGCGGCGAGGATGTTGGCCAGTACCAGATCGTAGGTTCCGGTAATCTCTTCCAGTGCTGCGTCGGTAACTGTAACCAGGTGATCCAGTTGGTTGTGAGCCACATTATCGCGGGCAACCCTGCAGGCGTCGCTGTCGATGTCCGTGGCAATGACCTGCCTGGCACTGAGTGCAGCGCCAGCCATAGCCAGGATTCCGGAGCCTGTGCCGACGTCCAGAATCTTCTGTGGCGGTTGTTCGCTCGCAAAGTGTTCCGCCAGCGCATCCAGGCAAAGGCTGGTCGTGGCGTGAGTTCCGGTGCCAAAGGCCTGGCCCGGGTCAAGGGTGAGAGCCACCTCATCGCCAATGGGCTGCCATTCTATCCAGGATGGATGAATGACAAGTCGGCTGCCAACCCTGAATGGTGGGAAATGCTGTTGCCAGTCGCTTGCCCAGTCGTGGTCGGCCAGTTCACGGGATTCGAGACGCACCCTGGCCAGCTCCGGATACATATCCGTCAATTCGGAGAGGGCCTGTTGTACGGTTTCCAGTAATTCATCAACCTGGTCCGGATAAATGAAATAAGCTTTCATAACCGGGTCGTTGGCAAGATTCTCCGGTGGCGGGACAATGAACGTATCCAACTTTGTCTCGGCAGCTGTAATACCTGTGCAGTCGATTTCCATCAATTTTTGTGACACCAGATCGACGGCCTCATCCGGTACTGCAAGGCGAATCTCCAGCCATTTTCTTGTCATGTTGGTTGTTTAGCGAAATTTTAGGGGTATTGCAACAGAAATTCTTGACCTGCCTGAGCAGGGTCTGAAATAATGACTCATAATCTAATGAGACCTATCGCATATGCCAAATATAATAATCGATATGTAATGCATTAATGTGCCAGAACTTACTGATTTGCCAAGTAATCTCAATTATTCCCCTGTTTTTGATGCTTGCTTTTTCATTAGACTCTGTTAGACTTCACCGGTGTTTTCATGAGGATTTTCGATGACTGTCGCCACCCAGGTTATCTATCTGCTTTCCGACGCGACCGGTGAGACCGCGGAAAAAATGGTCATGGCAGCTCTGACGCAGTTTCGTGACAGGCCGGTCCGTCTGAAACGCGTTAACAACGTCCGCACCAAGAACCAGGTGTACGAGTCTTTGGACGAAGCGCTCGACAAGCAGGCCCTTGTGGTTTTCACTATTGTTAACCGAGACCTGGCCCAGCTGGTTCATGATGAATGCGATAGCCTGGGCCTGGTCAGTATCGATCTGCTGACCCCGCTGTTGATGAAGGTGGCACACTGCCTCGGACGGTCACCGAAAGAAACTCCCGGTCTGCTGCATGGAATCGATGAGGCCTATTTCAGACGTATCGAGGCGATTGAATTTACCGTCAAACATGATGACGGCCAGGAGCCTCGCAATCTCTACCAGGCTGACATCGTTCTGGTCGGGATCTCGCGCACCAGCAAAACCCCCCTCTCCATCTACCTGGCCCACAGGGGATGGAAGGTGGCCAATGTACCGCTGGTAAAAGGGATTGATCCACCGCCGCAGCTGTTTGAGGTAGATCCGAAAAGGATTGCTGCCCTGGTGATCGATCCGCAGAGACTGGTAGAAGTCCGCGCCTCGCGGTTGCGTAACCTTGGCCAGGACCCGAAGGCAGCTTACGCCGATTATGAAGAGATCGAAGAGGAGTTGAAGCACGCGAAGAGATTTTTCCGCCAGCACCCATGGGCGGTTATTGATGTCTCCAGCAAGGCGGTCGAGGAGACCGCCAACGAAGTGCTGGTTCGCCTGGGACTCAAATAATGGCCGGGGCAGTTTAAAACGGACGGCGTTTTTTTATGGTCTGCTGGCAATCGATACTTAGGATTTTAAAGGGCTAGAAGCCTACTAGGAAAAGGAGCCAACATCATGCATATTCTGGTCGTGGAAGATGAGAAGAAAGTCGCCAGTTTTATCCAACGTGGTCTTGAAGGGGAGGGCTTTACGGTTGATGTCGCCAACGATGGTGAGTCGGGTGTCGAGCTTGGTTCCAAGAACAACTACGACCTGATCCTGATGGACATCATGCTGCCCAAGATGGACGGCCTTGAGGCGGTCAAGGCCCTGCGTGCCAAGGACGTGACATCACCTGTCCTCTGCCTGACGGCCAAGGACACGGTCGAAGATATCGTCGCCGGCCTGGATGTTGGCAGTGATGACTACCTGACCAAGCCTTTTGCCTTTGCCGAACTTCTGGCCCGAGTCCGGTCCCTGGTGCGCCGGGGCACTCAGGAACGTGGAGCGGAAATCACGTATGCTGATTTACGGCTTGACCCGGTCGCCCACAAGGTCTGGCGTGGTGAGAGTGAAATTGACCTGACTGCCAAGGAATACGCCCTGCTCGAATTCTTCATGCGGAATCCGGAAACGACTTTGACACGGACGATGATTGCCGAGCATGTCTGGGATTATACCTTCGATTCGTTTACCAACATTATTGATGTTTATGTCAACTACCTGCGCAAGAAGGTTGACCGTGACTACACCAAGAAACTGATTCATACCGTCCGCGGAATCGGTTACGTCCTCAAGGAGGACTAGATTGACTGTTTCGCCAATAAGGTCAATCCGGGTCCGTCTTACATTCTGGTATGCAATGACACTGGCTGTCATCCTGGCAGTCAGTGCTCTCTTTTCGTATCATTATTTTTCGCACAACCTGAGAGCACAAATAGACCGTCAGGCCCGTGAAATTTCTCGTGCAATTGATCAGCATCATGCCGAGGTGCTGGCCGATTCCTCGTCTGCGCAGGATTGCCAGGGGCTCCAGGCACTGATCCACAACCACAATTGGGACGCTTTCCTGATTCTGCGTGATGCCAGCCTGCAGGAAGTTTGTTCTTCCGACAATTTGATGGAGTTCGATCTACCGTTCGGACCGGTGGCCCGCCAGCAGGTCCGGTGGCTGCACGAGCATCTGGAAACGGTCGAGTTGGATGATACCCGGCGAATGAGGCTGCTGTCTTATCCTCTGATTGAAAACGGTTCCCTGGTCGGTGTCGTCCAGGTTGGCCAGGAGCTCGGGCCCCTGCAGGAAACCATCGAAGAGTTGCGCCTGATCTATCTGGTGGTCGGGCCCTTTGCGATCTTCTGGCTGTGCCTCGGTTGCTGGCTGCTGGCCGAGCGCACGATCGCGCCGATTATCGAGGTGACTGAAGCGGCCCAGGGCATTACCGCAGACAACCTGACCCGCCGGCTGCCTTTCGGCAATCACCAGGACGAGTTGTCGCAGATGGTCGCCTGCCTGAACCAGATGCTGGATCGTCTGGAGAAATCTTTCCGGCGGATCCGACAATTCTCCGGTGATGCGTCCCATGAGCTGCGTACCCCTCTCACGATTTTACGTGGCGAAACCGAAGTCACCCTGCGCTGGGCAAAAACCACCGATGAGTTCCGCGACATGCTACGCTCCAACATGGAAGAAATCGATCGCATGGAACGGATCATTGAAAGTCTGCTGACGCTGGCCAAGAGTGAAGTCGGAGAACTGACACTGGAAATGAAACAGCTCAGCCTCAGCGACATGGTCCAGGAGCTGTACCTGCAGAGCCGGATTCTCTGTGAAGCGAAACAGATCGAAGTTGAGATGGATCTGAAGGTTGAGGAGGAAGTCCGTATTCGCGGTGACGAACTGCGCTTGCGGCAGATGTTCCTAAACCTGATCTCCAACGCCATCAAATACACTCCTGAAGGTGGCGAGTTGAAGATCGTCCTGGCCCAGGAGAATGGTTTCGCCGTGGTCGATATCGTCGACACGGGAATCGGCATGCATGCCGAGCATCTGGCCCATATCTTTGACCGGTTCTACCGGGTCGACAAGGCGCGCAACCGCATGGACGGCGGCACCGGCCTCGGCCTGGCCATAGTCAAGTGGATCGCCGAAGCCCACGGCGGAAGCATCACGGTCACATCCGAGGTAAACAAGGGCAGTTCCTTCTCGGTGCGCTTGCCTGTCCAGGGGCCGGAAGAAGGCAAACACCCGAAAACGACCATTCTGGATTAACTTTTCACAACTGTACATTTCAACCGTTAACTCCTGTGCTGCTGACGATTGACAGTTCGCTTGGCGATTATTACATTTAGCGTAAAAACCACGATGGAGGTCACCATGAACAAGCTCCTGAGCCTGAAACTATTCTTGCTCTTTTCCCTTTTGACGTTCGGTTGGACTGTCTCTGCTGCGGCACAACCGCCTGATTTTGTCTCCCTGGCAGAGCAGCTCAAACCTGCCGTTGTGAATATCGGTACTGCCAAGACAGTAAAGCCCAGGGCGCCGATGTACCGTGGTCCGCAAGGCCCAGGCGGTGACATGTTCGAGGATTTCTTCGAACGGTTTTTCCGCAATGCACCGCAGTCCCCGCACAAGCAACGATCCCTTGGCTCCGGGTTCATCATCTCGCAGGATGGTTATATTCTGACCAATGACCACGTAGTCGATGGTGCAGATGAAATCAAGGTCAAGCTCTCGGACGGACGGGAATTCACCGGCGAGATCCGCGGGCTGGACCCCAAGCTGGACCTCGCACTGATCAAGATCGATGCCGGCGAAGATCTGCCGGTTGCCAGGCTCGGCGACAGCGAAAGGATCAAGGTTGGTGAATGGGTCATGGCGATCGGCAACCCCTTCGGCCTGGAACAGACCGTTACGGTTGGTATTGTTTCAGCGAAGGGCCGCGTCATAGGGGCCGGACCCTATGATGACTTCATCCAGACGGATGCATCGATCAACCCCGGCAACTCGGGTGGTCCGCTTTTCAACGTGCAGGGTGAGGTGATCGGCATCAACACTGCAATTGTTGCCCAGGGCCAGGGTATCGGTTTCGCTATTCCGGTTAACATGGCCAAACAGATCATTCCCCAGCTGCGCGATGAAGGGCGCGTCACGCGTGGTTGGCTCGGCGTGACAGTTCAGGCATTGAATAAGGAGCTCGCCGATTCTTTTGGCCTGGACGGTACTCATGGTGCCCTGGTCAATGAAGTCACCGAGGATTCTCCTGCTGACAAGGCCGGTCTAAAAAGAGGTGATATCATTGTCGAATATGACGGCAGGCCGGTTGATGAACTGAACGACCTGCCGCGCCTGGTTGCTGCAACCCCGGTCGACGAGACGGTCAAGATCAAGATCTTCCGCGACAACAAGGAACGCACGTTGCAAGTCAAAATTGGCCGGCTCGATGACGCTGAGGTGGAGCTGACTGCCGATGACGAGGAGAGCGGCGGCGCTCTCGGTATTACGGTCGCGAATGTGACCCCGGAACTGGTTGAACGCTACAGCCTGGAAGGCGACAAGGGTGTTCTGATTACCAGGATCGACCCGGAGGGCCCGGCTGCCGAGGCCAATCTGAATGTCGGCGACCTGGTTGTCGAGGCTGACGGCAAAGAGGTCGGCTCGGTCAAGGAGTTCGAAGAAGTGATTGGCAAGATGAACTCCGGCAAGGTGCTGCGCCTGCTGATTCAGCGCAGGGAGACCCTGCTTTATACGACGGTGACGTTGAAATAATTCTCGTATATATATGTTAACTGAGCCCCTGCCGCATTGTGCGGCAGGGGCTTTTTTAACGCAAAAGCGCAAAGGGAAAAGAAAGAGGGAGGAGGAAAGGAGAAGAGGAGCATACCTGGAAAGAAAAGAGCCCGGCTGGAGGAACCAGCCGGGCATTGCAAAGAGGCAAACTTTTTTAGCGGTGTTTAATAGAAGCGGTAACCGACTCCGACAAAACCGGAGAAGGCCTCACCATCCTCATTACCGTAAACGTATTCTTCCTCAGAGTTGAAAACATCGTAAGTAAAAGATGCCGATGCATACAGAGCCTCAGTGAATTGATAGGTCCCGCCGACAGTGGTCTGGTACTGTTCATAGGTCAGGTCAGAGTAGCTGTCGATCAGGTTGTTGTACCCATCGAGATTTTCATATGCACCGTTGCCAAGCAGCTGCGGCCGGTCGCCAAAATCCCAGTCCCAGCTGTCTTTGGCATGGTTGTAGGTAAAGCCGGCATTCAGGAGCAGTTTCTCCGTTGCCTGGTAGGTGCCGTTGAGGGCCACGGTGTGAACGTCGGAATCATATTTTGCGGTATCGCAGTACGACCCAAACTGGGTCGATGAGACGCTGTTCGCTCAGCCATGGTACCAGCCGACGCACATCTGGTTCTCCGTTTTCATCTTGTTGAAGGTGTACGCCATGGTCAGGTTCACCTTTTCGTTCGGGGCATAGTAGAGGGAGACTCCCGGAACGTAGGTGTCCTGCTTGAAGTTGACCGGATCATTCTCCTCATGGCGGTATCTGCCAAAGACGGTTGCCGCCATGTTGTATGAAGGCGTCCAGGTCGAAGAAAATTTGATCTCATGGACCTTTTCCGGATCCATGGAGGTCTCCAGTTGCCGGTTCGGATAGACACTGTTCCAGTAATAAACGGCAGGACCATTGCCCGGATCTGTTACGTAATCAGCCGTTGTGTCGTAAGCCATTCCCGGATATGCCGGGTCCTGATAGGCGGCGGTCTGGAAAATCCCGGTGTTAGCGCCGCGCAAAGGTTCGTCGATGTCCTGGTACTTGTAGCTGACGCGACCGGACAATTCTTTGTTGATGCGAGAGTTGACGGCAATGTCGAAGGTGTTGGTCTTGGTGTCGCCCAACTCGTCTTCTTCGCGGTCAATCTCTTCGTATTCATAGCCCAGGCGTAAGGTAGTTCCTTGGGCCAGGCGATAGACGCCGTCAATACCGAATTCCGTAACGTCGCGCGATTCGGCGGATTCGTAGTGGACGTCGCCTGTGGTCGTATCGTAGCCAAGGGCCGGATCGAGGTTTGTTACTGTCGTCAGAGCGGGGAAGTTGGCCGTGTAATCCGGGCCGTCGATATTGTAGGTGCCGCCCCGTAACGACAGGCGCAGGCCGCCGATACGTGTTGCACCCATCATAAAGAAAGAGTCGAGTTTACTCTTCAAAGAGCTCTTGTTGAGGGTGTAGGTCGAGTCCCCGTCCTTGTCGGATTCGATATCTGCGTGGACATAGGTCGCCGTTACCGAGGAACTGCGTTCAAGATCGAGACGGGCCTTGACGGTGTGGCTGTCTTTCTCCGAGTCGGGAGTCTGATCGTAAGGCTCGGTCGATGTGTAGAGCAGGGTGCTGGCATCAGGGATTCCGCCGTGAGTGCCACCGGAGCCAAAGTAGTCGTATGACAGGCCGTCGGAGTTATCGTTGAAATCGCGCGACAGGTACTCGTAGTCGATGGTGACCAGGCCGAATTTACCGGTGATGCCCAGGGTCAAATCCTTGGTCTTTTCATCGACGTCTTTAGGGTTGGCCTGGACGTGACACTGGTTGCACTTGTTCAGAGTCCGTGACTGCTCCAGCCCCTCGCGTTCTTCAAAGCGATAGCCGGCGTGAAAGGTCACGTTCGGCAGTGATGGAATGGTGATGTCGACTTCATTTTCCCACTCCTTGTGGGTAATGATGTAATCCTGGCTGAGCTCCTGGTAATAGCGCTGGTTGGCTTCGGCGATATCAACATCAGTGGGAAACTGGCCGGGAATCACGCCAACAGTGCCATCCGAAGTGATCCTGGGCTGTTCGCCAGCGGTATCGCCAAACATGGTGGCGCCGATGTGGCCGAGGTTGTCGTGTTCTGTCCAATACTCGAACACCTGGTACTCGGTGTCTAACCTGAAGATCCGGTTGTAGTCCAGATCAAGGTTATAGTTCTGATCGCGGCGGCCCATGTAGGTGCCGTCGAGATCAAGCAGAACCCCGTCGTTTTCGTACTCGAGGTTTAGTTTCCCCGCCGGGTTAACCCCGTCGTCTTTGGAACGGTAAGTGACGTATTCGTTGACGCGTGCAGGATTGTCCTTGAGGTCCACTCCCGAAACGCCGACTTCCATGCTGCCGCTGAGGTGCGCGGAACTGTCTTCCGCGATTGCCAGCGTGGAGGTCGCCGCCAGGATCAGGACGGACAATAGTGCAAGCATCGCTACATAGTGCTTCATTGTATTGCCTCCTAAAGTTAACGGGTCAGTCCGCCGCCGGTGGACGGTTGGGACGGGAAGTCGCTGCCATGTACGACATCGTGGCAGGTGGTGCACTTGGTGCCGAAAGACATCTGCCAGCCTTCAATGCCGTGCGGGTTCGCCTGGTCGACCAGGGCCGGGTCAGTGGCGTTTACATTAATCGAACCGATGGAGCCACGTGTTGTTCCTGGAGTCGTATAATTGCCGATATTGCTGACCCCCTGTTCAAAACCCTGGCGCAGCATGTGGAAGTGCCCTTCATGACACTGCAGGCAGAGGAACGGCTCGTTCTGCACCAGCAGGTTGCTGGCCACTGAGCCGTGCGGGTCGTGACAGATGGTACAGTCGTCTTCGACCGGAGCATGGCCGAACACGAACGGGCCCTGGTAGCGGCTGTGGCAGTTGAGACAAAGGTCGTTGGTGCGTTCATCGGTAGCCAGGCTGTTTGAGCCAGCGCCATGCGGGTTGTGACAGTCGCCGCAGTCCATCTTGCCTTCGGCGATCGGATGATGGGAAGGGAAGCTGGCCTTGGCCATCTGCTCCTGATGACAGGAGTAGCAGAGCTCGGGGTCTTGCTTCTTCAGGGCGGTCTTGTTGCCGCTGTGAATCGCATGACAGTCGTCACAGCCGACGTCGCTCAGGGCGTGCAGACTGTGCGTCCAGTCCATCAGCTTGCCTTCGGTGTGACACTTGGCGCAAATCGCTGCGGATTCTTCAGGCAGAAGCTCACCAAAATTGAGAATCTTGCCGCCGTCCGAGTCGACATGCAGGCTGCCGCCGCCATGGCAGGCTTCGCACCCTTCGGTACCGCCCATATACTCGAACCCGGCCAGGCGCGAGTGAACCCCTGCGCTCATACCTTCGTGACACTCCAGACAGGCTTCTGAGCCGACTGAAGTAGCGCCTTCGATGACTGGTAACGTCAACTGCTTCTCCCTGATTGCCCCGGTGGCGCATGCCCCCAGGAACAGTAACAGGGGAAGGAGTTTGACCAGCCAGGACGCCCTGGATAGTGATGCCTTCCTGTGCATGATTTCTCCTTTCCGTGCTGAATGCCTCAATAGAATGAGATACAAGAAATGCTGAACCGGTTTTGCCCGAGACCGAAGGCTCTGTGCGCGCTGCCGGTAAAGCGATGAAAATGCCCGTTTAGACATTCGGAATCGGTTGAATCATAAGAGCTTTTAATGCTAGGGTAAAACGAATGATTTTAATGGCCCTTATAAGTAATATTTATAGTTTTTAATGTTATATATGGATATCTGAATGGAAACGCGGTATCTGAACACTCTGATTGCAGCCTTTGAAACGGGAACCTTTTCCAAGGCTGCGGAATTGTTGCATATTACCCAGTCGGCAGTCTCCCAGCGGATAAAGTTTCTGGAGGAGCATTTTGGCCAGCAATTGCTTGATCGGTCCGGGCAACGACTGGCTTTAACCGCTGCCGGACAGCTGGTTTTCAACAAGGCCAGAGACATTTTGGAGAAAGAGAGGGAGTTGCTGACCTGTCTGCAGGATTCTGCTACCCGGAAGCATCTCTCCCTGTGTTGCACACCGACCTTCGGTATGGCCTACCTTCCCCAGGTTCTAAGTAGCTTTCTCAGGGTGCATTCCGATCTGAGCGATCTCCAATTCATTTTCCTGCAACCTGAAGAGGCTTTGCGCGGGTTACGCCATGAAGATTTCGATCTTGCTGTGATTGAACATAGCCTGGATCTCAACTTCTCCGAGTTCAGCCGTTTCTCGATGCCGGATGATGAGATGCTGGTGGTTACTTCTGCTGCTGCACCGATCCCGAATGATGACGGTGTGATCCAGATCTCGGCATTGAAAGACAGGCGCCTTTACGCACGTCGTGATGGTTGCAGCTCAAAAGAACTGATGCGCTGCAATCTCAGGGCACAGGGTCTTGACTTCAATGATTTCGCCAGTGTCGTGATCTCTGATGATCTGCGTTTTACCATCCAGTCGGTCCTTGCCGGCGAAGGGGTTGCTTATATGTCCCAGGCGCTGGTCAGAAGTTACCTGGAGTCAGGGCAGATGATCGGCTTGCATGTTGATGGCTTCGAGCGTCGACGGGGCCGCAGCGTCGTGATGCTGCCGCAGAAGGGTGAGGATGCCCTGGTCAAGGAGTTGCTGGAGATTATCTTCGAGGTGGTTTCGCCCTTCTGGCGGCCGAAAATGGCGAGCGCTACAGGTTAACCTTCTTCCGATCTGGAACTGATTTGCTTCCAGATGCGGCTTGCTATGTTTCAGGAGCGTTTATGGAAAAGCTGTTCAAGGGGATTGCCAGGTTCCGTCGAGAGGATTTTGAGTCCCACCGGAAATTGTTCAAGGAGTTGGGTCGCAAACAGCAGCCGCATACCCTGTTTATCGGTTGTTCTGACTCCCGTGTCGTTCCAGAGTTGATCACGCGCACCCGACCTGGCGAACTCTTCATGATCCGCAACATCGCCAACATTGTCCCGCCGTTCCGTAAAACTCAAGATTTTGCCGGGACGACCTCGGCGATTGAATACGCCGTGCAGGTTTTGAATGTCGAGGCGATCGTGGTGTGCGGCCATTCGAATTGCGGGGGCTGCGCGGCAATGCACCAGAGCCCGCAAGAACTGGAGCATATCCCGAATGTGGCGCGCTGGTTGAATGTCTCAAGTGAGGTTAAAGAACGGGTTAAGAAGCAGGTCCTTGAAGGGACTCCGGAAGAGAAGGAGTGGCTCACCGAACAGATCAACATCCTGGTACAGATGCGTAACCTTCTGACTTACCCTTACATCCGCAAACGTTATGAACTGGGCACGATCGAGATTTTCGGCTGGTACTACATCATTGAAACAGGCGAGATTTTCAACTTCAATGACAGCACCGAAACTTTCGAACTGATTGCCGGCCCGTCGGAAAAGCCCTGACCCAGCTGCGCGTCGGCACTATTGTTCTTCCTCTCTGCCACTCCATAGAGGGTCCCAGCCAAACTGTTGCCGCAGCCGCTCGTCAGGATTCTGCTCTAAAAACTCCGCTTTGCTGAAACAATAACGATAGCCTGCACAATAGGTCCTGAGGGTTTCGTAGGCGTCATTGATTTTGCGGATCAATGTCTGGTCAGCATCGTCGTTTTGATCGGGGTGATGTCTCTTAACCAACTCGCGATAACGTTGTCTGATCTGCTCAAGGGTTGCGCGCTCCGTGATGCCAAAGGTCTTGAGAGCGGCTTCCAGCTCCTGATAAGTCATTGGCTCCTCTGTGTCGAATCGATGTCTTCTATTCCTGTTTATCGTTAAATAAAATGTTAAATTATCACGCCTGATGCAAGTAATACCACCTTCAGAAGTTCCGGTTTACTGATTCCTCGGCCTTTCGAATGCCTTCTGGACCAATCTTCAATGGATTTGATGCCGCCTGTTTTTCATGGCTTTTGCCGATGTTGTGCCCGTGCCCCGACGGAAGCCAGAAGGTAAAAAAGAATGTTTGATTCCGTCTATGACTGTCCTGTTTTTAATTTCCCCCGGCCGGTGCAATGGTCGACCCGACCCGCCTGGTTCGAAAGCTATTCTCTTGCGCGGAGCCGGTGCCGTATGATAAAAAATTCAGGTTTGGATAACTAATTTTATTTGTTTATTTCGAAGGTGTATGACCATGGAACTCCAAGTGCTGCCGCTGGAAAAGAAAAAGCCGTTGATTGAAGATGAATCACAACTGAATTTCGGTAAACAGTTTACCGACCGGATGTTTGTTATGAACTACAAGACCGGTCTGGGGTGGCATGACGCCAGAATACAGCAATACCAGGCGTTCTCACTCGACCCCGCCGCCATGGTGCTGCATTACGCCCAGGAGATTTTCGAGGGGCTCAAGGCATTCCGTCGGCCTGACGGACAGATTGCATTGTTTCGCCCGAAGGACAACTTTCATCGTTTCAACCACGGTGCCCGGCGGATGTGCATGCCCGAAGTCGATGAAGCTTTCATGCTGAAGTCTTTAAAAGAGCTGATCCGACTCGAAGCTGACTGGGTGCCACGCAGCGAAGGGACCAGCCTATATATCCGGCCCGCCCTGATTGCCTCTGAACCGATGCTTGGTGTTCGTCCGGCCGATGAGTATATCTGCTTCATCATCCTCTGCCCGGTAGGGGCCTATTACAAGGGCGGCCTGGCGCCGGTCAAAATCTGGATTTCGGACCACTATGTGCGTGCCGCCCATGGTGGAACCGGTGAAGTCAAGACCGGGGGCAATTACGCCGCAAGTTTGTATGCGGCCCGTGAGGCGGCTGGTAAAGGATATGACCAGGTCCTCTGGCTCGATGCCAGGGAGAAGAAGTATGTCGAGGAAGTCGGCAGTATGAACATCTGCTTCGTCGAAAAAAACAGGCTTGTGACATCGCCTCTGCATGGCACGATTCTGGACGGTATTACGCGACGATCGGTCCTTGAGCTGGCACGCTACAACGGGCTGGAGATTGAGGAACGGGCATTGTCGGTCGACGAGATATTTGCCGGAGTCGAGGAGGGTCGTATTACGGAAGCCTTCGGTACCGGCACGGCAGTGGTGATCTCGCCGGTTGGTCAGTTTACCTATCAGGACCGCACCGTCGTACTGGGCGATGGCAAGACCACCGGCGCGGTCACTCAAGAGCTCTATGACACTCTGACCGGGATTCAGTATGGGCGCTTGCCCGACCCGCACGGTTGGGTCGAGCTGCTCTGAGTCAACTTTGCAGACATCAATTGCAAAAGCCTCCTGTTGTATCGACAGGGGGCTTTTGTGTAAAAATTTTACTCACATAATGCTTTTCAAACAGAATTCACTTTTTCAACGGACGCCCCTTTTCGAACAGGCTTCCAAAGAATCATGTACAACCCCGACGGTTTTGTCTCTTGAAATTATTCTGATAACGGCCTAAATCCTCTCGGTAGGGTGCTTTATTTCAGCCCCATTTTGTCCAGATAGAGCTTCATTGTGATCGGCGGCATGCTGGTGGTCACAAAAGCAATCAGGACCAAGATGGAAAAGATGTCGTCATTGATCAGGCCGAATTGCAGGCCGATCGAGGCGACCACCAGTTCAACAGCACCTCGACCATTCATTGCCAGGCCGACGACTGTTGCCTCGTTTTGGTTCAATCCGCTGCAAATGGCCCCTCCTCCGGCACCAATCAACTTGCCGACAACTGCAACAATGAGCAGCACAACAGTCAGCAGCAGATGAGTTTCGAGTATCCCGAAAGTCACATGGAAGGAAAGACTGACAAAGAAGATCGGCCCTAGAAAACCATAGGTGATGGCCACGAAGCGATCAGAAATTTTAATCATCAACTCCTGGCTCACAACTCCCTCGCGCACAAACAAACCAGCCATGTACGCACCGATTATGATGTGCAGGCCGGCAATCTCGGCGATAAAACCAAAGAGCAAAGCCATAATCAGGGCAAAGGTAAATCCTTTGGATTGGCGCGTGGTAAATAGCTTGCCTAATCTTGGGTAGAGCCAGACGCCTATGGTGATGGCAACCAGGAAAAAGACGACAACCTTGAATATTATCATTGCAAAGAGCAGCCAGTTGATCTCACCCTGATGGGTGCCAAAGTCGATAATTGCAGTGAAGAAAGAGAGAGCCAGAATATCGTCAACAATTGATGCGCCGATAATCACCGGGGTGACCTTGTGTCTTGTCAAATCAAGATCATGTAAGACACGGGCGCTGACTGCGATTGCTGTAATTGAAAGACCAAGGGCAATAAAGAGGCTTTGACCTGTTGGCAGATTGAAGGGAATACATGCCAGGTAGCCAAGTATAAAAGGAAAGAGGAAACCGCAAAACCCGACCACAAAAGATTGGCGTCGAAACTTTCTCAAGTCATGAGGGTTTGTTTCCAGACCGGCGTAAAACATCAGGAAGAAAACGCCCAGTTCAGAGAGGACCTTGAGCATCTCATTCGGCGCAATCAGGCCGAGAAAAGCCGGGCCGAAAATAATTCCGGCGGTTAATTCTCCCAGCACCGGTGGTTGATGGATGATTCGACAGATAACTCCGGTGGTCCAGACGATAACCATCAGCAACAACAGGTTTAGAGTCGGGTTGTCCTGAGCCATCTGTGCGATGAGACCAAAACACTCAGCCATAGATTATCACCTGCTCCCCGGCTCTCCCTGCCTAATGGTCTGAGGTGATTGAGATATACAGATTCTACCATATTGCTGCAGGTTGGCTTGTGTGGGAATCAGAAAGCCTGGGGTCGTGTTTTCTCTGCTTGGAATTAAAGAATTAGGGCATTTGGAATCTACTGTTAAAAAATGTAATTTCCAGGTTCAGGTAGTTCAACTCCAAAATCGGAAGATAGTGTTGAATCTCAGAAGTCGGGGTCCGTTAGAATTAAATCTTTCTGCCAAAGCCACGCTCTCCAATCACTGTGAGAGGACTTTTAGTAAAAGATCCTTGCCCGATTAAGACTTCTACCAGGCCAGAACGTCATTCTTAAAAATCAACATGATTTGACAATGGGTGATTAATCGCTGACAGCGTGGCACAAAAGATTGTTTTTTTTTAATGGTGGAGTTACCCTCTCTCCACTGCAACTTTCTTCCAGAGGAGAGCGTCTCATGAAAATTTTAAAGTCTAGTCTGGCTGTAATCACCTTCTTAACCATCCTGACAATGAGTCTATCAATTACTGCAGAGGCCAAAGATGACCCTCTCGCTGACTGGCAACCTAAGTTTGACCCAAGTAAAGCAGAATATAAATATCTCCTTTCTTGCGTTGGTCACCCTGCAATTGAGGGTGTTGCAGTAGGATTCCGTATAAGGGACAAGGTTTGGGAGAAAAGTAATGGACGCCTTTATGTTGATTTCCGTCCACTGTCATTGCTCGGTGGGGAAAAGGATGTCATCCGTAAACTTCAAATGGGTGCTATACAAGGGATGCTGAGTTCTTCTGTTGCCGCAGCAAACGTGTCGAACACTCTGGGGATTGTAAATCTTCCCTATGTAATCGACACTTTTGAGAAGTTGGAGAAATTTCGTAATAATCCGGAACTATGGCAACAATTCCGAGACGCCGCTATAAATCAGAAGCTTGTCGTAGCGGATATTACTGGATACGGGTCTTACGGATGGGCAACAAAATCAGCCGTGGAAACGATTGAAGATGCAAAATCAATCAATTTCCGCATCGCACAGGCTCCGGTTAACATCGATTTTTACAAGGCGTGGGGGCTTAAATTTACTGTTATGCCCTGGCCAGATGTCCCTCAGGCGTTACAGACAGGAGTCATTACCGGCCTTGATCACACGCCCATCGTCTGCAATATAAGCGGCAAGTTCAATGTCGCCAAGCACTACACACAGCTAGACTATGCACAGGGACTATATGTTCATCTCATCAATACACGCTGGCTAAATCAACTGCCAGAAGATTTACGTAAGATCCTCCTTGATACGATTGAAGAGGAAAGTGCCGTCGCTCGTTCCTTGACCCGCATACAGCAAGCTGAGCAGATTAAATCTGCCGAGGCTAACGGGGTTTCATTCCACAGCCTTTCTCCGGAAGAAAAGGCCCAATTAATTGAACTGGCTAAACCGATGTACGACAAGTGGGGTGAGAGAATCGGAGCAGATTATTTACGTCAAGTAAGTGCAACTCTTGGGAAATAAGAGGAAACAGGCGTCCTAATCAGTAGAGATATTTGGGAGTTTCTTAATCAGAAACAACAAAGGCCACCCGGTAAGCAGGTGGCCTTTTCTTTTTATCAGGATTGATAGGAATCTCCACCAATCCCGACGCCTGTTCTGTTAGGCAGAATAAAAAATGACACTGCTAATCAGTCAATTTTGGGTACTTTGCTGCTTTTGAGCAACGAAAACCGCAGCACAATATAAATGTCGACAATTTATCCAACTAAAATATTCACAATCTTATCAGTAAGTTATCACTGTTAAAATTGATGCCCTTAGAGAGCTTATGGAGTGGCCTTAAACTTGCAAAATAGCAATACATATATTTTCTTCATGGAAGGGGTCATCATGAGATGTCGTAAACTGAGCTTCACCAGCATCTTTTCATTCTACCAAAAGGCTTCCAGCGTGTCCGCAAATAACAACCTGCTGAAGCGGTTCCTCTACCAACTGCGAATCAATTTTCTCCCCACAATATTAATGCTGATTTTAAGCAGTATTATCGCACTGTATTTCTCTGAGTTAATCGAAAGGGCCAAGTTACGCTCCAATAATTTTAAACCGGCTCAGACAAGCCATACCCGACCAATGAATGCTGATGCGCAACTTTTGCAGAAAAAATGATTATATTAAGTTTTATGACATCCAGAATCACTCTAAAGGGTAACTTATATTCTACAGCCACTAGAATTATTCGTCTCTTGGCTTTTCTTAGAAGTCTCTATTTCTAGTAAAAAAAAGAGTCCCTTCCCAATTACTTGGGTTGGGGCTTTAATTATAAGTCTTGCTGCGAGCCATTCTCGAGTTAACTAAGTACTTTTAAACTACACTTTTCAATATCGATCTGGAATTTCAACGAAGCCTAAAATACGATTATTTCAACAGTAGATTCCCAATAGCAAAGAATTAAAGCTATTTTCACAGGAAAGGTAAGGTACAAGACGTACTGCTTGTTGCCGGGTTAAAACAGAGACGCCGCGGAAAACCTGTTCCCGGGGCGCCTCTATGGTTCAGTAGAAAAGAACGTCAGGATTTCGCAATCAGCTTCTTCAGCTCCTTACTGTCCGGCTTGACCAGCTCCTTGACTCTTTCCGCAGCCACCTGGGCGACGATGATCTCGCCAACCTCGGTACGGATTTCTTCGTACAGACCGAGCCCCCGCATCCCCTCGGCCTGGAACTGATTGTCCTCGGTCGGTGTAACATAGTGCACAGACACGGCCTTGTAGCGATGGATCAGGAACAGCGTGATCAAGGTCATCAGGCGCTTCTTGCGGAAGTCTTCGTTGAAGGTGTTCTGGTCACGGATCGAGAGCATGTTGCGCTCGCGACGATCCTGCAGAACGGCGAAGATGATGTTAGCCATCTTCGCATTCTTGCTGTCGACCAGCGTTAATTCGAGCAACTCGGAACCTGCCGTATGCGGTCTGAGCGTAACCCGCAGGTCGGGATCGATCCGGTAGTGACCGGCCCAGTGCCTGAGCCACTCTTCGAGGCGCTTCGGCGGGACTTCGGTCTCGATCAGGTGCTGG